>Ga0316576_10000846_pt1 | contig 15518 bp, 12 predicted proteins | sample S0NA_FD_203075 | JGI IMG/M metagenome (GOLD analysis project Ga0316576, IMG submission 203075) | Rhizosphere microbial communities from salt marsh grasses in Alabama, United States - S0-2_050615r3r5 | ecosystem: Host-associated > Plants > Roots > Rhizosphere | place: USA: Alabama | collected... | reverse complement strand
GGCGATGGCCACGCGCTGGGCCTCGCCTCCCGAGAGCGCCGCGGTCGGGCGCCCGGTCAGGCGCTCGAGCCCCAGCGACGCGACGAGCTCGGCCACGCGGCGCCGGCGCTTGGCCGCCGGCGTGCCGTGGACCCGCAGCCCGAAGGCGATGTTCTCCTCGATGGACAGGTGGGGGAAGAGCGAGGCCTTCTGGAACACGAAGCCGACGCGCCGCCGCTCCGGCGGCAGGTCGGTGACCTCGCGCCCCTCGAGCAGGACGCGGCCACGCTCGGGCAGGTGGATGCCGGCGACCAGGCCGAGGAGCAGCGACTTGCCGCAGCCGCTCGGCCCGAGGATCACGACGTACTCGCCGCGCTTGGCGGCGAGGGTCACGTCGAGGGCGAAGGCGCCGAAGCGGCGCTGCACCGCCTCGATGGCGATCCCGTCCCCGCTCACAGGCGCTCCTCCCTCCGCCGCAGCGCCGCCGGCATCAGGGACTGACCGAACTGGAGCATGACGAAGATCCAGAGGCAGATCACCAGCAGCAGCACGGCGATGGGGCGGCTCTCGCTGATGCCGGCCTTGACGAACTCGGTGTGGACCAGGATCGGCGCGGTGACCGGCGAGCTGGCGAAGAGGATGATCGAGCCGAACTCGCTGATCGCCCGGGCCCAGGCGAGGATCATCCCGACCAGCACGCCGCGCGAGGCGAGGGGCAGGGTGACGCGCAGGAACGCGCTGCGCGGCGTGGCGCCCAGCGTGCGGGCGGCGCTCTCCAGGTGGGCCGGGACGCCCTCGAAGGCGGTCATCGCCGTCTTGATCAGGAACGGGCAGGAGACGAAGACCTGGGCCAGCACGACGCCCGCGAAGCGGCCGGCGACGGTGAGCCCGAGCCGCTCCTGGAGCATCTGGCCCAGCGGGCTTCCCGGGCCGAGCAGCGTGAGCAGGGCCACGCCGACCACCGACTGGGGCACGAGGATCGGCACGTCGACGAAGGTCTCCACCACCCCCTTGCCGCGGAAGTCGAGCCGGGCCAGGGCGTAGGCCAGGGGCACACCCCACAGCGCCACGATCACCGTGGCCACGGTGGAGCTGGCCACGCTGGTCCAGATCGCGCGCTGCACGTCCTCGCGCTCGAGGACGTAGCCCAGCGTGCGGGGCGAGTCCTGGATCGAGAGGTGCAGCAGGGGGAAGAGCACGAGCACCAGCGCCACCAGCCCGACGGCGAAGCAGCCGAGCACGAAGGGGGGGACCCGGCTCTTGCGCGCCTGCCACAGCGCGGCGTAGACCAGCGCCAGGGGCAGGAAGGACTCGAAGCCGTAGGGCTGGAGCACGACGAAGCTGAGCACGAAGATCGCGAAGTAGCCGAGCAGGTAGGGCACGTGGAACACGCTGGCGTAGACCACGATGAGCAGGATGAACAGCGACTGGCGGTCGAGCAGGACCAGCACGAGCAGAAAGAGCACGAAGTAGCCCAGGGCGAACAGCCCGACCCGGGCGCTCGAGCCCCCGCGCAGCACGAACTGCGCGCAGTAAAGGACGTAGAGGTTCGCCGCGGCCAGCACCACGTTGGTGGGCAGGGCGATGGGCCGGCCGGGCAACAGCCCGACGGCCAGGTGGACCAGCGCCAGGGCGATCAGCGCGACGATGGTCGAGGGGCGGGGCAGCTTCATCTCGGTCCGGACATTCTACCCTGTTTTGGCGCCCGTCAGCGGGTCAGCGCCCGCAGCGCGGTGGGCAACCGGTCGCGCTCCGGGCAGCGCGCGGGGGAGAGGGGCGAGAAGCCGGTGCGCGCGAGGACCCGGCGGCCGGTCTCGCCGAGCAGGGCGCGGACGAAGATCTCGCCGCCCCGGGGGTTGGTCGGCTTCTCGGGGATGGTCACCCCGTAGATCACCGGCGCCCCGACCACGCGCTTCGGCGGCTCGTCCCGCCGCATCTTCACCTGGACCGAGGCGGCGCGGTAGTCGGCCGCGCGGTCCGGGGCGCCCAGGTTGTAGCTGTTCGGGAGCTTGACCAGCTTGAGGTTGTGCTCCTCTGCCGTCGAGCGGTAGACGAAGGCGTAGTCGATGGCCCGGGTCTGGAGCAGCTGCATCAGCTCGGACTCGTGGGGCGCGACGTGCTCCCTGGCCACGCGGGCGCGCAGCCGTCCGGCGAGGTCGGGCTGGCCCAGCTCGCGCCCGGCGAGCTGCCAGACGAGCAGCGTGCGGTAGCCGATGGGCCCGAGGTCAGGGTCGACCAGCCCCAGGCGCACCCCGGGCCGCAGCAGGATCTCGGGCCAGCTCTTCTCGGTGACCTCGGCCGTGAAGCGGCTGTGCTCCAGGTGGGCCAGCACGATGGCGTTGGTGGCGAACTGGATGTTGAAGCGCGCCTGCCCGCCGGGGCGACAGATGTTGTCGATGGTGCGGTAGTCGGCAACGGCGAGCACGTCGGCCTTGCCGCCGAGCTCGACCAGCTTGCGGCACAGCTGCTGGGAGCCGCCGATCTCGATCTGCACGTCGAGCCCGGAGTGCTGGCGCTCGACGATCTCCTCCAGCTCGGCGAAGGCCCGGGCCAGGCTGGCGGCGGCGAGCACGGCCACCGGCTTGCGGCCCGACTTGCAGCCGGCGAGGGCGACGACGAGCACCAGCGGCAGCGCCAGCGCCGGAAGCCGGTCGAAGCTGGCCCGGTGCCTGCGGAGCTCGCTACGACCGGCCCCACGCGCCAAGGAGCCGAGCGCTGGCACGCTACGGCATCTTCTGCGTCACCTTCTCGAGGAACGAGATGGTGTCGGTCTTCAGGTCGGCCTTGCAGGCCGAGTCGCTGTACATCGCCGAGATGGAGACGAGGTAGTCGCCCTTGTGGGCATAGGCCGTCCACTCGGGCACGTTGTCGGCGACGATCCCCTCGGTCTGCACGCTGGCCACCGTCTCGAAGGTCAGCCCAGCGTTGTTCTCGCCATCCTGCTTGTCCTTGTCGAACATGTTCTTGGCGCCCGTGGCCGCGGTCATGTCCCAGATGTACAGCGTGAGGGTCCCGGTGCAGCCGCCGGTGTAGTCCTTCTTGTAGTGCTGCTGCACGAAGCCATCGCAGCCCTCGGCGGCGTAGGGGTCGTGCTTGCCGTCGATCAGATCCTCGATCTCCGTCTTCGAGTGGCCGAAGTCGGCGCCGAGGCAGACGCCGTTCGTTGTGTCGCAGGTCTGGCCCGTGGTGAGCGCGCAGTCGGTGTCGCTGGCGCACCCGCGGCCCTTGCTGGCGTCCTCGGACCAGCCGGTGACGTCGCCGTCGGCGAGGACGTACTCCTCCACCGACTTGGCCACCGGGCCGTCGCCCGGGGCCTGGTCCGGCGTGGCGTCGCTGCCGGGGCCCTGGTCGGGCACCGCCTGGTCGGTGATCTGCTGGTCCGGGGTGGGTCCGCTGTCCGTCTTGTTGTCGTCGTCGGAGCAGGCGGTGAGGAGCAGGGCCAGGCCCAGCAGCGGTGTCGCAAGCGCACGAAACATCACATCCTCCTTGTAAGTCTAGGCTCTCGAAACAAGCCCTAGCCTAGCACCGGTCGGTGGTCGATCAAAACCGGAACCTGGCCGACACGCCGCCGCCGCCGGGGAGCAGCCCTGGCGCGATCAGCGCCCGGCGCTCCGCGCCGCCGTCTCCCCGGGCGTCCAGAATGAACAGCACCACCGACGCCGCCGCCGCCGCGCCCCCCACGGCGATGGTGGCGATGCCCGGCGTCATGGTGTTGTAGGCGTCGGGGCAGCGGGTCTCACCGCAGGTGCCCTTGCCGTCGAGGGCGATCAGCGTCGCCCCGGCCCCGATGCCGGCCACGCCGAGGCCGAGGGTGATCCACTTCCAGAGCCGGGCGGAGAAGAAGCCCGAGCCGCCGCTGCCATGCCGGGGCGCGGCGCCGTGAGTCATCAGCCCGCCCTTGCTGCGCACGATCACCTCGGAGCCGCCCTTGCCGGCGAGGAGGAAGCTCCCCATCGCGCCGAGGGTTGTCCGCGACGGCTCGGCCGGCTCGAGGGCGATCATGCCGGAGCGGACGACGGCGCCGGTGGCCGCGTTGATCACCGTGCCGAGCAGCGCCCGCCGTCCCTCGTGTCGCCGGAAGCCGATCAGAAACACCGTGGGGGCGTCGAGGGCCCGGGCCACCGCCGCGCCGTCGGCGACCTCGCGCTTCTCCATCTGCTCCACGGTGTCGTAGCGGAACCCGACCAAGGGCTCGGTGACCAGGACGTGATCCAGCTCGAAGTTGATCGTCAGCTGCGCGCCCTGGCCGGTGACGTTGACCCGGTGAACCCGCCCGCGGGCCTGGCCGAGCTGGGCGTAGACACGATAGCGGCCCTGGTGCAGGCCCTCCACCGTGATCGGGCTCAGGCCGACGTAGCGCTCGTTGACGAACAGCAGGCAGCCCGCCGGATTGGTCTTCACCGACAGGGTGCCCCGGGGCTGCTGGCTCATCTCACGCCGCACGCGTCGGTAGAGCTTGACGAGCTCCGGGCCATAGCGCGCGAGGGAGAGCTCCTTGTCGGGGAAGGATCGCACCACCTCGCCGACTCGCTCGGCGGCATTCTCGCCATGGTCGGTGCGCAGGTAGGCGTGACCCAGGTAGAGCAGCGCCATGTGCAACGCGTCGCGCAGGGGCTGGTTGGTGGCGAGCAGCGCCGGGCGTTCGAGCATGGCGCTCCGGACCCGCTCCAGCGTGGTGATCGCCTCGGCGAACTTGCCCTCGATGAACTGGCTCCGCCCGCGCTGGACCTGGGCTTTGAGATCCTCGCCCGGCTCGGGGGGGCCGGGCGTGGCCGAGATCTGGGACTCGACGCGCTGCGCGAGGGCCCGCCCGTGCAGCGGCGCGTCCTCGCCCATGGAGGCGACCAGGGCGTCCACGAAGCGCGCCGCGTAGTCCGGACGTTCGGCGGCGTGGGACTCGAGCAGGATGCCCCGGGTGCCTGCCCGGACGGTTCCACAAAGCAACAGGGACAGGATGATGGCGGCTCGGAGCATGGCTCTCCCTCCACGGGGCAGCGCGATTCTATCGACTCCGGGCCGGATTGCATCTCCTTTTCGCCGGTCGTGACCGCCGCTGGGCGACGGTGGGCTCGGCCCGAGCCGGGTGCTCGGGAGCGGGCGGCGGGATGCTGCTCGCGCCTGTGTTGCGGCTCGGGCTCAGCGCGGCCCGAGGACGAGGCCGATCGTCAGCTCGTTCTCGGCGATGACCCAGTCATCGTGATCGTGGCCGTCGACGCGGCCACGTCGCTCCCAGAGCCGGTAGGCGCGCCGCGCGATCTCCTCGTGCGTCGGGGTTCGCGGGGCCCAGACCACCCTCGGCGCCACTGTCCGCCTCGCCCGTATGCTGGAGCTCGTCGGTGTCTTCTTGCTCGTGGTGGCCATCGATCCTCCTGGGGCCAGGATAGGAGCGAGGGGTCAGCGGGGCAAAAAACCGGGTGGGGTAGGTGGATGTGGACGGCGGGAGGGCCTACTGGGCGCAGGCCTCGGCCACGCCGTCGGCGCAGGCCTTGGAGAAGAAGGCCTTGGCCTGGGCCGCCTGGCCCATCGCCTTGTAGGCCCTGCCCATCTGGTAGAAGCCCCGGGCGAAGTCCGGGTTGTCTCGCGTGGCGATGCGCATCGCCCGGGCGACGTCGTCGTTCTTGCCCGCGGCCAGGGCGCACTCGGCGTACTTGTCGTAGGCGTCGGTGTTGAACGGATCGGCCTTGAACGCCCGCTCGTGGGCCGAGCAGTCGGCGGCCGCGGGGGCCGGGGCCGGCGCGGGGGCGGGGGCCGGCGCGGGGGCGGGGGCCGGCGCGGGGGCGGGGGCCGGGGTCGGCGCGGGGGCCGGGGTCGGCGCGGGAGCGGGGGGCGGCGACGGCGCGGGGGTCGGGGCGGGCGCCGGGGCGCCGCGCAGCGCCGCGATGCGGGTCCGCGCGCGAGAGACCCACTCCTGCTGGCTCTTGCGCGTCTCCTTCTCCAGGTAGGTCTGGAACGCCTCGACCGCGGCGGCGCGGTCGCCCAGATCCTCGTGGCACAGGCCCATGCCGAAGTAGGGATCCGGGTCGTCCTTGTTCAACAACGAGTAGGCCTTGTACTTCCGCAGCGCCTGCTCGCAGCTGCCGATCTTGCGCAGGCCGTAGGCCAGGTTGTAGAGCGCGTCGGTCCGCGTCGGATCGTGGTCCAGCACGCGCTTGCTCCAGCGGACCACCTCGTCGTACTGGCCCCTGACCCGCAGCAAGGCGACGTAGCGCTGGAACACGTCGCGGCGATCGAGGTCGGCCTTGAGCGCGTCTTGGCACTGGCTCACCGACGCCTCGGAGATCTTGTTGCTGACCGGGGTCTCGAGGCACTTCTGGCCCTGCTGGGCCGCGGGGCAGCCCCACAGGCAAAGGGAGACGCAGGAAAGGACGAAGGTACGCACTCGCCACCTCACAGTGTTGGTCCGACCTACCGCCGCATTATTCAATAGCGCCACCCGATCCACAACCTCCGCCGCGATCGATCTCGGGACCGGGTTGAGGTAGACTCCCTCTACCCCGAACTCTGAGGAGCATCCCTTGGTCGACGAGCTGGACCTGACGATCCCCACGCTGGGCGAGCCCACCGTCCCATCCCCCCTCGACCTCTCGACCGTCCCCGACGACGGCGTCGCCGACTACACGCCGCGGGGCGCGCGGGTCGTCTTCGACCCGTCGGGGGCGATTACCAATCGGTTCTTCGAGGCCGCCGGCCCGCGCCAGCTGAACTTCTTCAAGGGCGAGGACGTGGCCGCGGGGATCGTGACCTGCGGCGGGCTCAGCCCGGGGATGAACAACGTGATCCGCGGCCTGGTGCTCCAGCTCTGGCACGCCTACGGCGTGCGGCGCATCCTCGGCTTCCGCTACGGCTTCGCCGGGATGACGTCGGACACCGACACCAAGCCGATGATGCTGACCCACGACGACGTCAAGGACATCCACCTCATGGGCGGGACGATCCTCGGCTCCTCGCGCGGGCCGCAGAAGGCCAGCGTGATGGTCGACAACCTGCAGCGCCTCGGCGTCAACATGCTGTTCTGCATCGGCGGCGACGGCACGATGCGCGGCACCCTGGCGATCTACGAGGAGGTCAAGCGCCGCGGCGAGCAGATCGCCGTGATCGGCGTGCCCAAGACCATCGACAACGACCTGCCCTTCATCGAGCGGACCTTCGGCTTCGACACCGCGGTGTCCATCGCCGCCGACGCGATCCGGGCGGCCCACGTGGAGGCGGTGGGCGCCGCGCGCGGGGTCGGGCTGGTGCGGCTGATGGGGCGCCACTCCGGCTTCATCGCCGCCTCGGCGACCCTCGCCTCGCGGGAGGTCAACCTGGTGCTGGTCCCGGAGCTGCCCTTCGACCTCCAGGGAGAGCACGGGATCCTCGAGTACATCCGCTGGCGGCTGCGCAACCGGGGCCACTGCGTGGTCGTCGCGGCCGAGGGGGCGGGCCAGCGGCACGTGCCCCACGAGGAGGCGCGCGACGCCTCGGGCAACGTCAAGCTCGCCGACATCGGGACCTTCCTGCGCGACACGATCAAGCGCGAGCTCAAGGCGGAGGGGCTCTCGCTCAAGTACATCGACCCGAGCTACATCATCCGCGCCGCGCCGGCCAACGCCGCCGACGCCGTGTTCTGCGGCCAGCTGTCCGAGGACGCCGTGCACGCCGGGATGGCGGGCAAGACCGGGCTGGTCATCGGCCTGTGGCTCAACCGCTTCACCCACGTGCCCCTCACCGCGGCCACCTCGGGGACGAAGAGGATCTCGCTGGACAGCGCCCTGTGGCGCAACGTCGTGGACGCGACCGGTCAGCCCAAGCTCCTCACCGGCGGCGCCCCCGAAGCCCATCGAGCGGACTAACAACACGGGCTAGGTCGTGAGAGACTACCAACGATGCGGCACTTGACCCTGATAAGCACGGCGAGCGTCCTCGCGCTCGCGGGTTGCCCGGGCCTGGACCTTGGCGAGGCCCCCTTCTTCTGCCACAACGGAAACCCCGAGTGCCCGGAGGGGTACACCTGTGAGCGAGTCGACGGCCGGGACATCTGCGTCAAGGAGGGCAGCCAGCCGCCCTCCCTCACCGACGGGTCGGTGCCCGACGCCCCAAAGGGGGAGGATCTGCCGCCGATCCCCGACGGACCGCTGCCGCCCCTCGACGGGAAGCCCACCGTCGACGTGCCGCCGACGCCGGGGACCGTGATGGTCTCCGAGTTCATGGCCAACCCCAAGGCGGTCACCGACACCGACGGGGAGTGGCTCGAGCTGTTCAACCCCGGCGGCCAGCCGGTGGACATCAACGGCTGGACGTTGCGAGACAAGGGGAGCAGCCCGGACACCCACGTCATCGCCGCTGGCGGGCCGCTCACGGTCCCGGCCAAGGGCTACCTGCTCATCGGCCGCTCGATGGACAAGGTGCTCAACGGCGGGGTGAACGTGGTCTACGCCTACTCGAGCTTCTACCTCGCCAACACCGAGGACGAGGTCGAGCTGGTCGACACCACGGGAAAGGTCGTGGACAGCTTCAGCTACAGCGCGGCCGGCGGCTTCACCATCCCCGACGGCGCCAGCCTCTCGCTGAAGAGCCCCGGCGCCGACAAGAACAACCCCGCCAACTGGTGCGCGGAGCCGAGCCCCTGGCCCGGCTCCAAGGGCGACAAGGGCACCCCGGGCGCCAACCCTGGCTGCTAGGCCCGCCCTCCAACTGCCGGGAATCAATGAGCGGGTAACCCTGTCGACGATGGCCCCCCCACTGTCCACCCGTCGCGCGGTCCGTGACAAACACGCGGAAATCGTTGGCCGCGGCGGCCGGCACATGGGTTGCAACTCCGACAAGCATGCCGGTCCGTCGGACCATCATCGCCGTGCTCGCCGCGCTGGTCCTCGTCCTGATCCTGGCCTCCCTCTGCGCCGGGGTGGCCATGGCCGGCGAGCTCCTGCTGCCGGACTGGGTGCTCGACCGAATGCTCCACATGTTGCTGGTGCCGATGCTCTTCGTCGCGGTTGGCCTGGGCTACCCGCGGCTCCGCGCCTGGCTGCGCCTGGCGGTCCTGCTGCCCGTTGCGGCCCTGTGCCTCGCGGGTGGCTTCACCCTGTTCGAGATCGTCGGCCTGCCCGGAGCGGCGTGGCCCGCTGGCGCCGTGGTGCTGGCCGTGCTGTGGTGGCTGCTCGTCAGGCGGCTCGGTCGCCCGCCGGCGCCGTTGATCACCGTCCCCCGCTCTCACCTCCCCGGGACCCTGTAGAGAGCGCTACTGCAGGTGCAGGACCCAGCCCTTGACCTTGGCGCCGCCCGATCCGCTCGAGACCTCGCGGCGACCCACGGCCCAGAGGTTTCCGTAGCCGTCGCCTCCGATGTCGCGCAGCTCGTCGACGCCGTTGTCCGACCCCTGGGAGATGGTCAGCGGCCCGAACCAGCGGTCGAGCGCCGTGTTGTGGTGGTAGATCGAGACCCAGCGGTAGGAGCTGCTCACCCGGTAGCTGATGATCGAGACCAGCTTGTCGGCGGGGGAGGAGTAGACGCCGGTCATCACCTGGTAGGACTGGAACTGGACCACGTTGCTCAGCCGGTTCCACTTCGTTCCGTCGTAGTGCAGCAGGTTCCCGTAGCTCCCGACGACCCAGACATCGCTCGGGGACGAGCCGTAGACGTCGCTGAAGGCGCCGTACGTGTTTGAGCAGGGCGTGTTGCTCGAGTCCTTGCAGCCCGCCGGCGGGTTGGTGCTCCAGTTGTTCCCGCTCCCCGGGTAGGCGTAGATGTCCTCGGGCCCGTTGACCGCGAGCTCGACGTTGATGGCCCAGGCCGGGCCCTGGAGCCCGAGGTTGCTCGGGGCGGCGTAGAGCCCGCCGAGGTGGCTGTCCGAGGCGAAGCCGCCCTGGTTGTTGCAGGCCGTGCCCAGCGGGGTGATGGCGCAGCGCACGACGCCGCCGATGCCGCCGGGGCTGCTGTCGTGGGTCCCGCCGAGGAAGAACAGCTCGCCGGTGGGGACGGGGTAGCCGTGGACCGCGGTGCGGCCCGCCGTGCCGAGGAAGGTGGTGATGCTGGAGCTCGTTACCCACTTGGTGCCGTCGTGGTACCAGGCCTGGGCCTGGTCACCGACGGCCAGCCGGCGCTGGATCCCCTTGAGCGGCGCCTTGGCCGTGACCGGGGCCAGCGCCGAGGCGCCGCCGAGCGGCACGAGCAGGCCCATGGGCTCGGCGGCGTTGCTCGACTCGTACTCGCCCGCGGCCCAGACCGCCTTGGCCGGCGGAATGAAGTCGACGCCGTTGAGCGCGGTGGCCTTCGGACCCTCGCTCGCCGGCGGCTCGTAGTCGCTCTCCGTCCAGCCGTGGCACTTGCCCGCGTAGCACATCTGGGCGATGCCGGTGCCAGAGGAGCAGGGCTTGCCGTCGACGAAGGTCCAGGCTGTCTGGGAGACATCCGTGACGCACTCGTTACACACGTCGCTCCCCGGGCTGCTGCCCTCGGCGCGGCAGGTCCCGGCGATCAGGCACCAGCCCGCGCTCAGCGGGTGCTCGCACTTGCCGCCGATGCACTGGTCCTCGGTGCAGCTCAGCTTGTCGGCCGCGCAGGGCGTCTTGTCCGGGGCGGTGGTCCACTGGGAGGTGGAGGCCGCCGGCTGGCAGGTCTGGCAAGGGTTCTGTGGGTTGGCCTGACCGTCGCCGTAGCAGACCCCGCCGATCAGACAGGTCCCCGGCGCGACGGGGTGAGCGCAGGCCCCCGCCTTGCAGACGTCCGCGGTGCAGGTGAGCGGGTCATCGGCGCAGGGGCTGCCGTCAGGGAGCGGGGTCCAGGAGGTCGTGCTGGCCTGGGGCTGGCAAGACTTGCAGGAGTCGAGGGGGGCGGTGTCGCCCTGCTTGAGGCACTTGCCGCCGATGAGGCAGAAGCCCGGCAGGAGCGTGCTCGCGCAGATCTTGGCCGCGGTGCAGCTGTCCTGGGTGCAGGCCTTCTGATCGTTGCAGTCGGCGTCGGTCACGCACTGCCAGGGCACCACGTCGGGCGGCGGGGCGAGGTCCGGCGGGGGCAGCACGTCACGGCTGGACGGGGAATCGAGGCGCGGGCCGTCCGTTGGCGGAATGATCGGCCCGTCGGTCCAGGGCCCGGCGCCGTCCAGCACGCCCCCGTCGGTCCAGCCGACATCGCGGGTCGCGCCGCCGTCGGCGACGAAGGTCGGGTTGGGCTGGGTGCAGCCGCCGAGGGCTGCTGCCAGCAGGGCCGTGACGATCGGGCCTCTCATCAGACCACCTCGTAATCAACAATGTATGGCGGGCCAGTGGGACCGGTTCCTACACAATTATGGACCGGTTGGCAACCCGTGCCGCCGTGTCGATCAAATGCTTTGATCCTCGGCGGTGGGGGGAGCAAGCTATGGGGCATGCGGCAGGTGATCCTCGCGCTCCTGGTCGTGACGCCGCTCGGCTGCAGCCGGTGCGGCCAGCGCGAGCAGGCGGCGCCTCCCCGGCAGGAGAGCGACCGACCCGCCGCGGCGGCGTCCAGGGCCGCCCCGGTGCCGATCATCGACTCCCACGTGCACATCACGCCGTTGCCGGAGACGATGAACATGGCGCTGCAGATCTTCTCCCAGGTCGGGGTGACCAAGTTCGCGGTGAAGAGCGCCGGCGCCCCGGGGACCCTGCGCTACAAGGAGACCGTGCGCTTCGCCGAGATCCTCGGCGAGAAGATGGCCTTCTTCGCCAACCTGGACTGGGACGGTATCGACGATCCGGGCTGGGGCGAGCGTGAGGCCGACCGCGTCGAGCAGGCGATGAGGGACGGGGCGAGCGGCATCAAGATCTTCAAGGCCCTGGGGCTCGGCGTGCGCCTGAAGAACGGCAAGCTGATGCGGGTCGACGATCCGCGGATGGAGCCGATCTGGCAGCGGGCGGGCAAGGTCGGGGCCATCGTCGCCTGGCACGTCGCCGACCCGGTGGCCTTCTTCAAGCCGGTGGACAAGAACAACGAGCGCTACGAGGAGCTGTCCATGGCGCCGGAGTGGAGCTTCTACGGCAAGGACTTCCCCGGCCACGACGAGCTCCTGGCACAGCGCGACCGGGTGGTCGAGCGGCACCCCAAGACCACCTTCCTCGGCATCCACCTGGCCAACTACCCCGAGAGCCTGGACTACGTCGACCGCCTGCTCGACCGCTGCCCCAACATGTACGTCGACACCTCGGCGCGCCTGGGCGAGATCGGCCGGCACCCGGTGGAGAAGGTCCGGGCGTTCTTCATCAAGCACCAGGACCGCATCCTGTTCGGCACGGACCTGATCGTCACGCCAAACGGAATGCAGCTCGGCTCGACGCAGGAGAACCCGCCGACCTTCGAGGACGCGCTGCGATTCTACAAGGATCACCGTCACTTCTTCGAGACGGCGGACCGGAACATCGACCACCCGACACCGATCCAGGGCCGCTGGAAGATCAACGGCATCCACCTGCCCGGGGCGGTGCTGCGCAAGATCTACGTCGAGAACGCGGATCGGCTGATCTTCGCCCACCGCCGGGAGTACCTCCGCTCGCACGCGGGCCCGGAGAAGAAGTAGCGGCCACCCTGGTAGACACGCGCGTTTTTAGGTAGGGTCAAGCCGGCCGGAGGAGGACCCATGTCCACAGAAAGACCCACACGCCCCTGGTTGTTGCTGCTCCTCTTCCTCTACAGCTTCGGTGTGCTCGCCGGCTGCGGGACACCGCCGCCACCACCACCGCCGCCGCCGCCGCCGCCGGCGCCGCCGCCCAAGCCCAAGCCCAGGCGCGTGGTGGTCCCCAGGGCCGAGGAGGACATCCCGGCCCCGGAGTGCGCCGAGCGCGACAAGGCCCTCGCCGAAAAGTACGAGCAGTACCTCGCGGCGTTCTCGAACCGCGGCATCGAGCTCTCCCCCGATGGAGACACGCTGCTGTTCGTCTCGAACCGCGGCGGCGGGGCGTACCAGCTCTACCTCGCGCCGGTGAAGAACCCGCGCGCGGCGCCGACGGTGGTCGCCGAGGCCAAGGACGGCGTGGCCAGCGCCCGCTTCACCCCGGACGGCAAGCACATCCTGTTTACCCGGGACCACAATCGCGACGAGAACACGCAGATTTACCGCGCCACCGCCGACGGCAAGGAGGTCGCGCCGCTCACCGAGCGGCCCAAGGTGATCCACCACCTGCCGCGCGTCACACCCGACGGCAAGACGCTGATCTACTTCCGCGGATCGCACCGCAGCCGCTACAGCCGCCTGGTGGCCCAGCCGATCGAAGGCGGCAAGGCCCGCTCCATCGCGCGGCTCAAGGGCCTCTACTTCCTGAGCGACATCAGCCCGGACGGGACGCAGGCGCTGGTCTTCACCCTGGTCAGCCTCTCCGAGTCGCGGCTCGGCGTGGTCGACCTGAAGAGCGGCAAGGTGCGCCGGCTGGCCCCGTCCAAGGGCACCTCGGCGCACGCCAACCGCGCGGTCTTCTCCGCCGACGGCAAGACCGTGTACCTGATCACCGACGAGGGCGGCGAACGCGCCGGCGTGCACATCGTCAAGGCCGACAGCGGCGAGGTGGTTTCGTTCTACTACGAGCCCGAGGCCGAGGTCTCGGACCTGGAGATCTCCCACAAGGCTGGCCTGATCGCCGTGGAGCTCAACATGGGGAGCCACCAGATCGTGAAGCTCCTCGAGGCCGCCTCGCTCAAGGAGAAGGCCAAGGTTCGCCTGCCGCTCGGGACGGTCTCCCTCGGTCGCTTCACCGCCGACGGGGCCGGGCTGGTGGTCACCGTCTCGCAGGCCGACAGCCCCGCCGACCCTTACCTCGTCGACACGCGCAACGGCAGGGCGCGCCCGCTGCGACGGGACACCCGGCCTGGCCTGCGCCGGCTGGCCCGGATCAAGGCGAGCACGGAGAAGATACCGACCTTCGACAAGCTCCAGGTCCCGATCAACGTCTACCTGCCCCGGCGCCTGCCCTACCGCAAGAAGCTGCCGGTGATCGTCTCGGTCCACGGCGGGCCGGCCGGGGTCTCGTCCATCGGCTGGAACCCGATGAACAGCTTCTGGATCGCGCAGGGCTTCGCCGTCGTGGAGCCCAACGTGCGGGGCTCCGTCGGCTTCGGCAAGCCCTACGAGACGGCCGACAACGGCCGCAAGCGCATGGACGCCGTCAAGGACCTCGAGCAGGTCAACCAGTGGATCCGCAAGCAGCGCTGGGCCGACCCCGAGCGTCTCGTGGTGATGGGGGGCAGCTACGGCGGCTACATGACCTACATGGCGCTCGGCCACCAGCCAGACCTGTGGAGCGCGGGCGTCGGCCTGGTCGGCGTCGTCAACCTGGTTACCCTGCTCAAGACGACGACCAAGACCCTGCTCCAGATCGCCCAGGGCGAGTTTGGCAAGCTCCCGGCGGACCTCCAGTTCCTGCGCGAGGTCTCGCCCATCGCGGTGGTCGACCGCATCGTCGACCCGGTGTTCGTGTACCAGGGGGCCAACGATCCGCGCGTGCCCCGGAGCGAGCAGGACCAGCTGGTCAACGCGCTGCGCAAGCGGGGCGTGCCGGTGGAGTACATGATCGCCGCCGACGAGGGACACAGCCTGTCGCAGAAGCCGAACAAGCTCCAGTTCGTCGCGCGCAGCACCCGGTTCCTCGAGCAGCACCTCAAGCTGCCGGGACCGTCCGAGGCCTGTATGGCCCGGGCCCAGCCTGCCGCGCCGGCCGCGCCGGCGGACGCGCCCAAGGCCGCCGCCCCTGCGCCCAAGGCCCCCGCCCCTGCGCCCAAGGCGCCCGCTCCAAAGCCCGCGCCCTGACGGGTGCGTCCGTTTAGCTTTCTGTTATCCTTGTAGCGATTTCTACAACACCTAGCCTGGCAACCGGTGCAACATGCCTGGACGTCTCGTCGTGCTCGTGTCCCTGACCCTCGTCGTCGGCTGCGGTGATGACGGCGGCCCCCTCCCCGACGGCGGTCCCCCACCCGAGGGCGGCGCGGACCTCGCGGGTGACGCGGGCGTGCCCTTCAACCTGCCCAAGGGGGGGACCGGGCACGCCGACGTGGGCGCCAAGCTCAACCCGGGGCAGGCGCGGGCCGGCCGGGTCACGAACGGGTCCCAGCTCCTCAGCGGGATCAAGGTCGAGGGGCGCGTCGGAGACTACAAGCTCTACAACGACAAGGTCGCCTTCATCATCCGCGATGCCACCTGGTCCGACGGTTACGCCCCCTTCGGCGGCGAGCTGCTCGACGCGGCGCGGGTGGACCAGAGCGGGGCCGCGGGGCAGAGCGCGCTGGGCGAGACGTTCCTCGGCGCCGGCGTGAAGATGCTCGACCCGACCTCGGTGGGGGTCGTCGCCGACGGGAGCGACGGCAAGGCGGCCATCGTCCGCGCCATCGGCGCGCCGTCGCAGATGCCGGCCGTCGCCTCGCTGCTGGGCAACCTGGGCGGGGACTTCGAGATCCACCTGGTCATCGACTACGTGCTCGAGCCGAACAGCTCGGCGCTGGAGCTGCGCTGGCGGATCTTCAACAAGCTGACCACGGCGCAGGAGATCACCCTGGTCGGCCTCGGGTTCACCTCGGGCGACGGTGTTGAGTTCTTCGCCGAGAAGGCGGGATTCGACGTGGCC
>Ga0316576_10000845_pt1 | contig 15532 bp, 13 predicted proteins | sample S0NA_FD_203075 | JGI IMG/M metagenome (GOLD analysis project Ga0316576, IMG submission 203075) | Rhizosphere microbial communities from salt marsh grasses in Alabama, United States - S0-2_050615r3r5 | ecosystem: Host-associated > Plants > Roots > Rhizosphere | place: USA: Alabama | collected... | reverse complement strand
AGACCTGACCCCGCGTAACGGGAGCTCCGGGCTCTACTGGGCTTTCGCCTGACGCTGCCTTCGGAGTTCTTTGCGCTCCTGCTTGAGCATCTGGCGGTACTCCTTGCGGCGCTTGCGGGCGGCGACCGGGTCGTCGGTCGGGAAGTTGGCGCTGAGGACGATCTCGCCAGGCTCGGTGACGGAGAACAACCCTCCGAGGGTGAGCACCTTCGCCGGCAGGTAGCGGTACGTCGCGACGTGCCGGTACCGGGGGCTCGCCTGCAGCGAGCGGTCGACGGCCGGGCTGACCAGGAGCAGATACCGCCGGCGCGACGCGGCCAGCGGCCACACCTCGCACCGCTCGTCCGCGGTCAGGCGCGCGTGGAAGAGGATGTCGCGTCGAGCCCGGGAGGGGTCCCGGCAGACCGCGAGGCGCAGGTCGGGGCGGTGCCGAAGCTCGCGGGCCACGTCCGCTACGATCGCCTGGTTGGGCTGGGCACGGGAGAACGCGGGGAGGAAGAACACCACGACCACGAACCACCAGGAGGCCATGGCGCCCCCCAGCAGCCCCAGAACCCGTCGCGGGGTCGGATGCACCGCCACCATGGCGGCCGCGAGGGCGCTCGTCGCCAGCACCCCCCCCAGGAGGAGCATCACCCCTCGGCCCGGCAGCCATTCCGCCGGCAGGCGCGGGGGGCGGAGGACCACGGCCGCGAGGACGGCCGCCATGAGCAGGAGCACGGCACCGGACCAGACCCGCTCGAGCCGCCGCCACGGTACGCCCACGAAGAGCCGCCCGAGGAGAAGAGACAGCGCCGGGTACAGCGGCAGCAGGTAGTAGTCGATCTTTCCCCGGGACACGACGAGGGGTATCAGGACGAGTGCGACCCAGGCGGCGAGGAAGAGGGCCGGGCGGCGGCCCGCCTCGTCTCTCCCGTCCCTTCGGCGCAGCCGCCACAGCGCCAGGGGGAGAAACGGGGACCACGGCAGCCCCTCGGCCGCGTAGGCCGGGAGGTAGAACCACGGGGGACGCCCCACGTCGTAGGCCTGGCCCGCGAAGCGCTCCAGGTTCTCGCGGAGGAAGAAGTACTCGAGAGGCCCCGCCCCGAGCCTTCCGTAGACCAGCGCGAACCACCCGAAGCCGAGGGCGAAGAAGGCCACGAGGCCGACGGCCAGCGCTCCCCAGCCGACGGGAAGGGGGCGGCGGCGATTCGCCAAGAGCAGCAGCAGGAAGGCGAGACCCGGAACGAGGAGGGCGATGGGACCCTTGGTCGCGAAGCCGAGCCCCAGCGCCGCCCCCAGGGCCGGCACCGTCCACGCCGCCGGGTGGGGCCGGTACGCGCGGACGCCGAGGGCGACGGACAGCGTGGTGAGGAGCGTCAGGGGCATGTCGGACATGGCCACGCGGGCGAAGATCAGGAACGCGAGGGTCGTGGAGAGGACCAGGGCTCCGGCGAGGGCGGTGCGCCGACCGAAGAGGAGCACGCCCAGCCACACCGTGGCCAGCACCGTTCCCAGGGCGGCGAGGGCGGGAACGAGGCGGGCGGCCGCCGCCTCGGCGCCGAGGCCGAGGAAGGCTGCGCCCATCAGCCAGTAGGCGAGCGGGGGCTTGTCGAAGAACGGCTCGCCCTGGTAGCGGGGCACGACCCAGTCCCCGGTCTCCACCATGGATCGGGCGGCGTCGAGAAAGTAGATCTCCGCCCGCTCGAGGGGTGCCGCGCCCAGGTTCGGCAGGATGAGAGCCAGAAGCCCCAGGAGGAGGAGGGCAAGAGCGGAGGCGAAGCGCAACGAGATGCTCAGGCGTGGGCCGGGGAGCCCGGGGCCTGGTCCTTCAGGTGGAGCTGCCCGCAGGCGGCGAGGATGTCCTGGCCGCGGGGGCGGCGGACGGACACCGTCACGCCGGCGTCGACGAGGGCGGCGGCGAAGGCGTCGACGTCCCCGGGCCGGGGAGCCTGGAACGGGATCTCCGGGGCAGGGTTGAGGGGGATCAGGTTCACCTTGAAGCGCCGCCCCCCCAGGCGGCGGGCGAGCTCGCGGGCGTGGGCGGGGGTGTCGTTGACACCGCGGAGGAGCACGTACTCGAGCGTGACTCGACCGCCGCGGGGGGTCGGGTAGGCGGCAGCCGCGGCCAGGACGTCGGCCATGGGGTACTTCTCCTCGATGGGCATGAGGGCGCGCCGCAGCCCCGGGTCGGGCGCGTGCAGGCTGATGGCGAGGTTCGGACGGATGTCGTCGCGGGCGAGCCTCTCGAGGGCGGGAAGGATCCCGACCGTCGACACCGTCAGCTTGCGCGGGGGAAGCGCGAAGCCCTTTGGATCCATCAGGATCCGAAGCGCCGACACCGTCGAGTCGTAGTTGAGGAGCGGCTCGCCCATGCCCATGACGACCACGTTCCAGGGGAACGGATCCTCTTCCCGACGCTCCGGGTGCGTGGTCGCCGCGGGGTTGTCCTCCATCACCGCGGCCACCTGGCCGAGGATCTCCCACGTCTTCAGGTTGCGCTGGTACCCGGCAATGCCGGTCAGGCAGAAGGCGCACTTGAGTGGGCAGCCGGCCTGCGTCGAGATGCAGATGGTACGACGCTCGCCCTCGGGAATGTAGACGGACTCGATCGTCGCCCCCCCGTCGAGTCGGAAGAGGTACTTCCGGGTCCCGTCGAAGGAGAGGGAGCGCTCGGCGATCTCGGGCCACCGAAGCGAGTAGCGCTCGGCGAGAGAGGAGCGGAGCGCCTTCGGCAGGTCGGACAGGGCGTCGATGCCCCGTGCGCGCCGGTGGTAGAGCCACTCGAAGAGCTGACGGGCCCGGTACCGCCGCTCACCCAGCTCCGCGATCACCTCGCCGAGGGCGTCACGGCTCATCCCGAAGAGGTTCGGCGGGCTCATCCGGCGATCATACCGCGGGGGCTCCGGTGTAACATCCGCGGGCGATCATGCCCGAGCCCGACGACGACACCACTCCAGGCCCTCGCGTGCCGGCCGCCGTCGACGCCGGCGGGCATCTCCCCGAGTACGCCACGGTCGGAGCCGCGGGAGCAGACCTGCGGGCGAGCGGCCACGTCGAGATCCCTCCCGGGGGCCGGGCCGCGGTCCCGACCGGTCTCCGGGTCCAGATCCCCCACGGTCACGTCGGCCTCGTCTGGCCGCGGAGCGGTCTCGCCGTGCGCCACGGCATCGACACCCTGGCCGGGGTCATCGACAGCGACTACCGGGGCGAGGTGCGCGTGGTCCTCGTGAACCACGGCCCCGAGCCGTTCTCCATCGCCCCCGGGGAGCGGGTCGCCCAGCTCCTTCTCCAGCGCGTGGAGCGGGGCGACTTCGTCGCCGCGCCCGAGCTCGAGGAAACCGAGCGCGGGGGGGGCGGGTTCGGCTCCACCGGACGCTAGGGCCCTCGCCGTCGTCGAGACCGGAGAGGCCGGCGGGCGAGGAGCGTGGAGAAGCCATGCTATCGTCTGGATCCATGAGGAAAATCGCGTGTGCGGTCGGGCTGGCGCTGGCCGGGTCCCTGTTCTTCACGGCCACGCCCCTCCAGGCTCAGGGCTACCAGACGAACGAGGGGCCGACGTTGCAGATCGCGCCCTTCGCCGGATACCACTTCGGCGGCTCCCTCTGGTCCGAGATCCTCGACCAGAAGTACTCCTTCAAGAGCGGGCTCGACTACGGTGGCACGATCGACATCGCGCTGGGTGAGTCGTGGCGGTTCGAGCTGCTCTACCTGCGACAGGAGACGACGCTGGAGAGCGCGGGGGCCGCCGGGCCCCAGTTCGACATCACCGTCGAGCGCTACATGGCCGGGCTCGAGGAGGAGAAGGGCGAGGGAAGCGTCAAGGCCTTCGGCACGATCCTCGCCGGAGCCACGCGCTTCGTGCCCGACTTCGCGGACGCCAGCTCGGAGCTCTACTTCTCCGCCGGCCTGGCCCTGGGCGTGAAGAGCTTCTTCACCAGGAACGTCGGCCTGCGGCTCGAGGGGCGCGCGTTCTACACGGTGGTGGACGGCGGAGGCGAGGCCTTCTGCGGGGCCGGCCAGTGCCTCTTCAGCTTCTCCGGCTCGGGGATCTGGCAGGGAGACTTCAGCGGCGGCCTGATCATCGCGTTCTAGGGGCCCCGCCCCGCCGCCGGCGGGCGCCGATCCCAGCCGTCGGCCCAGCATGTCGCGGGCCACGACCGGCTCCTCCGGGACCGGGAGTCCCGGCGCTCGCACCCGAGCGGTCCCCGGGGCTAGTATGAGAGTTTCCCCTTTCCCGGGGCCCCACGAGGACACCAGCCATGGAGCTCGACCGCATCGTCATCACCGGCGCGCGCCAGCACAACCTCCGGCACGTCAACGTCGAGATCCCCAAGAAGAGGCTCGTGGTCCTCACCGGCGTCTCGGGCTCGGGAAAATCGTCTCTGGCCTTCGACACCCTCTATGCCGAGGGACAGCGTCGCTACATCGAGAGCCTGAGCGCCTACGCCCGCCAGTTCCTGGGGCAGATGGACAAGCCTCTCTACGACTCGATCAAGGGGCTCGCCCCCACGATCTCCATCGAGCAGAAGACGGCGAGCACCAACCCCCGGTCCACGGTGGGAACGATCACCGAGATCCACGACTACCTGCGCGTCCTGTGGGCCCGGGTGGGGCGACTGAGCTGTTACCAGTGCGGGCGGCGGGTCTCCCAGCAGTCGGCACAGCAGATCGTCCGCGAGATCCTGGACCTGCCCGCGGCGACGAAGTTCCTCCTCCTCGCCCCCCTCGTGAAGGAGCGCAAGGGCGAGCACCGCGAGGTGATCGAGGAGGTGCGCAAGTCCGGCTTCACGCGGGTCCGGGTCGACGGGACGGTGGTCAGCCTCGACGAGGACATCCGCCTCGACAAGAAGAGGAAGCACTCCATCGACGTGGTGGTCGACCGTCTCGTCGCGAAGGCGGGCATCGAGCAGCGCCTCACCGACTCGGTGGAGACCGCGCTCCGGCACGGGGAGGGGATCGTGATCGTGGCCCCGGAAGATCGGCCGGAGATGGTCCTTTCCGAGCACCGGGCCTGCCACCATTGCGGCCTCTCGTTCCCGGAGCCTTCGCCCCAGCTCTTCTCCTTCAACTCGCCGCAGGGGATGTGCCCGGCGTGCTCGGGCCTCGGCACCCGGATGGAGATGGACCCCGAGCTGGTCGTGCCCAGCCCCGGACTGTCGGTCAACGAGGGCGCGGTGAAGCCCCTGGGGGCGGTCGGGGAGGCCACAACCTGGGGAAGCGACATCGTGCGGGCAGTGGCCCGTGAGCGGGGGATCGACCTGAACGCCCCCTGGCACTCGTTGCCGGAGGAGCACCAGCGGATCCTCCTCTACGGCACCGGCGGCGAGCGCATCAAGGTGAGCTACCGCGGCTCGATGGGGACCGGGTCCTTCCGCATGCGGTACGAGGGCGCCGTCAACTCCATGATGCGGCGCATGCGGGAAACGAAGTCGGAGGACATGCGGCAGTACTACCAGCGCTTCCTCTCGTCTCGCCCCTGCTCGGCCTGCGGCGGACAGCGGATCCGCCCCGAGGCCCTGGGCGTGAAGATCGGGGGGCGGGCGATCACCGAGATCACCGCCCTGTCGGTGGCCGAGGCCCACGACTTCTTCGGCTCCCTCCGTCTCAAGGGGGCAGAGGCCAAGATCGCCAGCGAGCTCCTCAAGGAGATCCGGTCCCGGCTGCGCTTCCTCCTCGACGTCGGGCTGACCTACCTGACCCTGGACCGGGCCGCCCCCACGCTCTCGGGAGGCGAGAGCCAGAGGATCCGCCTCGCCAGCCAGATCGGGTCCGAGCTGACCGGCGTCATCTACGTCCTCGACGAGCCTTCCATCGGGCTGCACCAGCGGGACAACATGAAGCTCCTCACCGCGCTGAAGCACCTTCGCGACATCGGGAACACCGTGGTCGTGGTCGAGCACGACCGCGAGGCGATGGAGGAGGCGGACTGGCTCATCGACTTCGGTCCCGGGGCCGGGCGCCACGGAGGGGAGATCGTGGCGGCGGGCACTCCGGCACAGGTGAAGCGGTCGAAGGCCAGCCTCACCGGGCGCTACCTGAAGGGACAGCTGTCGATCGAGCTGCCCTCGCGGAGGCGGACCAGCGACGACCGGGCAGTCGTGGTGCGAGGGGCCAGCGAGAACAACCTCCGTGATCTCGACGTCCGCTTTCCCCTCGGCGTCCTCGCCTGCGTCACCGGGGTCTCCGGGGCCGGCAAGAGCACCCTGGTGAACCACATCCTCTACCCGGCGGCGGCGCGCGCTCTTCACCGCAGCGACCGGGTGGTGGGTCGACACCGGGAGATCGAGGGCCTGTCCGAGATCGACAAGGTCATCGACATCGACCAGAGCCCGATCGGGCGCACCCCGCGCTCGAACCCCGCGACCTACACGAAGGTCTTCGACCTCATCCGCGACTTCTTCGCCGCCCTGCCCGAGGCCCGCATGCACGGGTATGCCCCGGGACGCTTCTCCTTCAACGTCAAGGGGGGGCGCTGCGAGGCCTGCCAGGGCGACGGGGTGAAGCGGGTGGAGATGCACTTCCTTCCCGACGTGTACGTCCCCTGCGAGGTGTGCCACGGACGGCGCTTCAACCAGGCCACCCTCGCGGTCAAGTACGGCGGCCGCTCGGTGGCGGACGTCCTCGACCTGACCGTCGACGAGGCGCTCCAGCTCTTCAAGAACCACCCGAACATCCGCCGCGCCCTCGAGACGCTCGCGGACGTCGGGCTCGGGTATATCGCTCTCGGCCAGTCGTCCCCGACGCTCTCGGGCGGCGAGGCGCAGCGGGTGAAGCTGTCCCGGGAGCTCTCGAAGCGTTCCACCGGACGGACCCTCTACATCCTGGACGAGCCCACCACCGGTCTCCACTTCGACGACATCCGCAAGCTCCTGCGCGTCCTCGACCGTCTCGTGGAGAGTGGGAACACCGTGGTCGTCATCGAGCACAACCTGGACGTCATCAAGACCGCGGACTGGGTGATCGACCTGGGCCCCGAGGGGGGTGATGGGGGCGGGCGCCTGGTGGCGGAGGGCACCCCCGAGCAGGTGGCGAAGGTGAAGGGGTCCTACACCGGGAAGTTCCTCGGCCCGCTCCTTCAGCCCTCGCGCCGCACGGCGCCGAAGCGGCGGTAGTCAGGCCCGGGGGTGCTGCTGGGTCAGGCAGTGGAGCGTGCCGAGACCCCAGACGAGATCCACCGCGTGGATGCCCACGACCGGCCGGTCGGGGACAAGCTCGGCCAGGACGGCGAGGGCGTCGCGGTCCCGCGGGTCGTTGAAGGTGGGCACGAGCACGCAGGCGTTGGCGATGTAGAAGTTGGCGTAGCTCGCGGGCAGGCGCGTGCCGCCGAAGACGAGGGGCGACGGCATGGGCAGATCCACGACCTCCGGCCTGGAGCCATCGGCGAGGCGCGCCCCCTGGAGCCGCTCCCGGTTCTCCTCCAGGACGCGGTGGTTGGAGTCGGCTCGATCATTCTCGCGACACAGGACAATCGTCCGCTCGTTCACGAAGCGGCAGACGTCGTCGACGTGGCCGTGGGTGTCGTCCCCGGCGATGCCGCGGCCGAGCCAGATCGTCTGGGTGATCCCGAGGTTCTCGAGAAACACCTGCTCGTAGTCGGCTCGCTTGAACCCCGGGTTGCGAACCTGGACGAAGGGGTCGAGCAGGCACTCCTCGGTGGTGAGCAGGGTGCCGCGACCGTCGACGTCGATGGCACCGCCCTCCAGGACGACCGGCCGTCCCTTGAAGACGGCGCGACGGAGCTTCAGGTCGTAGGCCCGAGCCACCCGCTCCGGCACCTGGTCGTCCTTCTTCCAGTCGTGGTAGCGGGCCCAGCCATTGAAGCGGAAGCGGGCCACCGCGACCTCGGGCTCGGGGTGCTCGCGCCGGACGCAGAGGGGTCCGAAATCGCGGGCCCAGCCACGGTCGGTGGGCCAGGGAAAGAACTCGACGCGCTCGGTGGCCGCCCCCACCCGCTCGAGCACCCGGCGGGCCCGGGCCTCGTGAGCCTTCGAGGGGACGAGGATGCGCACCGCCTCTCCCTCCGCCACCTTGCGGACGATCTCTCCGTACACCCAGGGAATGGGGGCGAAGCGCCCCGGCCAGTCGCTCGTGTTGTGGGGCCAGCCCAGCCAGGTGGCGTCGTGGGGCTCCCACTCCCCGGGCATGCGGAAGGCCTCGAGGTCCGGGTCGAGGGCGGGGCTGGCAGCCACCGGCGCTACTCGGGATCCAGGAAGCGCCGCTCGATGCCGGCGTAGGCGTCGATGCGACGGTCGCGGAGGAAGGGCCAGTTCCGACGCACGTCTTCGATCCGGGACAGGCTGACCTCGCCCACCAGGATCTCCTCGCGGTCGGTCGAAGCCTCGGCGATCACCACCCCGAAGGGGTCGGCGAGGAACGACGAGCCCCAGAACTCGAGCCCGTCACCGCCCTCGGGCGGGACCTCGTGACCCACACGGTTCACGACGGCCACGTAAACCCCGTTGGCCACGGCGTGGGATCTCTGGATGGTCTGCCACGCCGAGCGTTGCTCGGGGCCGGACTCCTCCTTCTCGGCCGGGTGCCAGCCGATGGCGGTCGGGTAGAAGAGGATCGCCGCTCCCCTGAGCGCGGTGAGCCGCGCCCCCTCGGGATACCACTGGTCCCAGCAGATGAGGGTGCCGATGCGCCCCGGTCTCACGTCGAAGGCCCGGAACCCGAGGTCCCCGGGGGTGAAGTAGAACTTCTCGTAGAACAGCGGGTCGTCGGGAATGTGCATCTTGCGGTAGATCCCCACCGTCCGACCGTCGGCGTCGATGACCACCGCGGAGTTGTGGTGGAGCCCGGCGGCGCGCCGCTCGAAGACCGGCACCACCACCGCGACGCCGGCGTCCCTCGCCGCCCGGCCCAGGGCCTCGGTGCTGGGTCCCGGCACCGGCTCGGCCAGGTCGAACAGCGCCGCGTCCTCCCGCTGACAGAAGTAGGGCGTGCGGTACAGCTCGGGCAGGCAGACGACCTCCGCGCCCGCCCCCGCCGCCTCCCGCAGCTTCGCCGTCGCCGTGTCGACGTTCTCGTCGGGGCTCGCGGACATGGCCATCTGGACCAGGCCCACCCGGAACCGCGGCTTCGCAGTCATCACCCTTCGTCCTCTTCCTCGGCCGGCAGGACGTACTCGAGCCCGTCCTCGTCGAGGGGAGCGGCCGCGTCCAGGCGCCGGGCCAGGCCGATGACGCGGAAGGCCCACAGCGTCCGGCAGACCTCGAAGTCGGAGAGAGGGGACTGAGCGCACAGCGCCTCGAGGTCGCGGCTGCCGTCTATGGCCTCGAGAAGACCGAGCTGCTCGGGGGTGAGGGGCAGGCCCCGCAGCAGGGCGTCGGCTCCCTCCTGCGCCACCCACCGCGACTCCAGGTCCCCACAGCCCTTCTCCACCCGGTGCCAGGCTTCGATGCGCGAGATCCCCTCCAGAATCAGCTGCGGCGTGCTGATGTTCAGGGTGATCGACTCGCCGGGCGCGGCACCCTCCTCGAGGTGGTAGTCCCCGCTGTCCCACTCGAAGGCGTGGAGGATGATGTCGCGGGTCTGGTCGACCACACCCTTCACCAGGTCCTTCGGCTCGAGGAAGCCTCCCTCGACGAGGATGGTCCCGAAGCGCTTCCCCGAGGCCAGCTTGCGCACCGCGTCCTCCATCTGACGGAGGGAGATGGCGCCGCGTCGCAGCAGGAGCGGCCCCAGGCGATGGTCGGTGTTGGAGGACGACGCGAAGACGAGGCGACCCCCCTCCACCGTCACCCCGATCCTGGAGCCCGGTCGCTCCACCCTCAGCACGCCGGTCCAGCTCCGCTGGCTGAGGTCCTGGAAGACCTCGGTGATGTCGCGCTCGGCGAGAGTCCCGTCGCCCATCAGCGCCGCCTCCGCCGCTTCTCCGTCTCCTCCAGCAACGCCCCCGCGAGGAGGGGGACGAGCAGCTCGTGGTGCCCGGTGAGGCGGTAGCCCCGGCCGCTGTTCTTCACCGGTCGTTCGACGACGTTGACCCCGGGGCGGTAGGACTGGATGAAGTCGAGGTTGGCGGTGGCGAAGTCCTCGACCACGTGGCCGAGGTTGCGGGCGAGGGTCACCGCCTTGAGGAACACCTCGGGCAGCACCACCGCCGAGCCCACGTTCAGGTAGACCCCGCCGCCCCCCAGACCCGCGACCTGGGCCGCGAGCAGGCGGAAGTCCAGGTGCGTGGCCCGGCCCACGGCGCCCGGATCGCACGCCGGGTGGACGTGCACGATGTCGGTGCCGAGGGCGACGTGGACGGTGGCGGGGAGGCCGAGTCGCCAGGCCGCGGCCAGGAGGCTCGCCTCGAGGTGCCGCGGGCGGGGGCGACGCTCCGAGAGGTGGCGGCCGACCGACGCCCCCAGGCCCAGCCCGTCCCGCTCTCCCTCGACCACCGCCCGGTTCACCTCCTCCCCCGTCTCGCGAGCCATGCCAAACGCCCCGGCGGCCAGCCCGTCGGCGACGTCCTCCGACGTCTTGCCGGCCACCGCGAGCTCGAAGTCGTGAACGATCCCCGCCCCGTTGAGGGCGATGGCCGACACGTAGCCCCTCTCCATGAGGTCGATCAGGACGGTGGACAGGCCCACCTTCAGAACGTGGGCACCGAGACCCCACACGATGGGGCGGCGCCGCGCGCGCGCTCGCAGAATCTCGTTGCGCAGGTCACGCAGCGTCTCGGCCGCGAGGATCCGGGGAAGACCGTCGAGGAAGGCGGAGAACGATGCCCCCGGGCGGTGGGGGCGCGCGAAGTCCCCGAGGGTGACCTTGCTGCGTCGGCGGGAGAGCGGGTAGGTCGTGACGCCGTCGAGGGCGAGGGGCTCGCGGGGAAGCGGGCGGCGTCTTCTTCGCTCGCGGGCCATCAGCGATCGATCGACTCCTCGACGATCTGGCAGAGCACGTGCACCACCATCACGTGGACCTCCTGGATGCGCGCGGTGTCGGTGTGGGGAACGTCGACCAGGTGGTGGACGAGGCCGGCGAGGTCCCCGCCTCCGTTGCCGGTGAGGCCCACCGTCACCAGGCCCCGATCGCGAGCGGCGCGGAGTCCGGCCACGACGTTGGGGGAGCGGCCCGAGGTGGTGATGCCGATCGCCACGTCGCCCGGGCGGCCGTGGGCCTCGACCTGTCGCCGGAAGAGCGCGTCGAAGCCCAGATCGTTGCCGAGGCCGGTGACCACCGAGGGGTCGGTGCTGAGCGCGATCGCGGACAGCCCCGAGCGCTCGCGACGGAAGGGACCCACGAGCTCGGCGGCGAGATGCTGGGCATCGGCGGCCGAGCCCCCGTTCCCGAAGGCGAGGAGCCGCCCACCGTCGAGCAGGCTCCGGGCCACTCGCGCCCCGATCTCGAGGAGGAGAGGGCCGCTCTCGCCGAAGAACCGCTCCTTCAGCGCAACGCTCTCCGCTACGAGGTCCCGGATGTCCTCCGCCTTCATGTGTGCCCCATTATCGGTGAGGCGGTCGGGCCGCGCCAGCAGGCGCCCAGCGGCTCAGGCGCGCCGCAGGTGGACGGTGAGGACGAGGGACGGAACGGCGGGGTCGTCGGTGCGCACCTGGAAGACCTCTCCGTCGCGCACCCCGGCCGGGATCTGCACCGGAACCGGCAGCCGTCGGCCGACCTTGCCCTCGCCGAAGCAGCGCGTGCAGTCGAAGAAGGGCCCCCCGGTGCCCCCGCAGGCTTCGCACGGAGACGTGACGGGGACGTCGAGGGAGAGCACCCCTCCCGCCGCCGCCTCAGCCCTGCCGAGAACGATCTCGCCGGTGAGGCTGGCGGGGTGGAAGGGGCGCCGCAGGTCGCTCGCCGGACGCCGTCGAAGCAAAGACCAGCCAACCGGCCCGGACCGCTCCTGCCCCCGCAGAAGCTGGTCGTAGCTCTGCCGCCGGTAGGCGTCGGTCAGCGTCTCGTACGCCACCCTGAGCTCGGCGGGCACGTCGGTGCCGGAGTCCGCCTCCGGCGGCTGCTCCCGAGTGAGCCGACGGAACGCCCGCTTGATAGCGGTCACGCTGGCATCCCGGGGAACACCGAGGATCTGGTAGTAGTCCTTGGGCTTCTCCATCCCGGTCACACCATAGGTTGTGGTCAGAAGCGGTGTCAAGTGCCTTTCGGGGGGCGCCCGAGACGGGTTCCTCGGCCCCGCCGCGGGGTCATCACCGGCCCGGGAGGAGTCCCGGGGGTTTGACCCGACGAGGGAACTCCCCCACACTGCGGGCGCTCCGAACCGCGCTGCGTTCCCATGAAGAAGCCACTCCGCGTTCTCGCCCTGGTCGACGAGGACCTCGTGCCCCCGGACGACACCGAGGGCATCGACACCGTGAACGCCCCCTGGAAGACCGAGTTCGACGTCATCGAGACGCTCCGGGAGGAAGGCCACGAGGTCCGCGCCCTCGGCATCGGCGCTGAGCTCGCCCCCATCCGGCGCGCGATCGACGAGTTCAAGCCCCGGATCGCGTTCAACCTGATGGAGGTCTTCGACAACGTCGCCTCCTTCGATCACAACGTGGTCGCCTACCTCGAGCTGCTGCGCCTGCCCTACACCGGGTGCAACTCACGGGGGCTCGTGCTCGCCCGGGACAAGAGCATCAGCAAGAAGATCCTCCACTACCACCGGATCGGCGTGGCCGCGTTCGAGGTCTTCCCCCGCGGACGACGCGTCCGACGACCGCGGCGCCTGCGCTTTCCCCTGATCGTCAAGTCCCTCACCCTCGACGCCTCCCTCGGCATCTCCCAGGCCTCGGTGGTGGAGGACGAGGACCGTCTGATCGAGCGCGTCCGGTTCGTCCACGAGAGCCTCCAGACCGACGCCCTGGTCGAGGAGTACATCGAGGGTCGGGAGCTCTACGTCGGCCTGCTCGGCAACCGCCGCCTGCAAGTGCTGCCGGTGTGGGAGCTGGATTTCTCCGGCATGCCGGGGGAGTCACACAAGATCGCCACCGAGCGCCTCAAGTGGAGTCTCTCCTACCAGAAGAGACACCGCATCATGACCGGGGCGGCCAAGGACCTCCCCGACGACGTGCGGAAGCACATCGTTTCCGTCTGCAAGCGAGTTTACCGGCACCTCGCGCTGTCGGGCTACGCGCGGATCGATTTGCGGCTACGCGAGGACGGGCGCGTGTTCGTCATGGAAGCGAACCCCAACCCCCAGCTGGCCTACGGCGAGGACTTCGCCGAGTCGGCGGAGAAGGCGGGACTCGACTACGGCCCCCTCCTCGACCGCATCATGGCCCTGGGCCTCCGCTGGGAGACCCGCCGCCTCGGCTAGCCACGCCGGCGGATCCCTCCCGACGACGGAGACGAGCCGGTCCTACTTCTTCACCGGGACGAACGTGACCCCGTTCTTGAGGAACCCGTCGTCGAGCTTCTTGCCCTGCTTGCGGCTGGTGGCGAACACCTTGATCTCGGCGGCGCGCTCCGGTGTCTCCTCGAGAGGCGGAAACTCGCAGACCCCCTCCGGCTCGACCGGAAGCCGGAAGGTGCTCGTCCGTGCCGGCTCGTACTGGTCGTCGATCGCCTGGACGTAGTACTCGATCGCCTTCGTCTTCTTCTTGCGGGGGGGAGGGAGCGTGCCGCAGTAGCTGATGCCGGTGAAGGACATGTCGACGAAGCTGTAGTACCTCTCGCCGGCCCGGCGGAAGTAGAGGCGCGCGGCGGCCACGGTGCCGTCGTCGCTGATGGCCGCGCACAGGGAGATGGCCTTGCCCGGTACGGTGCACAGCGCCGGCTGATGGTCCACCGCCGGGGGGGCGTCGGCCCAGGAGAGGGCCGGGGCGAGGGCAAGGACGAGCGCCGGAGCTCGGCACGCCCTCTTCATCGAACCCGACCGCCAGCCAGCCACCCCCCGATCTTACCGGAGGGGTCCCCTCACTTCCAGGTGAGGGTGTTGCGGTAGGTCTCGCGCTGGGACGTGAAGACGACGATCTCCATCTCCCACGACCGCGTGTTCCGCTTCCACACCTCGTTGCGGATCTGGAACACGAGGGCGCGCTGGTGCGGGGCCACGACCGACGCGCTCGGGGCCACTCGACCCTGCTGCTTCCGGCCGTCGATGGTCGTGGTGACGACCATGGTGTCCAGCTGGATGGGCTGCGAGCCCTCGTTGCGAAGGTACGCGGCGACGCTGTAGCGCTCGCCGGCCTTCGGAGAGCTGGGCGAGACCTCGAACGCGAGGTCGCCCGGGAGCGCCGCGCCTTGACTCCCCTGCCGCACCTCCACCCCGGGGGAGGCCTCGAACCCGGGCGGGACGCCTCCCGCGTCGCTCACCGATCTCCGGGCCACCGAGCCCGAGGAAACCAACCGGCGGGTCGGCGGACCGGGCGGCGGCGCCGGCGCCCGACTCGCGGCGGTCTCGGCCATGGTCTTCGCGGCGACCGCGTTGCTCTTGCCGGTGGCCGCCGCCGGGTTCTGCGGGTCGAGGCGGAGGGCACGGTCGTAGGCGGAGATGGCCGCGTCGTACTGCCGGGCGGCCAGGGCGTTCGTGCCCTCCTCGATCAGCTGGCCGACCCGGCGCGTGTCCCGCTGCCGCTCGGCCGCCGCATCCGCCGCCGCCTTCTGCTCCGCGGCGACCTTCGCACGGTCGACACGTCGACTGAGATCGACGGCGGCCTGGTCCCAGGGCGCGAGGGACCGGGCGGCGGCCGCTTCGCGCTCCGCGGCCGGGAGGTCGCCACCGGCGAGGGCGGCCTCCCCGGCCTGGAGGCGTGTCGCCGCCTTCTGGCCATTCAGGGCGTTGTCGAGGATCTGCTGGGCGCTGGTGTTCGACGGGTCCTCGCGCAGCGCTCGTTGGGCGCTCTCGACGGCCTGGCCGTACCGACCGGCCTTGAAGGCGTCATCCGCCCGCCGCACCGATTCCGCGGCCACGCCCCCGGTCTCCGCGAAGGTGGGCTGGGGAGCGGCCGTCGGGACCGGGGTGGCCGGAGTGGGAGCCGGGGTCGGCGGCGGCGCCGGGGTGGCCGTGGGCGAGGCGGCCAGGGTCACTGGGGGCGACGCCGATGGGGTGGATCGGGCGCGCCAGGCGACGTAGCCCAGGCCGGCCACGGTGGCGGTGGCGGCCGCGGCCAGGGCGATCCAGGGCAGCGGGTTGCGGCGCTGGATGCGCCTCGGACGGAGCTGTTTCACCGGTGGCGGGCCGACCCGTCCGCTGCCGGGCCGTGGAGCGGGCGGTCGGCTCTCGGCATCGAGGGCGACCGTGGCGCGCGCCCCGCTGCCCTCCCCCGGGACGACCGTCCGCCCCGGAGTCTGGGTGAGAGGCTGGGGTGAGTGGGGGGGTGCCTCGAGATCGAGCAGTGCCTCGAGGACGTTCTGGGACGAGGCCGTGGTGGCGTGGGCCCGGAGCCAGTCGCGCAGGTCCACCGCGAACGCGGCCGCGGTCTGGTAGCGCTCGTCGATGTCCCGGGCGAGGGCCTTCTTCAGGATGGGCAGGAGGGCGTCGTACTCGACTCCGGCGGGAAGGAGATCGAAGTTCGGCCTCTCGTGGGTGATCTTGTAGAAGATCGCCATGAGGTTGTCGGAGTGGAAGGGGCGTCGACCGGTGACGAGCTCGAACAGCATGCAGCCGACGCTGAAG
>Ga0316576_10000844_pt1 | contig 15534 bp, 9 predicted proteins | sample S0NA_FD_203075 | JGI IMG/M metagenome (GOLD analysis project Ga0316576, IMG submission 203075) | Rhizosphere microbial communities from salt marsh grasses in Alabama, United States - S0-2_050615r3r5 | ecosystem: Host-associated > Plants > Roots > Rhizosphere | place: USA: Alabama | collected... | reverse complement strand
GGGCAGAGCCAGAAGTCCGCCACGCAGTACAGGCGCCAGTTCCTGGTGCGAGCCACGGGCATCTGCCAGCGGTTCAATGCTCGTGTGAACGGCCGCAGCTGCATTCGCCAGAGATTGCCCGGCCATGTGCAGGGGTTGTACAACAATACCGGAAAGCGGCAGGTCGGTGATTGTTCCCGCGGCGTAAAAATAGAAGATGAAGGAAAGTAACACCATCGTGGCCGAGACATTGAGAAAGGTCAAGAAGGGATTGGCGCGTAGGAAAACCATGGCCGCGAAGAAGATCAAGGCCGGCCACAACCAGATATTGCTGCGTTCATTGGGCAGCCCGCTGCGGCGCGCGGCCAGGATCAGCGAGACCAGGAGGATGGTGCTGAAAATCAGCCAGGAGATGCCCAGCGGACGGCCGATAAATAGCCACTGCGCCAATAGGCCCAAGGCCAATCCAAGCGGCAATAGAAAGGTTAGTTTGTGTTGATGTAGGAGAGACTTTTTTATATCCATAGGCATCAATGGGTTGTCATTTGCCGCCATGCGGCTTGTAATAAATTCTTTGTACCCTGTTAATTTAGCCGGCAGCTGTTGGATTCGCGACGTATTGAGGCACGATCTTTGAGCACTCAGGTGCTTGACAGGGGGAGCTGCTCTTAGGTAAGAAAAGATGGCATCTTTTTATTCGTAGGAGGTATGCCGGAAAAGTTTGAAGAAAGATGCCATCTTTTTATCTTTTCGTGGTGGTAGAATTAACGTATGTTGACCTGTTTAGTCGTTGAAGATAATGAGAAACTGCGGCTGGCGATGTGCGCCGGGTTGGAAAACACGGAGCAAATTATTGTCATTGCTGATTGTGAGGCGGGCGAAACGGCCGTCGAGCTTTGCCTGGAGCAGGCGCCGGACGTAATCCTGATGGATGTGCAGCTGGCGGGAGAGATGAACGGCATTGAAACGGCCGTGGCTATCCGCCGCGAATATCCCCGCCTGCCCGTTGTCTTTTATTCTATCCAGGATGACGACGCCTACTACCGCGCTTTTCGCCAGGCGGGCATCCTCAGTCATTACGCATATGTGCGCAAATCTAATTTCTTGCTGCCGCAAATGGTCCTGCCTCTGCTGCAGGACGCCGTGGCCGGTCGCAGCTATATCGATCCGGATATTGAGGCGCGGGTGCAGGAAGTGCGCCATAAGGACGAAAACGCGCCGCTGGATCTCCTGGAGCCGAACGAGCGCCAGGTGGCTTTGATGCTGGCGCAGGGATTGAGCAACCAGCAGATCGCTGAGCGCATGGGTTTTCGCGATAAGCGCACCATCAGCCGCGTCAACGGCCAGATTTACAGCGCCTGGAACTTGAATCAAACAGTGGGGGATGAGAAAGTGGCGCGTACCCGGGCGGCCATCATCGTCGTGCACGGTCGTCTGCTGGCCTGGGATAACGATGGCACGGTCAAGGCCTTAGATGATCGCGGTGAGTGGCAGGAGTGGCAGCTGCCGTCCGCGGTATGACCGGCAATCCTTACCTCTACTGGGCCATCCAGGCCATTTCCCTTTTTAATGCCATCCTGTTGGTCTGGCTGGGCTTGACTGTACTGCTGAACTCCGACCGCCGCCGCTGGGGTATATGGGTGGCTGGTGGAGGCATGCTCCTGGGCGCCGCTTTTTTTATCAGCCATTCGGCGTTGTTAGGATTAGGCGTTATCGATCTGAGCTGGGACGCCCTTGTTTTCTGGTGGTCAGTAGGCTTGCTTTCAGCGATTACCTTGCCTTTTCTATGGTACGTGATCATGCTCTGGTATGCCGGCTATTGGGAAGACCGTGCTTCGCCGTTCCATAAACGCCACCGGCCGTGGCTGGCAATCACGGGAGCCTTGTTGTTGCTAGGTGTCATGGGCATCATCAGTGCGGCCGTTTCCCTGGGCATTGGTTCGCCGCGTTTCGACCGTTTGTTCTTAACCCTGCGTTTCTCTGATTGGGGCATTCCCTTGCTCGTAGTTGGATTTTCGGTCTACATGTTGATCTGTATTGCCTTATCCATTGATGCCCTGCGCAACCCAGGCCCATCGGCACGCGTGATGGGCCGCCTGGCGCGGCGCCGTGCACGGCCATGGCTGGTTGGTGCGGCGGTCGGGCTTCTTATCGTCGCCTTGATCGTCATCGCGGTCTTATTTTGGGTTGGACAACAATCACAGGAATTTTTACTTCACCAGGTCTATGAGCATTTAGGCCCGGCGTTGGCCCTGCTCGATCTGCTTGTTTTGTTGTTGATTGCCGTAGTCATTGTGCTGCTGGGACAGGCTATCGTCTCCTACGAGGTTTTTACCGGAAAGAGTTTGCCGCGAAGGGGGTTGAGCCGCCAATGGCAGCGGGCGCTTATCCTGGCAGCGGGCGGGAGCATCCTGGTAGCCACTGCTGTAACCCTGCCCGTTGAGCCTATCTATGGTTTTCTGCTGGCGGTTTTAATGATGACGCTCTTCTATGCCCTGGTCAGCTGGCGATCGTACGAGGAGCGGGAACGTCTGATGGATAGTTTACGGCCGTTTGTGAGCAGTCAGGGTCTTTATGACAGCCTGATCACGCCCACCAATCCTGTGGGATCCAATCCCACGGGAACAAGCCCCGCGGGAACCAGCCCCGTAGGGGTTGATCTCGCCACGCCATTTTATGCTCTCTGCCATGATGTGCTGGATACCGAACGCGCGTACCTGACGGCTGCCGGCCCTTTAGCTGCCTTGATTGACCAACCACTCGTCTATCCTCCCGGGGAAGTGCCTGTTTTACCGGCGCTGCATCCTATTGTGGAACAATTTGATACCACGCAGCTGGAGCCGCTAGCGATCGATCCCGCGCTGTATGGTGGTGCTTCGTGGGCAATCCCTTTGTGGAGTGGGCGAGGCCTGACAGGTATTTTACTGCTGGGCGAGAAGCAGGGAAGAGGGTTGTATACAAAGGAAGAAATGGAGATCGCGGCTACTACTGGGGAGCGCCTGATTGATACACGGGCGGGTGTAGAGCTGTCGCAGCGGTTGCTGGATTTACAGCGCCGGCGCATGGCCCAAACCCAAGTTGTTGATCAACAAACGCGCCGCGTCCTGCACGATGAGATCCTGCCTGATTTGCATGCCGCATTGATCAGCTTGAGCGCCGGGCAGGCAGATGGTGCGGGGGATAGTGAAGCGCTGCTGGCACTGCTGGCAGGTACGCATCGCCAGATCTCAGATTTGCTGCGCGAGCTCCCGGCAGCAAGTACACCGGAAGTCGAACGCCTGGGTCCGCTTTCAGCCCTGCGACGAACCGTAGAGCAAGAATATGCAGCTGCTTTTGACACCGTCAACTGGCAGGTAGAGGAAGGGATTGGCCAAAATGTAGACGCCCTTTCAGGTGGTGTAATTTATTATGCGGCGCGTGAGGCGGTGCGCAACGCTGCCAGACACGGCCGTGACCCTGATTCGCGGTCCCCTTATATTTTGACGATCACCGCCGGCCGGCCGTCTGAGGCGGATCGTATTTTGTCCGCAGAGGAGGGGGAATTACAGATCCTCATCGAAGATAATGGTCGGGGATTGCTTTCCCACGAGCGTTCCGCTGATAATGGCGGCCAGGGCTTGGCGCTGCACAGCACCATGATGGCTATCATTGGCGGGACACTGTCCCTTTCCAGTATCCCTGGTCAATATACACGGGTTGTCTTAGCGCTTCCGGCTTAAACCCAAAGCGAATACGTAGATAGAGAACCGGTTTTTAGTTGTAACCCTCATTATCAGCTGGGTAGGGCGAGATGCTTTGCTCAAAATGGAAGAAATTTTGGGGATCATATTTATTTTTGATGCGCAGCAAATCATTGAAAGCGTCGCCCCAAAAAGCTTGCCGGTAGCCCGCAAAACCACGAACCGGGTAGTTTTGATACCTACGGCCGTTGAAAAATGTGGCCGTCAGGTTCATAAAGCCCTGCAACCATTGTTCCGCTTCTTTGCGCGTTGTGATATTCCCTTTCTCGTTAAAAAATGAATCGGCGAAGAAATCCATATAGACATTGCGATGGATAAAGGCACTGTTTGAAGCAGGGACGGCGTTGATCGCTCCTCCATACGGCTCGATGACCATAATGTTGTATAAGTTAGGCGCGGTCTGAAAATATTGGATGACCTGCGCCCACTCGGACGTGGAGATAGGCCTGGCAATATAACCGGCATGTTTAAATTCGACCAGATCAGCTGCAGGGGGATGCAGGTTGTCGTCAAGTAAGCTGCGATTGAGGTTGGCATACGTGTCGACGGCATCAAAGAAAAGCGTTGCCCCTGGAGTGGCCAATAATGGTTTTAGAACGGCCTTGCCCGTCTCAGGCGACCCGTTGAACATGCCTAACATCGCCAGGGCTTTGGAGTCGTCCTTCATTGTAGCGACGACTGTCTGGTACCCGAGCTCTTTTGGCGCTCCTGATTTCATGAATTCGCTTTGCATGATTGTGAGCGCTTGTGGCGCATCATCGAGCGACCAGCGAATGCCGAAACCCCAGAATAGGTGCGCGTCATAAAGCTGGAATACAATTTCCAGCAGCACACCAAAATTATTGCCCGTTCCACCGCGTAAAGCCCAGAATAAATCGGCATATTCATTGGTTTTGTTGGCAACAACGATATTGCCATTGGCCAGCATGACCGTCATTTCTAGGACGGTATCGGAACTCATACCAAACTCCCGAGAAGTGAAACCATACCCACCGCCCATGGTATAGCCGGCGACGCCGACGCCTGGACAACCGCCGGTAACGGTATGTACCTGGTTGGCAGTTAGCTCGGCGATGACCTGTCCCCAGTTTGCACCGGAGCCAACCCGCGCCTGCATCTTATTTTTGTCTATCAAGACATGGTTGATCTGGCTTACATCGAGAACCATGCCGTTGTTGACCGAAAAGCCGGCGGTGCTGTGCCCGCCGGAGCGGCAGGTTACTGCCCAGTCCTCCTTTTCATGCGCCCAGCTCAGCGCGAGGCCGACATCGCTGAAGACTTGACAATAGGCAATGATTTTGGGATTGGCAGGGTACAGGGGATTCCCCTGGCGATCTTTATCATAATCCGGGTCGGTTGGAAGGACGATTTTTCCTTGAAAGGCGAGCTCAAGCTGTGCCAGTTCCTCATGTGTGGCCCCCATCTTTTTGTACAGATCATCGTCGGGATGGGGCCAATTGGCAATACGGGCTTCTTTTAGGCGTTTCAGTTCATTGGTATTTATTGGCATAATATTGCTCCTGGAAAAACGCTTGTCAGTAATTTCAACTCATTGGGTCATGTGCGGCTGGACTTGTTTCCTTGCTAGCCTCCCTTACTGGGGGGCGGTGAAGGCTCAAGGCAATCCTGCGGTATGTCAAAGAGTGTGGGATCAAAAGCGGGCGGGTCGGCCATATACTCGAAGTAATCGGTCAGAATTAGCTCCACGTTGCAGGATTGAGGAACTTCGGCAAACATGATTGCCTCATTGTTCGTCGTGTACCAAATCCAAAAGACGCGCGGCGGTTGGGAATTCAAAACATAGATTCCGGTTGTTTTGTTTGGACTGAGCTGCGGGTTATTGGTGATGACCCCTTTGCAGCGGCCGCCATCGCGAGTGGTCCAATCAGGGTAAGGAAGACCGACGGGAAGGGGAGGTGAACATTTATGTGAGCCGTCGCTCTGGCGGATAACCAGATAGGACTTGCTGCCGGTCAGGATAGCATCTTCTATAGAGTCATCCGGCATGAAAAAGCGCGTAAGCTGCCGTTTTTTTGGCCAGTCATAGTAGATTTGCGTCGGGTATGGCTGGTTGGGAAAGTCGTGAGGTTCAAATGTCGGGGTTGTAAGTGCTGTCATGAAGAGCGTGGATGGCCAGGAGGGCAGCGGGTTATTGTCTGGCGGAACTAACCCAGGAATTAACTCTTGAATCTTGTCCAATAGATGCGGCCGGTCAGCAGCAGTACCGGCAAATTGGCTGCTTAGGTTCAGCAGGTTATAGCTGTCTTGCGGTTCTCTGATCGCCAACTTTGCAGCGGTCTTGGGATCGATTTTTTGACTCGAAGCAGCGCAGCCTTGCACAATATCGGGAAGATTGGTGCTGGCCACTGCTTCAAAGGCTGGAAAGTGGACGAAGGAAAAACAGCCGATAAAGGGCAGTTTGTAGTCGTTGGTTGTATTGATGAACATCATCCGCCAGGGGTACTTGTTGTCAGTACGCAGCCAAAACCAATTGGCTGATTTGAATTGGCATTTCTGTACCGGTGAGATGGGAGCCAGACCATTTTTATTTTCCGTCAGGCCGCACCACCATTCTGTAGAAACGTTAAGCACATCTTGTATGCCATTGCAGGTCACCTTGGCCTTGGCCAGCCATGTGGGCTCCGGTACCTGTTCGTCCGTGGTGATGGGGCCAAAGTAATGGCTTGGCGGACCACCGTTATCAGAATCAAGGATGTAATAGCCGCTCGGTGTATAAAGGAGATCGGCGTAACCGCTCTCCAGGCCATAGGTCGTGATGCGCATGGCCTGTACGGACCAGTCATATAGGATATCGGCGACAACTAACTGGCTGTCATCAAAGGGAGTGAGTAAGGCGACGGCGTGGAATTGTGCCGGCAGTTGAGGCGGCGCAGAGGATGCGCAGGGGAGCACTTCGGGGGGCTTGGGAAATGTGTACGACATATCGTCTCCTTTGGCGTTTTATTGCAAATTTGATAATAATGACTGGGCTTTGATCAGGTCAGGCGAATCAAAACCTTCCGTAAACCAGTTGAAGACCGGCGCCAGTAAATCATATGCTGCACGAGATTGCTCTTGCTCGATGAGCAGTTCCGCCAGACTGGTTGCGGCACGAAGCTCCCACCACCTGGCGCTTTGTGAACGCGCCAGAGCCAGCGCCTCGCGGTATTGCTGCTCGACCGTATCTGAAGGTGAACCTTGCGCTTTCAGAATATCTCCTTTGACACGGTGTAGTTCAGCCTGATAGAAATTTCCGCCTGCACTTTCAGCATAAGTCAGTGCTTCGTCGATGCTTTGAACGGCCGATTCTTGTTTCCCATGAACGCTTTGAGCCTGACCCAGCAGAGCAAGGTACCAGGGTACGAAAGAATCCAGCTTGACCATTTTAGGAACGGGCGTAATGCTTTCGAGTATTTGAACACCTAGAGGATTTTCCTGGGCGGTGGCCATGACCCAGGCATTGAAGATATTACCTTGCAGTCCGAGCAGGACGAAAGCATACCGTTCCGACAATCCTATCAGTTCTTGGGCTCGTTTTATTGTTTCCGGAATATTGTTTTTCAGCTGGGGGATAAAGGCGAAGCCTAGTACAAAGCTGTGTGGGTAAGGCTGTTTTTCGGTCAGGATTAGTGCGTTCTCATACACCGCCTGTGCCTTGTCAGGGTAGCCTAGAAGAAGGTGTGTCAGGGCAAGCCAGGAGCTGGTGTAGGCTTGAAAATCGCCGCCGAACTGGAAGAAGGCTGCACTATCCAATGGTTGGGCAATATCGTAGCTCGTTTGCACATGGACCAATGCCTCCGGTAGGTCCCCTCTACAGAAGGCCACAATTCCTTTGCTTTGGTGGGCCACAGCCAAAATTGGCTTGTCATCTAATTCTTTGCCGATTTCCATAAGCCGGTTGGCGAGTTGATCGGCCGTTTCATATTCAGCCCGCGAGGCGTGGAAGGAAAAAATTCCGTAAAGAATGAAACTCAACTGCTCACTCACCTCTACCTTTTCGGAGAGGGCGCGCGCCCGATGATAAGCAGCTTCGACTTCGGGATCGCCATAGCCGCGTTGGGTAACCAGGCTGTAAGCAAGCATCGTTTTCATTCCCAGTTCCTGTAGATCGCGCTCTGAGGAAGGTGGCAGGCGTTTTAATAGAGATAAGGCGTCTTTTAGATGGCTGCTTGCTTCGGGATTGGCATAGTTTTGTACGGCTTGTTCACCAGCTTTATAGAGATAGTTGACAGCTTTGGCGATAATGGCCGGGTCGGCGTCTGCGCCTTCCGCTACTTTTTGCCAGTGATAGGCTAGAGTTGAATAGTAGTTGGGTAGAGCATCCGAATGGTTCTTCTCAAACCATTCGCCAATTGCCTGGTGGAGATTGCGCCTCTGTTCAAACAACATGAGATTGTAGGCGACTTCCTCGGTGATGATATGTTTGAACATATAAGCAAGATCAGGATCAGGGGTTTTTAGCGGCGTTAAATCCACTTTCGCGAGGGCATTCAGGTAATCTATCAGGTAAGGTACATCATCCTGCACCGGATGAATGTCTCTCAATGTCCTATAAGCAAATATTCGGCCGATCACACTGGCTACTTTAAGTGTGATCTCCTGCTGCGGCGCCAGCAAGTCAATACGACTGATGATGACATCTTCTACCTTGTCAGGGAAGTCCATTTGCAGTAAGTCCTGCACGCCTGGGGCGAGCTTGCATCGCCCGTCATGAATGATGATTAACTGCGCATCGCGCAAGGCGTAGGCTATCTCTTCACTAAAGAAAGGGTTTCCTTCCGCCTTTGTGTGGATCAGCGTTTTCACTGGATCCGGCAGCTCATTGACCCCTAATCTTTGCTTGACAAGTTCTATGACATCCTCCGACCCAAGAGGATCAAGCGTAAGAGTTTGCGTGTTTGGCATAGCCGCGATTTTGGGGTACTCCTGCGGTGTACGATCACCAAAGGGTCTTGTGACCAGGGCGAACAAAAAATTGTCACTGAGAGCTGCTACCCGCTGTGCCAATGCCCAGGATGAGGAATCGAGCCAGAAGGCATCATCTAGCACAATGAGCAGATCGTTGGTTTGAGCATAGTGCTCAATTATTTGAGCCAGAAATTCACGCGTTGTCTCGGCACGGACTTGACTGCTTAAAGGAGAGGTGGTTTCGTTGTCTGGGATTTCTAATGGCGCTATGGCTGTGAAAAGCGGTGCAAACTTGATTAGTTCGTCTCCCGCATCAGCAAGCCAGGATATTAACTGGTCGCGCTGTGCAGCGGCATCGTCGGAGATGTCATTAAAACCGAGTAATTTGTAGAAAATGGGTTTCCATCCGTGATACAACGTCGCCTGTTCAATTGCATCACCCGCGCCGGCGGCGCAGACTGCTCCAGCTCTGCCTGCTTGGTCGATTATCTCCTCGACCAGTCGCGATTTACCTATACCGGCGTCGCCTTCGATAATAACTGTTCCCCCGCGACGATCGTTTACTAATTGATCCAGTTTGTCTTTTAAGATGGCTCTTTCACTGAGACGGCCTATGATTGGTATGATTGGGGTTAGTTCTACTGCTGCATCTGGGCTGCTTCCGGCGCCGTCTTTTACCTTGGTCCCTCCAAGACTGAATGCTTTGACAGGTTCCGCTTTTCCTTTAAGCGAGAGATCGCCTAAAGAATCCAAGTGGTAATGATCTCCCACGGCATCAGCGATGTGGTCGCTAACAATGACTTGTCCGGGGGCGGCTTTTTCCATCAATCGTGCGGCAACGTTTGCCTCATCGCCGACAATGCTGTAGGCACGCCGCCTTGTTCCCCCATAGGGTCCGCTGCGCATGCGGCCGCGACTGACGCCGATTTGACTGCCGGTAATGAAGGATAGATCAGGAGGTGGTGTTCGCAGTTCCTGGACGGCCGACATGGCACGATATGTATCGTCATCATGGGAGATCGGGGCGCCAAATGCACCATGGAGATAACTGCCTTTATCACCGATGGTCAGATCGAGAAGTGTTCCCCCATATTTAGCCAGAACACCTTGTACCCAACGCACGTAGGCGTCAAGTTTGACTCCCGCCTCTTCATCATCATCGTAGTCAATTCCGCTAAATTTGACGAAGACGGAAACGGCCGACCGCAGTTCAGCGATATATTCACCCAGTCCCCAACTTAGGCGTTCGTAGACGGTTGGGATGAGCCAGCGGCAGGCTTCTTCCTCCGTCAACTGCGGTACTTTAGAGTCTTGATCGGGTTGTGGTTGCGCCTGTGTAATAATGTCTCCGATGATAGCAAAACGTTCGGAGTCATCTTCTCTCCATTCGTCGATCTGAACTTTCCCTTGCAATTTTTCGGCCGTTAACTCATCGATGATGACTTCGCCGCTTTTTGCGTGATGCTCGCTGGTAGCCAGGCGGTCCATAGTAGCCCCCGCAGTCACATCGATATAGCGGATGTTTGGGTCACCGACCAGAAAGCGACGTACCGGGCCAACGACCACAGCAATCTTAACGGTCAGTGCGACCTGTTCTTTTGAAGAGACAGCGATTTTGCCCAATTCTTGCAGCACTTTTTGAATGTTGAAGGCTGTGGTAAGTGCCCGTGTGCCGTCATCTTTGTCGAACCAGCAGGTCATTGCGTCGCCGCTGAAACCAATCACGCTCCCGCCATAGCGTTCTACTTGGGCAATGGATGCATCATAAACTTCATTTAGATGTTTTGTGAGCTCTTCTGCGCCACGTCTGGGCCCATGCGTTTGGGTTAAGGCTTCTGTCAGTGGTGTAAAACCTGATATATCAGCAAAGAGGGCCGCGCCTTCAGTCCGATCGGGCAATGATGTTTTTGTGGCTAAAGCAATTTGGCGATCGAGGGGTATGTAGGCGCTGAGATTTTCTGTCAAAGGATACTCCTCATATAAATTTGATGATTCGATTATAAAAACCGGTCTTGTGTGGGACGGGAGCAGGGTATAAATCTACCGTTGTTTGCCGTATTTCCGAGACTAAAGCGTATTATACCATGAAATAGCCGAATCTCACCTACAAGTTTGAGAGTGGCAGCAATATTAAGGTCTTTATTATTGCGGCAGATTTTATTAGGGTTTGCCTGGCTTCTCGGAGTGATGAGCTTTGTATTTTTCAGACGTTTGCTAGAGATCTCGCTTGCTGAAACTCCACATGGCGAATGCCAGAAAGAAAAGCATGTAGAGAATGCCGTAGAGGATCATGAGGTTGCTGGGCTGCGATGCAATGGCGAATGGACCTGCGGTATAGGGGTTGGAGGTGAGCCGCGGTTGGAAGAGGGACTGTGCTTTTTTCCAAAGGATTTCGGTGGGCATGATCAGGCTGGTGATGATGCCGATATTTACGGCCGCTTCATTGCGAAAGAGGGCGCCGATCTGCTCTACCCAGCCGCCAAGAAAGGCGATGGCGTAGAGGGTGAAAGCCAGGACGCCATTGGCCAGAGTGGAGAGGCGTGTGCCGCCGGCGATGGTGATGGAAAGAATGATCATCGCCTGTAAGACCATCAGGGCCAAACCGGCAGGAATATTATCTTGTATGTATCCGGTGCGCGCGTAGACGATGAGCATCAGGCCCCCGGCGAGAAAGAGCGTGTAAATAGCCAGTAAAGCGGCGAAGGCCAGCCATTTTCCCAATACGACTTCCCAGCGCCGGATAGGCTTGGTGAGCAAGGCATCGATGGTGTGGGAGTCGATCTCGCCGGAGATGGTGGTTACCGAGACGAGTACGGCTATGACCATGATCAGTAGATTGGCGGCGTAAAGCCCGGCCGTGAGCAGAAAAGCGGTGATAATCTGCCCTTGTTCACTGATGACCTGATCTTTTTCCATTTGCAAATAGACATAGTGAAACCCCAAGGCGAAGAGCAGCAGAAAAGCCAGACCCATGATTAGGGCCACACTGAGAATACGGCGGCGCTGTGCCTCACGGAAAGTTAGTTCACTAAAGATGAAGAAGCTCATTTGCACTTGTTAACCTTCACTGGCGTCCTCGCCGACGATTTGTAAAAAGCGGTCTTCAAGAGATAGGTGTATGGGCGTGAGTTCATAAAGGGCATGCCCCTGATCCACGATCCACTTGGCAAGCTGCGGCAGCTGCCCCTCGTCGTCCAGGTGGAGTGTGATGGATCCGCCGGCACGTTCCAATATCGCATTGGGATCAAAGCGGGCGAGATCCGCAATCAGCTGTGGCGTGGGATCGCCGACACGTAGATTTACCTGCAAAGATTCTTGCTCGAATGCTTCAATGGTTGACGAGTGTAGGATGCGGCCGTCTCGAATAAAAGATACGCGATCGCAGGTTTTTTCAACTTCGCTGAGTAGATGAGAGTTCAGAAAAACGGCCGTGCCGCGCTCGCGCAAGCCTTTAATGATATCGCGCACCAGCCGCCGGCCCAGGGGATCAAGACCGGAAGTGGGTTCATCGAGAAAAACAAGATCGGGATCATTGATTAGAGCCTGGGCCAGGCCGATGCGCTGCAGCATACCTTTGGAGAAGGCGCTCAATCTGGTATTGGCGCGGTCAGCCAGGCCGACGAGAGCCAGAAGACGGGAAACTGCCTCGTCGCGCTCGGATTTACTCATCCCATACAGTTTTCCATGCAGATCGAGGAACTCGGCCGCGGTCAGCCATTCATGGAAGCGAAAATGTTCCGGTAGGTAGCCGACACGTGCGCGAGATAAGCGGTCGCCTAACGGCTGGTCGAGCAGGGTGGCCGAGCCTGAAGTGGGATGGGTCAGCGAGAGCAGCATTTTGACCGATGTCGTCTTGCCTGCGCCGTTTGGCCCTAGAAAACCAAAAATCTCGCCGGCCTGAACCTCGATGGTCAGGTCGGCGACGGCTAGTTTGCTGCCAAATTCTTTGCGCAGGCGCTGCGTCTTGATGACGGATTGCATATCGTTCGTCAGTTAGTCCCAGGATCGATAGTCCGCAGCCTGATAATCGTTCATACGACCTCTTGATTACCAGACTACAAGACTATCGACCATTTGGCTATCTGACTAATTTATTGACGCTACGAGTTTTAGCAATTCGGCCGTGCTGCCCTCTGTTTGAAAGAGATAGATGATGTCATCTTTCTGCCACATGAGTGCGCCGCCGCTGCCATCCAGCGGTTCCAGAGCGACGCCGCTAACACCGTCGATCGTGACCTCGTGATAGGTAACCATCTCACCGGGGATGGGCATGAGCAGCGTACCGGTCCAATCGATATTCTTGGCGATTCGTCGTGCTTCCCGCGGCTCGGTGCCCAGGACTTGCAGCACTGCTTCGCCCAGGGTCTGCGCGTCAATATTTTCAGGATATTCAACCCAAGGACTGGGCGCCTGCGTGAGAGTGAATTTTTCACCCCAGGACTGCTGCACCCCAGGGAAGACGGTAACATGCACGTTTGCGCCATCGATGTTGTCGGGCAGCAATGTGGGATCGGCGCCGGCCGCCTCCATGAGCGCCCGGGAGGCTTTGAGATCGATTTTCAGCCGCCCGTCACCGCCGTCGACCACGGCGATTTCATCGGGATCACCCAATTCGGTGATAGCGCGCACAGCCATGCCGGTTTGCGAACTTGCTTCTTTTAGCGAACCAACAGGTGTGATAGCGCCAGGCTCGTGAATGATTTCTAATTCTCCGGGCGCCATGCCCTCATCGGCCAGTTGGTTGAGCGTGGCCATCTGCTCCGGCGAGATCGAAATAGGTGCGAATTTCTGTACACGGAAAAGACCCAGGAAATCACTAGCCGCGGCGCGAACAGCCGGGAAGCTGAATAGAACAGTAATGAATAAAACGGCCGTGAGACCGATGGCGAAGGTGCGTTTTCTAAACATGGTTAAACTCCCATTTTGAGTATTGGATGTCGGATGTCGGATGTCGGATGTGGCCTGGAAACGGGCGAAGGCCGCGGATTTAGATGGCGTCTCGGTCGGCGCCAGGACAGATAATTGATCTAGAGTTTCTTGTAATTCTTTGTCTTCTTGAGTCATGATCTTCTCTCTTTTAGCTGGTCCATTATCTTTGGTCTGTTAGTCATGTCGCCGGACTATGGACTATCGACTAATTTCTCATACTCCTTGCGAAATGCTGCCGCGGCGCGGGAGAGCAAGGTGCCCACGGAGCCCGGCGCGACATCACAGGCGGCGGCGCATTCAGCGTAGCTGAGCCCCATCTGGCGCAGAATCAAGAGCTGCGCCTGCCGTTGGGGCAGTTTTCCAAGGGCTGAGCGTACCAGCGCCTGCTCTTCCTTTTGGGCTGCAGTTTGTTCCGCGCCGGGAGCGCCGTCGGGATCAGGCACCAGCAGCGTGTCGCGCTGCCAGCGCCGCTTCCTGGTTTTTAAAGCATCATAGCCGGCATTCGTGGCTACGCGGTAAAGCCAGGCGCCGATGTTGTTTTCCTTGCGCAAGCTAAATAAACCCTTGCGAGAAGTATGGCGGTACAATTTGACGAAAACTTCCTGGGCGAGATCCTCCGCTTCGGCACGTGTCCCTACCAATCGGTAGAGCAGGCCGTACACGCGGTCATAATGGCGGTGAAAGAGCGTCTCGAAGGAATCCGTATCCCCTTGCTGGATACGCTCAAGCAATAAGCTGTCAGTTAAAGCGGCCACATCGTCTCCATTACTCACGATTTCTAACCCTCTAAACGACGAACTCCTGATTTTTGTGACAAAGGATAAATCCGTTAACTGGTGGTTGAGCCTATTTTAGCAGAAACTGGTGATCCATTTGACGGCTTATTAGCGAACTAACAATTCAAGCATTATGTGATTCGCATAGCCATAAAAGAGTTTAACATTTAGATTTATAACGGTTAGCGTACAATAAGGGGCCAAGATAGAAGCAGTGGGAAAACGATTGTGCATAATTGCCTAGCGAAGCGCCCTTACTTACAAATGAGAAGCTTATGACATTGGATGCAGCGGCCCAACGGCCGAAATTTACGGAAAACGAAGCAGTAAAACTGGCACAAAAGCTCTATGGGATCATGACCCTGTCCGCGCGCGAACTGCCCGGCGACCGCGACCAGAACTTTTATCTGGAGGAAGCGGGCGGGGCGGCTTACGTGTTGAAAATAGCCAGTTCGGCCGACGAGGAGGCGATTCTCGATCTCCAGAACAAGGTTCTGCTGCATATTGCCGGGCAGGAAGAGTTTGCAGGTTCTGTTCCACGCCTGGTAGAAACGGCCGCTGGCCGATCCATGGAGGTCATACCTGGCGAGGGTGGGCAGGTGCATTTTGTGCGTCTACTGATACATCTGCCGGGCGAGCTTCTGGCTACGGTTAAGCCGCAGACCGTGGCGCTGCTGGCTGAAAGCGGAAACCTGTTCGGCCGTTTGGATGCCGCTTTACAGGATTTCAAACACCCGGCGATGGAGCGCCGCCTGCACTGGTACTTAGATCAGGCACCGGAAACGCTGGCGCATTACGCCGGATATATAAAAGAGCCGCAGAAGCGGGCACTGGTCGATTATTTTCTGGCACGCTTTACAGCCGAGGTGACGCCCTTGCTGCCGGTGCTGCGGCGCAGTGTGATTCACAGCGACGGCAATGACCATAATATCCTGGTTTCGACTGCGAATGCTAAGCCGCGCCACGTAGTAGGGGTCATTGATTTCGGCGATGTGGTCCACACCTGCACCGTTTTTGAACCGGCGATTCTCACCGCTTATCTGATGTTGGATAAGGAGGATCCTGCTGCTGCGGCAGCGGCCGTAATTGGCGGCTATCACAGAGCCCTGCCCTTAACGGAGCAGGAGATCGCCCTGCTGCCGGCGCTGATCGCCATTCGTTTGTGTATCAGCGTCTCCTTTTCCGCCTACCGCCAGACACTG
>Ga0316576_10000843_pt1 | contig 15542 bp, 9 predicted proteins | sample S0NA_FD_203075 | JGI IMG/M metagenome (GOLD analysis project Ga0316576, IMG submission 203075) | Rhizosphere microbial communities from salt marsh grasses in Alabama, United States - S0-2_050615r3r5 | ecosystem: Host-associated > Plants > Roots > Rhizosphere | place: USA: Alabama | collected... | reverse complement strand
CTCTGCTTCTTCCTCAATGGCCAGTTCATGTCGTCGCCTCCCTGGAGGCGCCAGGAGAAAAAAAGTAAACGAAGTGCGCATAGGAGCCCCGTACGCCAGAATCCTCCACCGTCACTTTGTTAACTCTATTTCTCCTGGCACCTTCACTCATACCGCAATGTCTCCGCCGGATCGACGCTCGCCGCCCGCCGCGCCGGGAAGAAGCCGGCGAGGATCCCGACGAAGCCGAGCAGCGCTGCCGTCGCCACCGCGATCTCGACCGACAGCGTCGGTTTGCCGAGAAACTCGATCGCCCCGTTTCCCTCGACCGGCACCATCTGGAACAGAATGACCAGGACAATCGCGATCACCAGCCCGAAGGCGCCACCGAGCAGCGTGTAGGTCAACCCCTGGAGAACGAAGGGGCCGGTGATCCAGCTCCGGTGCGCGCCGAGCGCCATCTGGACCCCAATCTCGCGGGTCTTCTCTTTGACCACGGCGTACATGATGTTGGCGACCCCGATCCCGCCAACCAGCAGCGTCAAGGCTCCGATGACACCGAGGAAGATCTGGAAGCTGCGCATGTTGTCCGCCATGGTCCGACCGCCCTCGGCGGTGTCCCACAGGTTCGTGACCTGCTCGTCGGTGGGATCGAAGCGGTACTTCGATGACATCGCCTGCGCGAACTCCTCGCGCGCCTGCGGCATATCGTCCGGCTTCGCCACCTTGAAGACGACGTTGTGGAGCCAGTGCCCGCTCCATTGGGCGGCGAAGGTCGTGATCGGAATCACCGCGCCGTCCTCGTCGGGGCCCTTGTAGGTTCCCATCTGGAGCTTGGGATGAAGCACCCCGATCACCAGGTAGGGGACGTTCGCCACCTGGAGGATCTCGCCCACGGGGTCGACGTCACCGAAGATGTCCTCGGCGAGCTGGTTGCCGAGGAAGATCACGCGCCGCTTCTCGAGCTCGTCGTTGGCGTTGAAGAACCGGCCGCCGGCCTGTGCATAGTGGTGCCGCATCTCGCCGTACTGCCAGTTGGCCCCGGTCACCCGACCCGTGATGGTCGTGGTTCCCCAAGTCAGCGTGGTCTGCCAGGAGGTCATCTCGCCGAGCACCCCGGTGGCGGTCGGCATCTTGGCCCGCAGGTACTCGAGGTCCTCGAGCCGCGCCCGGATCGGCCGGCCCTCCGGCAGACCCTGCCAAACCTTCGATGTCTCACCCGACCACCACACGGCGATGTTTTCCCCCATGCCGCGGTTGGCCCTGACCATCTGGTTGCGCAGGCCCTCGCCGAAGGCGAGCAACATGAGGATCGCCACCGTGCCCCAGGCGATCGCAGCGACCGTCAGCACCGCACGCTTCCTCTGCAAGGAAGACGCCTTGAGAAACAGGGTCGCAATGACCGAGAAGTTCCTGCCCATCAGCCGCCTGCCCAGTTGAGTCGTCCCGGGTTTTGCCTCAGCCACCGAGGCGCCGCGGCACGAAGAGCGTCACGACGAGAACCTCTCCGCATCGAGCCTGGTGTCTTCGTGTCGTTGTGGTTGAGATAGAGATTCATCGACCGGCTCCTAGAGCTTCATTGCGACCACGGGATCCAAGCGAGACGCGTTCCGAGCCGGGAAGTAACCGGCGAGAAAACCGACCAGACCGAGCACAAGGGCGGTGAGCAACGCGATCTGCGGCGACAGCACGGGGGTGCCGATAGCCTCCTCGGCCGGGGTTCCCGCCACCACGGCACAGAAGCCCCAGGTCAGGGCGAGGCCGATCAGCCCGCCAACGGCGGTCAGGACGAGGGTCTCGAGCAGGAACTGGCCGAGCACCGTTCGGCCGCGGGCACCGAGCGCCATCTTGATGCCGATCTCACGGGTCCGCTCCTCGACCACCACATTCATGATGTTCGACACTCCGATGCCCCCCACCGTGAGGGTGAGAACCCCCATGAAACCCATGAACAGCTTGAACGCGAGCATGAAGGTGTCGAACCACACAAACATGTCCGTCGTGTCCCAAACCGACAGCGCCTGGCGATCGGCGGGGTCGAATCGCTTGCGCTCGCCCAGCGCCTGATAAACACGGTCGGTCAGCCCCTTGTTGAGATCGGGCGTCGCGGCGCGGAAGATGAAGAGATTGATCTCGCGCTGGCCGGTCAGCGCCATGAATGTCGTCGACGGAATGATCATCTTCGAGTGGTCGCGACCCGAGTAGGAAGAGTCCTGGTCCTTGGGCTTGAGGACGCCGACGACGAGAAACGGCGAGCCGTGGAGCATCACCTCCTGCCCGACCGGGTCGGCATCACCGAAGAGATCCTCGGCGAGCTCGTTGCCGATGAAGACAACCCGTCGGCGCTGCTCGATGTCGGTGGGGTTGATGAAGCGTCCGCCCGCCGTCGGCACCATGTTCCGCATCTCCCCGAAGACCGGCGACACACCGGACACATCGACGAGACGGGTCCGGTCGCCGAAACGGGCCCTCAGGTTGCGCTCGTACTCGCTCGAGATGGCAACGAGACCATCGACCCGCTTCTTCAGGTACTCGATGTCCGACTCGTCCATCCGGATCCGCCGACCCTTGCCGAGACCCTCGAACGGCAGCGAGGTCCGGGATGGCCAGGCAATGACGATGCGGTCGCCAAGACCGGCGAAGCTCTTGGTCTGCCGGCGATGGACACCCTCACCCACCGCGAGCAGCAGCGCGACCGCCACCGTCCCCCAGATGATGCCGAAGACGGTCAGGAAGGTGCGAAGCTTCTGTGACCAGATGTCCCGCAGAAGCTGCCGGAGAAAAGAACCGAGCGAGGTCACCGACTCACCCGTCCGCAATCCAACATCGAGAGCTCATGAATCATGATTGACTAACTGATCTCTTTGGGTGGACGCTGGACGACCTGGTCGCCGACCTCGAGGCCCTTGACGACCTCGACGTTGAGGCCATCCGACAACCCCAGCTCGACGGCGATCTTCTCTGGCTCGGCCTCCGGACCGACGCCGGGAATCTCGACGAAGGTCTCAGTGCCGTCGTCCGAAAACAGGACCAGACGCTCGGGGATCAGAACGATGCCGGTCTTCTCGTTGATGACGACGTCGGCATTGGCCGAGTACCCCGCGCGGAGCACGACGCCCTGTCCCGGATCGAGCTCGATCTCCACGTCGAACAGGGTCGCCCCCTCCGAGCGTTGAGCCTGGGGCGCGATTCGGGACAGCCGGCCGGTTACCGTCTCGTCGGGAAGGGCGCCGACCTCGATTCGGCAAGGCATTCCGACCGCGATCTTGCCGACGTCGATCTCGTCCACGGTTCCCTTGAAAATGAGGTCGTCCATATTCGCAATGCTTGCGAGCTCGGTGCCCGGTTGGTATGACGTCAGCGGAACCACAGGATCACCCTCGTCGACCGAACGGCTGAGCACGGTGCCGCTGGCGGTGGAGCGGATGACCCGTTCGACCTCGGTCACGCCGCCCGACACGATGCCGCGGCGGGTGAGCTCCCGGTTGTCACGCGCCTGCTCCACCGAGACTCGGGCGAGCTCGAAGGTCTCCTCGAGGGCGTCGAGGTCACCCTTGGAGAGCAGACCGTCCTGGTGGAGCTCGAGGCCGCGCTCGAAGTCTGCCTTGGCCTTGCCGAAGCGCGCCTCGGCCGAGCGCACCGAATGGTCGACGTTGAGCAGCTCCTGCGGCGTCGGGTCTGGAGCGATCTCGAACAGCGGATCACCGGCGCGAACCGTGTCGCCGACTTCCACGAAGCAACGCACCACGATTCCCGAGATCTTGGACTTCACCTGGAAGCGGTCGCGGGGGTTGATCTGGCCCACGGCCAGTGCCTTCTCGGTAATGTCGCCAAGACTGACGTCGATCAGAGTGAAACCATCGGCGGCGACGCGCCCCTTCCCCACGAAGGCGTAGATCGCCCCGCCCGCGGCCCCGATCAGCACCAGTACCAGGAGCAGTCTCAGCAGCTTGCCCATGGTGTGTTTCCCCTTTCCCACAGCACTACGAAAAAGCCGGTCGGTCGGTTCACGGGGTTCCCGGTCACGCCACTCGAACCCAGTATGAGACGCCACCCAACGCTCGTCGGTTGCATCGGAGGTCCGACGCTTCCGCTCCGGAAGCCCGGCGTCCGGCTTCGCTCCCAGCCTCGCCGTGACAGGGTGGCTGCGGCAACGAACAGCTGCATTTGAAACCGCGGAAGTCGAGCTCCCCCCCTCCTTCTTCGGACGCTGTCCCTGCTTCTTCTTGATCCCGAGCTCCCGGTCGCGATTGCCTCCCTAGATTCCGTTTGTTGACGAGGTCGTTGGTCGTCGCTGGCGGTGGCCACTGACGCCCTTCTTGCCGTTGTGCGCGGCACAGAACCGGAACGACCGAGTGAATTCGGCCCGAGGGGCGCGTAGAATCCCCGCGACGACAGAGCGCGGGGGGATCAGCATGCGCAAGCCCGTCATTCTCATCACAGGCGCCAGCGGCGAGATCGGCCACGGCCTCATCGAGCGACTTGCGGCCGACGACCATCCGTCCATCATCACCATCGATCTTCAACCACTGGCTCAGGGGCTTCGTGGCCTGGTCGATCGTGAGTACCTCGGATCGATTCTCGAGATCCATCTTCTCGAGCGGATCCTGGCCGAGTTCGAGGTGGACATGGTCTTTCACCTCGCGGCCGTGCTCTCGACCCGGGCCGAGTTCACCCCCATGGCCGGCCATCAGGTCAACGTCGAGGGCACTCTTAAGCTGCTCGATTTCGCCCAGTCACAGGGTGAGTCCCACGGCCGGCCGGTGGTCTTCCTCTACCCGAGCTCGATTGCGGCCTACGGCCTGCCGGACCTCGACACCAAGAACCGCGTCGGCGCCGTGGCCGAGCACGAATGGAATCAGCCCACCACCATGTACGGCTGCAACAAGCTCTACTGCGAGCACCTCGGCCGCTACTACGCCGGGCACTACAAGCAGCTGGCTGCCGAGACTCTCTCGGGCCGGGTCGACTTCAGGTCGATTCGCTTCCCGGGTCTGATTTCGGCCGACACCGTCCCATCCGGCGGCACCTCGGATTATGCACCGGAGATGATCCATGCGGCGGCCCAGGGCAGTCACTACGAATGCTTCGTACGTCCCGACACGCGGATCCCGTTCATGGCCATGCCCGATGCGGTCGATGCCCTACTTCGCCTGGCACGGGCCGATCGCGCGACCCTCAGTCGGTCGGTGTACAACATTGCGGCCTTCAACCCGTCCGCCGGCGAGATCTACGAGCTCGTCCGAAAGGGTTTTCCGGCCGCCGAGATCGCGTTCGAGCCGGACCTCAAGCGACAGGCCATCGTCGACACCTGGCCGGCCGACGTCGACGACCGCGCCGCCCGGCGGGACTGGGGACTCGACCCGCGGTACGACCTCGAACGCGCATTCAGCGAGTACCTGATCCCGTCGATCCGGAATCGGTACTGACCCGGGCTACGTACTTCCTCGAGCCGGGAACATGGGTGTCCGGCGTCACGAACAGCCCGGGCTGGCTGATCTCCCAGCACACAAACAGGACAGGTTTGGGATGTGCTTCTCCGTTGGTCCGCCGGTTCTGAGAATCGCGTCCGCGCCACGGTCAGCAATCACCGTCTCGGACTGGAAACGTTCTGGTTTTCAACAACTTAGAAAATCCTGGAAAACCCAACATCTCGTGGTTGACAAGCCGCAAAAGCCCCATATATAGTGGTTCAAGTCAGCTCAAAACTGCCCCGAGAAGCGGGACGTCGCCAGGGTGTATCGGGGATTTTTTTTGCCGACACGACGGATTTCGCAGGGAGGTCGAGGGGGCCAGATGAAGGTAGAGCGTCGTTTCACCGTCGCCGGAATCGATCCATTCGCCGAGCTGAACTTCGTCGAGCGGTCGACCGAGATCCGCAATACCGACGGCAGCGTGGTTTTCGCGATGGATCACCTCTCGGTGCCCGAGACCTGGTCACAGGTCGCGGTGGACGTCCTCGTCCAGAAGTACTTCCGCAAGGCCGGCGTACCGCAGCTGAACGAGGACGGCAACCCAATCCTCGACCGCGACGGGAAACCGACGACCGGGCCGGAACGTGATGCACGTCAAGTTTTCCGGAGGTTGGCCGGATGTTGGACCCACTGGGGACGCGAGCATGGCTACTTCGACAGCGAGGATGACGCTCTCGCGTTCCACGACGAGCTGTGCTTCATGCTGGCCAACCAGCTGACCGCTCCCAACTCGCCGCAGTGGTTCAACACCGGTCTACACTGGGCCTACGGCATCACCGGACCGGCTCAGGGCCACTACTACTGCGACCCGGTGACCGGCGAGCTCAAGCTCTCAAGCAACGCCTACGAGCACCCGCAGCCTCACGCGTGCTTCATTCAGTCCGTCGCCGACGACCTCGTCAACGACGGTGGGATCATGGACCTGTGGGTGCGGGAAGCAAGGCTCTTCAAGTACGGGTCCGGAACCGGCAGCAACTTCTCGAGGTTGCGCGGCGAGGGGGAGCCCCTGTCCGGCGGTGGAAAATCCTCGGGGCTCATGTCCTTTCTGAAGATTGGCGATCGCGCCGCGGGCGCGATCAAGTCGGGTGGCACGACCCGCCGTGCGGCCAAGATGGTGTGCCTCGATCTCGACCATCCTGACATTGAACGCTTCATTTCCTGGAAAGCGATCGAAGAGCGCAAGGTGGCCGCCCTCGTCACAGGTTCGCGGATCAACCGTCGCCACCTCAGGGCAATCCTCGATGCCTGCTTCGGCGACAACGACGAGCCGCAGGTCGACCCGAAGGAGAATCACCAGCTCGCCCGCCAGATTCGCACTGCGCGCCGGCGCGGCGTGCCCGACGGGTCCATTCAGCGAGTCCTCCAGCTTGCGGGGCAGGGCTGTCGCGACTACCCCGTGGAGGAGTACGACACCGACTGGGATTCCGACGCCTACTTCACGGTTTCCGGCCAGAACGCCAACAACAGCGTCCGGGTGCCGAACGCGTTCTTCGACGAACTCGAGGCGGGCGGCGATTGGTCGCTCATCAGGCGGACCGACGGTGAGGTCGCGAAGGCGGTACCGGCGGCCAAGCTGTGGGACGACATCACGGTGTCGGCATGGGAGTGCGCCGATCCCGGCCTGCAGTACGACGACACCATCAACGAGTGGCACACCTGCCCCAGCTCCGGGCGGATCAACGCCTCTAACCCGTGCTCGGAGTACATGTTCCTCGACGACACGGCGTGCAACCTGGCCTCCATCAACCTGGTCCGCTTCCTGCACTCCGACGGCAGCTTCGACATCGAGATGTTCCGCCACACCGTCCGACTGTGGACAATCGTGCTCGAGATCTCCGTGCTGATGGCGTCGTTCCCCAGTCGCCGCATCGCCGAGCTGAGCTACCGGTATCGGACCCTCGGCCTCGGCTACGCCAACATCGGCGCCCTGCTCATGCGCCTCGGCATCCCCTACGACTCTGATCGCGGTCGCGCCATCTGCGGCGCCATCACCGCCATCATGACCGGTGAGGCGTACGCGACCTCGGCCGAGATGGCGGCCGAGCTCGGCCCCTTCCCGGGCTTCGAGGACAACCGGGAAGGCATGCTCAGAGTCATCGCAAACCACCGGCGCGCCGCCTACGACGCACCCGCGGAGATGTACGACGGCTTGACGGTGAAACCTGTCGGGCTCAGCGTCGAGAACACGCCTCCCGATCTACTCGCAGCCGCCCAGGCCGCCTGGGATCGGGCGCTGGAGCTCGGCAACCGCCATGGATATCGCAACGCCCAGGCCACCGTGATCGCGCCCACCGGGACGATCGGTCTGGTCATGGACTGCGACACGACCGGCATCGAGCCCGACTTCGCTCTGGTCAAGTTCAAGAAGCTCGCTGGCGGCGGCTTTTTCAAGATCATCAACCAGGGCATCCCGACCGCGCTCGAAGCCCTCGGTTACGAGCCCGACGAGGTTGCCGAGATCGTCGCCTATGCCGTTGGCCGCGGCACGCTCGAGGGATGCCCGACCATCGACCACCAGGCGCTCCATCTGCGCGGCTTCGATGACGACGCCATCGCCCGGGTCGAGAAGGCTCTACCGACCTCCTTCGAAATCCGCAATGCTTTCGCACCGCACGTGTTGGGCGAGGACTTCCTGTGTCAGCTCGGGCTCGACGACGAGGAGCTCACCGACTGGAACCTCAACGTGCTCGACCGCCTCGGCTTCTCAGAGGACGACATCGACTCCGCCAACACCTGGGCCTGCGGCACCTTGACCGTGGAAGGTGCGCCGTATCTCAGGGAGGAGCACCTGGCGGTTTTCGACTGCGCCAACCGTTGCGGCCGACGAGGCACCCGTTCCATCGCACCGGACGGGCACATCCTGATGATGGCAGCGGCCCAGCCATTCATTTCCGGCGCAATCTCGAAGACCATCAACATGCCCGCCCGTGCCAGCCTCGACGATATCAAACATGCCTACTTCCTGGCCTGGAAAAAGATGCTCAAAGCAGTGGCGCTCTATCGCGACGGCTCCAAGCTGAGCCAGCCGCTGTCGATCTCGCTCGGCAGCGAAGAGGAGGAGCAGCTTGCCGAGGCCGTGGCCAGTGGCGATGTCCAACACGTCGCCGAGGCCATTGCCGAACGGGTCGTCATCCGCTACCAGGCTCGACGCCGACGGCTGCCGCAACGCCGATCCGGCTTCACCCAGAAAGCGTCGGTGGGCGGTCACAAGGTCTACATCCGCACCGGCGAGTACGAGGACGGGTCCGTCGGCGAGATCTTCCTCGACATGCACCGGGAAGGGGCCGCCTTCCGATCGCTCATGAACTGCTTTGCCATCGCCGTTTCGCTCGGTCTCCAGTACGGTGTGCCGTTGGAGGAGTTCGTCGACGCCTTCGTGTTCACCCGTTTCGAGCCGTCCGGCATCGTCGGCGGCCACGACCGGATCAAGATGGCGACCTCGGTCATAGATTACGTGTTCCGCGAGCTCGCGATCACCTACCTCGGCCGGGACGACCTGGCCCAGGTCTCCACCGAGGACATCCGACATGACGCGGTCGGCGAGGGCAAGAACCAACACAAGCGCAAGCGCACTGAGGCTGACGACGCGAAGGTCCGGCCGATCGCGGTCGGCGAGACCGCCAGTCAAGCCGTCATGAGCGCCGGCGGCGCCTCGTCGCCTGCGACGGCGGGTCGGTCATCGACCGCGCCCCACTCGACCGCCATTCAGCAGGCAAGGTGGATGGGCTACGAAGGCGATCCGTGCCCCGAGTGCGGTTCGCTGACGCTGGTCCGCAACGGCACCTGCCTCAAGTGCGAGTCGTGCGGCGCGACGACCGGGTGCTCGTAGCCCGGATTATTCACGAGCTTTCTGCTGCGGCCAGCGATGCATCCGCCCTGGCCGCGTTTTCTCCCCCCGGGGTGCTCGACGTACTTCGGCACGCCGCACAAGGAAACCCGTAGGTTGACGCCAAGATTGTCGAAAACCGCCGTTTCTGGATGGGAACTAGCCCGGACCATTCATCAGTGGTGAGAGCTCCTCGAGGCCGAGCAGCAGCTCGGAGGCCGTGATCATGTCGTCGGCCAGGTACCGATCCACGGTGAGGCGTGGGACTCGCTCACGGAGCCTAGCGACGGCGCGCTCGAGGACCGGTGACGAGGTCAGCGGCCGGTGGAACTCGAGGGCCTGCGCTGCCGCCATGTACTCCATACCTAGCACCTTCCGCGCAAGATCGACGACCCGTGCAAGCTTGCGTGCGGCCCACGTCGACATCGAGACGTGGTCCTCCTGGTTGGCCGAGGTCGGGATCGAGTCCACCGATGCCGGGTGGGACAGCGTCTTGCACTCGCTGACCAACGCCGCCGCGGCGACCTGGACCATCATGAAGCCCGAGTTGACGCCCGCATCCTCGGCGAGAAAGCGCGGCAGGTCCGACAATGAACGGTCGACCATCCGCGCCAGCCGGCGCTCGGAAATCGAGGCGAGATCGGTGACGGCGGCGGTCAAGTAGTCGAAGACGACAGCGATCGGGGCGCCGTGGAAGTTGCCCCCCGAAATCACTCTGCCATCGCCCAAAACCATTGGATTGTCGGTGGCCGAGTTGAGCTCGATGGTCAGGACCTTCGCCGCATGGTCGAAGGCATCGCGACCGGCGCCGTGCACCTGTGGCGAGCACCGAAGCGAGTACGCATCCTGGACACGGCCACAGCTACGGTGCGACTCGCGAATCACCGAGCCTTCGAGCAGCGCTCGCAGGCGGCGTGCGCTCTCTCCCTGGCCTGGATGGGGCCTCGCTTGGTGGACGGCATCGTCGAAGGCGGCGTCGGTCCCGGCCAGAGCATCCACGGTCAACCCGCAGACCACGTCGGCGGCGTCGAGAAGGCGGCCCGTGTCAGCCACCGCGAGGACACCGATTGCTGCCGAAGCCTGGGTACCGTTGATCAGCGCCAACCCCTCCTTGGCAGCCAGCGTGAGCGGCTCGATCCCTGCGCGACGCAAGGCATCGCCACCGGTCAGAACCTCACCGTCGAAGGCAGCGCGACCTTCACCGACCAATGGCAGGGCCAGGTGGGCCAACGGCGCGAGGTCGCCGGAAGCGCCCACCGAGCCGAGGCTGGGCACAATCGGATATACCCCCGCTGCGAGCAGATCGAGCACCCGTTCCACAACCACCGGCCGGCAACCGGCATAGCCGGTGGCGAGCACGTTGGCGCGCAGCAGGAGCATGGCCCGGACAACCTCCTCAGGAAATGGCTCGCCGACACCACACGCATGTGACCGCAGGAGGTTGAGCTGGAGCTGGTTCAGTTGATCCGGTGGAACGCGGACGTCGGCGAGACGTCCGAAGCCTGTGTTGACACCGTAGACGACGCGTCCAGAGGCCAGAATCTCCTCGATCACGCGGCGCGACGCAGCGACCCTCTCGCGGGCGTTGGCCTCGAAAACCGCTCGGGCACGGTGGCGTGCAACAGCCTCGACCGCCTCGATCGTGAGCGAACGGCCATCGACGAGCACGGTGTCATGGTGGGTCATGAAAAGCCTCCAGGAGAGCGCATTCTAGCCCGGACTACTCATGAGCTTCCGGCTGCGGCCGGCGATGCGTCCGCCCTGGCCGCGTTTTCTCACCCCGGGGTGCTCGACGTGCTGTCAAGTACGCCTCCGCGCCCCAAGCTGAGAAAACGCGGCCAGCTTCGGCGCCTCGTCGCCCTCGCGACGAAACCTCATGAGTAGTCCGGGCTCGCTCGTTCCCATCCAGAAAACCCCGTGAGAACAGCGTCGTTCCCTCTTCGAGACGGTCTTGGCGGGATCAGGCTCGGATCGACGTCAGCCGGCCGCCAGACGGTCCACAAGCTCGACGTACGCGCCCATCGCCTCGTCCCTCGTCATGCCGCGTCGACGTGCCCATGCGTCGTACTTGGCGGCGCCCTTGAAATCGAAGCCACCGGGACGGTCACCGGCGACGTCGCCCTCGGAGGCCTGCTTGTACAAGCCGTACAGCTCGAGCAACACGTCATTGGGCTGATGCGGCAGCGTCCGGGATCGGACGACCGCGGCGTCGAAGGCCTGGGCTTGGTCCATCGTGGTCTCCTCCCTGACCGCGCCGGACTTCGGTCCGGGGCGTCGCAAGTATTGTAGCCGCTCCACTTCACGGTGAATGCTGGTATCCTTGGGATGCGCACTCGCCGATCAGGGATGCCGCGAATGGGATCAGGGGAGGAGCAACAGACACCACCTCGCAGGAGCACGTCGCCGGACGTGTCGATGGGGGCCGCATCCTCCGCGGCCGACACTGCGGCTTTGCGGACCGACGGGGTCGAGGGCGCCCTCGCCCGAGTCCGACAGGTTCTCGACGACGAGCCTCAGTTCATCTTCTGGAAGGACCGCGATTCGGTCTACCTCGGGTGCAACGCACGCTTCGCCACCGCCGCTGGACTCCAGTCTCCTGCCGACGTCATCGGCAAGACTGACCACGAGATGGCCTGGACCGAGAGCGAGGCGGACTTCTATCGCGAGGTCGACCGCCGCGTGATGGAGTCCGGCCTGCCCGAGTATCACATCATCGAGTCGCAGCTTCAGGCTGATGGACGCCGGTTCTGGATCGACACCTCAAAGGTGCCGTTCTATGACAGCGCGGGTCGGGTGACCGGCATCCTTGGTGTGTTTTCGGACATCACCGAGCGGATCGAGTCGGCGACCGTCTTGTCCCGTGGCACGGAGATTCTCCGCGCCATGAGCTTCACGGCGCAGGCCATGGTCGAGCCCGGGAACTGGTGGACCAATGTCGATCGAGTGCTGGAACGACTCGGCGAAGCAGTGGACAGTCACCGGGTCACCCTGTTCTCGATCCGCGAGATCGGCGCCGACCCGCTGCTGAGTCATCGTTTCGAATGGGTGGCCGACGGCTTCGAGCCCCGCCGAGACTGGGCCGAGCTGCGCGACGTGCCGATGGTCAAGATCGGGCTCGGTCGATTCCACCAGGAGCTTGTCAGCGGGCGTTGCATCCACGCCCGGGTGCGCGAGCTGGAGGGCAGCGAGCAAAAAATCCTCGAGAGCCAGAAAGTGATGTCGGTGGCGACCGCACCGATCGTCGTGGACGGCCGGCTGTGGGGGTTCATCGAGTTCGACGACTGCGTGACCGAGCGCCACTGGCTGGTGGTCGAGATCGAAGCGCTGCGCTCCGCGGCGGGCATCATCGGCGCTGCCATTCAGCGACAACGAGTGGAGCGCGCTTTGCGACTCGAGACACGCCGCTTCGAGCAGCTCTTCCAGAACACGCCGTTGGCGATCCTCATGGCCGACGGCGATGAGAAGGTCGTCGATGTCAACCCTGCCTTCGAGGCCCTGTTCGGCTTCGCCCGAACGGAGGTCGTCGGCCGTCCGATCAACGAGCTCATCACGCCGCCCGATCGCGCCGACGAGGCGAGCTGGCTTTCCAGGAGGACCTTTGCTGGAACGGCCATCGAGCACGAGTCGCTGCGCCGCAGAAAGGACGGCTCCACCGTCCCGGTCCAGATCTTCGGCGTACCGGTAACCCAGTCCGGAAAGGTCGCAATGGTCTACGGCATCTACGTCGACATGACCGAGCGGCTGCGGGCCGAAGAGGCGTTACGGGAAAGCGAGGAGAAGTTCCGCTCCCTCGCCGAGCAATCGCTACAGGGGATCTTCGTCATCGCCGACGGTCACGTCGTCTACGCAAACCCCATGATGATGACCATCACCGGCTACGACCTCGATGAGCTCGTCGCCCTCGATCAACGGGGTTTCGAGCGGATGATCCACCCTTCCGACCGGGCCTTCGTCGTTGCCGCCGCCAACGGTTTCGAGGTCGGTGACGGCAGGGTCTCACCCCAGGCCGAGTACCGCCTCATCACGAAGAGCGGCGCCGTCAAGTGGGTGTTGCAGCAGATGCGGACCGTTCTCTTCGACGGTGATCTCGCCGTCGAAGGCGTGCTCGTCGACATCACCCAACGCAAACGCGCGGAGGAGCAGCTGCTCCAGTTCGCACTCCACGACCCTCTGACGGGTTTGCCGAACCGGGCATCCTTCCACGACCGAGTCGAGCTCGCCCTGGAGCGGGCCCGCGGCCGCACTTCGACCCCCTTTGCGGTTCTCTTTCTCGACGTCGATCGCTTCAAGCTGATCAACGATAGCTTCGGCCACGCTGCCGGCGACCGCCTGTTGGTCGACATCGCCCACCGCCTGCGCCGGGCGGTCCGTCCCGGCGACACCGTCGCTCGTCTTGGTGGCGACGAGTTCACCGTGCTCATCTCCGACATCGAGGGCGAGATCGAGGCAGTCTCGGTCGCCCAGCGCATCCACAGCGCTCTCGCCGACCCCTTCCGAGTCGGCGAAGACGAGGTCTTCACGACCGTCAGCACCGGGATCGCCATCAGCTCGGCCCGATATGAGAGCCCGGACGAGATCCTCCGCGATGCCGACATCGCGATGTATCAGGCGAAGTCCAGTGGGCGGGCTCGCCATTCGGTGTTCGACCAGGCCATGCACGGGGTCGTCGTCACCCAGCTCCAGATGGAAAACGACCTGCGACGTGCGATCGAGCGCAAGGAGTTCGAGCTCCACTACCAACCCATTGTCGAGGTCGCCAGCGGGAGGGTGGTGGCCTTCGAGGCCCTGCTGCGCTGGCGCCACCCGGAGCGGGGCCTGCTGCCGCCAGGAGAGTTCCTGTCACTGGCGGAGGAGACCGGGCTCATTGTGACCATCGGCGAGTGGGTCGTCCGCACGGCCTGCTCGCAGGCGCTGAGTTGGATGGAGCGCCCGATTGATGGTCAATCGCCAGCAGTGAGCATCAACCTCGTCGGCCGACAGTTCTCGCAGTCCGAGCTCGTCTCGTTCGTCGAGTCGGTCCTCGATGATCTCCAGCTCCCGCCCGACCGGCTTCAGCTCGAGATCACCGAGGGCGCCGTTATCGACGTGCCGGAGCTCGCCATCGATGTCCTCCAGCGACTGAGGAACCTTGGCGTCAAGGTCCACCTCGACGACTTCGGCACCGGCTACTCATCGCTCGCCTATCTCCAGCGATTCGCCGTCGATGTGCTCAAGATCGACCAGGGGTTCATTCAGCGGCTGACCAGCGATGGTGGCGGCGCCGAAATCGTCAGTACAATTGTCACCCTCGCTCGGAATCTCGGGATGGATGCCCTGGCCGAGGGCATCGAGAACCGGCAGCAGTTGGAGGTTGTCCGCCGCCTCGGTTGCGTGTTCGGACAGGGCTTTCTGTTTTCAACGCCGCTGCCGCCAGACGAGCTCGCTGAAATCCTCGCTCAGGGGCGGATCAACGTCGACTGAGTTCGGATCACTCATGAATAGTCGGTGCTAGTTCCCATCGAGAAACTCTGGCGGGAACGGGTTAGGAGCTTGTAACGTGAAGATGGCGGATGGATTTCGGAGAGCCGTGAAGTGCCATTTGAGGCGCAATTTCGGAGCAGTACTCAGAGTACGGGCCGAAAATGCAACGAAAAAGGGCCTTCACGGAACCCGAAAGATGCCGCTGATCTTTGCGCTACAAGCTCCTAGAACGGCGAAAACCCACCCTCCGCCCAGTAGTCCTCGCGGACCCCGTTGAAGAGCCTCTGTAAGGCCTCCAGGTGGCCCTTCTCCCAGTCGGCAAGGTACTGGTAGAACTCGCGGACCTCGTCGTCGGTGGCATGCGCGGCAGCGCCGTTGAAGTACTGGATGGCCTGGGTCTCGAGGGTCATGCCGACGGACAGTACCCCCATCTCGAACTCCGCCTCGCGCGCCTTGGCTTTGAAGCCCTGGCTGAAGATCGTGTCGCTGAAGGCCGCCAAGTCCGGGTCGCGCCGATGGACATTGAAGGCGGCCACGCCCTTGTCCTCGTACGAGCCCATCACGTTCTGGATGTACGCCTTGTGTTGAATCTCGTCGTGGGCGAGCTTCTCGAAGAGATGACGTACCTCTGGTTTGTTAGCGCGTTCGGCAGTCATGGAGTAAAAGACGTAGCCGTCGACCTCGATCTGGTACGCCTTCCGGAGTACCTCGCGGATTTCATCGTGCATTGAAACCTCCGTGAAGGTGCCAGGTCAAACAAAGTTAACAATTCCGCCTCTGGCGGAAGTGTTAACTTTGTTTGA
>Ga0316576_10000842_pt1 | contig 15542 bp, 8 predicted proteins | sample S0NA_FD_203075 | JGI IMG/M metagenome (GOLD analysis project Ga0316576, IMG submission 203075) | Rhizosphere microbial communities from salt marsh grasses in Alabama, United States - S0-2_050615r3r5 | ecosystem: Host-associated > Plants > Roots > Rhizosphere | place: USA: Alabama | collected... | reverse complement strand
CAGCCCCACCGTAACCGCGGTGTCGCAGGGGGGAGCCCATTCATCTCGGGCCAGGTTGCAGAAAGTTCCCAGGTTAATGAGTTCCCGGGCCACCGGCTGCAGCCAGGGGTGATCCTCGAGGCAGACTTCCCCCTGAGCCGTGTCGTGCAGATAGCGGGCCAGGGCCTGCGCTCCTGCCAGACTGACAAGGCCGGCGCCGACCTCTGCCAACCTGTCTGCCAAATTGCCAGACGGCTCCGGCTTACCATTCCTCGGTTTCGGCGTTGTTTTTGAAGCAATGTTTGCGATCCGTATGGATACTTCTCTCCCCTTTTTTACAGGGGGGTCTGGGGGGATTTGATAAGGTTCTGATATTTTGCTTAAATTATCCTTTTGCAAGCTGGGACTTCTAATGTCCCGCATATATTTTTGAAAAAAACTCTTCTCCGGCAGGGTGCCGCAAAAAAATTTTTTCGCCTGCTTACGTAAGATGTTTTGGGCCAGAAAGTGGGCTGGAGATTCCAGGCTGCGGTAGACCCGAGGTTGTCCCATGATTAACCCTGCCGCTCCGGACAGGGTCCGGGCTCCCCGAAAGGAGGGGGCCTGTTGCCGGATATACCGGATTTTTTGGGGCAGGTCAATCGCAGCCGGACAGACTTCCCGGCAACCGCCGCACTGGGTGCAAAGATCCGCCATGTCCCCGGGCGGCGGCAGGAAGGGGGCCAGCAGGGCGCCGATGGCTCCGGGATAGACCCGACCGTACAGGTGAGCCGCGCCCAATTGGAATACCGGGCAAATATTCAAACAAGCCCCACAGCGCAGACAATAGAGGGCCTCCCGGAGCTCGGGGTGCGCCGCCAGGCGGCTGCGGCCGTTGTCCAGGATGACCAGATGGAAGGCCTGGGTCCCCTGGGGACCGGTTTTCAAGCCCCGCCAAAAATGCACCAGGGAGGTCAGGCGCTGGCCGGTGGCGCTGGCCGGGAGCAGCCGCAGCATGGGCTGCAAAAGGGCAAGCTCGGCTATCATTTTCTCCCAGCCCATGAGGGCCAGGTGCACTGGAGGGACGAGCGCGCTCAGGCGTAGATTGCCCTCATTCTCCAGGCATACCAGGGTGCCGTCCCGGACCGCGGCAAAGTTGACCCCGGTGATGCCCATGTCCGCCTCGAAATACCGGGACGCGATCTGTTGGGACGCCAGGCGGGTCAACGCCGGGGGATCAGTGGGGGTCTCGAGGTGGCAAGCTTCGGACAGGATACGGGCGATCTGGTGCCGGTTCAGGTGCAGGGCCGGGGCCGTGAGGTGGGCGGGGGGATGGCCGACCAACTGGATGATGAACTCCCCCAGATCGGTTTCGGTGAGACGAATGCCCTGATCTGACAGAAAAGGCTCCAGCCCGATTTCATGGGCGGTCATGGACTTGGCCTGGACCACCTTGGCCACCCGGTGTCGTTTGGCCACCTTCAGGATGATATCCCGGGCCTCAGCCGCGTCCCCGGCAAAATGAACTTCGCCGCCCCAATCTTCCACCCGGTCCCGGAGCAATGCCACATATTCCCGGTAATGTTCCACCATGTGGGCTTTGGCCGCGCGGACCTGCCGCCGCCAGTCCTCCCACTCCGGGTAGTCGGCCACCAAACGCTCCCGGGCCTCAAGAGCCCGGTGCGTGGCGGCCCGCACCGCCTGGCCGAAGGAACTGGGGACCGCAGCCATGGAACGAAAAGTCTCCAAATTCATCAAAATCAAAAATGTAGAGCAGGCGCCCTCGCCTGCTCTCTCAAACAACAGCCCGGGGCGGCTGTTCTACATCGAAGCCTTAGACCTCTTTTTTTAAGAACCCTGGCTCCGTTTCCTGACCTGGGCTCGCTGCCATTCTTCCTGGAACCAGGCCTCCATGAGCACCCGACGTTTGCTCTCCAGGACCAACCGCTCCAGATTTTCTCGTTCCTTCTGGAATTCCTCCGGAGGCGGCACTTTCTCGTCTTTAAAAGCCAATAGATAATATTTTCCCTGCCACAAAATGGGTTTGTCCGGATAGGGCTTTTGCTTGGAAAGCAGAAAGGAGGCGCTGGTTAGGGGTTCCGCCAGAGGTTGCTGCTTGAAACCCTGCATGCGGGTAAAATAACCGCTGTCCTTGAGGGGCAACCCGGCCTGGGCCGCCACTTTGGACAGGGGCTCACCCTGACGTAGGCGCTTCAGCAATTGACCGGCCTCTTTCTCCGCCATTACTTGAGCCTGAACTCGAGCCACCGCCTGGCGCACCTTATCCTTGGCCTTCTCCAGGGACGGAAGCGCGGCTGGCTGATAGCTCAGGGCCTGCATGACGGCAAACCCCTGGGGCACCTCGGCCACCCCTACTTCCTTGGGCTTGAGGGTAAAGGCCTCCTGGTTGAACGCCTGCACCGCGCCCAGATCCGGAATGGGCTCGCTCTGGGCGAAAAAAGGCGTCTCCTGGGGTGTTAGATGGCTTTTTTTCATGACCTCCATAAAAGTGGCCCGAGCCGTGTCCGCCTGGAGCCGCTTGGCCTCTTCCCGGGCCAGTTTCTGGCTTTTGACTTGTTTGAGTTTTTCCAGAACCATGGCCTTGGCTTCGGCCTCGGGGAGGTCCTCCGTCTCTTTGATGGACTCCAGTTTTATCAGGTGATAACCCTTGCCGGTCTGGGCCAGACCGACCTCTCCCGGGGCCAGGGCAAAGGCCACCTTATCCCAGGCCGCCCCTTTTTTGCCCCGGCTTATGGGGCCCAGATCTCCACCCTGCTTGCGGCCGGCCTCATCCTGGGAGGAGGTTTTGGCTAACCGGGCAAAATCCTGACCCTGGCGAACCTGTTTTAAAAGCTCCTCAGCCTGTTGCTTCGCCTTTCGACGCTGGGCGTCGGTGGCTTTGGGAGGAAAAGCCACAAAAATTTCCCGCACCTGGATGACCTTGGGCTGGACCAGCTCCGAGTGATGCTCTTTTAAATAATTTTCCACCTCTTGCGGCGAAACCTCCACCTGCTTCAGGAGATCCTGGGAACGGATGACCACGTAGCGAACCTTGATTTTTTCGGGCACCTGAAACTTGTCCCGATATTTCTCATAGTACGCCTTCAGTTCAGCCTCGGTGGGCTTGGCCTTGGCCACAAAAGTCTCGGGGTTCACCGCGACATAATCCACTTGTACCTCTTCCCGGGACAGTCGGAAGTACTCCTTGAGCTCCGCTTCCGAAACCTTGGCAAAGGAGGTGATGGTTTCCAGGGCCTTGGCGGCCAGCAGCTGCTGGCGGAGCCACTTTTCGTAAGCTACTTTTTCCTCCTGCCGGTTTCTTCCCCTGCCGATAAATATCTCATAAATCTGTTTATTGTAGCGGCCATCCTGCTGAAAATCCGGATCATTGATAATCGCGGCCTGGACCTCCTGGTCGCTCACATCAAGACCCAGGCGCTCTGCCTCCTCGGTGAGGAGTGTCAAATTGATCAGGTTGTCCGGAGCGCTATCCCGCAAGGCCTTGACCTCATCTTCGGAGAGATTTCGCCGAAAACGGTTCTTTTTTTCCAACAGGTTGACGTATTGGTAGAAAGTGGTCAAAGGGATGGGTTTGTCATAGACTCGGGCTATCTCTTGGGATTGGGGATTGCTCATGCCCCCCATCCCCCAAAAAATAAAGACTACCACGATGGCCCCGATTACCGCGGCGATCAGCCAATGTTGCGAGTGCTTGCGCAAGATTTTTAGCATAGTTGATTCCTATCTCGTGGTCCCGGATGATTGCAGCAGCCTCTTGGCTTCCTGGGCCTCGGGGCTCTGGGGGTAAGTATTTATGAGTTTCTGCAGGGCCACCCGGAAATTCGTTCTCTGGTTGGTCTGCTGATAGGAGTAGGCCTGTCTCAGGAGGGCGGTAGGGGCCAAGATGCTGTTGGGATATTGCAGCACCATCTTGTTGAATTCCACCCTGGCCTCCGCATATTTCTTTTCCTGGAAAAAGCTGTCCCCCAGGTAATAACGGGCTTCGGCGGCCTTGGCGCCCCGGGGTTGGCTTTTCAAATATTGAACGAACTTTTCCCGGGCGGCTGGGTAGCTCTTACCCTGATAGAGTCGCAGACCCTCACTGTAAAGCTTTTCCGCGGCCGGTGAAGACGGCGTCGCCGCCGGCGCAGGTGCAGCCGCTGGAGGCGGAGTGGGCCCGGGAGGCTGAACTTTGGCCATGGGCTTGGGGGCCGCAGTCTTGGTCGGAGGTGGGGAGGGGGCTCCCTGGCGCTGCTCCATGGCCGCCAGACGACGCTCCAGTTGCCGTACCTTTTCTTCCAAAGCCCGAATCTGCTGGTTGGTAGCCGAGCCGGGCGCGGAGGCCGCGGGAGAGGCTGTGCCGCTGGGGGGAGGCGGTGGCTGGCTCTGTTTAGAAAATATCATGGCAGGGTCACAGGCCGCCAGGTTTACAAAAAGGGCTCCGAGGGCCAGTAAACAGCACAGCCGGCCGGATTGCCTCATGATTTCACCTCCTGGGCGGCGGGGGCGGTAACGATGCCGAGTTTTTCCACGCCCGCCTCTTTCAGAATACTCATCACTTGTACCACCAAACCATAGGGCACGCTCTGGTCGGATTTGAGAAGGATTTCCGGCGCCTTGGCGCCCTTGTGTTCCCCGGCCAGAGCCGCCTTGAGATTCGCCAGGCCCACTTCCCGGTCTCCCAGGAAAACCTCCTGTTTCCGGCTGATGGAAACCACCAGGGGCTTGTCGCTCACCAGGGCCGGGGCTGCAGCCTCCGGCAGATTTACCGGCAGCCCTTGGGAGAACATGGGAGCGGTTACCATAAATATCACCAGCAAAACCAGCATGACGTCGACAAAGGGGGTGACGTTGATATCCGACAACGGTTGGGACGGAGAAAATTTTGGCGGCATGGCACAATTTCCTATGTAAAGGGCTGAGTTTCTCCCGAAGAAGTCAATAGCGGTGCCAGGTCGGTGGCGAAGTCGGCCAGCTCGCTTTCCAACCGCCGTACCTGTCCGAGAAAGTAATTATAAGCCATGACCGCCGGGATGGCGGCGGCCAGGCCCGCGGCCGTGGCAATCAGGGCCTCGGCGATGCCCGGCGCCACCGTAGCCAAAGACGCCGAGCCCTTGAGGCTGATGTCGTGGAAAGAGGTCATAATACCCCAAACCGTACCGAACAGCCCGATGAAGGGGGCGGTGTTGCCGCAGGTGGCCAAAAAGCTTAAGGACCGGCTGAGCCGGTTACCCTGTTCCGAAAGAGAGTGGCGCAGGGCCCGGTGGATAGCATGGTCGCTGAGGTAGGCGGGGAGGTCCTGTTGAGGATTTCCTGCCATGGGACCTGGGTTGGGGCCGGAAGCCAGGGTTTCCCGAAACATCAGGGCTGCCGGCGCAGAGGCCAGATGATCCGTGGCTTGGATGGCGGCGGCCAGGTCAGGGGCGGCCCAGAAAAGTCGGAAAAATTCGGCATTTTCCCGCCGGGCCCGGGTAAGCTGGCGAAGTTTGGCGATTATGATGGCCCAGGAAATGACGGAAAAGAGCAGCAGGATGAGCATCACCCCTTTGACCACCGGACCGGCGGCCAAAATTGCCGCCAGCACGTCCCAGTGAGATCCGGTGAGGGGCACACTTTGGGCGCCGGAGATTAGCGGAGCAACAGCCGAGATTGACCAACCCATAACCAATTAATCTTACGGGTAGTCTGGTTGCCTTGTCAAGACCAAGGCTTGATCTCCGCTTTATTGGCAGGGTCGCCAGAGGAGGTATCGGGGGAGCCCCCGTTGGTTTTTTCTCAGGCCGGCAGCGAAGCTAGCAAACTGTCGGTATCCAGACGGGGAAACCAGGTTTCCAGAGCCTCCCGCAGTGGTCCTGCCAGGAGTTCCTTGGAACGGTACTCCATGAGCAGAGACCCGGTATAGGGACTGGCTTCCACCCCGGTGACCCCGGTGATGGCTGCCAGCTTCCGTTCCACCTCCTGGGCAAATTCCGCATTGTATTTCAGGGAGTAAACCCGAAAGCGAATTCTTCCAGGCAGTACGTGAACCACTCGGATGCCACACTCTGCCGGGCTAAGGCGGGGGCCGGCGGCCGGACCCCTCGGTGGCTCCGGCACGAGCCGTGCCGTGGCCATGGTTCCGGCCGGAGAAGACGACGCCTTGGGGGGAGAAGCTTTCTTTTGGCCGGCCGGGCCTTTTTTCCGGGTCACGGATTTCTTGGCAGCTCCGGTCTTGGCGCTGGTCGTGGGCCTGGGGGTTTTCTTGGTCGGTGTTGCCTTCTTGGGAGGTGTGTTTTCCCGGCCCAAATCATCCACCATCTGTCGGGCTTCAGCCAGGATTTTCGGAATCTTAGGGGAATCCGCCGGCGACTTTTTGGACTGCTTGCCCTTCTTCTTGGAGTTGTCCATGCTCAGTCCTTTCTTGGGCATCTTCTGACAAGCCGCAGATGTCCACCAGCTCCCGGGCCAACTCCTGAAAGGCCTTGGCACCGCTGGCTCCGGGATTAAACTGGAAAATGGTCTGTCCCAGGGACTCCGCCCGTTCAAACGCGGTGTTCACCGGGATGGTGGTTTGAAACAGTTGCTCTTCCCGAAAGGCCTGGGCGATTTCTTGAGCGATGTTGCGACTGATGATGGTGCGGCGGTCCATATGGTTGACAAGCAGGCGCAGGAAACGCAGATTGGGATTGGCGCCGTTTTTGACCTCGGTGATGAGGCGTAGCGCCTTGAGCAGCCCTTCCACGCTGAAGGCGCTGCCGGCCTTGATGGGTAAAATCACTCCGTCCGCAGCATAAAGGGCCGAGAGCACGAAGGTCCCCATATGGGGCGGGGTGTCGATGAAGGTGAAGGTGAAATGCCGCCGGGCATAATCCCTGAGGCTGCGGCGCAATCTGGAGTTGCCGGCCGGTCCTGCCAGGAGCAACTGGGATTCCAGGGCGGCCGTTTCGGGCAAGTTGGGCAGGATGGAAACATTGGCCAAACGGGTGGGACTGATGCATTGGCGCACTGCCAGCCCGGTTTCCTCCAGGGCCAATAAATCGCGCACCGTGTTCCGGGTGGGATGATCACCCGGGTACAACAACGAGGTGGTATTGCACTGGCTGTCCATGTCCACCACCAGCACCCGATGACCCAGACGTCCCAGAGCGTCGGCCAGGTTGCTGGTAATGGTGGTTTTCCCCACGCCGCCTTTGATGTTCATCACCGTAAAAATGAGTCCCATTAGGCGTCCCCCACTTTGCTCTGTCAAAGGTCAAACCATTTCCTCGTATAACCGTAACACATCTCATAAATTAGCACAAAATGAGGTTTCTTTGAATTTTTTCTTGTGCCCAAGTTCCTGCCGTGGAACCAGGCTTTTTTCTTAGGGGCGAGGGAGCAGCAATACCGGCCCTTGGCGCCCCTCCCAAAGCCCTGGCGCCTTCTCTTGCCCGGCTCCGGCTTCTGGTATAAGATGAGATTGTCCTCAGGTGGTTCCCGGGGGCAGAAAGGGAATTCATGGCACTTTCAGAGTTTGTGCACCTGCACGTGCACACCGCATACAGTTTGCTGGACGGGGCCATTCGCCTCGATGACCTGGTGAACCGGGTCCAGGAGCTGGAGATGCCCGCCGTGGCCATTACCGACCACGGGAACCTTTTCGGCGTCCTGGATTTCTACGAGAAGGTCAAAAAGGCTGGGATCAAACCCCTGCTGGGTTGTGAGCTCTACGTGGCGCCCCGGAGCCGCCAGGACCGCAAAGGCAAGGGGGACCACCATCATCTGGTGGTTCTGGCCATGAATCAGGAGGGCTATCATAACCTGGTGCGCCTGGTCACCCTGGCCTACCTGGAGGGTTTTTACTATAAACCCCGGGTGGATAAGGAACTTCTGCGGGAACTGAACGCCGGCCTCATTGCCTTGTCCTCTTGTCTGCACGGCGAAGTGGCCCACCATCTGGTGGACGACGATCTGAAGGGCGCCGAGGTCGCGGCCCGGGAATATGCGGAAATTTTTCCAGACCGGTTCTACCTGGAGGCCCAGGCCAACGGCCTCCCCGAGCAGGCCAAGGTGAATGCGGCCCTTTTGGAGTGGGCTCCCCGCTGGGGCCTGCCCCTGGTGGCCACCAATGATTGCCATTATCTCAATCCGGAAGACTCCCGGGCCCACGACGTGCTGCTGTGCATTCAGACCGGCAAGACCGTCAACACCACGGGTCGCATGCAGTTCGGCACCGATCAACTCTACTTTAAAAGTCCCGAGGAAATGGCCCAGGCCTTCCCCTACCCGGAATTGTTGTCCCGGACCCGGGAAATAGCCGATCGCTGCGACGTCACCCTGGACCTGGGCACCTTCCGCTTTCCGGTCTTTCCGGAAGCCGCCGGGGTGTCCATGGAGGAGTTGCTGAACCGCAAGGCCCGGGAGGGACTGCAAAAGCGCTTGGAAGCCGGGCCGGCTCCCGGACGTCCCGAAGCGGATTATTGGTCCCGCCTGGAATATGAATTGGCTTCCCTGGGGAAGATGGGCTTTCCTGGCTACTTCCTGGTGGTGGCGGATATCGTCAATTATGCCCGGAAAAAAAAGATCCCCGTGGGACCGGGTCGGGGTTCGGCGGCCGGCAGTCTGGTGGCCTATAGCCTGGGTATTACCGACCTCGACCCCCTGGCCTATGGCCTCATCTTTGAGCGCTTCCTCAATCCCGAGCGCCTCAGCCCCCCCGACATCGATATGGATTTCTGCTACGAGCGCCGGGGAGAAATCCTGCAGTACGTGGCCAAGACCTACGGATGGGAAAACGTGGCCCAGATCACCACCTTCGGCAGCATGAAAACCCGTCAGGTCATCCGGGACGTGGGCCGGGCCCTGGAGGTGCCTTACGCCGAAGTGGACAAAATCGCCAAGCTGGTGCCCGAGCAGATGAAAATGACCGTGGTTAAGGCCCTGGAGCAGGAACCGCGTCTAAGGGAATTACGGGACAACAATCCCACGGTGCAGGAAATCTTGACCGTGGCCCAGGCCCTGGAGGGCCTGCCCCGCCATGCCTCCACTCACGCGGCCGGGCTGGTCATCGCCGACCGGCCCCTGGTGGAATACCTTCCCCTCTACAAGGGCTCCAAAGGTGAGCTGGTCACCCAGTTCGACATGAAGGGGGTCGAACGGGTGGGTCTCGTCAAGTTCGACTTTCTCGGCCTCAGAACCCTCACCGTCATCGAACAGGCAGTGCGGTTTATCCGTCAGAGCCACGACCCCAGCTTCGACATCCATACCATTCCACTCGATGATATGCCGACCTTCGCCCTCCTCCAAGCCGCCAACACCGCCGGCGTCTTCCAACTGGAGAGCGACGGCATGCGGGACCTGATGGTGCGCCTGAAGCCCTCCAGCTTCGAAGACATTATCGCCCTGGTGGCCCTCTACCGACCCGGTCCCATGGAAAGCGGCATGCTCGATGACTTTGTGCGCCGCAAGCACGGCGAGGCCCCGGTAAGCTATCTGCTCCCGGAACTGGAACCCATTTTGCGGGAAACCTACGGCATCATCCTCTATCAAGAGCAGGTCATGCAGATTGCCGCGGCGATTTCAGGGTATTCTTTAGCCGAAGCCGATATTCTGCGACGGGCCATGGGCAAGAAAATCCCGGAAGTCATGGCGGCCCAAAAGGAGCGCTTCCTCTCCGGAGCCGTCCAGCAGGGTATTCCTGAGAAAAAATCCCAGGCCCTGTTTACCCTCATCGAGAAATTTGCCGGATATGGGTTCAACAAATCTCACAGTGCGGCTTACGCCATGGTGGCCTACCAGACTGCGTATCTCAAGGCCCATTATCCTCTGGAATTTCTGGCCGCGCTGTTGAACAGTGAAATGAATCAGACCGCCTCTTTGGCCAAACACATTATGCAGGCCCGGGAGCAGGGGGTCATGTTGCTGCCTCCGGACATCAACCTGAGCCGCCGGGACTTTTCCGTGGAGGACGGCCGGGTGCGTTTTGGTCTGGCCGGCCTGAAGAACGTGGGCTCCGGGGCCATCCAGGAAATGCTGGAAGCCCGCAAGGCCGGCCCCTTTCATAATTTCAGCGATTTCCTCGAACGGGTCAACCCCAGCCGAGTGAACCGCAAGGTCATGGAAGCCCTGATCCAGGCCGGGGCCTTTGACACCGTGGACAAGAACCGGGCTCGCCTCCTGGCCGGCCTGGACGTGGGCCTCGAATGGGCCCAGCGGGCCAAAGCCTTGCAGGCCCAGAAACAGATGTCCATGTTTGGAGCCCTGGAGGAGACTGCCACCGATGACTGGCTTCCCGAAGTCCCGGACTGGGAAGAGTCCGAACGGCTGGCCCGGGAAAAGCAGGCCCTGGGGGTCTACCTGAGCGGCCACCCCCTGGATTCCTACCGCCATATTCTTAAAAGCTGGGTCAAGGTGACTGCCGCCGATATCCCGGATACCCCGGATGGAGAAAGCATTGCCCTGGGAGTGGTGGTCACCGCGGCCAAGGAAAAAGTGAGTAAAAGGGGCGGGCGGGTGGCTATTCTGACGGTGGAGGACCTCACCGGCTCGGTGGAGGTGCTGGTCTTCGGCGATGTTCTGGAAAAAGTGGCAGCCTGGCTCAACCAGCCCAGCCTGCCCCTGTGGCTCAAGGGGGACGTGGTCCAGGAGGAGCGGGGCACCAAAATCGTGGCCCGGGAGGTCTCCCCCCTGGGCACCTCCCTGCCCCGCTGGCCGGCCCGCCTCGATCTGAGACTCCAGGCCGACACCGTCACCCCCGAGCAGTTGCTGGCCTTACGGGAAATCCTTTCCCGCCACCAGGGCACCGTGCCCGCTTATCTGCATTTCCTGAATCCCCAGGGCAACGGTATCCTGGCCCTGCCCGAGTCTCTGGCCCTCACCCCTTCGGAGGACCTGGTCACCGAGATAAACCGCGTCTTTGGCTATTCGGTGTTAAGCTTATAAATTGAGATTGGCAAAATGTTAATTGGGAGAGGAGGCCAGGAATGTCACAGGTGAGGACACCTGTGCCAATAACCCCTGCCCCCTCGACCCAACCCTCTCCCCAACCCCTTAAATAAAGCGGGAGCACAGGTAAGATGCCTGTTCTCCCGATTAAAGGGGGGGAGTTTAAGGGGAGGAAACTCAGGCGAAACGCCTGTGCCCCAGGGCCTGCAGTCCCCCGGTCCTCTCCCTTAAAAGATTTTTACCATAGACAAAAATTTAAGGTTGAAGGGAAATTTGCTGTCCAGTAACCGAAATCCCCCTGGGTCAGCCAATTTCCTGCAAGACAGCAGAAAAAGCCTCAAAGGTGGGTTTGCCAAACAGCACGAAACGCACCAGTTCAATCTCGGGGTGTTGGGCCAGATAGTCTTTGACGGTGGTCAGGGCCACCCGGGCCGCGTCAGCCACCGGATAGCCGTAAACCCCGGTGGACAGGGAAGGGAAGGCCAGGGATTTGATGCCCCGCTGGGAGGCGATTTTCAGGCTTTCCCGGTAGGCCGAGGCGAGCAGTTCCGGCTCCCCACTATGTCCATCCCGGTAGATGGGACCCACCGTGTGAATGACATAGCGGGCCTTGAGGTTCCCCCCGGTGGTGATGACCGCCTGGCCGGTGGGACAACGGCCGATTTTACGGGCCTCTTCCTGAATTTTGGGCCCTCCCGCCCGGTTAATGGCCCCGTCTACGCCCCCGCCCACCCGGAGTTGTTCATTGGCGGCGTTGACCAGGGCCTCGGTATCCTGTTGGGTGATGTCCCCTTCCACCAACTCGAGCACCGATTGGCCGATCTTAAGCTGCATGGCAATGACTAGCTCCTTTCCCTGAGAAGCTGCGCCCTGACAGAAAGCTTCCTGGTAATTTTGCCTTAATCTAAATCACCCTTGGCAGGAAAACAAGGGCCTTGACTCCCGAGGGATAATGTGATTCTTTTCACGATACCTGTCGGGGACTTGGCGGTGTGTTGTTATTTTGTGATAATAATATTTAACAATCTTTAACAAGGGGTACACCCATGGCTGAAGAACTATGCTTAACAAGAGACCTGGATGGATTGAGACAGCAACTTCCCTACCACCATCTCCGGCAACGGAAGGTAAAAACCACCAAAGAAATCGACTGGCAGGCCGAATGGGAGCGCTTCGACGCCAGAGAATTATTCTCCTTCGATCTCTCTTCCATTCCCGCCAAGATGCTGGAGGATATCCGAAAACGCCGGGAGGTGTTGATGGATGGCAACCAGGCATCCATCTCCGTACTGACGCGGTTGGTAGATGGTCTCTGCGGTTACCCCATCACGCCCTCGACCCCCATCGCCGAGCAGTTCGCCCGGGCCGCGTCCATAGGCCAAAAAAACCTGTTCGGCACCGAAGTTATGTACTTCCAGCCTTCGGACGAGCTCTCCGCCATCGCCTCGGTGGAGGCCATGGCCTCCCAGGGAGGGCGTTATGTGGACAACACCTCTTCCCAGGGACTGCTCTTGAAAACCAAGAACCTTTTTTCAGTGGCAGGCAAACGCCTGCCGGTGGTCATGACCGTCATGGCCCGGGAAGTGAACAAAGGCTCCCTGTCCATCCACGCCGGGCACACCGACTTTTACGCGGTGCGCAACGCCGGCTGGGCCCAGCTCATGTCCTGCGACAACCAGGAAATGCATGACCTGCTGCCCATCGCCTTTAAGGTGGCGGAATTGCGCCAGGTAATGCTGCCGGTCATGGTTATCGGGGACGGCTTCATCAAGAGCCATGCCATCGAGAATGTCCAGGAGCTTTCCGACGCCTTTCTGGGCTATTTCGTGGGGCCGCCCAACCGCTTCCATCAGCCGGATTTCGAGCACGGTACCCTGAGCGGCACCTTCACCGATATGGACCTCACCATGGAGGGACAGGTGTCCCAGGACCTGGCCTACCGTTTCTACAAGCGGGGTTTTGTAACCGCCATGAACGCCATGAACAAAATCCTGGGGACTAACCTCAAGGTGGTAGAATGTTACCGCACCGAAGACGCCGACATGGTGGTGGTCATTCTGGGCTCCGCCGCCGGGGTGGTGAAGGACGTGGTGGACTATTACCGGGACGTCAAAGGCTACAAAATCGGCGTAGTCCGGCCGGTACTGTTCAATCCCCCCTGCTATGAGGAACTGGCCTACGGCATGCGCAAGGCCAAGGTGGTTTCGGTTCTGGAGCGCAGTGCCACGGCACACAATCAGCTGATGCTGGCTGATGTCCAGGCTGCTTTGCAGGTGTCCATCCGGGCCGGCCGGGAAGGCAAAAGAGAGCATCGTATATACGGCCGTGAAGACATGCCCACCCTGCTCCACGGAGTCTACGGCCTGGGCAGCAAGGACTTTAACAAGTATGACGCCGGCGCGGTGGTGGAGAACATGATCAGTTGCTTCGAGAAGCGCCGTGGCTTTCTCCGGGATTTTTATGTTGGCATCGAGGGGCCGCTGACCCTCAAACCCCATCCCCTGCCGGGTTATCTGGATCGGGAGTTAGGCATGACCTTCATCGGCGTGGGCGCTGAGGGGGTGAAGACGGCCCTGGAATCATCCGCCCTGATCTATGCTGAGGATGCCGGCTCTGGACAAAAGAAGTATGTGCAGTCCGGGGCCCGTTACGGCGCCGCCCGTAAAGGCGCGCCCGTGTTCATGAATCTCCGGTTGTCCTCCCAGCCCATCCGCAATTCCAGTGAACTCACCCAACGGGACGTGCTGGCCTTCTTTAATGAGAAATTTCTTTCTGACCAGATTCTGCGGGAATACGTGGGGGGTCTCAAGGAGAACGGCCTGCTGGTGGTCAACACCAGCAAAACCTGCGGTGAACTCATGGACAGTTTCCCCACCCAGGTGCAGTCGTTGGTTAAGTACCGGAATATCCGGCTGTTGGCCCTGGACGGCACCCACGCGGCCGTTCAGCACCTGACCCGCAACCTCCCCGGGGCCGCCATCCTGGGCCTCATTAATAAGGAACTGGGGATTCTCCGGGAAAAAGATTTTGAGCAGCGCTTCAAAAAGATCCTGGAAAAGAAGCTCAGTGGCAAGAAAGGCAAAGGCAAGGAGGTCATCGACTCCAACCTGTCCCTGCTCAGGTTCGGCGCCGAGCAGAGCAATCCCGGCTGTGGGGCTGACCGCTGGTCCTCAGCGGCTTTAGCCATGGACATGGAGGGACCGGTGTATGTGGCGCCGACTCCGGAAGATTTCGGCCAGAGACGCGGTGCCGCCGGCCTGCGGGTCACCCTCACGGAAAAAGATGAACTGGGGGCCATCAAGTCCGTAAACCTCACGGAAAACTACCAGGAAGTCTTTCATAAGCAGATGATCGAGCCCATCCTGGAGGGCAAAAAGGTTCCCTGGGACCGCTTTTTACCGGAGGTGCCCCCTGGCACCAGCCGCTTTCGTGACATGAGCTATATCGGCACCCAGCTCCCGGTGTACAATCCCGCCAAGTGCATTGCCTGCGGCATCTGTACGGCTTCCTGTCCGGATTCTGCCATTTACAGCACCGTCACCGACCGGCCCATTCCGGAAGAAGTTAAGCGACACTTCAAGATCTTCAAGAAGCCCCCTAAAGGTGTGCCCTGGGAGAGTTTCGCCCTGAATTTGGAGGCCGACCCCTCTGCCTGTAAGGGCTGCGGTGTGTGCGCCCAGGTCTGCCCCACCGACGCCCTGGTCATGATGGACAAGACCAAGGTGACTGATCAGGACTTCCTGCCGGAAATGTTCCGGAGTTGGGATAAGAGTGTGGACCTGGCCCCCATAGTGGACCGGCTCCCCTTAAACCATCAAGTGCTCTTTGTGTTTTCCAAACTCTATCCCGGCAAGCATACCCTGTGCCCCGGTTGCAGCGAAGGGGTGATCGACCTCCTCACCTTTTATGCCCTGGAGTCCCTCCGGAACCATCCTCAGGGGATCGCCACCTTTTACCAGGGCTTGCGCATCCTCTCGGAGCGAAACCGCCGGGCCATCGAGCACATGTTGGATCATGGCTTTAACATTTACACCATTAATTCCACCGGCTGCGCCCAGGTGTCGGAACTGGTGAATCCTTTCAATGCCCGCATCTATCCTGCCGGGCATTACGGCTTCGGCACCGCCTCCGCTGCGGCGCTGGGGTCCAAGTTCGCCTTGGATCAGGCTTATGTCGACCGCAACCAGGACGTGCTCACCAAGATCATCGTCTTTGCCGGGGACGGCGCCATCTACGACATCGGTAACGGTCCCTTCAACCATGCCCTGGGGGAAAACTTCGACATTACCTGGATCATTTACAACAATGAAGGCTACATGAATACCGGTACCCAGAAATCCGGGGCCACCCGCTTCGGCTCGGATCGCTCCACTTCCCCCATCGGCAAAAAGTACGCCGGCAAGACCACCCTGCACCGCCGGATTATCAGCCAGGCCATGGCCATCTCCCACGTTTATGCGGCCAAGCTCAGCATCGATAATCCCTTTTACGCCATTAACATCCTCAAGGAGGCTATCGCCTACAACGGCCCCTCCCTGGTGGAATTTTTCTCCACCTGCCCCCAGGGTCACGTGACCCACGACTGGGCCGGCCCCCTCATCGCCCGGATGATGGTGGAGTCCCGGAAATGGCAGGTGGCGGTGCGGCGGCCCTTCCAGCGCATCGACATCGACGGCAACCCC
>Ga0316576_10000841_pt1 | contig 15543 bp, 12 predicted proteins | sample S0NA_FD_203075 | JGI IMG/M metagenome (GOLD analysis project Ga0316576, IMG submission 203075) | Rhizosphere microbial communities from salt marsh grasses in Alabama, United States - S0-2_050615r3r5 | ecosystem: Host-associated > Plants > Roots > Rhizosphere | place: USA: Alabama | collected... | reverse complement strand
TGTTCTCCAACGAGGCCGGCATGGGCTCGGCGCCGAACGCCGCCGCGACCGCCACCACGTCGCACCCGGCCAAGCAGGGCCTCATCCAGTCGCTGGGCGTCTTCGTCGACACGATGGTGATCTCGACCGCAACCGCCTTCATCATCCTGTCCTCCGGCGTGTTCACCCCGGGCGTCACCGAGGCCGAGGTGGGCGCCACTCTGACCCGGGCTGCGGTTGCCTCCCAGCTGGGCGCCTGGACGACGGGTCTGATGACGGTGCTGATCTTCTTCTTCGCCTACTCCTCGCTCATCGGCAGCTACTCCTACGCCGAGGTCAACCTCGACTACCTCGGCGCCAAGGAGCGCGCGAAGAACGTCTTCCGGCTCGTCGTGATCGCCTCCGTGGGACTGGGCTCAGTCTTCGCGCTCACCACGGTCTGGGACATCGCCGACCTCGCCATGGCGCTGATGGCGCTGGTCAACCTGGTGGCCATCCTCCTGCTCGGTAAGTGGGCCCTCGGTGCGCTGGCCGACTACGAGGCCTCCCGCCGTGCCGGCCGTGACCCGGTGGTCATCGCTGCGCAGAGCGAGTGGATGCCGGGCCACCTCGAGACCGACATCTGGACCGTCGAGGGCGCCGCCGAGCACCCCGTCGCCCCGGAGCGTGTCTCGGTCTGACCGGCTGCACCCCGTTTCGTCCCCTGTCACCCAGCCGCGGTGGCGGGGGACGAGGCGTTGCGGGCACGTCCTTCGGCACGCCACAGCGCGAGCTCGAGCGTCGTCACCGGCACCTGGAGCCGCTGGGCCGCCCGGTCCAGCAGCACGCCGAGTGCCGCGTCGCTGACCTCGGCGTCTACCGCCCGAGCGGCGAACTGCAGCAGTCGCGGATCGGCCGGCCGGTCGTCAGCGGCCAGGACGATCAGCAGGTAGCCCCAGGTCAGCGGTCCGAGCCCGACCACGCCGGTCACGGCGGCACGGTGCTCGGGGGAGTCCGCTCGAAGGTCGGACGCGTGGCGCACCCCCAGGTCCAGCAGCCGGTCGGTGACCTGGAGGATGCCGGCGGTCGTGAGTGCGTCGCCTGACAGGCGCTGTCGCGAGCGCAGTACGTCGGCCAGCGTGTCGGGGCCGAGGGTCCGCAGCGCGGTCAGGTCGTCGAGGGTGGCACCCTGGCGATGCTCCCGCCACCTCTCGATGCACGCACGTACCCCGGTTCCTGGCCGCCCGTACGTCGCCCTGATGCTCAGGACTGCGTCGAGAAGGGCCGCCTCGATCTGCTGCGGCCATCCCGTGGGCCGCGTGAGCGGTGGCCCGAGCGCCTCTCGTGCGGCTCGCACGAACCGGGTCTCCTCCGAGCGTCGCATGGGCCCTCCACTGACGCAGGTGAATCCGACGGCCCGAGTGTCGTCGAGTCCCGGCCACGGCGGCGGACGCCATCCACAGGTGGCTGCCGGCGCCCGTCTGGGTGAGGAGCAGTGACGTCAGCGGGGGCGTGGTCCGCTGGACGCGGCCAGGTGCCGGCCGCTGACGTCGTCCGGGGACCGGCAGCCGAGCAGAGCCAGGGTGCGTGCGAGCTCGTCGCGCAGCGTCGTCAGCACCGCCGCGGCACCCGCCGCGCCCCCGAGCGCGAGCCCCCACAATGTCGGCCGACCGACCAGCACTGCCCGCGCCCCGAGGGCGAGTGCGACGGCCACGTCGGACCCGCGCCGGATGCCACCGTCCACGAGCACGTCGACGCGGCCGCCAACGGCCTCGACGACGTCGGGCAGCAGGTGGGCAGTGGCCGGGACGCGGTCGAGCTGGCGGCCCCCGTGGTTGGAGACGATCACCGCGGCGGCGCCGTGCTCGACCGCTCGGGTGGCGTCGTCCGGCGCGTGCACCCCCTTGACCAGCACTGGCAGGGGACAGTCGGCGACGAACCTCTCCAGGTCGGGCCAGGTGAGGGCAGGGTCGACGATGGAGAAGAAGTCCTCGACGCTCACCCCGCCCGACCGACCCAGCGCGGCGGTCACTGCCGGCATGTCCAGGCCGTGCGGCACGCGGAACCCCGAGCGAAGGTCGCGCTCGCGCCGTCCCGGGACGGGGGCGTCGACCGTCAAGACGATGCCTCGGTAGCCGTGCTCGACCGCGGCGTCGACGAGGGCCTGGGACACGGCCCGGTCGCGGGTCACGTACAGCTGGTACCAGCGCGGGGCGCCGGGGGCGGCCGCTGCGACCTCTGCTGCGCCGGACGTCGCGAGCGTGGACAGCGTCATGACGGTGCCGACCTGGGCGGCCGCCCGCGCCATGCCCGGCTCACCGTCCGGGTGGGCCATGCGCTGCAACGCCACGGGTGCGACGACCACCGGTAGCGCGATCTCGGTGCCGAGGACGGTCGTGCGGGTCGACACGTGTGAGACGTCGACCAGCACCCGGGGCAGCAGCTCGTGGTCCGACCACGCCTGCTCGTTGGCGCGAAGGGTGTGCTCGTCCTCGGCACCGCCGGCGTAGTAGCCGAACGGACCGGGATCGAGCTGGAGGGCGGCCCTGGTCTCGAGGTCGCGGACAGTCAGGTGCTCCACGAGGGAAACATAGGGCGTGGGCTGCCCCAGAGGGCGCGGGGCGGATGGCCGGGCGGCGGGCCGGGCGGTGCGGGTCAGACCACCTGGGTCGCACCGGTGCCGTCGTCGACGTGGACGGCGACCCGCACGCCGGACTCGACCGTACGGCTCACGGTGCACGACCTGTCGTGGGAGGCCTTGGCGGCGCGGGGCAGGATCGACCTGGCCCTGTCGCCGGCCTCGCCGTCGGGGAAGCGCAGCGTGAACGTCATCTCGATGTCGCGGAGCACGCTGCCGCCGGTGTCGTCCCGGTCCTTGTGCGCCTGGACGGCGACGCCGAACTCCTGGGCAGTGGCACGGCGGCCCGTCACCGTGTCGACGTCGACGGCCGAGCAGCCCGCGATGGCGGTGAGGAGCAGTTCCACCGGTGTGAACGCCTCACCGGCATGGCTGCCGAACCGGAGCGTCCCCCCGCGGCCGTTGTCTGCCAGGTAGACGCCTTCGGCGATGCGGCTCAGGGTGACCCGACGCAACGTGTCGGGCACGGCCGCCGAGGGGGGTGTCTCGGACACGGCGCGCCCTCCTAGTACGTCGAGACGTGGACGTGGTCGTAGTGGTTGGCCGTGGCCGACCCGCGGTCGGACATCGCGCGCCACCCCTCGCCGGCGCGCTGCACGGTCCAGATCCTCTGGGCGTAGATCACTTCGCTGACGCCGAGGGAGCGAGCGTTGGCGCGCACCCAGTTGGCCACGTCCCAGCCGAGCGGTCCCGAGACCATGACGTCGACGGCGCGACCGCTGCCGTGGTAGCCGCTGTCAGGTCGGTAGCCGCCGTAGCCGGTGATCTGCGGCCAGCGGTTGCAGACGGCGCGGTAGACGCTGCGGGCGTTCGCGGTGAGGCCGCTCTCGATCCCGGACCCGTGCGGGCAGGCCGCCGTGGAGGGCCCGCTCGGCTGGGCAGGCGCGGTGGGGGCGGCAGGAGCGGCGGGCTTGCTCGTCGACAGGTAGCGGGCGGCGACCCAGCGGTCCTGCCCGTCCCAGCGGACCTGCTGCCAACCGCCCTCGGTGAGGTTGGTGATGGTGAGCCGGGTACGGGCGTCGACCGTGGTGACCACCGACCCGTTCGGGGCCGTCCGGATGTTGAGGGCCACGGTCGTCCAGCGCTCGCCGGCCACGGTCGAGCGCGCCGGCGGCGCCTCGCGCTGCGCGGCGCGGGAGGCAGCCTCACGTTCGGCGGCGCGCCGAGCCTGACGCTCCTTGCGAGCCTGACGCACCTTGCGCTCCGCGCGCTTCTTCTCCAGCGCCTCACGCTCGGCTGCGCGCGAAGCCCGCTGCTCGTAGCGGGCGGCCTCGACCGCGGCGACACGGTCGGCGTCGAGCGGCCAGGCCACCGTCAGCTCCCCGGTCGCCAGCGCGATCGCGGCCTCGTCGCCGGCGTCGGGCGATCCGCTGCCCGCGGTGGCGGCCAACGGGGGGACGGTCGACAGGATGAGCGCCGCGCCGGCGGCGCCGGCCAGGCCGGCGCGCAGGGCAGCAGAGCGCGTCCAGGACATCGTGGGGAACCTCCGTCGCAAGGGGCGTTTGGTGAGGTGTACCCGCCCCGGGCTGTCGTGAAACACCGCCCGGTCTCCCAGGCGGCTGTCGACCAGGGTACGGGGAAGGGCCGCCTGATAACAAAACGGTCACGGTGCCGGCGCGTCCGCTCCGCTGCGACCGCCGATGTCGCCGCGGTGGTCCACAGACCAGCGTGGCGCGACCACCCGTGACCTCATTGACACTGATTACTGACACTACCTACTCTCGCTGCCTACCTGAGAGGAGGTGCGGCGTGCCCGCGACCCACCCGCCCACGACTCGACGCGACGGGGTCGATCGGCGCATCCGATCCGACGGCTTCGACGCGTCCGTCGCGATCATCGGTGCCGGACCCGCCGGGCTGGCTGCCGGCCGGTCGCTCCTGCGACGCGGCGTCAGCCTCGACTGGTTCGAGAAAGGGTCCATGGTCGGTGGTCTGTGGCGGATCGACAACGACAACGGCGCTGCCGCGGCCTACGCCACCCTGCACCTCAACTCCTCACGCCGCACCACCCAGTACCCCTCGGACCCCATGCCGGACGACTGGCCCGACTACCCGAGCCACCGGCTCCTCGCCCAGTACTTCCAGCAGTTCGCCGAGCGGCACGACCTGCTGCGCCACATCACCTTCCGCGCCGAGGTGACGGCGGTGGAGCCGCTGCCGGGCCGGGGACGACCCGGCGCGAACGGCTGGGCCGTGACCACGACGGCGACTGGGACGCGCACGTACCGCAGCGTCGTGGTCGCGAACGGCCACCACGGCACACCGCACACGGTGACGTTCCCCGGCGTGTTCAACGGCGAGGTGCTCCACACCCACGACTACGTGGAGCCGAGCGTCTTCACCGGCAAGGACGTCGTCGTCGTCGGAGTGGGCAACTCGGGCATGGACGTCTCGTGCGACGCGGCGAGCGTGGCCCGAAGCGTCACCCTGGTCACCCGGCACGGCGTGCACGTCCTGCCGAAGTACGTGTTCGGGCGGCCCATCGAGAACCTCGCCTCTTCGCTGAACGGCTACCTGCCGCACGCCGTCGAGCGCAGGCTGTACGAGGCGATCGTGCGGGTGAGTGTCGGCCGTCCGCAGGACCGAGGCCTGCCGGAGCCCGACCACCGGCTGCTCGAGGCCCACCCGACCGTCTCTGCGCAGCTGTACGACCGCGTCGGGCACGGCGACATCATCGTTCGACCTGCCATCGAGCAGCTCGAGGGGACGAAGGTCAGGTTCGTCGACGGCACGGTGGTGCCGGCCGACGTCCTCGTGCTGGCGACGGGGTACGACGTGTCCCTGCCATTCCTGCGAGCCGACCTTCTCGATCCCGTGGACAACGTGATGCCGCTCTACCAGCGCGTCGTCCCGTCGGCCATCGAGGGTCTGTTCTTCATCGGCTTCATCCAGACCGTCGGGGCGAGCATCGCGCTGTTCGAGTACCAGAGCGAGTGGGTCGCCGACCTGGTCACCGGAGCGTGCGTGCTCCCGTCGAGACAGGAGATGGCCGACTGGATCGATGCCGACCAGGCGGCACTGGCTCGGCGGTACGTCCGTTCCCGCCGGCACACGATGCAGGTCGACTACTGGCGCTACGTCCGGGCGATGAAGGAGGCCCGGGCGCGCGTCGCCCAGCCGACGTGGCGTGACCGCGTGCGTGCGCCGGTCGCCGGGCTGCTGCGAGGGTGAGCGGGTCGGGCGCCGCAGCGGCGCAGCTGACGAGCCGTGCCACCCGCGTCGAGCCCCGCGTCCCGTCCCGGGTGCTGGTCACGGGTGCGGCCGGGTTCATCGGACGCGAGGTCGTCGCGCGGCTGCGCGAGCTCGGGGCCGATGTCCGCGGTGTCGACGTCCGGCCCGACCCCGATCCGCAGGTCGTGCGGGGCAGCACCGTCGAGCCGTCGGCGTGGGCGTCGGCCCTGAGTGGCGTCGATGCCGTCGTGCACACCGCCGCGATCGTGTCCAACGCGGTTGGCCACGACGACGCCTGGACGGTGAACGTGCTGGGCACCAGGCGACTCATCGAGGCCATGGTGGCCGGGGGCGTTCCCCGCCTGCTCCACCTGAGCTCGATCATGGCGTTCGGCTTCGACTACCCCGACGGCGTCGACGAGACCTACCCGGCACGGGTGACCGGCTACTCCTACCCCGACACGCGCGTCAACTCCGAAGCCGTCGTGCTGACCGCGCACGCCGCCGGGGAGGTCGACGCCACGATCGTAAGACCGGGCGACGTGATCGGTCCGCGCTCGATCTGGGTGCGCGAGCCGATGCTCATGTCCCGACGAGGCCAGATGGTGCTGCCTGCACAGGGCAACGGGGTCTTCACGCCGGTGTACATCGACAACCTCGTCGACGGGCTGCTGCAGGCGCTCACCGAGCCGAACGCGTCGGGGCAGGTGGTCACCCTCACCGACGGGTACGGCGTGCCGTGCCGCGACTACTTCGGACGACTCGCCGACATGGCCGGCGGCACGATGCGCACCCTGCCCACACCCGTCGCACTCGCCCTCGCCAGCGGCGTCGGCACGGCGCTGCGCCGGCTCGGTCGTGACTCCGAGCTGAGCGCGGCGACGATGCACATGCTCAGCCGCCGCGGTGGCTACTCGATCGAGAAGGCGCGCCGGGTGCTCGGCTACGACCCGAGGGTGGACTACGAGCAGGCCATGATCCTGATCCGGCGCTGGGCCGTCGACGAGGGGCTGATCTGACGTGCGCGCCGTTCTCGCCCAGATGTCGCCGCCTCGCTACGTCGTCACGTCCCTGCTCTCTCGGGTGAAGGACGACGCCGGGTGGAGCAGGGGCGGTCTGCTGTCGTTGCGCGACGACCTCGCCGAACCGCACGTCCCCGTCGGCGACGGGTGGGTGCGGGTGCGCCCCGAGCTCTCCGGTATCTGCGGGAGCGACGTGGCTTTCGCGCACGCGACGACGTCGATGGTGCTCACGGCGTTCTACGCCGCGGACCGGGCGATCCTCGGTCACGAGGTCGTCGGCGTCGTCGAGAGCGTCGGGTCGGGAGTCATGAGGGTCGCCGCCGGCGACCGGGTGGTGCTCGACCCGGTGCTCTCGTGCCGCCACCGCGGCTACGACCCCCCATGCGAGAGCTGCCGACGAGGGCTGCCCTACGTCTGCCAGCGGTTTGACGAGCCCGGCATCACCGGCATGGCGTCACCCACCCACGGGTTCGACACCGCTCTCGGCGGAGGCTGGGGCGAGGTGCTCGTGGCGCACGAGACGCAGCTGCACCGCATCGGGTCGGTGCCGTCGCGTCGTGCCGTCCTGGCCGAGCCCGCGTCCATCGGCCTGCACGCGGCCCTGCAGTGGCGCCGGACGGGCGACCGGGTCGTGGTCATCGGCCCGGGCACCATCGGCCTGCTCGTGACGTCCGCGCTGCGGATGCTGCACCCCGACCTCGACGTCGCCGTCGTCAGCCCGGGGGAGCAGGGGGCTCGTTCGGCTGTGCGCTCGGGAGCGTCGCGGACGCTGCCCGCCGGACGGGCAGCCGTCGAGGCGCTCGCCGAGAGCGACGGCGGACGTCTGCTGCGGCCCCGGATGACCCGCCTGCCGATCCTCGAGCGTGGTGTCGACGCCGTCTTCGACTGCGTCGCGCACCCCGACACGATCGACCTCGGGCTCCACCTGCTGCGCCCGGGCGGGATGCTCGTGCTGGTCGGTGGCGCGGGGAGGCAGCACGTGGACTGGTCGCTGGTGTGGAACCGCCAGCTGACGGTGCAGGGGACGATCAACTTCGGCCCCGAGCCCGCGCTCGAGGGGCGGCACACGATGGACCAGGTCGTCGATTGGCTCGGCGACGAGGCGTACCCCGTCGACCACCTCGTCACGCACGTGCACCCGCTCGACGAGTGGCGCACCGCCCTGTCCACGGCCTCGGCCGGCCCGCGAGCGGCGGCCGTCAAGGTGGCACTGCGGCCGAACCGGTCCCTCCCGCTCGTGGGCCCCGTCCCGGCTCCCGTCCCGGCCCCTGGCCCCGGCCCGCTACCGGCCACGGCCCCGCGCGATGATCGTGGAGAAGTGGCAGCCCCGTAGGCCCGCTCGGTGCCACTTCTCCACGATCATCGCAAGACAGCCTCCCGGGTGAGCAGGCGGGCCACGGTGACCAGCGTCGTGAGTACAGTTGCCGCCACCTCGAGCAGGAACAGGACGTGACCATGAGCTACGACTACCCCCCGACCGGCTACCCGCCCCCCATGCCAGAGACCGATCAGAAGGCGGTATGGGCGCTCGTCTCGGCCATCGCCGGCTTCGTGATCTGCCCCGTGGTGCTGCACATCGTCGGCTGGGTGCTGGCGAACCAGTCGATGGAGGCGATCAGGGCCTCCGGCGGCCGTCTGACGGGTGACGGGATGGCCAAGGCCGCCAGGATCCTGTCCATCGTCGGGCTGGTGCTCAGCGCCCTGGGACTGCTGTTCTTCGTGCTCATCGTCGTGCTGGGCATCGCCGGCTCGAACTGACCTCGGCGGGCACGAAGCGGATCCCCTCGTCGTCGAGGCGACCGAGTCGGAGGGCGGCCACGTCTCGCGGGTAGCTCTGGTGGAGCCGCCACGGCGCACGGGCGCCCTGTGTCGGCAGGTCGGGCAGGCTGCGGCGGACGTATCCGGCGTTCAGGTCGATGATCGGGATCCGCGGGAGGTCGGCCGGCGGCGGGACGGGCACCGCAGCCGCGTAACCGTGTCGGCCCAGGTGGCGAAGCAGCCGGACGAGGTAGGTCGATACGAGGTCGGCCTTCAACGTCCACGAGGCGTTGGTGTAGCCGACGACGAAGGTGAGGTTCGGCACCCCGGCGACCATCATGCCCTTGTAGACGACGGCCTCCCCGGGCTCGTGGCGCACGCCGTCCACCGTGACCTCGATGCCGCCGAAGGCCTTCAGCCGAAGACCGGTGGCGAGGACGATCAGGTCGGCATCCACCTGGCGACCCGACCTCATCTGGACGCCGGAGGGCGTCACTCGGTCGATCGTGTCGGTCACGACGTCCACGGCGCCGTCACGGATGCATCGCAGCAGGTCGCCGTCCGGGGCCACGCACACCCGTTGGTCCCACGGCCCGTACGTCGGGGTGAAGTGCGCGTCGATCTCCTCGGCCGACAGGTAGGCGCGCTGCTGACGGCGGAAGAAGCGGCGCATCGTGGTCGGCCACCGGCGGCTCATCCGGTAGACGGCCAGCCCAGACACGGCGTTCTTCCAGCGCAGAGCGCTGTGCGCCGTCCGGGCAGGTAGGGCTCGGCGCACCATGTCGGCCACCCGGTCGCGGCTCGGCAGCGGGACGACGTACGACGGGGACCGCTGCACCATGGTCACGTGGGCGGCCCGCGCGGCCATCGCGGGCACGATCGTGATGGCGGTGGCTCCCGAGCCGACCACGACGACGTGCGACCCGGTCCAGTCGAGGTCGTCCGGCCAGTGCTGGGCGTGCACCACAGTCCCGGCGAAGCGGTCGAGTCCGTCGATCGTCGGTGTGTAGCCCTCGTCGTAGCGGTAGTAGCCCGTGCAGAGGTGCAGCCAGCGGCAGGTGATCCGTCGTCGCTCGCCCGCTTGCCCACCGCGGCCTGTCGTCTCGACGTCCACGGTCCATCGGTTGTCCTCGGACGACCACGCAGCAGCCACGACACGGTGCTCGTATCGGACGAGGGCATCGACGCCGTGGGAGCGGGCGGTCCGGCGGATGTAGTCGAGGATGGCCGGGCCGTCGGCGATCGCCCTGGCCTCGGTCCATGGCTCGAACGGGTAGCCGAGGGTGAACATGTCGCTGTCGGAGCGCACCCCGGGGTAGCGGAACAGGTCCCAGGTGCCGCCCATCCGCGCACGGGCCTCGAGCACCACGACGCGGTCACGAGGACGGGCACGGCGTAGCCGAGCGGCCGCGCCGACGCCGGACAGCCCCGCTCCGACGACGACGACGTCGCAGTGCTCGACCACGGGCAGCCTCGTCGGTCTCAGTGCTCGAGCGGGTCCCGGATGATCGGGCAGGTCATGCAGTGACCGCCGCCGCGGCCGCGTCCCAGCTCGGCACCCGCGATCTCCACGACCTCGATGCCATGCTGGCGCAGCAGAGCGTTGGTGTGCGTGTTGCGGTCGTAGGCGAACACCACCCCCGGGGAGGTCGCGAGAAGGTTCGCTCCGCTGTCCCACTGGGTGCGCTCCCGGAGGTAGGCGTCGCCACCGGTCTCGACGACGCGGAGCCTGGGACGATCCAGCGCCCCGGCGACGACGTCGACGAAGGGCTTGTCCTCCTTGACGAGCTCGAGCCCGGCCTTGGTGTCTGCGGGACGGTAGGAGTACGTGTGCACCCCGTCCACGATGTCGGGATACACCAGCACGCAGTCGCGGTCGGCGAAGGTGACCACCGTGTCCAGGTGCATCGAGGCCCGGCGTCTCGGCAGCACGGCCACGATGACCCGCTCGGCCGCCTCGCGCTCGAACAAGGCGCCAGCCAGCTGGCTGATGGCCTGACGCGACGTGCGCTCGCTCATCCCGACCAGCACGGTCCCCTTGCCGATCGGCATGACGTCGCCGCCCTCGAGGGTTGCCATGCCCCACTCGCGGGTCGGGTCCCCCCACCACTCGGTCACCCGCCCGGCGAACCTGGGGTGGAATCGGTAGATGGCGGTGGTCAGCAGCGTCTCCTCGCGCCGTGCCTCCCAGAACAGCGGGTTGAGGGTCACCCCGCCGTAGATCCAGCAGGTGGTGTCGCGCGTGTACAGCGTGTTCGGCAGCGGTGGCAGGAGGTACTCGGTGACCCCGGCTGCCTCGCGTACCAGGGTGAGCATCTCGCCGCCGTGGGCGTCGGGGAACTCGTAGGTCGACAGCCCCCCGATGAGGGTGGACGCCAGGTCGCGGTCGCTGCACGACTCGAGGTAGCCGCGCACCTCGTCGACGAGGCCGAGGCCCACCTGGTTGGGCACGACCTGCTGGTCCAGCAGCCACCGGCGTGCCTCGGGGATGGCCACGGTCTCGGTGAGCAGGTCGTGCATCTCGAGCACCTCGACACCCTGGCTGCGCATGGCGTCGACGAACTCCTGGTGGTGCCGCTTCGCCGTCTCCACCCACATGACGTCGTCGAACAGCAGCGCGTCGCAGTTGGAGGGGGTCAGCCGCTGGTGTGCCCGACCGGGGGAACAGACCAGCACCGTGCGCAGGCGGCCGACCTCGGAGTGCACCCCGAAGGCGGTGTCGGGGTCGGTGGCCGGCGAGACGTCCTGGCTCTCTGTCACACCCGCATTGTGCCGATCACGTCGGTTCGGTGGGTGCGATCCCCATCTCGGACGCGACGGCGCCGTGGCGCCCACGTGTCACACGCCGATCGGGCCCACCTCGAGCACAGTGACAGCGGGCTCGCCGGCCTCGTCGCTGGCGGCAAGGTCGACGTGGGCCACCAGCGCCCAGTCACGGTGACCGGATGGGTCGTCGAGTCGTTGGGTGACCCGCCAGTGGCCCGGCTGCTCCTCGACGAGGAAGAGCTCGGGCCCGCGGGCGTCCGGCCCGGTGCCCACCTCGCCGTACTCGGGCCAGTACGCCGCCATTGCGTCGGCGTACCGCTCCCCGTCCCACCCGTGATCGGCGTCGGCCTGGCCCAGACCATCCCAGTCGTGGCGGGCGAGCATCTGCACCCGGCGGAACATCTCGTTGCGCACGAGCACCCGGAACGCGCGGGCGTTGGCGGTGACCGGGGGAGGAGCGGCAGCGTCCGCCTCGTCCACCGACCGCACGGGCTCGCCGGCGAGCAGTCGCTCCCACTCGTCGAGCAGGCTGGAGTCCGTCTGCCGCACGAGCTCGGTCAACCACTCGATCAGGTCGATGAGCTCGTCCGTGCGAGCCTCGCTCGGGACGGTCTGGCGCAGCGCCTTCGCAGCGTCGGCGAGGTAGCGCAGCAGAACGCCCTCGGAGCGGGCGAGGCCGTACTGACCGACGTACTCGGCGAACGTGGCCGCTCGCTCGAAGCAGTCGCGAGCCACCGACTTCGGTCGCAGCTCGTCGTCGAGAACCCAGGGATGGCTCGTGGCGTAGACGTCGTAGGCGTGCTCGAGCAGGTCGGCCAGCGGTCTCGGGTAGGTCACGTCGTCGACGAGGTCGATCCGCTCCTCGTACGGGACGCCCTCGGCCTTCATCGCGGCAACCGCGTCGGCCCGTGCGCGCTTCTGCTGGGCCACGAGCACCGGACGCGGGTCCTCGAGCGTCGACTCGATGACCGACAGCACGTCGAGCGCATACGTCGGCGACTGTCGGTCGAGCAGCTCCACCGCAGCGACCGCCAGCGGGGAGAGCGGCTGGTTGAGGGCGAAGTCCTCCTGCAGGTCGACGGTGAGCCGAAAGCGGCTCCCGTGCTCGTCGGGGGTGTCGAGCCGCTCGACCACCCCGGCGGCGAGCAGGGACCGGGCGATCGCCACCGTGCGGTGGACGTGGTGTCGCCGGGCGCTGCGCGGCTCGTGGTTGTCGTCGATGAGGTGACGCAGGGCCGCCACCGGGTCGCCCGGCCGGGCCAGCACGGCCAGCACCATGGCGTGCGTGACCCGGAAACGTGACTGCAGTGGTTCGGGGTCGGCGGCGACGAGGCGGTCGAAGGTCGCCTCGGTCCACGACACGGTGCCCGGCGGCGGCTTCTTGCGCACGACCTTGCGCCGCTTCTTCGGGTCGTCGCCGGCCCTGGCCAGGGCGCGTCGGTTCTCGATCTCGTGCTCGGGTGCCTGGACGACGACCCGTCCCTGCGTGTCGAAGCCGGCTCGTCCGGCCCGGCCGGCGACCTGGTGGAACTCGCGGGCCTTGAGCAGCCGCTCCCGTCGGCCGTCGAACTTGGCCAGGGACGAGATGAGCACGGTGCGGATCGGCACGTTGATGCCCACCCCGAGCGTGTCGGTGCCGCAGATGACGGTGAGGAGCCCCTTCTGCGCCAGCCGCTCCACCACCCGTCGGTAGCGGGGGAGCATGCCGGCGTGGTGCACCCCGATACCCGCTCGCAGGAGCCTCGCGAGAGTGCCGCCGAAGCCCTTGCCGAACCGCACGCGAGCGGTCTCCGCAGCGATGGCCCGCTGCTGCGCCCGGTCGGCGAGCGGGACGCTGGTCAGCGCCTGTGCCTGCGCCACGGCGCCGGCCTGGGTCGGGTGCACCACGTACACCGGGGCGTCCGCTGTGCGCAGCAGGGCGGCGATCGTCTCGTGCATCGGGGTGGTGGCGTAGGAGAACGTCAGCGGTACGGGTCGGGGAGCGTCGGTGATCGAGACGGTGGGGCGAGTCGTACGCCGAGTCAGGTCGTCGGCGAAGAACGACACGTCGCCCAACGTGGCTGACATGAGAAGAAACTGTGCGTGGGACAGCTCAAGGATCGGTACCTGCCAGGCCCACCCTCGGTCGGGGTCGGCGTAGAAGTGGAACTCGTCCATGACCACCTGTCCGACGTCGGCGTCGGACCCTTCGTGCAGGGCGGTCATCGCCAGCACCTCCGCTGTCGCGCAGATGACCGGCGCGTCCGGGTTCACCGAGGCGTCCCCGGTGAGCATGCCGACCTTGTCGGCACCGAGCACGTCGACGAGCGCGAAGAACTTCTCCGAGACCAGCGCCTTGATCGGCGCGGTGTACCAGGTGCGCCTGCCGTCGGCGAGAGCGGTGAGATGGGCTCCGAGGGCGACGAGGCTCTTGCCCGACCCGGTCGGCGTGCCGAGGATGACGTTGGCGCCCGCGAGAAGCTCGAGGACGGCCTCCTCCTGGTGCGCGTAGAGGTCGAGCCCCTGGTCACCGGCCCAGCGGACGAACCCATCGAGCACCTCGTCGGCGGATGCACCGAGCGCTGAGTCGGTCAGCGTCACGTGTGCATCCACGGGGCGTGGCTGAGGCCGATGAGCAGACCGTCCGGCGTCTGCACCCGGGCGACCGTCTGTCCCCAGGGCTCCCTGCGCGCACCGTGGAGCAGCTGGTGGCCGGTGTCGGTGAGCTCGTCGGCGGCCGCTGCCACCGCGTCCACGGACGCGAGCTCGAACTCGATGGTGGCCTGGGGGATCGGGTGCGTGCTCGGCCACTCGTCCCTGCCGAAGCACGACTGTGCCGCCATCCGCAGAGGCCACACGCCGAAGTGCCGCGTGCCAGGCAAGGCATCCGACGACACGTAGTCGTCACCGGTGAGCGGCAGACCGAGGGCGTCGACGTAGAACCGGCGGGCAGCCGCCTCGTCGGTCACGATCGGTGTCACGCCCGACACGAAGAGGATGTGCACGACGCCACCTAAGCACGCCTGCCGGCTCGCCCGTAGCGATGGCTGCGCCCTGGCTCACCCCATCGCGTGCCGCGGGGCCGACACCTGGTCGAGCGACGTGCCCGGTTCGACGACGACGAACTGCCCCATCATCCCCTGGTCCTCGTGCAGGGTCAGGTGGCAGTGATACATGTACGGGAACTGCGGGTCGGTATAGGTCTCGAAGCGGACAAGAATGTCCACGGTGGTCGTCGGGGCCACGTACACGGTGTCTTTCCGGCCGGCCAGCTCGTCCGCCGGCGGCCGGCCGTCCATGCTCAGCACCCGGAACTGACCGTCGTGGACATGGAAGTTGTGCGGCTGGTTCGACTGGTTCGTCACCGACCAGATCTCGGTGCGGTCGACCGGGACCACCTCGTCGATGCGGTCCATGTCCATGAGCCGCCCGTTGATGACGCGTCCACCGAGGACGAACGGTCTGGAGTGCACAGCCTGCGCCGGGTCGGCCTCGGGCAGGTCGGTGAGCCGTGCGGGCAGGACGGGCGCGGGTTCGAGGCGATCGGCCGCTCGGATCTCCAGCACGTCGAAGGTCTCGCTGCCGAAGATCCTGGCCGCGTCCACCTTCGACCCGAGGTCCGGGGTGTGGCTGACCAGTGCGGTGACCTCGCCGGGGACGAGGTCGACGACGATCTCGGCGCGTTCGGCGGGGGAGAGCTGCACCGAGCGGACCTGCACCGGCTGCGGCAGGAGTCCACCGTCCGAGCCGACCACGTGGAAGGGCCGGTTGTCGGCCATGGCGAACCGGTACACGCGGGCGGTGGAGGCGTTGAGCAGACGCAGGCGGAGGCGCTCGTGGCGGGCCTCGAGGAAGGGGCCGATGGCGCCGTTGACGACAACCGTGTCACCGACGAAACCGACGGCGGTGGTCGAACCGGCCTCGTAGTCCAGTCCTCCGTCGGGCGTGAAGGCCTTGTCCTGCACGACGAGCGGGACGTCGTCCACGCCGTACTCGCTCGGCAGCCCTGGGCGCGCCGCGGGGTCGTCGATGATGAACAGGCCGGCGAGGCCTCGGTAGATCTGCTCGGCTGTCTGCCCATGGGGGTGCGGGTGGAACCACAACGTGGCGGCGGGCTGGTCGATGGTCCACGTGGGCGACCACGTCTGCCCGGGCTGCACCATCGAGTGGGGGCCGCCGTCCATGCGCGCCGGGACGTGCATCCCGTGCCAGTGCAGGGTGGTCACCTGGCTGGTGTTGTTGGCGACGTTG
>Ga0316576_10000840_pt1 | contig 15545 bp, 17 predicted proteins | sample S0NA_FD_203075 | JGI IMG/M metagenome (GOLD analysis project Ga0316576, IMG submission 203075) | Rhizosphere microbial communities from salt marsh grasses in Alabama, United States - S0-2_050615r3r5 | ecosystem: Host-associated > Plants > Roots > Rhizosphere | place: USA: Alabama | collected... | reverse complement strand
TGTATACAGCATCATGAGTCAAACCGATCGGAGGCGTCTGTGAGATTGCGACTGCGCACACACCAGGGCGGAATGGGCATGCTGTCGGTGATTGTCATCATCTCGCTCATCGCCTTTTTTCTCACCCTTCTGTTTAAGTTGGGCCCGGCCTATATGAACTTCTGGACGGTCAGGTCCATCATGAACCGCGTCGCGAACCCTTCGGAGCCCATCGAGGGCGGCGCTCGTGGCATCGTCAGTCAGATCTCGCGTCAGATGGAGATCAACAACGTTGGACAGGTCACTCCCAAGGATTTCAAGGTCACGCGTACGGGCGAGAACAGCTACGAGGTGAAGCTCGACTACGAGCAGCGCCAGCATGTCTTGTACAACGTCGATGCGGTCTTGACGTTCGATCACCAGGTCGAAGTGAAGGCGCCGTGACGGCCGATCCGAGACGGCTCGCTCGCGCCATCGGACAAGGATTCACGCGGGCAGATCTGCTCGAGCAGGCGCTCACGCACCGCAGCGCGGGACCATCCAACAATGAGCGGTTGGAGTTTCTCGGGGACGCCCTCATCGGCTTCGTGATTGCCGAGGCACTCTGGGAGCGCTTTCCGGATGCGGATGAGGGAACCCTGAGCCGGATGCGGGCATCGCTGGTTAAGCGGGAGACGTTGGCGCGACTCGCCCGCGGGCTGGACCTGGGCAACTACCTGACGCTCGGGGGCGGGGAGCTGCGCACCGGCGGCTACGCGCGAGACTCGATTCTGGCCGATGCCTTCGAGGCCTTGTTGGGCGCTGCCTACCTGGACGCGGGCTTCGCCTCGGCCCGCGAGCTGGTGCTTCGTCTGTTTCGTCCCCGGCTTGACCAAACCGGTGCGACGCAGTCCGCGAAAGACCCCAAGACCCGCCTGCAGGAGTGGCTTCAGGCTCAACGGCGGCCGCTCCCTGAGTACCGCGTCGAGGCGATCGGTGGTGACCCCCATGCCCAGACCTTTCTCGTCAGCTGCACCTTGAGCGATGCGGACCTCTGTACGCGCGCCGAGGGCGGAACACGACGCCGCGCCGAGCAGGCGGCGGCACAGGCGATGCTGGAGCGGATCGGACATGTCTGAGTCGCGGGGAGGTCGCTGTGGGACGGTGGCCATCATCGGGCGGCCCAATGTCGGCAAGTCGACCCTGCTCAACCGATTGATGGGGCATAAGCTCGCCATCACCTCGCACAAGGCGCAGACGACCCGCCATTCGATTCTCGGGATCAGGACGCGGCCGGAGGGACAGATCCTCTTCGTCGATACACCGGGGATTCACCACCGCGGGGGCAGTGCGCTGAACCGCTATCTGAATCGTGCGGCGCGCACGGCGATCAGCGAAACTGACCTGGTGCTCTTCGTGGTCGAGGCGCTGCGCTGGACGGGCGAAGATGACGCGGCCCTCGAGGCCATCGTCACCGCGGGCGTACCGGCGATCGTCGCTGTCAACAAAGTGGACCGTGTCGTCAACAAGGAAGATCTGCTGCCCTTCCTGCAGCGACTCGGGCAACGCCATGGGTTCGTGGAGCTCGTCCCCGTTTCGGCGAGGACCGGAGATCAGACCGATGCACTGGAGCTCGCCCTGCTGCGGGCCTTGCCCGAGGGCGAGCCTGCCTTCCCCGAAGACCAGATCACCGACCGCTCGGAGCGTTTCTTTGCCGCCGAGCTGGTGCGCGAGCAACTGGTGCAGCGTTACGGCGAGGAGCTGCCCTACCGCACGACGGTGGAGATCGAGCGCTTCGAGGAGATCGACCAGCGCTACAGGATCCATGCCCTGATCTGGGTTGAGCGCCCCAGTCAGAAGGCCATCATCATCGGTCGCCAAGGCGAGGCGCTCAAGGCTGCCGCGACCCAGGCCCGGCTCGAGATGCAAAAGCTGTTTGGCTACCCCGTGCACCTGGAGGTCTGGGTCAAGGTCAAGAAGAGCTGGTCAAGTGACGAGGAGGCTTTGACCCGCCTCGGCTATGGGGATGAGTGACGCGTCGCCGTGACCGATCCAGGGTCCCTGCTCCAAGCCTTCGTGCTTCACCGGCGAGACTATGGCAACACCAGTCTCCTGCTGGAGATATTCGCCATCGATCTCGGCCGCATCCCAGCCATCGCCAGAGGTGCGCGGCGCCCCCGCAATCCGGGAAGCGCCCTGCTGCAGCCGTTTCAGCCCTTGTGGCTGGACGTTATCGGGCGCGGTGAGGTCCGCACCCTGACGCGCGTGGAGGCTGCGGGACCGGCCATCGGTCTGTCCGGCCGCTCACTCTGGTGTGGGTTGTACCTCAACGAGCTGCTGGTGCGACTCCTCGGTCGCGATGATCCGCACGACCCGTTGTTCGCCTTCTACCATTCCGCACTCGCCGCCTTGGCGGAAGATGAGGATCAGGAGACCGTTCTGCGGCAATTCGAGATCCGGCTGCTCGATGAGCTCGGCTATGGACTGGCGTTGGATGTCGAGGCAGGGGGGGGGGGCGCCGTCGTCGCCGATGGCATCTATGCGCTTGATCCGGGATACGGCGTACGGCGGGCCGCCGTGAATGACGCCGGGCAGACCCTGTCCGGGGCTACATTGCTGGCCCTTTCGAAGGGTATGCCCCTGTCGCCGCCTCAGATCCGCGAGGCCCGAGCCCTTCTGCGCCGCGTGCTCGAGCCCCATCTTGGCGGACGACCCTTGAAGAGCCGCGAGCTGTTCCGTCGCTGGGCCGCTGCTGAGGCCAAGCCGGCAGCGCGTCAGCCGCCGGCGTCAGGGATCAGTGCCGGGATGTCGCAAACCTTTTCGACCGGGGATCGTGAATCGGAGTCGTGAGCTTTGATCAACCAGACACCTGCCGAGGTCCTGCTCGGCGTCAACATCGACCATGTCGCCACGATCCGTCGTGCGCGCGGGACCCGTTATCCAGAGCCGATCCAGGCCGCGCTGGTGGCCGAGCAGGCCGGCGCGGACTCGATCACACTGCATCTACGCGAGGATCGGCGCCACATTCAGGAGCGCGATGTGGAGCTGCTCTGCGGCATCTTACAGACCCGCATGAACCTCGAGATGGCACCCACGCCGGAGATGGGCGAAATCGCCTGTCGCCTGCGCCCCGCCGACTGCTGTCTGGTGCCGGAGCGCCGCGAGGAGCTCACCACCGAGGGCGGTTTGGACGTGACGGCCAACGTTCCTGCCCTGCGCGAGTTCTGCGCACGCCTTGCCGAGTCCGGGATCCGCGTATCCCTCTTCGTCGACGCCGAGCCCGCCCAGATCGAGGCGGCGCATGCCGTCGGTGCCCCCGTGATCGAGATCCATACCGGCCAGTATGCGGACGCCCGCACGCGGTTTGAGTGTTCCAGTGCCTTGGCGCGAATCCGTCGCGGGGTGGAGCTGGGTCTCGCTCTGGGACTGCAGGTCAATGCCGGACATGGGTTGGACTACCACAACGTGAAGGCGATCGCCGCCATCCGCGGGGTCCGCGAGCTGAACATCGGGCACGCCATTGTCGCCCGTGCGATCTTCTCGGGTCTCGACCGCGCTGTTCGGGACATGAAGGAGGTCATGGATGCCGCGGCCCGGGGATCACACTGACGCGCTCGTGTCGACCTGCACCCTGTCGGGGCGTGTCGGGCGGCGATTGCCCCTGCAGGGGGCAGAAGGCTCGGGTGTAGACAAGGTGCCCCTGTCGATCATCGGGATGGGTCTGGCGGATATGAGGCGCGCCAGTTGGCCGCCATCGGCGCCTTGCCGCGGGAGTTCCGTGGTTTCTGTCCCGACCCGTCGGTACTGCGTTTGCATGCCTTTGGGCCATCCGCGTTCCCCGCAACTCAACTCGTGAGTGATTGAGACCCATGAATGGTCAACAGTTGGTTCCGAGACGGCCCGTCGTCGTCGTGATCATGGACGGCGTCGGCATCAACCCAAGCAAGCTCAACAATGCGGTTGCCTTGGCGAGCACCCCGCGGCTCGACGAATACTACTTCCGGTATCCCTTCACGGTCCTCACCGCGTCGGGTCCTGCTGTGGGTCTGCCAGAGGGGCAGATGGGTAACTCGGAAGTCGGGCACATGACGCTCGGCACCGGCTGCGTCATCCGCCAGGACCTGGTCCTCATCAACGACGCGATCGCCGACGGGACCTTCTCGAACAACGCGGCGCTGTCGAAGGCGCTGGCGGAGGCGAAGGGTCGAAGTCGTCCGTTGCATCTCCTCGGCCTGGTCTCCGACGGAGGGGTCCACAGCCATCTGAGCCACTTGCTCGCGTTGATTCAGATGTGCCAGAAAAAGGGCGTCGAGCCCGTGGTCCATATGGTCGCGGACGGCCGGGATACGCCGCCTCAGTCGGCCTTCCAGTATCTTGCTCCGCTCGAGCAGGCGCTTGGCCGCGGGCCGGGTCGGATCGCCACGCTCGCGGGGCGCTTCTATGCGATGGACCGCGATCGGCGCTGGGAACGCACCGAGCGCGCCTGGCGCGCCTTGGTGCTCGGGAAGGGACGGGGCGCCGCCTCCGCCCGCGACGCCATCAATGCCGCCTACGCCGCCGGGGAGAACGATGAGTTCATCCAGCCCACCGTCATCGGCGGCTTTCGCGGGCTGAGCGACGACGATGTCGTGGTCTCATTCAATTTTCGCAAGGATCGCCCGCGTCAGATGGTGGCTGCCTTGGCGACCCCGGATTTCGACGGCTTCGACCGAGGGCGCCATCCGCGGCTCGATCTGACGTGCATGATGCAGTACGACCGCGATCTCCTGTTGCCTTTCGCCTTTACGCCCGAGACGCCGGGTGCGGCGCTCAATCGCATCCTGGGGGGGCTAGGCATCCCCCAGCTCCATTGTGCGGAGACGGAGAAATACGCCCATGTCACCTTCTTCTTCAATGGGGGCAGCCAGGACCTCGCGCCTGGTGAAGAACACCGTCTCATTCCGTCCCCGAAGGTGGCAACCTATGACCTGAAGCCCGAGATGAGCGCCCCGCAGGTTGCAAACGCCGTCGTGGAGGCCATCCGCAGCGTCCGCTATGGCTTCCTGGTCGTCAACTTTGCCAACGGCGATATGGTGGGGCATACAGGTGACCAGCCAGCCGCGATTCGGGCGGTCGAGGCGCTCGATCGTGCCGTCGGTCAGGTACTCGATGCGGCGGTGGCGCATGGCTACTCCGCCTTGGTCACGGCCGACCACGGCAACTGCGATCTCATGGTCGACCCCGAGACCGACGAGCCCCACACCCAGCATACGACCCATCCCGTCCCTCTGCTGGTCGTGGACAAATCCCGCTGGACCCTGGCGTCCTCCGGCAGCCTTGCCGACGTCGCCCCGACCGTTTTGGATCTCATGGGGTTGCCGAGACCGACCGAGATGACCGGTCGATCGGTCCTGATCGAGGCCTTGCACCCCAAACCGGTGCCTGCCCTCGAGCGCCTGGACGCGGCGTAGCGATAGGCCGATTGATTGCGCTTCCGGTCCTGGCCTGGCATGTCACCCGCTGAATGCGATGTCGCCAGGTCGTTGAACAAAAAATGGTCGGGCAATCGCAGTCGTGCGATTCCGAGCTGGTTTGTTGCACGGGCGGATTCAGTCGGCATCGCCATTGCGACTGGCTTTTCGTGCCGGGTCCCCGCTAGACTGTGCGCCGGGACAAGGGGTCCCGTCGGTGATTCCGGTTCGCTATGTCTTACGACACGCTCATTCTGGTCCTTGCCATCGATCGCGGTACGGGCCCCGAGCCTCTGACCGAGCACCGCACCAAGGCGGCGGTTCCCTTTGGGGGGAAGTTCCGCGTCATCGACTTTACGTTGGCGAACTGTCTGCATTCCGGGCTGCGCCAGGTCCTGGTGTTGACCCAATACAAGAGTCATTCGCTGCACAAGCACCTGCGCGATGGCTGGTCGATCTTCAACCCGGAGCTAGGTGAATTCATCACCCCGGTGCCGCCCCAGATGCGTGAGAGCCAGGAGTGGTATGCCGGTCCCTTCGATGCGATTCGGCAAAACCGTTATCTGATCGAACGCAGCCGCGCCCGCCAGGTGCTGGTGCTGGACGGGGGGGCCGTCTATCGGATGGACTACGCCGAGCTGGTGCGGGCGCATGTCGAGTCGAAGGCCGAGATCACCGTCGCGGTGCGTGCGGTGAAGGGCACCGGCTCCGGGACGCAGGCCGGCGTCGAGCTGACCGATGCCGATCTCATCAGCGGATTCGCCCGACCCGCTCCGGCCGGCACCCAGAACGGCGAGACGGCGGCGAGCGAGGCCGAGCGCCTCGAGACCATGGGCGTCTATGTTTTCGATCGTCGGTTCCTCTTGGCCGAGATGGCCCGGACCGATCCGCTGCGCACGGACGCCGCAGGCACGGTCAGCGCCGGTGCCGACCGGGATCTCGCGCTTGATTTCATCGCACCCCTGAGCGCCGCGAATCGGGTCGTTGCCTACCGCTTCGGCCAGGCGAGGGGCCGCGTAACCCCGGATCGATACTGGTGCGATCTGTCGTCGATCGATGCCTACTATCAGGCCAACATGGCCCTGCTGCGGGCCGAACCCCCATTGGATCTCTACCAGGCCGACTGGAACATTCATACCTACCAAGGTCAGTACCCTCCCGCCCGCACCGTGCCTGGCGCCGCCAGCGGAAACGAGGGCATCTTCGTCAATTCGATGCTGGCGGCGGGTACGGTCATCAGCGGCGGCGGGGTCAATCACTCGGTCCTGTTCCCCAAGGTTCGCGTCGATGACGGGGCGATCGTCGAGGCATCGATCCTGTTTAACGGCGTCGTAGTCGGACCGGGCGCTCACCTGCGCAACTGTGTCGTGGAGAAGGAGGTGGAGATCCCAGCGCGGGCCCAGATCGGTCTTGATCTCAAGTCAGACCGCGAGCGTTTCACCGTCTCAGCGCAGGGTGTGGTTGTCGTGACCAAGACTGACTCACTCTCGTAAGAGGTCCGTGTGGAGCCCGAGGCCCTCCGCCGGGTTCACGAGGTGCTGGTCGCATGCTTCGGCCCGCAAGACTGGTGGCCGGCCGAGAGTGCGTTCGAGATCATGGTCGGGGCGATCCTCACGCAGAACACCGCCTGGACGAATGTCGAGCGCGCCTTGATGCGGCTGCAGGCGCGCATCCCGCTCAGTGCCGAGGCGATCCTGAGGCTGGATTCGGACGAGCTCGCCGATGCCCTCCGTCCCTCGGGATATTTCAACGTCAAATCGCAGCGTCTCAGATCTTTCTGCGAGGCCTACCTGCAGGCCGGGGGCCTGTCCGGTCTGGATCGGCTCCCAACGCCAGCGCTTCGGGCCTGGCTGCTGGGCCTGAAGGGGGTTGGGCCCGAGACCGCCGACGACATCCTGCTCTACGCCTTCGAGCGGCCCGTCTTCATAGTGGATGCCTATACCCGGCGGATCTTCAGCCGACTGGGGCTGCTGGCCGGGAAGGAGCCCTATGAGCGGATCCGGGACGCCTTCGAGCGGGCGCTTGGCCCTGACGTACCTCTGCTCAAGGAGTACCATGCGCTGATTGTCCAGCAGGGCAAGGCAGTCTGTCGCTCGCGTCCCGCATGCGACCGCTGTGCACTGTGGCAGACCTGTGCGGCCGCGGCAGACTCGCTTGATCCCTCTTCGGCCGGCTGACCCGGACCGCCTCGTTTCGCGCCAAAGCCTCTAGTCGGGCCTTTCCAATCAGAAGAGAACAATGATCGAGCTTCGGACCTACGTCTTCATCGATTCGCTGCAGCCCCAATTGGCCGAGTACCTGGGCTCGGTCTCGCAAGGCTTCCTCCCGGTGCCCGGCGATGCCTGCCTGTGGCTCGAGGTGGCACCCGGAATGGCGATCCATCGCCTCACCGACATCGCGCTCAAGGCCACGCGGGTCCACCTCGGGCAGCAGGTCGTCGAGCGTGCCTTCGGGTCGATGGTGATCCACCACCGCGATCAGAGCGACGTGATGGATGCCGGCCGCGTGGTGCTCAACGCACTCGACTCGACCGAGGGGGCTCGCCGGACATGCCGCATCGCCTGGAACGAGACCATTCGCGCCATCACGCCGGATCATGCGGTCCTGATCAACCGGCAGGATCGACGCGGTTCCATGATCCTGCCGGGACAGAGCATGTTCATCCTGGAGACCGAGCCGGCCGGCTATATCGTGTACGCCGCTAACGAGGCCGAGAAGGCGGCGAGTGTGACGCTCATCGATGTGCGCGCGGTCGGGGCCTTCGGGCGCCTGACACTGGCGGGTCGGGAGGCGGATATCGATGCCGCCGGGAAGGGCGCCATCGCAGCGATCCAGAACCTCTCGCGGATCTGACACGGTGGACTCAGACCATGCCGCGGCTTGACACGACCCGTTTCTATCTGGATTCGTTGGCCTCCCACGGCGAGACCGCCAAAGGGGTTCAATGGATGTCGACGCACACGCAGGAGCTGCGCTTCGAGGTGCTGCGCCGGCTCTTGCCGGCCGACCTCTCCGATCTGATGCTCGTCGACGCGGGCTGTGGTTTCGGCGACCTCTATCGCTACCTACTGAAACGCAACGACATACCCGCGCGCTATATCGGGCTCGATGTCCTGGAGCCGATGGTGGAGGCGGCGCGTCGGCGCACGGGGTGTGAGATCCGCCTCTGTGACGTTCTGCACGACCGCCTCCCGGATGCCGATTACTACCTGTGCAGCGGTGCCATGAACAACCTCACACGCGAGGAGACCTGGTGCTTCATCCGCCACTGCTACGGCGCATCCGGGCGCGGCTTCGTCTTTAACCTGCTCAAGGGCACGGACGGGCCGGGCAGCTACAATTTCCAGCAGCCGAGGGACCTCGCCGCGCTTGCCGGCGAGTTGGGCGCGGAGCCGCGGTTGGAAGAAGGCTATCTGTCCGGCGATTTCTCGATGGCGTTTCTCAAGGCCTAGGAGCCTGTCGGACTTAGGGGGATCGACGCGAGAGAGTGGGAGAGTGAGGCCATGTCGTTCCGGTTTTGAGGCGCATAGTGGGGGCTATGTAACGAAAAAGCGGGGCGACATGGCCCTTCTCCCGCTTCCGCAGCCGATTCATCCTCCGTCCGACAGGCTCCTGGGTTGGCCGCGATCGGATGGCATGGCCGTCGCGGATCCCACATCAAAGCAGGGGGATGGATGCTTCAGCTCATCGCAATCGCCGCCGGTGGCGCGTTCGGGGCGGTGGCGCGCTACGGGGCCTCGAACGCGGTCTATGGACTGCTCGGGCGGGATTTCCCCTGGGGCACGCTCGCGGTCAACGTGCTCGGCTCGTTCCTGATGGGGCTCCTGTTTGTCCTGTTCCTGGAACGGCTGAGTGCGGCACCGGAATGGCGCGCAGCCATATTGATCGGCTTTCTCGGCGCCTTTACGACCTTCTCGACCTTTTCGATCGAGACCCTGAATCTGCTGGAGGAGGGGGCCATCGTGGGGGCCTTTGTGAACATGATCATGAGCGTTTTGCTCTGCGTCCTGCTTTGCTGGGTGGGGATCATTCTCGGGAGGTCGCTATGAGTCGGCAAGAGGCGCTCATGGTGCGGGTCTATCTGTCTGAATCCGACCATGCGCTGAAGCAGCTGCTCGATTGTCTGCACAATGAGCTTGGTGTCTGCGGGGTCACGGTGATGCGGGGGATCGAGGGTTTCGGTGCCTCCGGCAAACGGCACGCCGCCTCACTGATCGACCTGTCGCTCGATCTGCCATTGGTGGTGGAGTTCTTCGATCGTCCCGAGAAGGCGGCGGGCGCGATCGCACGCATTGAGCGTTTCTTGCCGCCCGGGCATATCGTATCCTGGCCGGTCGGTGTCGAATCAGAGGAGCTTCAATGCTAGACCCACGCCTGCTGCGCACCCGTTTGGCGGAGGTCGCCGCGCACCTGGCGCGTCGTGGACTGGTTCTCGACACTGGGCGGATCGAGTCCTTGGAGACCGAGCGCAAGGGGTTGCAGATGCAGGTGCAGGCCTTGCAGGGTGAGCGTAACGCCCGTTCCAAGGCGATCGGCCAAGCGAAGGCATCGGGTGCGGACATCGTGCCGCTGCTCGCCGAGGTCTCGGACCTGGGCGACCGGTTGAAGGCGGCCGAGGCCCGTTTGGACGAGATCCGGCAGACGGCGGACGCGATCGGCCTGAGTCTGCCTAACCTTCCGCATGCCAGCGTGCCCGACGGGCGCGACGAGCGTGACAACCGCGAAGAGCGGCGTTGGGGTGAGCCGCCGTCCTTCGCTTTCCAGCCGCGCGACCACGTCGAGCTCGGATCGCTCAACGGTTGGATGGATTTCGACCTGGCCGCCAAGCTCGCTGGCTCGCGGTTCGTCGTGCTGTCAGGTCCGCTGGCAGGTCTGCATCGGGCCTTGATCCAATTCATGCTCGACACCCACACACGCGAGCATGGCTACACCGAGGTCTATGTCCCCTATCTGGTCAATGCGGACAGCCTCTACGGCACCGGTCAGCTGCCCAAGTTCGAGCAGGAGCTCTTTAAGGTCCCGGGGGAGCGCGACCTCTATCTGATCCCGACCGCCGAGGTTCCCGTCACCAACCTGCTGCGCGACCGCATCCTCGCTGCCGGCGAGCTGCCGCGAAAATGGGTCGCCCATACGCCCTGCTTCCGCAGCGAGGCCGGCTCTTACGGAAAGGACACACGCGGGATGATCCGCCAGCACCAGTTCGAGAAGGTGGAGCTGGTGCAGGCGGTGCGACCGGAGGATGCGTTCCAGGCCTTGGAGGACCTGACCGGACATGCCGAGACAATTCTGCAGCGCCTGGGCCTGGCCTATCGAGTGGTGACCCTCTGTGCGGGAGACCTCGGGTTCGCGGCATGCAAGACCTACGATCTCGAGGTTTGGCTTCCTGGCCAGGAAACCTACCGGGAGATCTCATCCTGCAGCAGCTTTGGGGATTTCCAGGCGCGACGGCTCCAAGCCCGTTGGCGCAATCCAGATACTGGCAAGCCCGAGCTGCTCCATACCCTCAACGGCTCCGGTCTGGCCGTAGGCCGCACCCTGGTCGCGGTGCTGGAGAACTATCAAGACTCGGACGGCCGCGTCATCGTCCCGGAGGTGCTGCGCCCTTACGTAGGTTGGCAGGACGTGCTTGCGTAGGTCCTGAAAGGGCTTGTGCACCGCAAGGGGTGTTGGGCAATCTCGCCGTTCCGCGCTGCTTTGTTGCCGGGATGGCCAAACAATCAGCGTGTACCAAGCCGCTTCGCACCCTTGCGTTTGTCAAGGTGACACAGCGACTAGCTTGAGCGGCCGTCCGGGCGCGGAAAGGGCGTGAGCTGGCCTTCAGCGTCCAGGCTCCAACGCGTCCCGTCGGTCGCCGGGATCCCCGTCTCCGATCTCCAGCGCTCCGGCAGCGGGCGGGGCAGGGCGAGCATGCCGCCACCGGGCGTATCCAGTAGGGTGAACTCCAGTCTCCCCTTGATCGGCTCCCGGATCTCGATGCGCACGCGCCAGCACCCGTTCCATTCGCGGTAAAAGTCGAACACGAGGTCGCTCGGGCCGACCAGCTCTGCCATGACGGCGCGAATCAGATCGCGAGCGACGTTCACCCGTCGGCGCAGATCGGTCAAGGGTGTGGGTAAGTCTTCCGGGGACATTCGGGGCTTGGCATTGTGATCAGACGGGATCGGTTTCGCGTTGCTCTGGCCGGCCGTGCGAGTCGGGCCGGGCCCGGGGGCGGCCGGACGCAAGCGGCCGCCCTCATGGATCGCGCCGGCGCCTCAGGCCCCCGGCCACGGCTGTGCCACGTTTGTCGGTGACACCGAGGATGATGAAGAGGAACATGGCGGTCATGACGATCTCGGTCACCAGACCCGCCATCATCCCGTAGCCCTGGGGCGAGAGAGACCCATACCCGTTTACGGCCAGACTGTTGGCGGCGAGCTCGAAGGTTGCCTGACCCTCTTTGTGCATCCCCATGTCGGCGGCGATAAACCAGATCAGGAAGGCGGCGGCACCGCATCCGCCAAGTACCAACCAAAAGGTGCCGATCAGCTCGGCTATGGCGCGAGTCATCAATGGCATACAAGCCGCCTGTATCAGCCACGAGCGGGGAAAGCGCGACATTATAGCGTCCGGCAGGCCGGCGACCAGGCCTGATCGCGAAACGGAATCAGCCGCGCAAAACGCAGTAAAATCGCGGGTCATGGCGATAGGACAGCCAAGTCCTCCGGGTGCGGCTCGCCACTGTCACCTGCTCGGAGCGTCGCACCCACTGTTCTTAACTCATTGGTGTGAAAAATGAAATGGCGCAATCGAAAGCAAAGTACCCATGTCGATGACAGACGACACAGCAGCGGCGGGGCCGCGGGTCCGGGCGGAGGCGGCCTGCCCTCCATCGGGACGCTCCTGTTCCTGTGGCCGATCATCAAGCCGCTACTGCGGTCCAAGCTCGGACTCGCGATTCTGGGAATCGGCGCGCTCGCCTACTTCGCCGGCACCAACCTCTCCGTCTTTACCGGCGGCGGCAGCCCGATGTTCGTCAACGAGGAGCAGGACGAGGAGCTGGCCGCCTTCATCAAGACCGTGCACGCGGATGCGGAGGCCGTCTGGGGCCGGATCTTCGCCGAGGCAGGGCAGCGCTACCACTTCCCCACCCTGGTCCTGTACCGCGGCTCGACCGTGAGCGGATGCGGACCCGCCAGTGCCCGCATGGGGCCGTTTTATTGCCCTGAGGACCTGAAGGTCTATGTCGACCTGGGCTTCTTCGAAGACCTCGAGAGGCAGCACGGTGCGGAGGGCGATTTCGCGCGCGCCTATGTCCTCACCCATGAGATCGGTCACCACATCCAGAACCTGGAAGGTACCCTGGACCAGGTGCAGAGCGCGAAGCAGCAGCTTCGGAGCGATGCCAAGCAGAACCAGCTCCAGGTCCGGGTCGAGCTGCAGGCCGATTGCTACGCGGGCGTCTGGGCGAACCATGCCCAGAAGATGTTCGATATCCTGGAAGAGGGCGACCTCGAGGAGGCCCTGGTCGCGGCGTCGTCGATCGGAGACGACCGGCTTCAGCGACAGGCGCAGGGCTTCGCCATTCCCCATACCTTTACGCACGGCACCTCCAAGCAACGCGCCGAATGGTTCGCACGGGGGGTCAGGAGCGGCCGCCTGAGTGATTGCAACACCTTCGGCGACTTCTGAAGGGCCGGGCGCTTTGGGCCATAGCCCGGGTCGACCGGCGCAAACGATGGAGCGGTTTCCCATGTCCTTGTATGTCGTCGTCCGACGCGGCGCCGCGCCTGCGTTGCCGGCCTTGATTCTCGCCGGTGTGCTGCTCTGGGTCCCGGGTGTCGCCGTGCTCGAGGCGGGGGAGAGCCGGATCGAGCTGCGTGACGGCAGCGTGCTCTCGGGCGAGCTGGTCGGAGTGGGAGACGGCCGCTACCGCATCCGCAGCTCGGTGATCGGCGAGGTCGAGGTCAAGGAGGCGGACGTGCTGTCGATCCGCCCCACGGCAGCAACCGCTGCCTCCGCTGCGATGCTCGGCTCTGCACCCGCCGACCCTGGCGGTGGGATTGCGGGTGTTCAGCGGCGAATTGTCGGCGACCCTGAGATCCTAAGCTCAGTGACGGCCCTGCAGGGGGATCCTGAGCTGCACGCGGCGCTCTCAGATCCCGAGCTCGTCCGGCTGGTCGTGTCCGGCGACCTGGAGGCACTGAGGTCCGACCCACGTTTTCTTCGCCTGATGGAGCACCCGGCGATCCAGGCGATCGTCGGGCACCTGATTGCGCGCTGACCGCTGCCGCCTGGGCTCGAGCCTGCTGGTGAGCGCGCCCCGCGCCCCTTATCCTGGCCGCTCCGGTCACCTCAGGAGCCGTTCCGCATGAGCCGTTTCACATTCGCGATTGCCCTTTGCCTTGCCGCCCTTGCGTCCCCGCCTATGCTTCCAGCGGATCACTCGCCCACGCCTGGGGGTGATCCCTTGTTGGACCCAAAGCGGGGCGAGCGCGGCTACATGGGCGCCGCGATCTGCGGGGAGTGTCACGAGAAGGAGCTGGACCTGTGGACAGGTTCCCATCACGACCTCGCCATGAAGGAAGCCACTGCCGCGACCGTTCTTGGCGATTTCGACAACGCCGAGCTCACCGCCCACGGCGTGACTTCGCGCTTTTTCCAACGGGACGGTCAGTTCCTCGTCCAGACAGACGGGCCTGACGGTGAGCTTCGGGACTACCCGATCCGCTACACCTTCGGCTGGTATCCACTGCAGCAGTATCTGATCGCGTTTCCGGGCGGGCGGCTTCAGAGCCTGGGATTGGCCTGGGACTCGCGTCCCAAGGAACAAGGAGGTCAGCAATGGTTCCATCTCTATCCGGGCGAGTCCATGAGCCATACGAACCCGCTTCATTGGACCGCCCCGGACCAGACCTGGAACTATCAGTGCGCGGACTGCCACTCCACCGACTTGCAGAAGCGCTACGATCCGGAGGGCAATGTCTACGACACACGCTACGCGGAGATCAATGTTGCCTGCGAGGCCTGTCATGGACCCGGTGCCCGCCATGTTGAGTGGGCCAGAGCCCACTCTGCGGAACAGGCACAGGCGGGGAACGGCGGGACCACAGGTTCGGCGGAAGCGGCCACGATCGACGCGGTCAGTCGCGGCCTGATGGTGGACCTGAAGGATCACGACGGCGGGACCTGGCGAATCGATCCCGAAACCGGCAAACCGGTGCGCTCGGTGCTCCGCGCGCCTGACGGCAGCGCACAGGTCCAGACGCAGACCTGCGCGCGGTGTCACTCCCGGCGCGGGCGCATCTGGGATGAGCTGACGCCGGGTGAGCCTCTGCACCAGGCGTTCCGGCTCGCCCTCTTGGATCCGGGGCTCTACTTTCCTGACGGTCAGATCGAGGACGAGGTGTATGTCTTCGGCTCCTTCATCCAGAGCCGCATGTATCACCAGGGGGTGGTGTGCGGTGACTGCCACGAGCCCCATAGTCTGCGTCTGCACGCCGAGGGCAACGCGGTGTGCGCCCGCTGCCATGTCGCCAGCCGCTACGATGCACCCCAGCACCATCACCATGAGCCGGGCACGGCCGGCGCCGCCTGTGTGTCCTGCCACATGCCCCAGCGCTACTACATGGTGGTGGACGAGCGCGCGGATCACAGCATGCGGGTACCGCGTCCGGATCTGACACTCACCCTGGGCACACCCAACGCCTGCAATAGCTGTCACCAGGACCAGGATGCCACCTGGGCTTCGGCCGCCGTGGCGGCGTGGTACCCCGACTCGCCCTATCGGGGGACGCACTTCGGCGAGGCGCTGCACGCGGCTGAGCGCAACGTCCCGGACGCGGCCGCCCGCCTCCTGGCCCTGGCAGGAGATCTGGATCAGCCGGCGATCGTCCGGGCCAGCGCGCTCGCGCGCCTGCGCGAACATCCCAGCCCCGAGGCACTGATGACGGTCCGGCGGCTTCTTGCCGACTCCGACGCGCACGTCCGTGCGCAGGCGCTCGACCTCCTGGACTTGGCGGACCTGCGGACCCGGGTCGAGCTGGGCTGGCCGCTGCTCTCCGACCCGGCACGCACGGCACGGCTGGAGGCGGCGCGGGTGCTCGCGCCGGTGATGCGCCAAGGGATCGGTGGCAGGCTTCGCGATCAGATGAGCGC
>Ga0316576_10000839_pt1 | contig 15546 bp, 11 predicted proteins | sample S0NA_FD_203075 | JGI IMG/M metagenome (GOLD analysis project Ga0316576, IMG submission 203075) | Rhizosphere microbial communities from salt marsh grasses in Alabama, United States - S0-2_050615r3r5 | ecosystem: Host-associated > Plants > Roots > Rhizosphere | place: USA: Alabama | collected... | reverse complement strand
CGGCCCGGTAACAGGCCAGAAGAGCCAGCGACGCGAACAGCATCTCGAGCACGTCCATCCTCAAGAAGCGCCCGAAGTACAGCGTCAACGGTGACATGGTCAACAACAGCCCGGTCCACCAGGCGGCCTGCTCGCCGAACGGTCGGCGCAGCCGCCATGCCACCCACAGCAGCGCGATGCCGGCGATGGCGATCGGCAAACGCGCGGTGACATCGCTGTCCCCCACTGTCAGGAAGGTCGCGGCGGTCAGGAAGTAGAGAACCGGGCCGTGGAAGGTCGGGTCGTACCGATAACAGTGGTCGATCGCGAGCTCATAGGCCAGCTGGGCGTGGATCGCCTCATCGTGGTGAAAGCTCCGGTCGCCGAGCTGCCAAAGATGGAGCGCCGCCGACAACGCCAGCAACACGAACCACGGCCAACGCCGTGACCACGAGCTCGATCCCAGCCTTCCAAGGCGCGCCTTCAACCGGAGGTCCTGTCGAAGCGAACGAGCTCGCCGCCATCGACGTTCAGCACGACCTCGCCGGCATCGCGGATCGCTTGCAGGGCAACCGGATCGAAGTCCCGCCGCTCGAGAGCGCCGATGACCACGAGGTCGATCCCGGCCGTTGTCGCCGCCCTCCTGATCCGTGCAGGGTCGCCGGAACGGTAGATCTGATCGATGACAAGCCGCCGGCGGTCGGTTTCCTCGGCGACCTGGTGGCCGCGCCAGACCATCTCGTGGTTCGCCCAACCGAGGTAGCTCGGCACCCCCGAGCCGGACGAGATCCGAGCGTACTCGGTGTACGCGCCCCCGACGGCCTCGACGATGGTCGTCCCGTGCGGCTGGCCTCTCAGGTAGCCGATGATGGCGCGATCGCCCGGCTCGAGCCAGGCAAGACCGTCAAGACCGAGAGGACGTTCCGTGAGCGGCAGGACCGCCAACCCCAACACGTGGGGCAGCGCGCACGCGAGGACGACCACGATCGCCGCCAGGCGGGCCCAACGATGGCGAAAGCCCACGGCCATCAGGGCCGGAAAGGCGATCGCGAGCAGGATCCACGCCTGTGCGTATGACTTGAAGACCGTGTTCATTCGGTGCAGCTTCTCGCCGTACGAGTCCACAACGTACAGGACCTCGGGTACGAGGAGCATGAACACGCCCAGAGCCGCGAGGGCAATCGCCGGTCTGGTCGCGTCCGAGGCGCCGCGGAGCACAGCAGCGAGCGCCAGCACCGCCAGCACGAGCGCGAGGATCACGAGGGTCGGACGACCGGTGGCGGCCGCCGCCATCAGGGCCACCGCGAGCACGGACAGGGCAGCGCTTCGGGCTCGCATTACGTTGCTGCCGAGCATGGGCATCGCCAATGCCCAGGCTGCAGCGAAAACCGGCAGCAGGACAACTCCGCCCCACAGAGCGAGGTGTAGGGGCGGCGTCCATGCGAACACTCGACCGATACCCTGAAACGGCGGATGGAATGCGAGGTGAAAAGGAACCGTTACCAGCCAACCCCCCACCGCAACCACCGCCACCGCCATCCACCTCGGCCAACCTTCACGCCCGGGCCAGTACCAGCGGCCGCCGCCACACACCATGAGCAGCGCCAGCGCCGCCAGCGTGGGCGGCATGGCCCACGGGTTCGCCGCCCACGTGACCCCGAACAGCAGGGTCGTTCCAACGACCAGGGGAAGCTCGACCCCTCGACGGCCGATCTCCCAGCTCACGAGCATGGCCGCGAGAGCCAACGGGATCGACAGAAGGTGCGGGTGAAGATCGCCCAACCAGAGCGTGAATAGGGGCCACTCGGTGATGGTGTCCACAACCTGACGCGACGAGTGCCACAGGTCGAGCCCGACCAGAGGCGTGCCGGCAAAGAGCTGCCGGAGTCCGTCAGGAGTGCCGGCGAACAGACCGATCAACACCGCCACGAGACCCGCTCCGCGCCCGCGATGGGCGCGTCGGCCGAGGACCCAGAGGAGACAGCCCGCAAGGCCCCCCACGCCGGCGACGATTACGTTGTAGCTGAGGTCCAGGGGCACTCGGCTCAGCGCCAATGGCACTGTCCAGATCAGGGCGCCCCAGTAGTAATAGGGCAAGCCTGCCCCGGCCAGCCACATGTCCGGAGGAGGAAAGGCGTTCGCCCGCAGCAGGGACGCGAAGATCCCCAGGTCCATCAGCTTTTCCTGACCGAGGATCTCGGGTCGCACCAGCCGCAACCAGATCACGGCCGCAGCGACGACGAGGAAGACCAGCTCGACGCGCACCATTGCGCGCCAGTCCGGCCGCCGCCGCCAAAGGTCGAGGCAACCGACCATGCCGCCGACGATCAGAATCACCGCGCCGACCCACTGCCAGCCGCGGACGCCCGCCACTCCGGCCCACCAGGCGGGATACGCCACCGCGACCAGACCGAGCGTCCGACCCAAGGCCCAACCCTCGCCGTCCTCGAGGCCGACGACGCGCACCGCCAGGCTGCGGCCGGCGAGGCCCGCCATGGTCATCAGGACGTAAATCAGCAGCAGGCCCATGGATATCGGCATTGTATCGCGAGCTCACCCGGAGTCGTTGACCCGCAACACCAACGCGTTAGCCAGCTCGCGACCGAGGTCGAGGTAGCTTCGAATCCCCCGCCGGTCCAGACCATCTTCGTGGACCCCCGCGGTGACCACGACCACCCGTCCGCTCACGCTGCAAACCGCCTCCGCAACCGTCCTTGCGATCGGCTCCTCCTTGTGTGGAGGGATCGACAGAACGGAGGTGGACGGCGAAAACCCACCGTTCGCTCGGGCTCGACTCGGCACCGACACCACCGTGCAGCCGACGTGGGGTTGCGAGCCTCCGCCGATCACGATGACGAGGTCGTCCCCGACAACGTTGACCCGTGCGACGAGCTGCTTCCGTCCGTGCGCGACGACGACCTCGTAGGTGCCGACGCCGCCTGACACCGTCATCGCGTCGTCCCCCATCAGGGCACCATTTCGTGACTCACCACCGCCTCGAGCTGCCAGCCACCAGCCCCTCGGGACAGAACCACGGTGCCGGCATCGAAGAATCGGATCTGCAGGCGATCGGGCTCGCCTACGAGCAAGGTGCTCGCAAGTCGCGCCATGTACGGCAGGTGTCCGACCACCATCACAGACCGTCGCTCCGCCTCGAGCCCGTCGGCCATGGTCAGAGGATCATCCCCCGGGCCGAGGCCGGCGATTTCGTGGACCTTGGCGGGGTGAATGTCGAGGCGCTGGCCCAGAATTTTCGCGGTCTGCCTGGCGCGGAGCTTGTCCGAGTGCACGACCTCCTCAGACCGGTATCGCATCTCCCGGAGCCAGGTTGCCATCCTCTCGGCGTGCTGCCGTCCTGCAATGCTCAACGGTCGCTGCGGGTTGTCACACGTGCTCACCGCCTCGGCATGGCGCACCAGAACCACAGTCCAGTCCTTCGTCATCAGTTCCTCCAAGGAGCGCACGACCAGGTCTCACAGCCACACAAGAACGACCTCTTTGACCTCGATGTCCTTCTGGATCGGTCGGATCGGCACCACCTCAACTCCCTCGGCCACGGCTTCCGACGCCTCGGCGATGCGGTCCACCTCCGCCTGAAGCTCGGCAGCCAGATCCTGGAGCTCCACCTCGAGGCGGTCGATCTCCTGCTCCGACTCGGTCACCGACGACTCGGCGCTCTGCCGCATACGCCGTTTCCCGGCGGCGCTCCGCAGCTTTGACGCTGCCTTCCTGGACGCAGAGCTGATGCTTCGCGAGCCCAGCAGCACGTTGAGCAGACCCTCGACAACCCCGACCGTCTCCTCGACCTGCCGTGACGCGAGCTGCTGGCGGTCCCGGACGAGTTCGTCACGTTCCCGGCCGAGCCGGGTCTTCACTGTGTCGATCCGCCGCTGATACCGGGCTCGTGCCCGATCCTGGGTCGCATCGTCGGCACGGTCTGCAGCCTCCCGACACCGAGCCACAAAGCGATCCCGGTCCTCGTCTGGCTCGGCAACCAACGTGAGCTGCGGATTGGCCAGTATCTCCACCGCGCGGCGGGCCCGCCATCGAACGAACTCGCGCTCCAACGTGGACAGCTCCGCCCCGAGGTGGGACGGCGCCGCCACCGGGAAAACGAGACCCTCAGGCGGAGCCGGCAGGGTTTCGGGCGCGTGCTCAAGGATCTCGGCCTCCGACCACAGCAATCGGCCGTCGGCGTCGACCTCCACCCGCCAGACCTCCTCCAACTCACGATCGAGCCCGAGGCTCGTCCGATGGATCCCGGTCCGACAGCGGACCAAAACGGCCGGTGAGGCCTCGCCGAAGGCGTCCACGCCGAAGCGCGTTTCGAACGCGTGCTCGAGCACCGGTGGCCGCGGCCGGGATGGGCCGCTCCGAGATCCAAGGCCCTGACCCTCGGGTTCCCGGTCCACCATCGGTCGCCGAGCGTCGTCGTGGACACGCTCGACCAACGGCGCCATCTCGGCCAGGGCGACCGGGCCCCGGAGGTAGCTCATGGCCCAGCGGGAGGCGACCATCCGGATTCTGGGTTGCGATCGGACGTCGTCAAGGAGGAACTCGCGTTTGCCGAGAGCTGCAACCAACCGGCCGGTGTCACTCCCGTCGTCGAGCCGTTCGAGGCCGAGCCCTTCGAGGGCTCGATCTCGATCCCGCTCCGTGATAAGGCGCCCGATCAGCTTGATCCCGGCGTTGCCGAGGGCCTTGTAGTCGAGGTCGACCGGGTTCTGAGTCGCCAACCAAGCGCCGATGCCGAAGGCCCGCCCCTGCTTGAAGAGGGTCAGGAGCGGTTGCTTGGTGGGTGGGTTTGCCGGGTGGGGAGGGAGAATGCCCTGGACCTCGTCCATGTACAGCAGGGCTCTCAGGCCCGCCGAGGCCGACTGTCGCCGCATCCACGCGACCAGCTCGGTGACCGCCAACCCGATCACGAACAGCCGCTGTCGATCGTCAAGGTGAGCCACCGAAAGGATGGTCGCGCGGGGATCCCTCTCCGACCCCAACAGCTCATCCATCGTGAGTGGCGTGCCCTGCGTCCAGGCAGCGAATGCGGGACTCGCGAGCAGGGTGTTGAGGGCGAGCACCAACTTCATTCGTTCGTCTCGTGGGTAGAAGACGTCGATGGGCAGGGCGCCCAGCGCCGCCATCGGCGGATCGGCGAGGCTCGCGAGGAGCCCGGGGAAATCGAGCCTACGCCGACGGTTCCAGCTGTCCAGGATCACCGAGGCGGTCAGCACATGGTCACGATCCGACAACGGATCTCCGCCGCGACCAACAAACGACAGAATCGCACCTGTCACGCCGTTGACTCGATCCGTGGCCCCATCCGGATCGGTGGCTGGGTCCCAACCCGAAGGGGCTGCCAAGGCCGGGAGGATGTCGAGAGGCGCCATCGACGCAACCCCGGGTGTCAAGAGCTGCCACCTGAGCCCGTTCTTCACCGCACGAAGATCACCACCATCGAGACCCGAACCGGCGAGACCTTTGGTCCAAAGCTCGGCTTGCTCCCGCGCCACCTCCGCGTGGCTTCTCCCCGCCGTCAGGTCGGTGGCCAGCCAGGGCTCGAAGGAATCGGGAACGAGATCCGGGAAGTTGAGGAGGAGGTCGATCATGTCGCCCTTGAGGTCGATGACGAGCATGGGCACGCCACGCCGGGCCAGCTCTTCGAGGGCGACGATCCCGAGACCGGTCTTGCCGGAACCTGTCATCCCCAGACACACGGCGTGGGTCGTGAGGTGGCCCATGTCCAGGGTCACGCGGGCCCGACTGCCCGGGTCGGCGCCGAGATAGAGTTCGCGATCGCTCATCGAGCTCCCTCCCACGTCGCTGAGGTTGCAGTGAACAGGACAGCGACGGGAGTATAGCCGCTCCTGATATAGTGACCTGGTTACACAGAGGAACGTGTTTCCGAAACGACCGTGAAAAGGAGCATCGACATGGGTTTGTTCGATCTCTTCGGCAAGAGCTTCGAGGACAGCGTCACTGAGGCCATCACCGCCATGAAGGCCATGAACCTGGGCGTCAGCAACCTGGGAGCGGAGGTCCGCGGCAAGGTCGTGACTCTCACCGGGGAAGCGCCGAGTCGCGACGTCGCCACCATGGCCATGCAGAAGCTCGACGAGATGGTGTCCCCCGACAACATCGTCAATGCGATCAAGGTCGCGAAGCCGGCCGCCCCGGAACCCGCCGCCGAGCCGGCACCGTCACCGGCCGCCGAACGTTTCCACGACGTCGTGGCTGGTGACACCCTCGGCCACATCGCTCAGAAGTACTACGGCAAGGCAAGCGCCTACATGAAGATCTTCGAAGCCAATCGTGACATCCTCGACGATCCCAACCTCATCAAGGTCGGCCAGCGCCTCCGGATCCCTGAGTAGCACCAACACGCGCTGTCCATCACCGACCGCAGTCGAAAAGCTTGTGAACAGACCGGGGTGGCCGTCGGCCCCCTCTTCAACCTCGAGGAACGGGGACGAGACGACAACCGCCCGGCGCAGCGCCATTTGTCAGGACGCTCCCGCCGTTCGACGCCGCCTCGAGGGCCGTGATCACGGCCTGACCTGTCCCCGCGGGATGCCAGACGAGCAGGCTTCCTCCCCCACCCGCGCCGCACGCCTTGACCGCCGTGGCGCCGGCAGAGGTCGCCGCCCTGGCCAGCAGGTCCAGCTCCGGCGGGCACACCGCCGGTGCGAGTCGCCGCCGTGCCCGCCACTCGCGGCGGAGGGCTGAGGCAACAGCCTCCTCGTCGCTCTCGAGCAGCGCATCACGGCATGATCGGGCTGCCGCCGCAATTTCACCGAGAGCCTGCACCGTGATGGCGTCACCGTCGAGCCGGCTGCGGATCACCTGCCAGTTGATCATTCCCGAGTGGTGGCGAATTCCGCTAAAGAACACCGTACAGCGCTCCGCCAGCCAGACCGGTGGGATTTCGAGGCGTTCCACCCTGTTGCCGCCAGACTCGAGGTGGAGGGCCAAGACCCCGCCGCGAACCGCGGCCCAGTGATCCTGCTCGCCGGTCGGCGTGTTCAGCACCCTTGCTTCCAGGTCCCTGACCAAGGGCACCAGTCGGTCTTCGTCGGGCACTGCTTCCCGGAGGGCGGTCAGGGCCCAGGCGAGTGCGATGCCGTAGGCGGAGGATCCCCCGAGCCCGGACCTGTATGGCGCCTGCGCCGCCACCCGGACTCGGACGCGACCATCGGGGATGAGTGCGAAGGCCACGGCGGCAGTCAGGTCCGAGGTGGCGTCGGAGACGCCGAACCGGCGCTCCCGCCCGTCTGGCCCCGTGTGCAACACGATGCCGGCGTCACCGCCGAGATCGGCCTCGAGGACTACCTCGACGGCCAGCGCCATGTTGACCGTGATCGCGCCTGGGTGGAGAAGCCCGAGAGGCCAGATGTCAAGGGTTCCGCCCGCGAGATCCGCACGACATGGCGCCGCGACCCGAACCGCCTCCACGCCGGTCAACACCGTGCCCCGGCCGGCGCCTCACCACCGGCAAGGAGATCGAGCACAGCAAGGGCGTGACCGAGAAAGCGCTGGAGGCTGTCCTCTTGGAGGGGTTTGACCGGCGGCGATGAGATGGTCAGTGGATTGATCCACTTGCCGTTGTGACGGACGCGGTAATCGAGGTGGGGCCCGGTGGACAGGCCAGTGGAGCCGACGTAGCCGATCACCTGCCCCTGGCTGACCCGGACCCCCGAGCGGATACCAGAGCCGAACCGGCTCAGATGAAGGTAGTTGGTCTCATAGCCGTTGGGATGACGGATTCGAACGGTGTTGCCGCCGCCGCCGTTGCGTCCCGCCAGAATCACCGTGCCGTCGGCGGTCGCGTGGACCGGCGTCCCGACCGGTGCACCGTAGTCGACTCCGTAGTGCGGCATGTGTCGTTTCAGAACCGGATGGAACCGGCTGCCGCTGAAGCGCGACGTGATGCGGCTGAACTTCAGGGGCGCGCGCAGGAACATCTTCCGCAGGGGCGCACCCTCGAGATCGTAGTAACCGAGCCTTCCCTCTGCGTCGGGGAAGATAATCGCGTCGAGCGTCCGTCCGTGGTTGACGAAGCGGGCCGCGAAGATAGTCCCATAGCGGTAGAACTCGCCATCGATCCGCTGCTCATCGACGATCACGACGAAGCTGTCGCCTTGCCGCAGGTCACGCAGAAAGTCCACATCCCATTGAAAGATCTCCGCGAGCTTCACGGCCAGCGCAGGGCGCCCCCCCACCTCCTCGACCGCACCGAACAGCGACGTCTCCACAACGCCTTCGAGCCGCACCACCTCGCTGAGCACCTCGCGCTCGATCCGGTCGGCGCTGATGCCATCCGGTTTCGACGCGAAATGGAGCTCGACCCTCGGGTCGAGCATGACCTGCAGCGACTCGAGCGTCCCCGACGGACTTGTAACACCCTCGAAGACCGTTCCGGGGAGCAACCGGCGCGGGTCGATCTCCCCTGCGAGCGCGTCCCGCCATGCGACCCAATCGTTGCCGGCCAACCGGCGGCTGACACTTTCCAAGGTGTCGCCCGGCGCCACGGTCACCTGAACCGGCGGATGAAAGGCACTCTGTTTCGCAACCACGACGGGTTCCTGAACCTCGATCGAGGTCGCGTCCTGGGTTCCGCAGCTCGCCGACACCGACAGCAGCACTGCGGCGACACAAAGTCCCATCCCGCCGAGCACCCGCCACCGCCGCATCTCGTCACAGACCCGTCGGTCTGCGTTCACTCGGCCTTCCAGTCGCGAAGGGACGCGGCAGTGGCGTCGAGACGCGCGGCGATCCGCCCATCGGCTGCCACCACCACCAGAGCTGGGATGGCGACCACTCGGTAGTCCTTGAGCAGGCGACCGAATCGATCGTGGAACCAGAGAACCTCAAGACCCTTCAGAGCCCGGTCGGCTTCCTCGAAAGGCTCCTGCACAGACACCAGCACGAGCCCGAGCCGGTGCTGCCGCGCCGCAGCGGCCAGCTCGTCGATCTGGCCGCGCGTGGTCTCCGCTCCGGGCGCCCACGAGGACCACAGGACAACCGCGATCGGGCCATGCTCGTTCACCCACTCGGACCACACCACCGTCGCGCCGCCGGACGAGGTCACAACCGCTTCGGCGCCATCACCTGGGGTGGGCATGGCGAGCTGAATGGCGGCCCAGGCCCCGATGAGGAAGGTGGCGGATCGTGGTCGGATCATGGGCTCAGTATACCCGGCTCACGGACCGTCGGAGGCGACGAACGACCAATCGGCGGTGCAGTGTGACCGGGACAACGATCGGTATGGATTGCCGGAGCGCGGCAACGCGGGGTACACTGCGACCAGAGGTAATCATGGCGGAACAAACCTCCATGTCAGGCAGAGATTTCGACACCGACGTCGCGATCGTTGGTTCCGGTTTCGGTGGATCGGTTGCCGCGCTGCGGCTGACGGAAAAGGGCTACCGGGTCACCGTCGTCGAGAAGGGCAAGCGGTGGCGACCGGAGGACCACCCGACGAGCAACTGGAACCTCCCGAAGGCGTTTTGGCTGCCGTGGATCGGTTGCTACGGCACCTGGGGTCTGCACCTTCTGCGTGAGGCCCTCATCCTCCACGGCGTCGGCGTCGGCGGCGGCAGTCTGGTGTACGCGAACACCCTCTTCGAACCCCCGGAGACAGTCTGGGACGACCCGCAGTGGAAGGAGCTCGAAGACTGGCGAAAGGTCATGCCGGCGCACTTCGCCACCGCAAGGCGCATGCTCGGCGCCACCGCCAACCCGAGGTTCGGCGAGCCCGATCATGCGCTTCGGCGCGCCGGCGAGCGGCGGGGCCTCGGTCACACCTTCAAGCCGACCGATGTCAGCATCTACTTCGGCGAGCCTGACGTCACCGTTCCGGATCCCTACTTCGGAGGCGCCGGCCCCGCGCGAACCGGCTGCAACTTCTGCGGGGGCTGCATGGTAGGTTGCCGTCCCGGCGCCAAGAACACCCTCGACAAGAACTACCTCTATCTCGCCGAAAAGGCCGGCGCACAGATCGTGCCCGAGACCCACGTCGAGCTCGTCGAGGCAATCGAAGGCGGAGGCTATCGCCTTCACTGGCGGCGGGCGACCTCCCGACTCTTCCCAGACCGGGGCATAACCACGGCTCGTCGGGTGGTGATCTCGGCCGGCGTCATCGGCACCGTCAGGCTGCTCATGGAGTGCAAGGAACGCGGCACCCTGCCTCATCTGTCCGACCAGCTCGGAAACGTCGTTCGGACCAACTCGGAGGCGCTCCTCGGCATGACCTCCAAGACCGAGAACGACCTGTGGCAGGGGGTCGCTATCGCCGCCAAGGTCGAGGTCGACGAGGTCACCCACATGGAGGCGGTCCGCTTCCCCAAGGGCTCGGACGTCATGCTGCTGCTCGGAACCATGCTCGCCGACGGCGGCCCCGGGGCACCGCGGCCCCTGCGCTGGCTCGCCAACTCGGTCCGCCACCCCCTCGACTTCTGGCGGGTCACCAGGCCGTGGGGAAAGGCCGAGCACTCGGTCGTCCTGATGGCCATGCAGACCGCGGACAACCACACCCGTCTGGTGCGGGAACGCCAGTGGCTGTGGCCGTTCACCCGCGCCCTGACCTCACGTCCGACGCCCGGTCAACCAGGCATCCCTTCGTACGTCCCGATTGCGAATCAGGTCGCGCGCGAGGTCGCCTCAGAGCTCAACGGCGTGCCTCAGAACAGCCTCAACGAAATCTTCCTCAACACCGGCTCGACCGCTCATATTCTCGGCGGCTGCGCGATCGGCGCCGGTCCGCAGCACGGGGTCATCGACGTTTCGGGCGAGGTCTTCGGCCATCCCGGGCTCCACGTCATCGACGGTTCGGTCATCGGCGCCAACCTCGGCGTCAACCCGTCCCTCACCATCACCGCTCTCGCGGAGCACCTGTGCTCGCGGATTCCGGCGAACGGAGCGGCGTGAGGCAGCGGCAGGGATCAGGGAAAAGTGATCAGGGATAGGCGATCAGGGATTGCGGCTCGTTCCGGCTGAGGTCTGCTCCCCGACGCTGGTTTCTGCCCCTGGTTGCTGTCGGTGGTCGCTGAGGTTACTGACCCGGTGGCTCGCTTCGACAGGGACGAACGCGCCCACCGGCGTTCCCGGTGGGCGCGGTGCGCCAAGATCAGTCTTTCGAAGCTATGGCGTCACGCTGGACCAGCCACTGCAGCTGCCGCATTCGAAATCATCGGTAAAGATCAAGTCGTTGTCGCACGGCTCGTTGACGGTGAGCTGGAGTTGCCAGCTGTCGATGGTGCCCGTGTAGGCATAAAGATCGTCGACGGCTTTGAACGTCCAGTCGCCGGTCGCGGGTTGGCCGGCGAGCGTTGACAGCGGCTGCTCTGGCCGGAAGGAACCCGTGAACGGAGCACTCCCCGATACAATTGACGTGGCCGCATCGTCGTCGAAGAGCGTGTTTGTGTAGTTCTCGCCGGCGCCTCCGTTATCGCTCGAGAGCTCGACCACAGTGCTGTCAGGGCCGATGAGATACAGATTCAGATCCGCCGTCCAGGTGTGCGTGATGTTGACCAGCACCTTGACGTCGATGACGTCGTACGGTGACGTCACCGTGACTACCGAGTTGGCGCCTGTCGGATTGCTGTCCGGGATCAACATGGGGGTGTCAACAGAGTCGACGATCACCGCCGTGCCTGCGGTGGTCTCGAACGAGTAGTAGGCGCCGCCGTTGTCGTCCGTGGTCGTGTAACAGCTCGGGCTGGTCGAAGCAACCTCGAAGTAGTAGTCAGTACACGGATCGAGACCGGTGATCTCCACCGAGTGTGCGGTGGTCGCCTGTGAGCTGGCGATGACGGTCCCGGGCGGCGGTGACGCGCCCCACGTCAGCGATGAGGTCGCCGGAACGTTGGTCGTCCAGGTCACCACCGCCGAGTCATTCCCCGCGAAGTCGACCATTACATCACTGATGACAAGATCCTCACAGATCGGCACGGTAAAGACCGTCGAGCCTGTGTACCCGCCGGTAGCCGCCCAGTCCAGGGTCATTCCTGCGGCGTGACCGTTAGGCGCACCGGCTCCGATCGAGACTGCGAAGTGGTCAGGCAGGCTCTGAACCTGGGCCCCCACCACGGCATCCGGAAAGTCGGCGACGGCATCGATCACGGTGGCGTGGACGGAGTCCGACACCAGTGCGCCTGAGATCCCCGTCCCGTCGTCGGCGCCGACGTTCTCGACCGTGATGGGCAGGACGATTGTCTCGCCGGGGTTGGCAATCCCATCTCCGTTGCCGGCACTGTCGTCGCAGATGTGGGATCGGTGCAGCATCCATGGTCCGGTCGGCACGATGACTTCGACCGTCCCTTGCCACGGCACCAGGTTGTCGCCCGTGACCACGACGTCCAGGGTCCCCGGCGTTTCGAGCGCCGGATCGAACTCCACCGTCGCGGCGCCGCCCGACACGACCGCACGGCCCATGAGCACCCCGTCATCCGTGACCGCGACCAAGGCGCCTTCGGCCCCCACGGTGACGGTCAGTGTCGAGGTGCCCACCGAAATCGTTGGATCCATCGATACGGTCGGGGTTGACGGCACCGCCGTGAAGGCCTGCATCTCGGGGTCGCCGAACCAGTGGAAGAGCTTGAACTCGTACTCTGTGTCGCCGGTGTCGCCCTCCCAGTGATACATGTAGTACTTGCCGTACAGGTAGGCCTCGGCGGGCCGGAAGGAGTGCGGGTAGATGTTGCCGCCGTCGTTGGCGTCATAGTCGTCCCAGAAGCAGTCGTAGGAACCGTGAACCAGCAGGTCGTTGTACCCGGAGTTGCTCGACGCGGTCGCGGCGATGACCCCGACGGCGCCGCCCGGGTACTTCTTCATGAGGGCCTCGGCAAGGCAATCGCCGCTCGAGTTGAAGGTGCCCGTGTCGCAGTTGATGGAGTAGACCACCGGAGTCATGTAGCCGTTGGTCAGGGTCGCAACATGCGAGTTGGAGAACGGCGGGGAGCTCCAAAGAGTCACGCCACCGTGATCGCGGTGCTGAACGATGCTGACACCGGCGTTGAAACCATCAATGACGTCCTGAGTCGACTGTGAAACCGACGTAATGAGAAACGATGGGGATAGTCGCCAACGTGCCATACGTAGGGGTTGCACGACAGGTTGTTGCTGGTCGCGGCAGTGTGGATGCCCATGCCGATGACGTCGCGCACGTAGTGCATCGCATGAGTCGACGTTTCGAAGAACCACCGTGTCGACTGGCAGCTTGAGGACTCGAAGTAGGAGGCCATGAGGTAGTTGCCATGCCAGGCACCCGGCACGACGTCTCGATCAAACGCGAGGATCTTGGAGACGACGTTGTCGCAATCTGTCGGATCGGATACCGCGATTCGCCCCGTGACGACATCCGGGAGATAGTCCGAGCCGTCGAGACATGAGTAATAGAGGTCCGAGATCATACCGCCAACGTTCTCCGACGGCACCTCGGGATGGTCGCCGACCAACAGCACATAGGTCATGTCCGGATCGGCGTCATAGCGGGCCTGGAGAAAGGCCTTGAGCTCGGCCGAGGTCGTGCCGATGGTGCTCATGGCCACGACATCGACCGTGAAGCCCTTCTTGCGTTTCCAGTCGGCGAGGGGCTGGACCGAGGTCACCAGCGAGTCCGCCGCGATGATCAGGTACTCGATTCCCGTCGGCAGTGCATCCGGAACCGCTGTCCCACTCTCCTCAACCAAGGTTGGAAAGTGGGCGCTCCGCCGTTCGAGTTTCCGGGTTTCAGCGGCGGCATCGATCTCGCCTGAGAGATCAATATTGATCTTCAAGTGCTCGAGCGCCTTAAGCTCTTTCCGCGCCGGGTTAAAGGCCAGTGGATTGATCTCAACGACGAGGAATCGCTGACCGCGTACGACCACGTCATCCGCAATCCGCGCGGTGCTGGCCGGATACCACGAATCGGAAGAGTAGACGCGGCCGTCGATGACGAACTCCGGCGCCGACGATCCGCACTCGGGCTCAGGCGCCTGCTCGGGGAAAACAGTGACCCCGGTCAACGCAATCTCTGCCCGCGATTCAGTCACCCTCAGGTCGGCCGCCAGACCATTGGCAACTGGCACCAGCACCGCGCTAAACGGCATGTGCGGCTCACCGACGGCACCATGACCGCCACATTGGGGTACCGTGAGCCGCAAGTACTCTGTTCCAGCGACCGACCTCTCCTGCACGAAGAACCCGGCGAGATCAACCTCGACCGCAACGCCGCCGGCGACATCGCTGGTCGTCACGGTCGGTGGGGTCCCGGAGGCCGCTGGAACCACCTCGATCCAGCGACCGTCGGCGCCGGCCGATGCCCCCGTAACAACACACAAGAAGACCACTAGGATCGCGACTTTGAGAGCACGGCGGTCGTGCATCATTCAACCTCCCGAGGTATCTCCGTCGCGGAGCGACCGCCGAGAGGAGTATCGCGTACGTCGTCCGAGAACCGCGTCGGAAACTCCTTCGACAGGGCGCCGTTGGCGGATACGGAGATTCTACATGAGTTGATGGTCAGTCAGAATCAAAATGCCTTAATAGGAATAACTATTGAATTCTCATGAAGGTGTCTCTCGAGCCCTGGCACGGACATCGCTGGAGAGCGCCAGCCCGGACCGGATATCATCCCATCCGTGGACTCTGACTCGATCACCGGCACGATTACTCGCATTCTCTTCACCAACGACGAGAGCGGCTGGTGTGCGATTCGCCTGAGCTCGGAAGAGCGGGGCTCCTTTGCAGCGACCGGAGCGCTGTTGGGTGCTCGGGAAGGCGACGAGCTGCGCCTGTCCGGCCGCTGGATCGACCACCCGAAATTCGGCGAGCAGTTCGAGGTCAGCTCCTACGTTCAGGTCGCTCCCTCGACCATCGAGGGTATTCGCCGCTTCCTCGGCGCCGGCCGCGTCCGGGGCATCGGGCCAGCCATCGCCGCCCGGATCGTGGATGCCTTCGGGCTCGAGACCCTCGATATTCTCGACAACGAGCCCGAGCGCCTGCTCGAGGTCCACGGGATCGGTCAGGCAACACTCGACAAGATCCGGGGCTCCTGGGAGAAGCACAGAGGCATCCAGCAGATCATGATCTTCCTGACCGGACACGGAATCGCTCCGGGAGTCGCGATCAAGGCCTTCGCCCGCTTCGGTTCCTCCGCCCTCGACGTGGTCCGCGACAACCCGTACCGCCTCGCGGAGGAGGTGGTGGGCGTCGGCTTCCGCACCGCCGATCGGATCGCACGCAACACCGGCATCCCCGCTGACGCGCCACAACGTCTCGAGGCGGGCCTGCTTTTCGCCCTGACCGAAGCCGGGGTCGACGGGCACGTCTACCTCCCGAGAGGTGACCTGCTCGACAAGGCGGCCGCATTGCTCGAGGTCGAGGCGCCCATCATCGAGCCCGCGCTGACCGCCGTCGAGCAACGGGGCCTGGTGGTCGTCGTGCGGCGAGCCGCCGATCAGGACGCGGTATTCGGACGGCGCCTCGAGGCAGCCGAGGCCACGGTCGCCCACGATCTGCTCGCCCTGCTCGCGGGCCGTTCCGGATCGGACACCATCGATGCCCAGCGCGCCCTCGACTGGTGCCGCAAGC
>Ga0316576_10000838_pt1 | contig 15547 bp, 13 predicted proteins | sample S0NA_FD_203075 | JGI IMG/M metagenome (GOLD analysis project Ga0316576, IMG submission 203075) | Rhizosphere microbial communities from salt marsh grasses in Alabama, United States - S0-2_050615r3r5 | ecosystem: Host-associated > Plants > Roots > Rhizosphere | place: USA: Alabama | collected... | reverse complement strand
GGGTCTCGCGCTCGACCCGCACGTACAGGTCGTCGACGCCCGGGTGCGCCGGTCGTACGGCGGCCGTGCCGTCGAGCGGCGTGTACCCGTCGGCGGTGTCGAGGATGCCCCAGCCGAGGCGCCAGAACGAGCGGTCGGGCCGCAACCGCCGGAAGAACCCGTCGACCGCGTCGCCGAGCTGGTCGTTGAGCAGGGAGACCGGTTCGTGGACGGTACGGATCGGCCGACCGATCTTCGACCGCAGGTCCCAGCGGTTGGGGAAGCACACCGAGCCCGCACCGAACACCAGCTGATCGTCGCGCTCGACCATCACCACGAGGTCCTCGGGCACCAGGCGGGCGGCGGCGTCGAGGGGATGGAGCGAACGGTCGAGCGATGCACGGGCGAACCGATCCGACCAGGTCCGGCTCACGTGTTCGACCACCGCGTCGGCGATCTCGGTGCACTCCGGCTCGGCGCCGTCGACGATCGTGGCGAAGGCGGTCGTCGGATGGTGCCGCATCACGTCGGCCTTCTGCGCGATCCACCCGCGCGGACCCTCGGCGTCGGGTCCGAGCTCGATCCACCGGGCGAGGTCGAGCGGCCGGGCCCCGAGCCGCCAGCGGAACTCGCCGGCGACGACGTGCCCCCGGTCGAGCCACGGCCGGTACGGCATCGTGTCGACGACGGCCATCGGGATCACCCCCCGCCGCCCGGCGCGGCGCACGTCCACGGCGCGACGGTGCGGAATCCTGCGGCCGGACCCGGCCGCCGTCGCCTCGTCCCCGACAGATGCATGCCGCTGACGCTATTCGATCACCGGCGATCCGGCTCCGAGTGCCGGTGTTCCCGCCGGCGGTGCGTCGAAGTCACGCGGCGGAAACCTTCACGTCACACGGCTCCCATAGCGTGGTCGTCGGCGTCGAGCCGCTGCTGAGCACAACCCCCTCGTGCTCGGCGGCCGGCTCCGCCAATGTCACGGCAGCGATGTCACGGCAGCAACGTCACAGCAGCAACGTCACGGCAGCAACGTCACAGCAGCGCAGGGCGCTGCCACTCGCGGTCGAGCACGTGGTGATCGAGCCAGGCGAACACCGTCTCGTACCAGATCCGGGCGTTCTGGGGCTTGAGGATCCAGTGGTTCTCGTCGGGGAAGTAGAGGAACTTCGACTCGACGTCGTGTCGCTGGAGGTCGGTCCAGAGCCGCAACGCCTCGCCGATCGGCACGCGGTGGTCGAGCTCGCCGTGGATGACGAGCATCGGCGTGGTGATGTTGCCGACGAAGCGGTGGGGTGAGTTGGCCTCGTACTTCGACGGGTCGAGGTACGGGTCGCCGAACTCGAGCTCCCACCAGGCGGAGGCGTCGGTCGTGCCGTGGAACTGGTCGAGCGCCCACAGGCTCGCGTGGGTCACGATGCAGCGGAACCGGTCGGTGTGACCGGCGACCCAGTTCGCCATGTAGCCGCCGAACGAACCGCCCATCAGGGCCGTGCGTCCCGCGTCGATGTCGGGTCGGGCGACGGCGGCGTCGACGGCTGTCATGACGTCGGTGTAGGGACGCTCGCCCCACGCTCCGTGTCCGCGGCGGAGGAACTCGCGGCCGTAGCCGGTCGAGATCGCGGGGTCGGGGAGGAGCACGGCGTACCCGCGTTCGGCCAGCAGCCACGGGTTCCAGCGCCACGACCAGTCGTTCCACGACCCGTGCGGTCCGCCATGCACCCACACGACGAGGGGTGCGGGTGCCGCCGCCGACGCGCCGTCGGGGAGGACGAGCCACGAGCGTACGGTCACGCCGTCGTCAGCCGTCGCGGCGAGGTCGACGAGTCCGCCCGGCACCTCCACGGGGCCGCCCGGCGAGGGGAACCTGGTCGGCTCGCCGATGGTGGAGGGGAACCGGACCACACCGGGGGGACGGTCGATCGCCGACGACAGCGCGACGACCGCGTCGCCGTCGGGGGTGACGTGCACCGCCGACACGGCGCCGTCGCCGGTGAGCCGTCGGATCGCCCCGGTGCCGACGTCGGCGACGTACGCGGGGCGGTGCCCGTGATCGTCGGCGACGAAGACGACCGACCCGTCGTCGGGGCTCCATGCGAACCCCTCGGGCAGCCGGTCGAGGCCCGGGGTGAGGTCGCGGCCCTCTCCGCTGGTGAGGTCGAGGAGCCACGCGGTCGCGGTGATCGCCTCGCCGGCCGGTGTCGTCTCACGGGTGCAAACGACCTGCGTGCCGGCATGATCGATCACCGGTCCGGTGAAGGAGGCCTCGTCGCCGGCGGCGAGCACGCGCTCGGTGCCGTTCGCCACGTCGACGACGACGAGGTCGGTGTACACGTCGCGGATGGCGGAGGAGCGACGTCGTTCGTACACGAGGGTCGTGCCGTCGGGAGCGAGGTCGAACGCGGCGTCCTGGTGGAGCCCGTCGGTGACGGCGACCTGGCGGGGTGGGCCGAACCCGGTCGGTGAGTCGGACGACGGATCGAGCACGAAGTAGCGGCGCTCGCGCGGACCGAGATAGTGGTCCCAGTACCTGATCGGGGAGCGTTCGAAGAGCTGGACGGTGACGCCGGCGTCCTTGCGGGCCTTGCCGCGTGCCCGGTCGTCGGCGAGGGTGGCGCTGCCCGGGAACACGTCGACCGCGACGGCCACGTGTCCGGAGACGGATGCGACGGCGAGGCCGCCGATGCCTCCGGGCGGCGCAGTGAGGAGCGTCGCCTCACCCCGCCCGGCCGGCAGGTGCCAGAGGCCGCTGACCGGATCGTCGTCGTCGTCGGGGGTGCGGTCGGGGTCGGGACGCGCGGACACGAAGACGACCGAGCCGTCGGGCAGGTAGGCGGCGTTGCTCTCGCCCTTGGCCGACCTGGTGAGGCGGCGCGGTGGGACGTCGGGGTCGCCGAGATCGAGCGTCCACAGCGCGCTGCGCATGGAGCGCTCGTCGGGCGCGACCTCGGCCACGGTCACGGTCGCCTCCGTGCCGTCCGGCGACAACGCCAGCCCCCCGATCCGTGACAGTGACATGAACCGGTCGAGGTCGTACGTCATCCCGAGCACGCTAGCCCTGGGTTCCTGCACGGGGGAGAAGGCTCGCCGGGCGTGGCATCCTCACGTGCCCGCGCCGGTCTCGTGGTGGGCGTCAGCGGATGCGGCGCGGAGTCGACGGGCGGCGACGGGGGAGAGGTGTCCGACCAGGCCGGTCCCGAACGGCTGCGCGAGATCGGGATGGCCGAACCCGGCGCCGAGCTCGCACGTGACGTGGTCGCCTGCCCGGGCGCCGACACCTGCAACCTCGCCGTCACCCAGAGCCGCGGACTCGCCAACGCGATCGGTGATCGGCTCGAGGAGGAGGGCCTCGCCGACGTCGGCGGGATCCGCATCAACATCTCCGGCTGCAGCAACTCGTGCGGCCAGCACCACGCCGCCGACGTCGGGTTCTTCGGTGCCGAGCGGCTGGCCCACGGTCGGTCGGCCCCCGGCTACCAGATGCTCCTGGGTGGCCACGTCGGCGACGAGCAGATCCACTTCGGGGACAAGGCGCTGCGTCCGCCGGCGAGGAGTGCCGCCGAGGGGGCGGTGCGCGTGATCCACCGGTTCGCGGCCGAGCGTGTGGCCGGTGAGATGTTCCGCGGCTGGCTCGACCGGATCGGAGGAGCGCGCGCCGTCGGGGACGAGCTGCGCGACCTCGACGCCTTCCCGGCGTTCGAGGAGAGCTCCGGCTTCTATGTCGACGACGGCGAGACGGGACCGTACGTCGCCGAGCTCGGCGCCTCCGAGTGCGCCACCTGATCACGCCCCTCGCCGACCGGCGGCCTCTGGCGGGTGCCGGTCCGATGCGTACGCTGGTGGGATGGATCCCGATCGAGCCCGGCTCGCGATCAGCCTCGTCGACCTGACCAACCTCAACGACCGGTGCACGGCCGACGACATCGACGCGCTGGTCGCTCGCGCCGTCGATGCCGGCACCGCCGCCGTGTGCGTCTGGCCCGACTTCGTCCGGCGGGCGTCACACGGCCTGGTCGACACCGACATCGGTGTCGCCACCGTCGTCAACTTCCCGACCGGTGACGAGCGTCCCTACGCCGTCCGGGTCGTGACGGAGCACGCGCTCGACGACGGCGCGACCGAGGTCGACGTCGTCTTGCCGTATCGTGCCTTCCTCGCCGGTGATCGAGACTGGTGCGCCCAACTCCTCGACGGTGTCCGCGACGCGACATCGGACCGGGCCCACATGAAGGTGATCCTCGAGACCGGCGAGCTCGCCGACATGTCGACGATCACCGCTGCCGCACGCTTCGCCATCGACCACGGCACCGACTTCGTGAAGACATCCACCGGAAAGTCACGGGTGTCGGCGACGCCCGAAGCCGTCGCCGCGATGCTGACGGCGATCGTCGCCGGCGGCCGGACGGTCGGCCTCAAGCCGTCGGGTGGGATCTCCGACGCCGAGACCGCCGACGCGTACCTCGACCAGGTGGCGGCGACGATGGGCGAGGCCTACCTGGCGCCCGAGACGTTCCGCTTCGGCGCCAGCGGTGTGCTCGACTCGCTCCGGGCCGCGGCGGGTGGCTGAGCGGTCGTGCGACGCTCGACCAGGGTGACCGGCGCGTCGACCCGTCCGGCGTCGACCGTGAGGCCGGCGAGCTGGTCGATCAGCACGCGCGCGGCGCGTGCGCCGTGCTCGGCGACGTCCTGGCGGACCGTGGTGAGCCCGAGCACGTCGGCGATCGGCTGATCGTCGACGCCGATGATCGACACTTCGTCCGGGATCGCGATGCCGAGCTCGCGAGCACGGCGGAGCGCACCGCTCGCCATCGCATCGTCGAGGGCGAAGATCGCGGTCGGTGGCTCGTGCGATCGCATCAGCTGATCGAAGCCGTCGGCACCACCCTCGATCGTGAAGCTGCCGTCGGCGAACAGCTCCGGGTCGGGCTCGATCCCGGCCGCGCGCAGCGCGTCCTCGTGGCCCTGCCGGCGTTGCTCGGGGACGACGAAGGCGTACACCGAGTTCGTGCGATCGCCGATGATGCCGATGCGGCGGTGGCCCAACCTCAGCAGGTGCTCGGTGGCGAGCCGGCCGACCGCACGGTCGTCGACGCCGGTCGACGGGTGCCCGGCGTGGTCGGTGCCGATGGACGCGATGCCGAGGCCGGAAGCGTGGAGCTCCGCCACTTCGTCGGGGTCGAGCGCGAGGTCGACGCTCACGATGGCGTCGACCTTGCGGTGCAGCCGCAGCGAACCGTCGATCCGGCGGCGCCCGTCGGCGCCGGTGCCGACGGCGATCACGATCGTGTCGTACCCGGCCTCGGCACAGATCGCCTCGACACCCGCCATCACCTCGGCGCAGTACCAGCTGTTGACGAACGGCACGAGCACACCGATCGCACGCGAGCGTCCCGTGGCGAGACGGGCAGCCGCGGGGTGTGCGGCGTAGTCGAGCGAGACGGCGGCCTGCCGGACGCGTTCGCGGGTGGACGGCGCGACGTTGGGGAGGTCACGCAGGGCGCGTGACACCGTGGCCACCGACACCTCGGCGGCTGCGGCGACATCCTCGATCGTCGCGCGTCGCGTCCTCGTCGCATCATCATCGTCCATGTCGGCCCCCGGGCGCCTGCAAGCGCTTCCACCATTGTGGCAGGCCGCACCCGTCGAGACCGCCCTCGGCGCCGGGCGAGCGGACCGACGTGACACGCCGTCGGTCGTTCGCGCGCGTGCGATCAGCCCCCGAGTTCGATCGTGCCCCGCAGGTAGGCGTCGCCGGAGCTGTTGTTGTCGTCGTCGAGCGGCTCCAACGTGATCGTCATCTGATCGTACGCAGGGTCGGTCACCCCACACCACAGGTCGATCCGATGGCCCCCATCACGGGCGTGGAACGTGCCGATGCTGACCCGCCGCTCGCCGTTGCTGAGCCACGCCTCGTAGTAGGTGCCCTCCGGCGCCGCCGGGAGCCCGCTGGTGTCGAGCGTGAGCGCCAACCCCGACGGCGTGGACCACACTTCCACCTCTCCGCTGGCCTCGGGCACCGTCTCGGTGCCCGCGAGCGCGAACACCTCACGCGCGCCACCGTCGCGTGTGAGCAGCACGATCCCCGCCGCGACCACCACGAGCGCCGCCGCGGCACTCAGCCAGAACGTGACCGTGCCGGGGCGTCGTCGGGCGCGATCGGTGTCGACCAGCCGGTCGCCGCCGGTACCGGTACCGGTCGTCACGGCGTCGGAGATGGCGTCGACGATGGCGTCCTCGAGCCCTGCGGGGCGGTCGGCCCAGACCTCGTCGGTGGTTCCGGCGCGCGCGAGCAGCTCCTCGGCCCGCGCCGCGTCCACCCCCGACACGTCGGTGGTCCCGGGGTTCGACTCGGCGGGTGCGTGCGACATGTCGTCGTGATCGCTCACGATCCCTCCTCGCCTTCCAGTACGTCGTCGGGCGAGGTCCGGTTCGCGTCGAGGTGGGCCAAGGCTCGTGCGAGGCGCCGGTGCGCGCGGGCGGACCGCGACTTCACCGTGCCGACGGGCACGTCCATGGCGGCCGCGATCTGGGTGTGCGACTCGCCGAGGTAGTGCGACCGCCTCAGCACCTCACGCTCGTCGGGCGGGAGGTCGTCGAGCGCACGACGCACCTCGTACCGCTCCCACGTCGCGTCGAACGACTCCGCCTCGGTCACGATCTCGACCTCGCGTTCGTGCCCGCCGCGCGTCGGCTGCGACTCGCTGCGGATCGCGTCGATCGCCGTCCGCCGGGCGATCGTGTACAGCCAGGGAGCGATCTCGCGCCCGCCCTCGAACGTCTGTGCTCCCTGCCAGGCCTTGAGGAAGGTGCGCTGCACCACGTCGCGCGCCAGTTCGGGATCGCGCACGATCGAGCGGGCCACGGTGAGGACGGCGCCGCCGTGAGCCCGGTAGAGCTCCCGCACGGCGTCGGAGTCACCGCTCCGGAACCGCTCGATCAGGTCGCCCACGCGTCCATGTTGGCACGGGCCGTGCGGCCCCGGCGCGCCACATCGGTGAGGGGACGTCCACGAGGTGACAGAGTGGTGCGATGGGCGATCGGTCGTTCATCGAGGTGGCGGGTGGCGAGATCGAGTTCGAGCTGAGCCGATCAAGCGGGGCGGACGGTGGTCGCGCACCGCTCGTGTTCCTCCACGAAGGGCTCGGTTCGATCGACCTGTGGCGCGGTGTGCCCGACGCGGTCGCCGCCCTGGTCGACGACCGTCCCGTGCTCGTCTATGCGCGCCACGGCCACGGAGCCTCGGCACCGGCCGGCTCACCGCGTCCTGCGACCTACATGCATCGGGAGGCGGACGTGGTGCTGCCGGCGCTGCTCGACCAGCTCGGGCTGCGCCGGCCGGTCCTCGTCGGGCACAGCGACGGCGCGTCGATCGCCCTGCTCCACGCCGGCGGCGGCCACGCGGTGACCGGACTCGTCTGCCTGGCGCCACACGTGTTCGTCGAGGCGGAGTCGATCGCAGGGATCGAGGCGGCACGGGACGCGTTCGAAGCGTCTCCCGACATGGCGGCGAAGATGGGTCGCTACCACGCCGATCCGGTCGCCACGTTCCGGGGGTGGAACGACGTCTGGCTGTCGGAGGAGTTCCGGGCCTGGGACATCACCGACCGTCTCGCCGCCATCGACGCGCCGATCCTGCTCGTCCAGGGCACCGACGACCAGTACGGCACCTTCGCCCAGCTCGACGCGATCGAATCCGGGGTTCGCGGGCCGGTGACCCAGCTCCGCCTCGACGGCGCGGGACACGCGCCCCACCTCGATGCTCGCGACGACGTCGTGACGGCGATCGCCCGGTTCGTCGACGCCCTCGACGGCGGCGTCACCCGTCGGACTTGGTGAAGTACTTCGGGTGGGGGTGGACGGCCTCGACGTCGCCGCCCGCCGCTGCCCAGCCGTTGAAGCCGGGCTCGAGATGGGCGACGTTCGTGTACCCGAGGTCCCGGAGCACCTTGGCGGCGAGCGCCGAGCGCTGCCCGCCCGCGCAGTGGAGGACGTAGCGCTCCTCGAAGCTCACGTTGCCGCGGAAGTAGGGCGACTCGGGGTCGAACCAGAACTCGAGCATGCCGCGCGGCATCGACTTGGCGCCCGGGATGGCGCCCTTGTCCCAGAGCTCGCGGACGTCGCGGATGTCGATGACCGTGCAGGTCCCGGCCTCGATCTCGGCCTGGAGCTGCTCGACCGACAACTCCTCGATCTCCGCCTTGGCGGCCGCGAGCATCTGGTTGAGCGGTGTGCGTGGCATCGGATCCGCGATCGATCAGGCGGCGAGGCCGGACTTCTCGACGATGTGGACGCCACACGCCGAGCCGAGCCCGATGACGTGGGCGAGGCCGACCTTGGCTCCCTCGATCTGGCGGGGGCCACCCTCGCCGCGGACGTGCTGGCAGACCTCCCAGATGTTGGCGATGCCGGTGGCCGAGATCGGGTGCCCCTTCGACTGCAGGCCGCCCGACACGTTGACCGGCATGTCGCCGTCGCGCCACGGCTTGCCCGACAGGAAGAAGTCGGCCGCACCACCGGGCTCGCACAGGCCGAGGTTGTCGTAGTGGACCAGCTCGGCGGTCGCGAAGCAGTCGTGCAGCTCGACCAGATCGAGCTCGTCGGGGCCGACACCGGCCTGCTCGTACGCCTGCGCGGCGGCGTTGCGGGTCAGGGTGTTGACGTCGGGGAGGACCTGGCAGGCTTCCTGGTAGGGATCGCTCGTGAGGATCGACGCCCGTACCTTGACCGCCCGGCGCTGCTGCTCGAGCGACAAGGTGCGCAGCTTGTCGCCGTTGACCACGACGGCCGCAGCTGCACCGTCGCAGTTCGCGGAGCACATCGGACGGGTGTTGGGGTAGGCGATCATGATGTCGTTCATGATCTGCTCGAGCGACATCGCCTTCGAGTAGGCGGCGAGTGGGTTGAGCGTCGAGTGGCTGTGGTTCTTCTCGCTGATCTTGGCGAACAGCTCGAACTGCTCGCCGCTGTACGGGTGGTCGTGGAGGTACTCCATGCCGACCTGCGCGAACACCCCGGGCATGGCCTCGGTGCCGATGCGGCCGTCGACCGGGCCGACGGCGCCGTACCGCCCCGAGGGTTGCCATTCGTGGCTGTCGGACTTGGCCTGACCGCCCGCCCCGAGCAGGCCGGCACCCGCCAGCTTCTCGACGCCGACGGCGAGTCCCATGTCGACCTCGCCGGCCTTGACGGCCATGATCGCCGTGCGGAGCGCAGTGGCTCCCGTCGCGCAGGCGTTCGAGACGTTGTAGGCGGGGATGCCGGTCTGGCCGACCTGCTTCTGGAGCTGCTGGGCGATGCCGCCGCGGCCCATCAGGTTGCCGGCGGCGAGGATGCCCATGTCCTTCATCGTGACGCCGCCGTCGGCGAGGGCGGCCATGATCGCCTCGGCGCCGAGGTCGACGACGTCCTTGTCCGGGTGCTTGCCGAACTTGGTCATCGAGATGCCGAGGATCCAGATGTCGTCGGATGCGCTCATGATGTGGGTCCCTTCAGGTGAGAGTCGTGGAGATGGTGCGGAGTCGTGAGGAGGTGTCGGTCAGGCGGGCTCGAAGCCGTAGTTGACGGCTTCGACGCCGTGGTCGTCGGCGCCCATCGAGTACGTCGCCAGCCGGACGGGCATGCCGAGCTTGACGTGTTCGGGGTCGGGCGGGCAATTGATGATGTTGCCACGTGCCGAGGTGCCGCCGAGGTCGACGACGGCGGCGACGAAGGGCACCTCGACGCCCGGCGCGGCGAAGGTGACGATCGAGAACGACCGCAGCTCGCCCTCGGTGGGCACGTCGACCTTGGTGAAGTCGGTGCCGAAGCAGCTGGCGCAGGCGTTGCGCCGGTCGAAGTAGCGGGCACCACAATTGGTGCACTCGTTGGCCACGAGATGCGGATCGCCGTCGTCGATCACCAGGTACTCGACGAAGGGCACGCGCGAGGGGGCGGCGGTGTCAGTCATGGGTGACAGCTTCCCGCCCGCGAGCCGTCGGCGACGAGTCGGACGCTCCTCGATCAGGTCGCACTCCGCCCGCTCGGGCCGGACGCGACACGAACCGGCTACTGCAGGCGCGCCAGGACCGTGTCGGGGGTGAGCGGGAAGGTGTCGAACCAGACACCGGTCGCGTCGTGCAAGGCGGCGACCACCGCCGGCGCGTAGGTCATCATCGGCATCTCGGCCATGCCCCGGGCACCCCACGGGCCGCGTGGATCGGCGAGCTCGAGCACGACGGAGTCGATCTCGGTCGGCATGTCCCCGATGCCCGGGATCAGGTAGGTCGACAGGCGCGGGTTGAGCACCCGGCCGTCGGCGACCTGCAGTCGCTCACTCAGGGAATAGCCGTGGGCTTGCGCGACGCCGCCCTCGATCTGGCCGATCACCATCTCGGGGTTGATCGCACGACCGACGTCGTGCGCGCTGACCACCCGGTCGATCACGATGTGGCCGGTGCGGCGGTCGACGGTCAGCTCGATCGCCTGCGCCACGTAGCCGTAGCTGAAGTTCGGCTGCCCGATCCCGGTCTCGGGGTCGAGCATCTCGGTCGGCGGCGGCACGTACCGGAAGTGGCCGACGGCGGGGCGGTCACCCTCGCGCCACGCCTTCTCCGCCTCCTCGGCGGCACCGAGGATCGAATTGCCGGCCATGAACGTGAGCCGTGAGGCCGAGGCGGAGCCCGAGTCGCCGGTGGAGGACGTGTCGGAGAACGTCCCGCGCACCCGGTCGACGGGGAGCCCGGTCGCGTCGGCGGCCATCTGGACGAAGGCGGTGTGGGCGCCCTGACCGACATCGGCGCCGGCATGGAACAGCTCGGCCCACTCGGGGCGGTCGCCGTCGGGGTCGCCGTGCAGGACGATGCGAGCCTCGCACCGCTCCGGGAAGCCGAACGAGAACCCGACGTTCTTGTAGCCGCACGCGAAGCCGCGGCCGCGGAGCAGGTCGTCGGTCGCGGGCGCCAGCGACGCGAACGGTGAGAACGGCCGCGCCTCGCGGATCGGACCGTCGAAGCCGGCGGCGTCGGCGCAGGCATCGATCACCTGCGGCAGTGTGACGCCGTCGGGCAGCGGTGTCTGGGTGATGCCGATCGAGCCGTCGCGGATCGAGTTGCGGCGGCGGATCTCGACCGGGTCGATGCCGAGCGCCTCCGCCAGCCGGTTCATCTGCGTCTCGGCGACGAACGTGCCCTGCGGCCCGCCGAACCCGCGGAACGCACCACCCGGGACGGCGTTCGTGTAGACGCCGTAGCTGTCGATGCGGGCGTTCGGCACCTCGTAGGCGCCGGCCTGGCTGAGATGGCAGTTCCCGAGCACCTTGTTGGTCGTGTAGTTGTACGCGCCGGCGTCGAGCCACGCCGTGCTCTCGATGGCCACGATCCGGCCGTCGGCGTCGGCGCCCCACTTCGCGTGGATCCGCCCGCGGTGGCGCTTGTGGTGGCCGACGATCGACTCCTCGCGTGACCACCGGATGCCGACCGGACGGGTCTCGCCGCGCTCGTGGAGGTGCAGGGCGGCGACGGCGAGCACGATCTGGAGCGACATGTCCTCACGTCCGCCGAACGCGCCGCCGATCGCCGGGTAGATCACCCGCACCCGGTCGGGTTCGAGACCGAGCGCGTGGGCGATCTGCTCCTGGTCCTCGTGGGTCCACTGGCCGGCGACCTCGACCGTGACCCGGCCCTGCTCGTCGACGTAGGCCAGACCGGCCTCGGGTTGGAGGTACGCGTGCTCCTGGTACGGCACCTCGTAGGTCGCCTCGACGACGGCGGCCGCCTGCGCCCATCCGGCGGCGAGGTCGCCCTTGCGGATCTTGTCGTGGGTGTAGGCGTTCGTGTCGAGGTCGAGCTCGGGGTGGAGCAGCGGTGCGTCGGGAGCGAGCGCGGCGTCGATGTCGGCGACGATCGGGAGCTGTTCCCAATCGGCCTCGATGGCGGCGGCGCCGGCCTCGGCGGCCTCGATCGACTCGGCGACGACGACGGCGAGATGATCTGCCTCCCAGCGGCTGACGTCGGGCGGCACCTCGCTGCGCCCGGTGTGCTCGACGGTGACGAACACCGGCTGGTCGAAGTGGGTCAGTCCGTACTCGTTGACCGGCACGTCGCGCCCGGTGAACACGGCGACGACGCCGGGAACGGCCTCGGCGGCGCTCACGTCGAGCCGTGTGAGACGGGCGTGCGGCTGGTCGGTGAAGACGACCTTGCCGACGAGGGCATCCGCCGGAATCCGGTCGGCCGGGTAGGTGGCGGCGCCGGTCACCTTGTCGACCGCGTCGAGCCGGACCGGCGTGGAGCCGACGCTCATGACGAAGCTCCTCGATGTCGGTACGCCGACCGCTGGGTCGACCGGGCCGGATGGACCGAGCCGGCCGTGTGCGACGAGGTGCAGTGACGGCGCGCCGTGACACGCATCGGGACGGCGCCGGATCGCGTGGGCCGTCCTGGGTCGGTCACCGTGCTCATGACGGATCTCCTGCCGTCGGCACACTCGTGCCGGGGTCGGGGCCGGCACCGGACCGGGCGGCGACGGCGACGGCGGACTCGATGGCGCGGTAGCCGGTGCAGCGGCACAGGTTGCCGGCGAGGGCGGCGCGGACCTGCGCCGGTGATGGGTCGGGGATCTCGCGCAGGAGCGCATCGCACGACATCAGGAAGCCGGGGGTGCAGAACCCGCACTGGACGGCGTAGTGGTCGACGAACGCCCTCTGGATCGGTGCCAGCGCCCCGTCCTCGGCGAGCCCTTCGACGGTGACGACGTGGCAGCCGTCGGCGCGGGCGGCGGGAACGAGGCACGACATGACGGCCGTGCCGTCGAGATGCACGGTGCATGCGCCGCATTCGCCTTCGGCGCAACCTTCCTTGACCCCGGTGCAATGCGCTTGGTCGCGGAGCCAGTCGAGCAGGCTCACGCCGGTCGCCGAGGCGGCGGTCACCTGCCGGCCGTTGACGTCGACCGTGATCGTCGTGTCGGCGGTGACGGTGCCGGCGCCGGTGCGGCGGGCGGCCGGTCGGTCGGCGGCGGTGACGGTGCGCAGGAGCGGCGGGCGGACCGGCCAGCGGCCGGCCTGGTCACCGCCGGCGATCGCGAGCAGGCCGCGCTCGACCATCACGGCGACCTGACTGTCGCGGTACTCGGCGGTCGCCCGCAGGTCGTCGATCGGGGCGGCCGCGGCCCGGGCGAGCTCACCGGCCCGTCGGCACGCGTCGTCGTCGAGCGGGTTGCCGACGAGTGCGTCGGTGAGCCCGTCGACGGTGATGATCGTCGGGGCGACGCTGCCGAGGGCGACGACGACGTCGGCCACCGCGCCGTCGTCGGAGAACGCCACGCGCGCGGCGACGTGGACGACCGAGATCGCCTGCGCCCGGCGGAGACCCGACTTGACGAAGATCGACCGCACGTCCCCGCTCGGGCGGGGGACGGTGATGCCGACGACCAGTTCGTCGTCGGCGAGGGTGGTCCGGCGGAATCCGGTGATGAACTCGGCGATCGGCTGGGTGCGGGTGCCCGTCGCCGAGGCGATCTCGATCCGTGCGTCGAGCGCGGAGAGTGCCGAGATCGTGTCGTTCGCGGGGCTGGCCGTGACGATGTTGCCGGCGACCGTGGCCCGGTTCCGGAGCTGCGGTGACCCGATCTCGATGCACGCCTGGGCGAGCGCCAACGCGTCGGACCGACACAACTCGTGGTCGACCACGTCGTGGTGCGTGGTGGTCGCTCCGAGCCGGATCGCATCGTCGGTCGTCTCGATCGCCGACAGACCGGGGATCCGGCTCAGGTCGATCAACAGCTCGGTTCCGCCGTGCGCGCCGCGATCGAGCTCGACGATCAGGTCGGTGCCGCCGGCGATCGGACGGGCGCGTGAGCCGTGCTCGGTCTTGAGCGCGAGCGCTTCGTCGAGGCTCGCCGGCGCCGCGTAGCCCGGCACGCGCGTCGGAGGGCGTTGGACGTGATGCAACTGATTCATGCTGGTGTGCACGCTAGACCTCCACGGGACCGTCGACAGCCCCATGAACACAGTTCACAATCTCGCGATCCGTCCCCGGGCAGGTCGCTACCGGTCGCGCCCGCCAACGTCCGAGTGGTGGGAGTACGGCGCCCCGACCGCCACGACGGACTCGACTCGGGCGCGGCCGTCCGCGGTCGCGAGCGGGACGACTCACGTCGAACCGGCGGAGAACCCGTGGTGGCGGTGCCGGCTGCTCGCGGCATGATCCGTCGTTCGTTGTTCAGGCGGCGGGTCGGCGGTCGAGGAGGGTGCCGGTCCAGTGGGTGGTGCCGTCGGGGCGGGTCCAGGTGGCGGTGCGGTCGGGGGTGATGGTGAGGTTCCAGCCGCCTTCGTGGACCTGGTGGTGGTGGGTTTCGCACAACGGGACCATCCGGTCGAGGTCGGTGCGGCCGCCGGTCGCCCAGGGTTCGAGGTGGTGGATGCGGCAGTCGTCGATGGTGACCGAGCAGCCGGGTTCGGCGCAGGTGGTGTGCATGGCTTGGAGGGCGAGGCGCTGTTCGCGGGTGGCGAGTCGTTTGGCGCGGCCTTCGTCCAAGACGACGCCGCGACCGTCGAGCACGATCGGGATGAGATCGGTGTCGCATGCCATGCGGCGGACGGTTTCGATGGGCAGGTCGACGCCGGAGTCGGTCTCGCACAGGGTGTCTTCGTGGCGGACTCCGGTGAGGCTGTCGAGGTCGATGTGCACCACGATCCCGCCGCTGTCGTGGGAGGCGGGGTTGGTGGTGGCGTCGATGAGGGCGTCGACGGTGAGCCGGTCCCAGCCGGTGCGCCGGCTGCCGGCGTGCTGCTCGCGTCGACGCAGCCGGGCCCGTGATGTTTGGATGGCGGCCCAGAGTTGGCGGTCGGTGACGGGGTCGGCCTCGATCAACGTCTTGTGCATCCCGGTGGTCGGGTCGACCCACCGGGTGATCTTCGACTGTGCTCGCTGCCGCTCGAGCTCGTCGACCTCCGCGGTGGCGTTGTGGCGGGCACGGATGCTGCGGGCCAGGTCGCGGCATTCGCGACCGAACGCGTCGACGCCGGTGTGACGGGCCGAATCGAGCAGGTCGCCGGCGCAGGAGATGAACTCGGAGCGTTCGGCGTCGTCGAGGTGCTTGGTGGCCGCGGTCACGGCGTCGACGTGACCGGCCGAGATCTGCCCGTCGCCGAGGGCGTCTTCGAAACCGGGCATCGCCGTGCAGGTCTGTTCGCGTTCGTCGGCCGCACGCGCATCCTTGGACGATTGACGGCCCCTGTCGGACAGCGACGATCGCGGATCGCCGGCGCGGCCCTCGGCGGCGAGCCGACGTTGCCGTCGCGTCGCTCGCACCTGGCGGGCGTCCAACCACGATCGGAGCTCGGCCAGCGACGACTGGTACGCATCGAGTCCGTCGGCGTCGAGCACATCAGGATCGGTGTCGCGAACGACGACCAGCAGCTCATCAGGTGAGCGTGGCATCGGGTTGCCCTCCCTTCGTGTGAATGAAGTGGTTCTGGAGGGGAAGTCGGTCACATCAGCATACAGAACATACGTTCGAACGGCAACACCTGAACAGGGATTTCTCCACCAACCCGGCGGTTGCTCCCACGGCGATGGTCTCGTGGTGGCGA
>Ga0316576_10000837_pt1 | contig 15551 bp, 11 predicted proteins | sample S0NA_FD_203075 | JGI IMG/M metagenome (GOLD analysis project Ga0316576, IMG submission 203075) | Rhizosphere microbial communities from salt marsh grasses in Alabama, United States - S0-2_050615r3r5 | ecosystem: Host-associated > Plants > Roots > Rhizosphere | place: USA: Alabama | collected... | reverse complement strand
CGTGCGTACTCGGCGCCCAGCCCCCTGGATCCTCCGGCCACCACGGCCCAGGGGCCGTAGCGGCCCCGCCATGATTTTTCCATTCAATATACTCCACTGAGTGTATTAACAGGCCGCCAGCCCCTCCAGCACCCGCTGGGCCGCGGCGATGCCATCGGCCGCCGCCGAGACGATCCCGCCGGCGTAGCCCGCCCCCTCCCCCACCGGATAGAGCCCCGCCGCCCCCGGCGACTGTCCGGTGCGCGGATCGCGGAGCACCCGCACCGGCGAGGAGGTGCGGCTCTCCACGCCGACCAGGACCGCCCCCGCGTCGATGAGCCCGCGCATCTTGCGCTCCAGCGCCGGGAACCCCGCGCGCATCGCCTCGACGACGAAGGGGGGCAGGACCTCGTGCAGGGGCGCCGGCCGCACCGGCACCAGCGCCGAGGTCCGCTCCAGGGCGCGAGGCGCCCGGCCCTCGAGGAAGTCGGTCAGGCGCTGGCCCGGCAGCGCGTGGACCCGGCCCGGCGCGTTCACCGCTTCGGCCGCGGCCCTCTCGAGCGCCTGCTGCCAGCGCAGACCGCGGAGCGGACCGCCATCGGGCATGTCCTCCAGGGCGACGTTGACCACCATCGCCGCGTTGGAGAAGCGCCCACGCCGGCCGGCGTTGGACATGCCGTTGGAGGTCACCCCGCCCACATCGCTGGCGGCGTTCACGATGAAGCCGCCCGGGCACATGCAGAAGGAGTAGAGCGCGCGCTGCTTGCCGTCGGGGTCCCGCCAGGTGTGTGCCAGCTGGTAGCGCGCGGCGCCCAGGGCCGGGTGCCCGGCGCCCGGACCGAGCTGGATGCGGTCGATGGTCGCCGAGGGGTGCTCGAGGCGGGCGCCCACGGCGAAGGGCTTGGCCTCCAGGGGCAGGCCGAGCCGCTCGAGCTCGTCGTAGAGCGGGCGCGCCGAGTGTCCGGTGCAGAGCAGCACCGTCTCCGCCGGCACCCGCGCGCCCCCCTCGAGGAGCAGGCCGCCGATGCGCCCGCCCCGGAGCTCCAGCGAGGCGACATGGGCGCCGAAACGAAAGTCGACGCCCCGCTGCTCCAGCCTGCCGATCATCACCTCGATGACGCGGCGAATGCCGTTCGAGCCGAGGTGCGGAGCGTGGAGGTAGCGGACCTCCTCGGGCGCGCCGCAGCCCACCAGCGTCTCCATGATGAAGGGCACGTGGGGCGAGTGGGTGCGCGTGGTGAGCTTCCCGTCGCTGTAGGCGCCCGCGCCGCCGGCCCCGAAGCACAGGTTGCTGCGCCGATCCAGCTCTCCGGCCCGCAGGAAACGGGCCATCGCCCGCAGCCGGGGGCGCAGGGGCTCGCCCTGCTCCAGCACGATGCTCCGCACGCCGTGGAGCGCGAGCCAGTGAGCCGCGAAGAGCCCGCCGGGGCCCGCGCCGACGATGACCGGTGACGGGTCGGGCTGCCTCCGGCGCACGAAGACCGGGGGCTCATCATCGCCGGGCTCCGGCACGCCGATGGCGTAGACCCAGGCGATACGCCGCTTGTTGCGCGCGTCCAGGCTCTTGCGCAGGATGCGGTGGGCGCCGGCGACGCCCAGCCGCTCGAGCGCCTGCTCGAAGGCGGCGCGATCGTGGTCAAAGGGGAGCCGGATCTCGCCCGCGCGCTTCACGGCGCGAGCTTGCGGCGGCTGGCCCGGGGGGTCAAGGCTCCTCGCGCCGACCGTTGAAGGCGACGAAGACCAGCGCGGAGACCGTGATGCCAAAGATGTTGGCGTCGAGGCCCAGCGGCAGCGCGAGCGCGTTCGCGCCCTCCGCCGCGGCGAGTCCCGAGGTGGTGATCCCGCCGAGGAGCATGGCCCAAAACGCCCCGCCCCGGCTCCTTGTATGGCCGGTCAGCACGCCGACCACCGGGACAAAGAGCCCGGAGACCATGAAGGCGTAGGAGTAGAGCATGAGCTGAAGGACGTTCTGCATCGCGCCGGCCAGCACCAGGGCGGCGGCGCCCAGCACCGCCGTCACGATCTGCGACAGCCGGACCGCCCGCGGGCTGGTCGCGTCGAAGGGCAGAAAGCGGTCGAGGATGTCGGTGGTCACGTTGCCCGAGGAGGCCATGAGGCAGCTGTCCGCCGTGGACATGATCGCCGAGAAGTAGGCCGAGACCATCAACCCCTTCAGCCCCACCGGGAGCACCCGGCGCAGGAGGAGCGGCAGCCCCATCTCCGCGTCCAGGGCGTTGACGTCACCAAAGCCCAGGGAGGCGAACATCCCCTGGTCGGCGGCGACCCGGGCCATCAGCCCGAGGAGCACGCCCATGAACGCCATCACCGGGTACTCGAAGAGCCCGGCGATGAACCAGGCGCGCTTCGCGTCGGCCTCGCTGCGCGAGGCGTAGATTCGCTGGTACAGGGTCATGCCGACGTACCAGATCGGCACGATGGTCACCATCCAGTTCACGAGCCGGGCCCAGCCGACGTTGCCCAGGCTGAAGAACTCCGGGGGCACGGAGGATCGCATCGCCCCGAGGCCGCCCACCGCGAAGTAGGCCACCGGGATCCCGACCCCGCACAGCCCCACCATCAGCACCGCCCACTGGATCGTGTCGGTGTAGATCACCGCCTTCAGCCCGCCCATCACGGTGTAGATCACCACGATGCAGCCCATCACCAGCAGCGCGGTCTCGATGCTCAGCCCCTCGAAGGCGGCCGAGGCCAGCTTGGCGCCGGCGAGGATCTGGGACGCGGTGAAGCCCAGGTAGCCGACGGCCGAGATGATCCCGGCGAGGAACGCGACCCGCGAGCCGTAGTGGTGGCCGAAGAACTCAGGCAGCGTGTAGAAGCGGTGCTCGACGCCGAGCTTGCGGACCCGGGGGATCAGCAGCACCGCGCTGGTCCAGGCGCCGATCAGCCCGGTGAACAGCATCCAGGAGCCCGAGATCCCCATCGCGAAGCCGAGGCCGCCCAGTCCAATGGAGAACCCCCCGCCGACGTCCGTGGCGACAACCGAGAGCCCGATGTGCAGGCTACCCATGCTCCGCCCGGCCAGGTAGTAGTCGTCGGCGTCCGCGTTGCGACGCATGAAGTAGACACCGACGCCCAGCATCACGAGGATGTAGACGCCGATGATCGCGAGATCGAGCACCGGCATCGGTGCAAGTGTTCCAGGGGATCGCCGCCCGATCAACCCTCGGCCGACATCTCGCTGGGATTCGCGCCCGGACGCGGCTACCATGCGTCCATGGCATCCGGCAGAACCTTCAGCCGCGAGGTAGCGCAGCGCTTCGTGAGCGAGGGGGACTTCGAGGCGGCGCGGCAGTTCTTCGTCGAGGAGAAGCCCGAGCTGACCACCGAGGTCGTGCTCCGCTTCCGCGGTTACACCCGCGTGCTCCTGAAGGAGAACCGCGACAACTACGGTCTCTACTTCGTCAACCCCGGCGCGCCGGTCCCCTTCCTCTGGCTCGGCATGGCCTGGCGCGTGGGCGACCCAAAGGGCACGCTCCCGGCCTGGGGGGCGAGCCTGGAGGTCAACGGCGAGCACGTCACGCAGTTCGAGGAGGGCGTGGGGGGCCTCCTCGAGGCCTGCCGCGCGGCCGAGTCCGCCGACCACGAGCTGAAGCTGCACCGCTTCGAGCGGCACGTCGAGCTCGCCTGCTGGCGGGACTTCGACTGGCTCCTCGACGAGCCGGACCAGGCCCTGGCGGTCAAGCGCTTCTGGGCCGGCTACCTCCGCGAGCTGACCGCCGCAGGGATCCCCGCGGCGGTGACCGCCTTCACCCGCGACGCCGGCATCGCCTGACTGGATCAATGTGGACGGTGGGGCGGCTGGGCGGGTGACAATTGGACCCGCATTGGGCAGACTCGGCTCCATGAAGCTCACGCCAGCGCAACTGAGGGAGCAGGCCGGTCAGCTCCGGGCCGCGGGCGAGCAGGTCGCCGTGATCCGGATCTACCTCGCGCTGCTCAGGCGCAACCCCGAGGACTACAGGACCCGGCTGCACCTGGCCGACGCCCTGGCCCAGGTCGACAGACAGGCGGCGACGGAGGTCTATCGGGCCGCCGCGGACCTCTGCACCCGGGGCGGGCGCCCGATGGTCGCCCTGGTCGCCCTGCGCGCGCTGGAGGCCCTCGGGGCCAACGTGGACCGCGAGGTCCAGGAGCTGGCGCGCCTCTACGGACAGGGGTCGAGCAGCCTGGCCGAGTCCGGCGGCGGCGGGCTCCGCATGCGGCCGGAGAGCTACCAGGTCGACGCCAAGGAGCTGCGCAGCGAGCGCACGGTGGAGCAGCTCATCGCCGAGGCTGTCGAGGTGGGGGCGTCGCTGGACGGCGTCAGCGAGCTCCCGGCGCGGTTCCACCCGGTGCCGCTGCTCAGCGAGCTGAGCCCCCCGCGCCTGGCCGGGGTGATCCGCACGATGACGGTCCACCGGCTCCCCGCCGGCCACCTGGTCTTTCGCCAGGGGGCGCCGGGGAGCAGCTGCTTCCTGCTGGCCGGCGGTGCGGTGGAGGTGCTGGCCCAGCGGCCGGACGGCAAGGAGACCGCGGTGGCCAGCCTCTCCGACGGGGCGATCTTCGGCGAGATGTCCCTGATCACCGGCTCGCCGCGCTCGGCCACGGTACAGGTGAGCGAGGAGACCGACCTGCTCGAGATCGGCCCCGAGGCGCTCAAGGCCATCGGGGACGAGCTTCCGCGGGTCGCCGGCGCCCTGGATCGCCTGGCCCAGCGGCGCTGGATGTCCAACCTGATGCGGCAGAGCCCGGTGTTCAGCGCGTTCAACGAGACCGAGCGCCTCGAGCTGCTGCGCCACTTCACCGCGCACGAGGTGCCCCAGGGGACAGTGCTGGTTCCCGAGGGCAAGGAGGCGGAGGGCATCTACCTCGTGTTGCGCGGGGAGGTCGGGCTGGTGCGGGAGGGGAAGGTCGGCTCCCGCCACGGGCCCGGCTCCACCCTCGGTCTGGACTCGATCATGAGCCGCCAGCCCGTGTCCGCCGCGGCCACCACCCTGACGCCGGCCACCGTGCTGTTCCTGGGGGCCGACGGGGTCCGCCGCCTGGTCGCCGCGGTGCCCGAGCTGGCCCAGGCGATCCGCGAGAGCGCGCCGCCGCTCTGAGCCCGGCTCAGTCAACTATCCTCCGGTTGGCCGGGGTCCCGCGATGGCTGCCGGCGTGGCGAAGAATGGAGCCGCGTGAAGACTCGCCCCCCGCGGGGGTACCTGTTGTAGACTGGGGTCCCCGGGCCCGCCCGGGGCTGAAAGATCGGTGATGTCCCCCCTCGACGAGTACCAGGCACGGCTCGAGCAGCGTCGAGCGAGCCACGCGGCCCTTGAAGGACGCGAGTCGCTGGTCTCCAACCTCCGCCTCGTGCTGTTCCTCGCGGGGGTGGCGCTGCTGATCCTCGTCCTGGTCGCCGACGTCGTTCACCCCCTTTGGCTGATCGCTCCCCTGGCGCTCTTCCTCGTCGTCGTGGTGTTCCACGACGTCGTCATCCGTCGGCGCGACCTCGCCGCCGAGTCCGTGCGGTACCACGAGCAGGCCCTGCGCCGCCTCGACGGAACCTGGCCGGGCACCGGGACGCAGCGGGTCCCCCTCGAAGGCTCCGGGGAGGACGAGGGTGAGGGCCACCCCTACGCCGCGGATCTCGACCTCTTCGGCGAGGGATCGCTGTTCGAGCTGCTCTGCACCGCGCGCACCCGGGCCGGTCAGGAGACCCTGGCCCGCTGGCTCCTCGCCCCCGCCCCTGCGGACGAGGTGCGGCGCCGGCAAGGCGCGGTGGAGACGCTGCGAGACCGGCTGGACCTGCGCGAGGACGTGGCGCTGCTCGGCGCCGGCGTGCAGGCCGAGCTCGACCCCGAGCGCCTGGCGCGCTGGGGCGAGGCGGCGCCCCGCTTCCCGCGCAGCGGCCGCCTGCTCGGGGCCGCCGCGGGTCTGTTGACCCTGGCCGCCGTGGCCGCCGGGACGCTGTGGGCCCTGGCCCTGACCGGCCCGCTCCCCCTGCTCGGCGTCGCCCTGGTCGAGGCGGCGATCTACCGCCTGACCGGCCCCCGGCTGAAGACCATCGTGGGCGCCGTGGACCGGGCCGGGCGCGAGCTCAGGGTGCTCGCCAGCGTGCTGGCCCGCCTGGAGCGCGAGGTCTTCGACGCCCCGATGCTCCGCAACCTGCAGGGCCAGCTCAGGGTCGACGGGCGCACGGCCTCCGGGGCCATCGGCCGACTGGACCGGCTCGTGACCTGGCTCGACGCCCAGCGCAACGCGCTCTTCGCGCCCGTGGGGTTCCTGCTCATGTGGACGCTCCACTTCGGCCTGGCCATCGAGCGCTGGCGGGGCGCGGCGGGCGGCGGCATCCGCCGCTGGCTCGACGCGGTGGGCCAGCTCGAGGCGCTCGGGGCGCTGGCCGGCTACGCCTACGAGCACCCGGAGGACCCGTTCCCCGAGCTGACCGATGGCCCGGCGCGCCTCGACGGCCAGGGCCTCGGGCATCCGCTGATCGCGGAGCCGGAGAGCGTCCGCAACGACGTGACCCTGGACGCCGTCACACGGGCCTGGATCGTCAGCGGGTCGAACATGTCGGGCAAGACCACGCTGCTGCGCACGGTCGGCGTCAACGCCGTGCTCGCCCAGGCCGGTGGTCCGGTCCGCGCTCGCTCTCTCACCCTGACCCCGCTCGCCGTGGGGGCGACGATCCGGGTCCATGACTCGCTCCAGGCCAAGCGCTCGCGGTTCTACGCCGAGGTCCAGCGGCTGAAGCAGCTGATGGACCTCGCCGACGGCCCATCGGGCCTGCTCTTTCTCCTCGACGAGATCCTGCACGGCACGAACTCTCAGGATCGCCGCGTCGGTGCCACCGCCCTGCTGCGCCAGCTGCTCGAGCGGGGCGCCGTCGGCCTGGTCACGACCCACGATCTCGCCATCGCCGACGCCAGCGACCGGTTCCAGGGCAAGGTGGCGAACATGCACTTCGAGGATCACATGGAAAACGGAAAGCTCGCCTTCGACTACAGGGTCCGGACCGGCGTGGTGCAGCGGAGCAACGCCATCGCGCTGATGCGGGCGGTGGGGCTCGACATCCAGGAGCACGGCGATGAGTGACGTCCTCCGCGCCCTGGTGGACCTGCTGCGCCTGGAGCAGGTCGAGCAGGGGATCTACCGCGGGCAGAGCCAGGACCTGGGCTTCGGCGCGGTCTTTGGCGGTCAGGTGGTGGGGCAGGCCCTCTCCGCCGCGCGGCAGACGGTCCAGCAGGACCGGGAGGTCCACTCGTTCCACTGCTACTTCCTGCGGCCGGGCGACGCCCTCCGCCCCATCGTCTACGTCGTCGACGTCATCCGCGACGGCAAGAGCTTCAGCACCCGTGGGGTACGCGCGATCCAGCACGGCCGCCCGATCTTCAACCTCACGGCCTCGTTCCAGCGGTCCGAGCCGGGCTTCGATCACCAGGATTCGATGCCCGAGGTCCCCGGCCCGGAGGGGCTGGTCTCCGAGCTCGAGCTCGCCCACCGCTACCGCCACCTGATCCCGGAGCCCATCCGCGACAAGCTGACCTGCCAGATGCCGATCGAGATGCGCCCGGTCAAGCTACACAACCCGCTCCAGCCGGAGAGGAGCGACCCCGTGCGCCACGTCTGGATCCGCGCGGCCGGCGAGCTCCCCGACGACGCACGGATCCAGGCCTACCTGCTGGCCTACGCATCGGACTTCAACTTCCTGGTCACCGCGCTCCAGCCCCACGGACGCTCCCACTGGGACCGCAGCATCCAGATGGCCACCATCGACCACGCGATGTGGTTTCACCGCGAGTTCCGGATGGACGACTGGCTGCTCTACTCGGTGGACAGCCCGAACGCGTCCGGGGCGCGCGGCCTGGTGCGCGGGCAGTTCTTCGACGGCCAGGGGCGCCTGGTGGCCTCGACGATCCAGGAAGGGCTGATCCGTCAGGTCACGCCCCGCGGCTGACCGTTCCGTGATACCCTCGGGCGCCGACGGAAGGAGGACGGATGGACGGCAATAACAGGGTGCTGCTCGTTACCTCGAGCCGCAACATGAAGCGCCACGTGAACCGGGCGCTGGTCTCGGCGGGGTTCGTCGTCGACACCTGTCCGCCCGTGCGTGGAACCGTCGAGCAGGCCCTCGCCCTCTCTCCGGACATGTGCATCATCGACGCCGGCGAGCGGGAAGACGAGATCCGCTGGCTGGTCGACCACCTCTACAGCGCCCACAAGGAGGTCATCGCCCTGCTCGCGTCCCAGGACCACGAGACGCCCTTCGTCCGGGACAGCCTGGCCGGCAAGAACCTGAACAACCTGATCGCCAAGCACGGAGGGGTCGCGGCGACCAGCGAGCTCATCGACGAGGCCGAGCTCGTCGTCACCTGCCAGAAGCTGCTCCGACACGACATCTTCGGCCTGGACAAGTACGTGACCACCTGGGGCATCCAGCTCCACGAGATGCCGATCATCGGCACCGAGAGCAAGGGCGAGGCCGTCGGGGCGCTCGAGGACTTCCTCGACCGCCTTGACTGCTACGCGCCGGTGAAGCAGTCGGCCACGCTGGTCGCCGACGAGCTGATCATGAACGCGATCTTCAACGCTCCACGGGACGAGGAGGGGCGCGCGAAGTACGCGACCCTCGACCGGGCCACCGACCTGGTCCTCGAGCCCCACGAGCGCGCCACCTTCTGCTACGCCTGCGACGGCCGCCACGTCGCCCTGTCGGTCCGCGACCCCTTCGGCAGCCTGGACCGGGACCTGCTGATCACCTACCTGCACACCTATTTCGCCGGCGAGCCCGCCGCGCCCGAGGAGAAGCCGGGCGGCGCGGGCCTCGGGCTCTACCTGGTGCTCAACTCGATCACCCAGCTGACCTTCAACGTCCAGGCCGGCGTGGCGACGGAGGTCATCGCGCTGTTCTACGTCCACGGCGGCTCCCGCGGCTTCACCCACTCCGGCCGCTCGCTGAACATCTTCTACCTCGGCTAGTAACCTGACCGCATCCCAGCGCTACCCCAGCCCGCCGTTGTGGCCCGGGCCGCCGCCCCACATGTGCCAGCCGTCGAGGGCCGGGTCGCCGGCCTCCAGGGCGATGATCGCCCCGTCCACGGTGGAGAGGTAGACCCAGCCCCGGGCGACCACGGGCGAGGCGGCGAGGCGGCGACCCACGTCGTAGGCCCAGACGGTCATGCCGGTGTCGATGTCCAGGGCGTAGACCCGCCCCCGGCGCGAGGCGAAGACCACCTGGGAGCCGGCGACCACCGGGGCGGTGAGAGAGCGTCGCCCCCGGCGCGCGCCGTCCCGGCGGCGCCAGAGGCGCTCTCCGCCCGGGCTGGTGGCGCTCACCTCCCCCGCCATCGTGTCGATCAGGCGCCCCTGAAACATCAGCGGCCGCGAGCCCTCGAAGGCCCAGACCTTGGGCCAGCTCTGCAGGTCACGGGGCACGTCCCCGAGGTAGCGTGCCCGGCTGCGGCGGAGCACGGCCACGGTCCGCCCGGTCGCCGCGTCGAGGGCGAGCTGGAACTCGGCCCGACCGCGCGCCGCGGCGATGTAGATCCGCTCGTCCGCGACCCAGGGCGCGCTGGTCGCGTGGAGCCGGCGGCGCCAGCGGCGCGCGCCGCTCGCGGCGTCGAAGCGGTACAGCGTTCCGCGAATCGTCGTGGCGAGGACCGCGCCCCCGGCCACCACCGGCGCGCTGATCAGCTCCCCGTCGACGGCGCGGCTCCAGACCGTGCGGCCGTCCCTGATGCGCATCGCGCCCAGGCGCTGTGCGCCTTCCGCGGGGTACGAGGCAAAGACCAGCCCCTGCCGCACCGCCGGCTGGGCCAGGGTCGGATCGCCGAGGTAGCGCTTCCAGCGCGTGCGCCCCGTCCGCGCGTCAAGCACGAACAGCGTGCAGCTCTCGGTGTTGAAGATCACCTCGTCGTCCAGGTAGATCGGCGCGGTCGGCCCGTTGTCCTCGAGGTTGTTGCGGTCCCAGAGCAGCCGGCCGCTCTCGGCCTCCATGGCGAAGAAGGCGTAGGTGTTGAACCCGCCGCCGGCGTAGACGCGGCCGCCTCCAAAGGCCACCGAGGTGAGCTGCTCGGCCACGGGCAGCCGGGTGATCCATCCGCGGCGTCCGTCGCCGAAGCGGAAGCTCGCCGTGCTGGCCAGGCCGACGCGCGGCACGGGCAGCCGGGTCGGCGCCCGATCCTCGCCGAGCGGAAGGTCCAGCCCGGCGGCGGCGGCGCCCGCCGGGGATGCCTGGTCGCGCTCGAGGGCGTCGAGCACCGCGGGGTCGATGTCCGCCCCCTGCCGCAACGCCAGCGGCGCTGGCTCAGGGGCCGAGGTCAGCGCCGGCGGATCCGCTGGCGGATCCGAGCAGGCCAGAGGGAGCGCGACGAAAATCGAGACGAGGGATGTCCGGATCATGGCTACCTCCCGCGGCCCGGATCCACGGGCCGGAAGACGAACGGGTAGTGCACCTCGACGATCCCGCCCCCGCTGACGCTGGGAAACTCCCAGCGCCGCCCCGCCGCGGCGACGCAGCTCCCCACCGCCGGGTTACCGAGGCTCGAGGAGGCCACCTCGGAGGTCACGACCTTCCCCGTCTCGTCGATGACCAGCTTGAGCTCCACGCGGCCGCCGATGGCCTTCTTGTTGGGGCCCAGCTCCTTCTCGTAGCAGAAGCGCACCTCGTTGAGGTGCCGCCGGATCACCCGGCGCAGGATCTCCTTGTCCAGGGATCCGCGGACGATCGCCCGGCCGACGAGGATCCGGGGCGCCACGGCCGCGCGGTGCGCGATGAGGGCCCCCCGCCCCGCGCCGTAGCTGTGGCCATAGCTCACAACAACGCCGCCGCCGCTCCCCAGCCCGCCCAGGGACCGCATGGTGAACTGCGGCCGGTCCACGGCCACGCGCACCCGCGCCGCCTTGTCTGCCCCCGTGGAGGAGTCCTCGTCCACGGCGACGAAGGCGGTCAGGCGCGTGAGGATCTTGTGACGCAACGAGAGCTCGAGGATCTGACGCTCGAGCGCGACGCGCTCCTTGTCCCCCCGCGTACCGACGAGGCGACGCTCGAGCTCGGCGATCCGCGCCCGGGCCCAGGCCAGGGCCACCGCCCGGTGCCCGGTCTCGCGGCGGGGCAGCTCGACGGGCAGCTCCAGCTTGACCGGCACGCCCTGCCGCCGGCCGCGCACGACCAGCGTGCCGCGGCCCGGAGCGCGGTACAGGCCATGAAGGAACAGCGGCTCGCCCTCGTAGAGGTCGGGGATGCGGCCGGGGGTCATCGAGGCCACCCTGACCCCGCGTAGCTCGACGGTCAGATCCGTGAGCAGCGGCCGCCGAAGCCGCTCGTACAGCCGGTCCACCGTCCGCTCCACCGGCTCGTCGGGCCGCACCACCCGCGCCAGCCCGCGGCCCATCGCGGCCATCTCCTCGAGCAGGTAGCGGTTGACCGCGCTGCCCACGCCCAGGGCGAAGAGGCGCGCCTGTCCCATCCGACGCCGCACCAGCCCGAGCAGCGCGGCCTCGTTCCCCACGTAGCCGTCGCTGATGAAGACCACCATGCGCAGCCGCGCCGGATCGTGAGGCAGTCCCAGGGCGGCCTTGAGCCCCTCCTCGATCAGCGTGCCGCCACCCGCGCGCAGCCGCTCGACCCACCGCAGCGCGAGCGCGCGGTTGGCTGGCCGGTTGGCGACCATCCGCGGGCCGAGGGTCGAGACTCGGTCGGAGAAGCGGACGATCTGAAACGTGTCATCGCGGCCCAGCCCGGCCAGGAAGCGCCGCACCAGCCGCTTGGCCGCCCCCAGGGGGGCCCCGGTCATGGACGACGAGGCGTCGACGACGAAGATCAGCTCACGCGGCACAGCGACGAGCTTGCCCGCGGCCGGGGGCTGGACCATCAGGAGCAGCGATCCGGGCGCGCCGGGATCGCCGCGGTGGGTGATCAGCGCGGCGCGGGGCCGGTCGCCGGCCACCCGGTAGCGCAGGACGAAGTCGCGGTTCGGGACGCGGTCCGTCGCGGCGATGGCCACGGAGACCGCGGAGACGGACCGCCGCTGGCTGCGCAGCCGGTGGGACGGTGAGCGCGGACCGTCGATGGGCAGGCCCGCCTCGAGCTCGACCTGCAGGTCGATGTCGTGGGCCGAGCGCAGGTCGGGCGGAAGCACGGGGGGCGAGAGCAGCCGCGTGTTCCCCTTGCGCCCCGCCTTCCGCGGCACGAACCGCGGTCCGACCACCATGGGGAAGACCAGCTCGTAGGATCCGGCGTCGTAGCGCAGCCGGCTGACGTAGCGCAGGGTCACCTCCACCGGCGCGCCGGGCACCAGGTTCGCCACGTGCTGGGTGAACAGGTTGGGCCGCTCCTGGGTCAGCAGCGCCGCCACCCGACCGGCAAGCGTCGCGCGACGATAGACCGCCCGGGCCTCGCCCCGCGGCAGGATCCGCCCGCGGATCACGCGCTCCCCGTTACGGAGCGAGAAGCCCCAGACCGCCGAGTCGGTGGGGAGGGGGAAGGCGTAGACCGCCTCGATCTTCTTCTCGAAGGGGTTCCTGAAGCGCTGCCGCACGGTGGCCTCGGCCAGGTAGCCCGAGACTCTGATCATCACCTCGGTGTGCTCCAGGGGGACCTTCACCACCCGGGGCCCCTGGTTGACCAGCAGGCTGCCCTGGGTGACGAAGTCGTTCTTCTCGCTCGACGCGCCGGCGGCAGGCGCGGCGCAGATCAGCGCCATCGCCAGGGCCGGCGTCACGGCCCGCGTTCGCATGACGTCTCCGGTGTTGTTTGGCTTGCCCTACCCTTCCGACACCGGAAGCGGGACCAAGTTCCCCGGGCGGGTCAAACCTTGACGCAGACCGCGAGGCCATCGCGGACCGGGAGGATCGTGCTGTCGAGCGCCGGGTGGCCGTGGATCAACTGATTGAACTCGAGCACCGCCCGCGTGGTCTCGTCGATTGCGCCCTCCGCGGCGACCTTGCCCTTCCAGAGCACGTTGTCGGTGACGAAGAGCCCCCCCGGCCGCAGCAGGCCGAGGGTCGGCGCCACCACCCCGGGGTACTGCTCCTTGTCGATGTCGTTGAACACGATGTCGAAGGGCCCCTCGAGCCGGCCCATGATCTCCCGGGCGTCGCCGAGGTGGAAGCGCACCCTGTCCGTCACGCCGGCGCGGCCGAGGAAATCCAGGGCAAGGGCCCGGTTCTCCTCGGCAGTCTCGGTGCAGTGGACCTCGCCTCCCGGGGGCAGCGCCCGGGCGAACCACAGCGCCGAGTAGCCGAAGCCGGATCCCAGCTCGAGCACACGGCGGGCGCCGCTGGCCCGGGCGAGGATGGCGAGGATCTGCCCCACGTGGGGCCCGACGATGGGGAAGCGCCGCTCGGCGGCGAGATCCTCCATCTCGCGTCGGACCGGGTCAGCCGGCGCCCCGAGGGAGGAGATGTATCGTTCGATGGCAGGAGCGATGATGTCCATCGCTCAAACGTAGCGGCGTGCCGCGGGGTGCGCAACCACCGGCGGGTCAGTGATGTCCCAGCCTACCTCCACTTGCGCGGGCCGAAGGTCGCGCGAGAGATGGCGTCGCCGATGGTCGCCGCGTCGTAGGGTTTCTGCAGGAAACCCTGGACCCCGGCGCCCAGCAGCCCGCGAGCAAGGCTCAGCTCGGTCTGGCCCGAGCTGATCAGTACGCGCACGGAGGGGTCGATCTTCCGCAGGGCCTCCAGGGTCTCCTCCCCGCCCATCTTGGGCATCACCAGATCCAGGATCACCAGCTCGATCATGTCCTTGTGTAGATCGAAGACCTGGACCGCCTCGACGCCGTCCCGGGCGATCTGCACCGGGTAGCCCAGCCCCTCGAGCAGCCGCCTCGCGCTGTTGCGGAAGACCTCCTCGTCGTCCACCAGCAGGATCATCCCCCGGCGCAGTGTCTGCGTCTTCGCCGGCCCGACCGCCGCGGCGGGAGCGGACCGCTCGTGAACCTCGGCCAGCGGCAGGTAGACCCGGAACGTCGTCCCACGGCCCTCCTCGCTCTCCACCTCCACGTCGCCGCCGTGCTGACGCACGATGCTCAGCACCGAGGAGAGGCCGAGACCCGCGCCCTTCCCCTTGCCCTTGGTGGAGTAGAAGGGCTCGAAGATCCTCCGGCGGATCCCCTCCGGGATGCCGCAGCCGGTGTCACTGACCGAGATCTCGACGTGCGGCTGTTGTTTCCTCGACGCCGTCGCACGCACGTGCAACGAAAGCGTGCCGCCTCGAGGCAGCATCGCGTCCCGGGCATTGATGCAGAGATTCATCAACATCTGGCTCAGCTGCCCCGGGTCTCCCTTGACCTGCAGACCTCCCTCCAGCTCGTCCTCGACCACCATCGAGCGCTCGAAGGTCCGGCTCACCAGGCTGACCACCTCGTGGACCAGATCCGTCATGTCGACCAGCACGTCCTCACGCTCGTCCCGGCGTGACAGCCCGAGGAGCTGCCGCGAGATCTGCACCGCCCGCTGGGCGGCCATGTCGATGTCCCCGAGGCACTCCTGGACCTCGCGGTCGGCGAAGGTCACCGTCTTCCCGATGCCGCGGAGGAAGCCCACGTTGGCCAGGATCGCGCCGAGGATGTTGTTGAAGTCGTGGGCCACGCCGCTCGCCAGCCGGCCGATGGACTCCAGGCGCTGGGCCTGGAGCATCTGGTCCTCGAGCTCGTCATACTGGCTGAACATCAGGATCGACGTGTTGCCGATGCGCAGCTTGTCGCCAAACTTGAGGGCTTTCCGCTCGACGGCGACGCCGTTGACCATGGTCCCGTTCTTGCTGCCCAGGTCCTCGAGCTCGTACTGACCGCTGGCGACGCGCCGGATCCTGGCGTGGGACCGGGAGACGTCGTCTGACACGATGCGCACGTCGGATCCGCTTCCCCGGCCGATCACCACCTCCCCCTCCACGACGTGTGTCCGGCCCGCGTCCGCGCCCACCAGCACGATGAGCAGCGCCTTCTCCTGCTTCACCGGATGGTGCTCGCCGGTCGCCGTGGTCACAACCTGAGTGATGGTTGTGCTCTCGAGCCACTCTTCGTCTTTGAACACTGCTGGACCCTACCTCCCTCCGTCCCGCGGACGGAAGCGCAGAGAGGCAGGGCCCCCTCTCAAACCGTGCGCGCGGATTTTCCGCACACGGCTTCCCGATGGCCTCTCGAATCGCGGCATGACGCGACCTCCCCCGGGCATCGTAGGTTCCGGCCCAGGCGTCTCTTTGCCGCTGTCTGCGTCTCGGCGTACCATGACGGCACATGATAACAGTTTCGACAACATGCAACCATCTTGGCATGTTGCCTCGCCCCACTCGACGGTTGTCCGTCGGCGCCGGTTCGTACACTTAATATATTCCACTTAATGTATGACAAGCGCGAGGCCGACGACGTGCCATGCTCTGTGGTATGGACCGCGCCACCCGGTGGCCACGAATCGCCCTCTGGCTCGTGGGCGGCACCCTGGCCTACAACGTCCTCGAGGCCGTCATCGCCATCTGGTCTGGCCTTCGCGCGGAGAGCATCGCGCTCCTCGGCTTCGGGCTGGACAGCGTGATCGAGACCGCGGCTGCGGCTGTCCTGCTCTGGCGCCTGGGCCTCGAGGCTCGCGGC
>Ga0316576_10000836_pt1 | contig 15564 bp, 9 predicted proteins | sample S0NA_FD_203075 | JGI IMG/M metagenome (GOLD analysis project Ga0316576, IMG submission 203075) | Rhizosphere microbial communities from salt marsh grasses in Alabama, United States - S0-2_050615r3r5 | ecosystem: Host-associated > Plants > Roots > Rhizosphere | place: USA: Alabama | collected... | reverse complement strand
GACTCAGCAGGCGCCAGGCCACGCCGCCCGTCCGCATTCCGCCGTAGCTCTCGCCGAGGACGTACTTGGGAGAAGCCCAGCGCCCGTTTTCGGTGACGTACCTGGCGATAAAGTCGGAAACCGACTTGATGTCCTGGTCAACGCCCCAGAAATCCTCGCCCTTGCCTTCTCCCACCGGCCGCGAGAAGCCCGTTCCGACGGGATCGATCATCACCAGGTCCGCCTGGTCGATGATGCTGTAGACGTTGTCCACGTGGCGATAGGGCCCGGCAGGACTGAAACCGCCGTCCGTCGCCACCGCACGTTGCGGGCCCAGCACCCCCATGTGCAACCAGATCGATGCGGAGCCGGGCCCGCCGTTGTAGGCGAACATGATCGGACGCTTGCCCGGATCGGCGCCATCGGCCGTGTACGCGGTATAGCCGAACAGCGCGATTGGCTCGTCCTTGTCGTTGCGCATCAGCATGGTGCCGGCCGTGGCCGTGTAACGCACGGTCTTGCCGCCGATCTTCAACTCGTGCTGTGACGTCCATTGCCGGGCTTCCGGGACGTCTTTACCGGCATCATCGGCTTTATCTGCGGGGGCGTCCCCGGCCAGCGCCGGCAGGCAGAACGCCGCCAGCAGCACGGCCGCAATCAATCGTTTCATGGTCTTTCCTCTGGATTGTCGATGGAGCTTCTGGTCGCTATATCACTTCATCTGCGAAGCGAGTGCGTCTTCCGGAATGATCTTCACAGGCTTGCCGGTGGCCCGCAAACGCATGGCTTTTTCAATTTCCTCGCCCAGCCCGCCACTGCGCCATTCGTCCACACCGAGGCCGCCGACCACGAGGAACTGGGCGTCCGCCGTGACGCTCGGTTTCACCACGCCGCCGCGACGCTCGATGGCCGTCCGGCAAACCTCGACCGGGCCGAACACGAAATTGCCGGTCAGGCAGAACCGCGTCCTGTTGAAATTGATGATGCCGACATCGTCGAACCAGAGTTCGGTCAGGTCCACCTGTTCAGCGAGGTCTTCCAGCCGGTCTTCGATCAGCATGTTCAGCGTGTCCACCAGGTGGCTGCGTTCTTCCTCGGTGATCACGCCGTCCTCGAGCACCGCCTTGATGCGGTCATGGATCACGTTGCCGGGAAAGGATGACATCATTGCATACCGCTGCTCCAGCCAATCGCTCAGGAAGTGTATTTCGTCATCGGTGAGTTCCTCATCGGCCAACAGGCCGCGCGCGATCCCCAGCAGCTCGCCCAGCGACTGCTTTAGTGCGCTGGAGTCAAATGAGGCCGCGTTCCTGTCATCTGTGCTCATTTCAGTCATCATCGTCGGTTTTGCGGGTAAACTTACTTTACCAGCAGGCGCAGCGGGGTGCATCGTGCCCGCGCCCGCCCTTTATCATTCGCTCGACAGGAAACCATTCCATGGCAGCTTTCGGTCCCCCGTATCGTGCGGGCTTGTTCCGCGTCCTTCTCCTCATCGTCGTCGCCGTACCGGCCTGGGCCGGAGTCGAGCCTTCTCGCCTGACCAGCTTCGTCGCGCACGGCATGGACCTCTGGCACGTGCCCGGCCTGGCAGTCACCGTCGTTTCCAGCGACGAGGTCCTGTTCCAGCAGGGCTTTGGCGAAACCTCCGTCGAAAATGCCCGGCCGGTCGACGAACACACGCTGTTCGCGAATGCCTCGACCACGAAGGCCATGGTCGCCGCCGGCATTTTGATGCTGGTCGACGAAGGCCGGCTCGGACTGGACGATCTGGTGATCAAACACATCCCGGAACTTCATTTCAGCGATGCGCTGCTGGACGAACAGCTGACGCTTAGGGACCTGCTGTCGCACCGCACCGGCCTTCCCAGCACCGACCTGTGGACCTTTTTCCAGGGCATGCCCCTCGACGAGCAGATCCGCCGCCTGGAATCGGTGCCGGCCGCCGCACCGATCCGCACCCGGCACATTTATCAGAACACCATGTTCGAGATCCTGGGTCTCGTGATCGAGCGTGTCAGCGGCCAGCGCTGGGACCGGTTCCTGCACGATCGCCTGTGGCAGCCCATCGGCATGACTGAAACCTTCGGCGCCCGCGGCCAGATTCCGCCGGATCTCGCCCATGTCTCGCCGCACGTATACCAGCACGACACCGTCAGCGTGACCGACTGGGACCTGCCCGCCGACGAGACCGACGCCGCCGGCTCGGTCTGGAGTTCAATCCACGACATGGCCCTGTGGGCGCAGTTCCTGCTGCGCGGCGGGGTAACCGCCTCCGGCGACCGCTTGCTCGCCGAGAGCAGCTACGCGGAGATGTTCAAACCGCAGGCCCTGATCGACCGGGCCGACTTCTATCCGGTGGCCCGACTCACCTCGCCCAACTGGATCAGCTATGGGCTGGGTTGGTTCCAACAGGATTTCGAAGGTCGGAAAATCGATTTCCACACCGGAAGCCTCTCCGGCCTGATCGCCATCATCGGGTTGGACCGGGCGGGCGACCGGGCCGTCGTCGTCATGGGCAACCGCGACCACGCGGAGATGCGCCATGCCGTGCTGTGGGAAGTCATGGAGCAGGAAGCGCAACCGCGCGACTGGAACCAGGCGGTCTTCGATCTTTATGCCGACCTGCGGTCCGAAGCCGAAGAGAAGTGGAAAGAAAAAGAAAAGCGGCGGCTCCGTGGAACCCGGCCCAGCCTGTCGCTGAAGTCCTACGCAGGACGATACGACAGCCCGGCCACGGGTCCGATTGCCATCAGTCATTCGGGCGGCCAACTGTCGCTCCAGACCGGCAAGATCAACTTGCCACTGAGCCACTGGCACCTCGACACATTCCTGATCGACTACGAGCCATGGCAGATGCGCGAATTCGCGACTTTCCGGATCGAACCGGATGGGTCCATCGGCGGTCTCGAGCTGTTCGGACAGACGTTGAAGCGGGACGCGACCGACGACTAGCCAACCCCCGCCGCGCACCCCCCTTCACCCAGCTCCATCCAGCTCATGCTGCAGGTGACGCCGGAACCCTCAAACGGGAACGCAAAGGACGCAAAGGGCGCGGAAGACGCCAAGTTTTGTGGAAAATGAAAAGCATGACCGGGGACGGCACTCAGGCAGGGCAACACCTGTGCCTCCGTACCAGTCCAATTCCATTTCGCGTCTTTAGCGTGCTTCGCGCCTTTTGCGTTCCAACACAGGCCGTACTGAAGCGGGCTAGTGCCAGCTATTGCCGCCGACGCTGATGTAGCCGTGATCACCCACCGGCACGCCGACGCTGAGGCCGACACCGACGTTGGCGTTACATCCGGCCAGGCCGAGGCAGCAGGCGCACAGGAGCAGCATTGCGATTCGCTTGGTCCAGGTCTTTGTCATCATTCAGTCCCCTGCGGTTCAGGCCATTGGTGCAGCGCCAGGATGGCGCCGGTCGGGTCTTCGACGACGGCCAGCTGACCATCCCGGAGTTCGGGCGAGGGCGCCAGCAGTACTTTGCCTCCGAGTTCCTCGGCGCGGCGGGTGGCGGCGACCGGGTCTTCGACCGCGAAATGGGTCAGCCACAGCGGCTGCAACCGCTCGTCGGGGCGTTGCATCACCCCCGCGCGCTCGCGTCCCTGCGCCATCAGCATCAGGTACTCGCCGCCACGGCGCTTCAGTGTTTCAGTGCGGTAGCCGGCCAGCCCGGCATAGAAGCGCGCCGCAGCCTGGTCGTCGGCTGCCAGTAATTCGTCCCAGACCACCTGCCCGGCGACCGGCGCCTTGGAATCATCGGGATCGCCGAGACGGCTCCGCAACAGACCCACGACCGCGCCCTGGGGATCGACCACCGCGGCGGCCCGGCCCAACGCGCCCAGGTCCACGGGGCCCGCCACCACCTGCCCGCCCTCGGAACGCGTCCACTGCAGCGCCGAATCCACGTCGCCGACGGAGACATAGCCCAGCCAGCGGGAATAATCCGCGTCCTGGGGATCCGCCAGCTTCAGCAAGCCGCCCACGTAACGTCCATCATGAGTGATCACGGTGTAGGGTGCGCCGGCGGGATGTTCCACATCCTGGAAACTCCAGCCGAACAGCCCGCCATAAAAGCGGCGGGCGGCCTCGACGTCGTCGGTGATCAGGTCGTGCCAGACGAACTTGCCGGTCAGCGGCGTCTCCGACAGGTGGGTGTCCAGCGCGGGGCCGGTAGCGGTGGTGCTACAAGCGGAAACGCCTCCAATCAACAAAAAAACGGCCAGCAGCCGTATCACACGCGATCGCTTCATGCGGTTTGTCCTCTTACATTGAGTCGCCGGCGGCTGAGACGGCCCGCGCCTCGTGCTCGTTCACACTGAGCACCTCGCGCGAGCCGACATATACTTCCCCGGTCTGGCCGTGGATCGATACGATATCGCCGCTACGGACCGTGCACACCGTCTGCCCGTCGGAATCCACCAGCGCCGCCTCGTTCCGGAATACCCGCAATTCTGCCACTCCGAGCACCGCAGCGTAAGCCTTATCGTCTATTCCGTGCACGGCGACGGCGGCGTGGGAGGTCGAGCCGCCTCTGGCCGCGAGCAGGCCGTCGACCGACAGGATCAGCGGAATCTCGTCCGGTATGGGGTTCTCCAGCACCAGCAGCACGCCATCCGAATCGGGGCCGATCGCGAGGGCCCGAACCCGTTCGACATCTTCCTCGCCGAAAGCCACCACGCCCCGAAACGCGCCGCCGGCGATCCCGATGCCCCGTCCGGCGGGCTCGCCCGGATCGCGGAAGGTGCGCAGGCTGTGGTGCAGCTCCATCTGGGCGCTTCGAGTCTGCAGGATACTGAGCACACCCCGCTCCACGGTAAATTCGATTTCCGCATCGGACCCCAGAAAGCGCCGCAGCCGCGCACTGATGTGCTTGAGGCGTCGCTCCAGCATCGGCGCCTGCGCGTGCAATTCCTCCACCGGTTCGAATGACTTCGCCGCGGTGAGCCCGCCGACCAGGTCATCGCCGCATGCGCTGAACTTCACGTCGCCGGTGAAGGCGCGGAATCCGGACCGGGTAATCTGCGTATGAGGAATCACCCCGGTCAGTGAGATACGCATCTCATCCATGCCGGCCTTCAGTTCTTCCTGGTTGGTACGGTTTCCGGCGGCCATCTGCTGGACGATGACCGCGGTGTGCCAACCCTCGCTCAGGTGTTTGATTGCGCGGTAGCGGCGGGCCCGTTCCGCGTCCCAGGATGCGTGTACGGCCCGCATCGCGTTTTTCACCTGCAGTTCCGCATCCGCGAGTATCGCTTCCAGCTCGTCGGCATGTCCCGCCTCGCGGATGGCGGCCTTGGTCTGTTCCACCACTTCGCGCATGGCGGCGCCCGACAGGTCGGTCTTGCGCGTGACGCCGCGGACGCGTTTGGCCTTCTCGACCAGGTCGTACTCTTCGAGGTCCATGCCCCAGACCGCTGCCGCGTAGGAGGCCAGGAACCGTCTCTGAGCGTCCCAGGCGAACCACTCGTCCTCGTGCGCCAGGGCCTCTGCGACCGCGTCCGTCATTCCCGCGAAAACCACGGTGGTGAGCATGCCGGGCATGGAAAACACCGAGCCGCCGCGCACGGCCAGCAGCAGCGGTGCGTCCGGGTTGCCCAGGCGCAGGCGGCTGCCTTCGTTGCGCTCTATGTCCCCGGAAAGGATGCCGATATGCCGCAGCAGTTCGTAGTCCAGGCGCTCGGGCTCGGTGTGGTGCAAGCCCATGCGCGGCAGCACCGTCGGGATAATGAACGCGTCGCGGGTGGGGATTCCCAGGTACGCGATATAGATCAGACCGCTGCCCTTGCCGCCATAACGCGACTGCAGGCTGACACCGTCCCATTCCTCGACCCGCCTGGCGATGTCCTCGCGGTGCGACAGGTGCGCGAAGTCCCACGGGTTCTCGCCGACACTGTCCCCACCGCGGTCACCCAGTTCGCCGCGGTGCTCGGAAACGAAGGCGCGCGCGATATCCGAAAAATGGACGAGGCTGTTCAGGTCGTGCATGGTGCGCTGGAAGTTGCCGAGCACTCCGCGCATCTCGGCGGCGCTGTAGCCAAGGTGCTGGGCCATCACTTCATAGGCCTCACTCACCCGGTGAACGAGGCGGTGGTAGTTCCTCTGGATCTGCTCGAGCACGTCGAGCAGTTCCGAGGGGGTCCGCGCCCGGTTGACCAGCATGGTCGAAAGGTCCCAGAGCTCGCGCGAGGTCAGGCCGTCGCGCGCCAGGTTGCCGGCGCACAGGTGCACGATGCGAAGGCACTGGTCCAGGTCGGCGCCATGCTCAAGGTAACCTGAAGCCACGTGCCGCAGCGCGAAATACCCCAGTTCTTCAAGGACGCAATCCAGTTGGTGCAACAGGTAACGCTGACTGACGAACACCCCGTTCCCCACCAGGCTTTCCAGGTCCTTGCGCACTACGCAGCAATGCTCGAATGCCTCGAATGGCTCGCCGCCCCGGTAACGATCCAGCAGGCGGTCCAGCGACTCGAACAGCCGGTCCTGGTGATCCGCGCGGATACGCTGCTCGAAAGCAGCGACGGCCTCGCGCGCCTGATGTTCTGCATCCGCAGCCCGAAAGCCCTCTTCGCCCGGCAGCCTTGCCAGCAACGATTCCAGGGCTTCGACGAAGGGGCGGCGCGCATCCTCGGCCCAGGCGCCGTCCCGGGCCTTGCTCAGCAGGCTGCGCAGGCGATGCTGGTAGACCCAGCGATTGGACGCACGGATCCCGTTGGTCGCCAGCGACTCCAGTTCCGCGCCCAGCGTGTTGGTGGATTCGCATTGCACCAGTTCACCGGCGTAGATTTCCCGCCATTCGTCGATGCGGGAGGCGATCTGCGAACTGCCCAGAAGCTGTTCCAGATCGGCGATGATTCGCCGCACCAGGCGGCGCACGTCCGGATCCTGCCGTGCCGCTGCGTCGGCCGGGCCCGGGACTTCCCGATCCGGATCGGGAAACGTCGCCTCGCCGGTTTCCAGCCATTGCAGGTAGGCCTGCGCCAGGGTCAGTGTCTGGCGGCCCATCGCGTGGTGCGTGCTGCGGCGGATTTCGTTCGCTATCGCGCTGCCGCGCACGTGCACTTCCGCGAGGTCGATCGTGTCCTGCCAGACCTCATCGATCAGCTTGGGCTGCGAAACCAGGCCGCTGATGCTGCGCACGAGGATCCGGGAAGGCAGCCGCAGCCTCGTTGCGAAGGGGCCGTTCAGAAACTCGACCAACTCGTTGCGCAGGCGCATGATTTCGGGTCGCAGGTTCTTTGCGCCGGTGATGCCCCGGTACGACGTGCTGCACAGGCGTGAAACGGCGAACCGCAAGAGATAAACCGCCTCGTACCGGCTGCCGCTGCCGTTGAGGCGCCGCAGCAACGCGGCCAGATCCCGCAGCCGGGTCACCTGGATCGTCGGCATCTCGTCGATCTCGAGGTGGTAGATCTCCTGCTCGAGGTCGACCGGCCTGCCAGGGGGCCCCACGAGCTCCCCGATCAGCCGGTCTGTGACCAGCGTTCCATGGGGCAATCGCAGTTCCGCCGCCACTTCCTGTTCGCCTCCGGTGAGTGCGTGCACCGAGAGGCGGCCGTGCGCATCGTACGGCACCAGCAGCCGATCGCGGTCGCGGAAGATGCGGTGGTTGGCGATCTCGAACATCCGGTAGCGACCGCCCATGGAGGCCATGGTTTCGAGGTAACAACGCAGCGCAGCCGCGTGCGCGGCTTCGGAGCCGCCGGGGCCGTAGGCCGACGCCAGCGCCCGGTTCAATGTTGCAATCCGCTCGCGTTCCGCGCCGTCGAATGCGGGCTCGGAATCCGGCACCGTGGCGACAGGAACCGGAGCGGAGGCGGGTGCGGCCGCCGTTTCCCCGGGTTCCCGGTAAATGCCGGTCACCTCGCGCAAGGCTTCAAACAGTGATGCTCCCTGCGCTTCCAGACGTGCGTTCGCCTCCCTCAGGGCGTCGAGGTAGCCGGACACCCGGCTGCCCCGGATCGGCACCCCGTGGGCGCCGGCCAGGCGTTCGATGATGACCAGCATCTCTTCGCGCAGCAGTTCGTAAAGCTCCTGTCCTCGCACGTGCGCGACTGCGCGCGCCAGCGCCAGCGAGATCGACAGGATGGCGTTCATGCCGAGGTTCTGCTTGCGCTGCATGACGGCGATGCCGTCGGCCGCAGTCACATCCCCGGGCAATTTGCCGCGGCGCCTGGCGGTGGAAAGTTCGAGCTGCAGCAGGGCGCGGTCTATGTCCCGAAGGTTCCAGCCGGCGACATCCTGGCCTTCGAAATGCGGTGCGGCAAACTGGTGGACATTGTCCACGGCATTCAGACAACCCTTGCCGCCATACCGGACTGCGCGCGCGTACAGTTCCTGCAATGCCTCGTCCCCTGCGGATTTGATCCGCCGGGGATCGGTCTCGCCACGAAAGGCGAACACGCCGGGCTCCACTTCCCGCAAGAGGTCGCGGTGCGCATCGACCACCTCGGTATACTCCGCACGCTCGAAGCAGGCATCCACCAGGTGCACCGCCTCGCCGGTTCCGGCCGAGGTGCCCAACGGCGTTGCGCCGTGGAAGCTCACGCGCAGCGGCTTTGCCGGATCTGCGCCGGGGAGGCTCAGGCGAACGTCCACGCCCACGGTGGGGATGCCCGCATTGGTCGGCTCCTCGCGGGCCCGCATCCGCTCGACGCGGGCGTACCCCGGCAACGCCGGCTCGGCGACATCGGCTTCCAGCACGCGCTCCATCTGGGCGGTCACGGCCTGGTACTTGACCAGCCGTTCCGTGTTGGCGCCGCCGCCGCACTTGAGGCCCAGCGCGTTGGCGGCCAGCGCGATGTGGGCCTCCATGTCGTCGTTCGGGCTCTTGGAGCGATGTGAAACCACCAGTTCCAGGTCCTTGCCCAGGGCGACGAGCATCGCCAGCAGGGTCTCATACAGCGTCCCGATCTGGTTCGCCTTGATCAGCGCCGTGTTGATCAGCCCCTGCGAAGCCGCCATCTCGATCGTGCGGTCGTTGGTGGTCACGAGATCGTCGCCGATCACCAGGATCCGGTCACCGAGCCGTTCGCGCAGCATGCGCCAGCCCTGGTGGTCGTTCTCCGAGAAACCGTCCTCGATGGACAGGATGGGAATGTCGAGTTCCCGGATCGCCTGCTCGTAGACCGCGAGCACGGCATCCCGGTCCAGCACCTTTTTCGCGTGGTCTCGCCAGAAGAGATACATGCCGACCGCGTCGGGCACGTCGTATTCCTGCCGATAAGCGATTTCCAGTTCCGACAGGGCGGGGTCCAGCGCTATTGCGACATCCACGCCGGGCCGGTAGCCGCACTCCTCGATGGCTTGTTTCATCATCGCCCAGAGGCGCAGTTCGGGCAGGTCGAAGCCGGCGCGATCGACGTAGGGCGCCAGGCCTCCTTCCAGTCCGATGCCCATGACCCTGCAGCCCTCGGCCGACTCGAGGATTTCCTTCAGACGGTTCTGCAGGCGCACGGTCATCTCCTGGGCCTCCCGGGAGTCCAGCGCCCCCAGGATCAGGAACATCGCCTCCTGCATGCTGATATTGGATTCGGGATACTCCTTTTCGGTGTGGCGTCCGCCCATGCCGCAATTGCGGAACTGCCATGGCGCGCGCACCTTGCCCAGGCGGGGATGCGTCGCTTCCTGCATGCTGCGCTCGACGATCCGTTGCCGCGCTTCGACGGCCAGGGCGTACCAACCGGACGACCGCTCCAATGCGGCGGCGGCCTCCCCGGCTTTGCGTTCGCGATCACGGAATTCGCGGTACTTGCCCGGATCCGCCATCAGGAAGTCGAGGCCGGTGACCAGGCCGAGCCCCAGCAGGAGCCGTCCCGCGTAAAGCGCCGGCGTGGCGTCCTGAAGCAATCCGTAAGCCAACAGCAGCGCCGCGGGAGGAAGGCAGACAAGCGCCACCCGCAGGCTCGCCCGCGGCCCGGCGGCCGCGACGGCCAGGTTGTAAGGGGCATCCGGGTAGTAATTGAGGCCCTCGCGCCGAATGCCCAGGGCACGGCCATAGGGGACTTTGAGGAACTGGCCCGCCATGAAGCTCAGCCGCGCGGCAAGAGGTTGCGCCAAACGCGCCTCGGCCGCCTCCTGGGTCTCGTCGTTCAGGGCTCGCAGCCTGACGGCCTCCAGGAAGTGTCCCAGTTCGTGCAACGAGATGGCAGCGTGGAATACGAACCAGGTGTAGAGCGCCGAAACCAGCGTTTCCGGGCTGAAGAAAATGAAGCGCAGCACGTCGCCCCGGGTGGCAGCATCGGGCGGTATGGCCAGTACAGAGGAGATGAACGCCGCATGAAAGGACACCAGGATGTGGTTCGCAATGACCCAGCCCTCCTGAAGGAGCGCTGCCCCGGTTCGCCGGTGAATGTGTGGATCCTGAGGTTCCCTCGACGTTTCCATGCCGCCCGCGCGCCATCGCGACCCGCTGGCAGCGTACCCCCGCCCCTCGAATCACGACAATGACATGCATCAGCCGCCGTAAGGCGTCGTCATAACCCGCCAGTGGCGAATTTCGACACTCAGCGGTCGATTGCGCCAAGCAGGGCCATCTTGCCGGCGCCATGACGGGTGGAAACCTCCCTGTAACGGGCTGTCCGGATCTGGCACGGTAAATGCATAACTTCTGTGCGGTACAGGATACAAGGGAGGAAACCCATGGGAAGCGGATCCTGCGGTAACGTCATCGCCGCCCTGGCGAGTTTTTTCATTCCCGGACTTGGGCAGCTGCTGCAGGGGCGCTGGCTGCTGGCCGGCTTCATGTTCGTGTTGACGGCTCTGCTCTGGTTGATCCTGCTGGGCTGGGTCATCCATCTCTGGTCCATCATCGACGCGGCGGTCTACGAGAAACCGGATACCTGGCGCCGCCATCAGTATCGCAGCGTGTACTAGCCCGCCAGGGCCATCAGAAAACCGGCGAAATCCTCGGTCGATTGCAGTGGCGGCAAACGTTCCGTGCGCTTTGATCCGGGTCCGTTGAGAACGGCGAAACCACGGTCCACGTGGTCGCCGCCGCGGGGACTCGTCAGCCTCACGGTCAACTGGCCCACGTTGGGCGATGCCACCCTGCGCGCCGGAGGTTCGGGGCGCCAGGTGACGACCAGGTCCGGAAGCCGCTCGCTCCCTGGCCCGGGAAACCGATCATGTATCGGCACCACTTCGTCGACCAGTCTACGGCCCGTGTCGACGTCCTCCAGCTCGAGAAAGGTGCGTGAGAGGAAATCGATGTAGCGCCGCTCTTCGTCACTGCCCTGCTCGAGAAAGCCACGCGCCTCGCGGCCCTTCAGGTTGAGCCGCAATTCCGTCCGGATATCGGTGCGCAGGGCAAAACCGGGGGTACGGCTCCAGTCGAGTCCGCCGATCATCTCCCGTTCGACCACCCATTGACGAAGCCAGTCGGGAGACGCGGCGCCCACGGCATGTTGCAGGCGTGCGGGCGTCACCAAGCGGAGGTACCGGACCAGTCCCGTCGCGCCGGCGGCGCCGGGGCTTCCGCCCGAACCCTCCAGGAATACCCTGTTCACCCGGGACAGCAGGGGGCGCACGACGTGGCACTGGGCATGATCGCGCCGCATCCCGTGCACCGAGAACAGCAGAACGTCGTCAATACCTTCATCGACAGCCTCCAGCACCCGGCCCAGCGCCGTGTCCACCGCCTTGTAGACCTTCAGCAGTGGCGACATCGCGCCGCCGGGTTCCTCGTCGCGGCTGCTGTACAGCGTGTGCCCACCGCGATGGGTCTCTCCAAACACGGAAATCAGCACGTCGGGCCGAAGCTCTTCCAGAACCCGCACCAGCAACTCCCCCTTCAGGGCGGCGCTGCGTTCCAGCCGGCGGCCCAGGGCGTCGAGTTGCGCCGGGGATTTCTCGACGGGGGTCTCGCGCCCAATTGGGCTCGGGCCCAGTTCCCTGAGTATCGACTTCAGCCGGGGATCGCTGCAGGCCAGGGGCCAGGTCTGTCCGTGCGTCGCCCAGTCAGTGAGCTCCAGGCCTTTCCCCGGCGCACACGGGAAGGAATACGGCACGTCGATCACCGCAACCTGTCGGCTGGGTCCCTCCATTTCCCGCCAGAACGGACGGTAATGGCACCAGTCCGGCCGGATCTTTCTGAGCCCCATCCGCTGCGGGTCCCAGACGAGATGCTGGTAAACGCCGTGAACACCGGGGCTGCAGCCATTGTAGAAGGTTGGCCAGACCGCTCCGCTCAAGGCCTCCGGGGATTGAGGCTCCATCACCACTCCGCGCTCGAGCGCTGCCGACAACACCGGGAGGGAGCGCCGGTTGCGTCGAATGAAGGCCAAATCGCCCCCGTCGAGGCCCAATGCAACCAGCCTGTGAGGTTCGCCTGAGGTCATTTCGCGGAGCCTACCACCAAAGCCGGCGCGGCGTGACTTATTGACGCCGGTTCATTAGGATTAACCGGCACGCATGGATACCGACCAGCCAAAGCTGTACCTGCTTCTGATCAGCGTCCACGGGCTGATCCGGGGCAGAAACCTCGAGCTCGGCCGAGACGCCGACACCGGCGGTCAGACCAAGTATGTGGTCGACCTCGCCCGCGCCCTGGCCGAGAACGAAGCCGTGGAGCGGGTCGACCTGGTTACGCGCCGCATCGAAGATCCCGCGATCAGCCCGGACTACGCCCAGCCCGAGGAACCGCTGTCGGAGAACGCACGTATCGTTCGCATCGACGCGGGCCCTGCGGAGTACATTCCAAAGGAACAGCTCTGGGACCACCTGGACAGTTTCACGGATAACCTGACCCAATGGATCCGGGAACAACCCCGCGCCCCGGACATCGTTCACAGCCACTACGCGGACGCCGGCTACGTTGGCGTGCGGCTGGCGCACCTGGCTGCCGTCCCCCTGGTGCACACCGGGCACTCTTTGGGGCGCGACAAGCGTAAACGCCTTCTGGCGAAGGGCCTGTCGGGCGAGGAGATCGAGAAAACCTACAACATGGACCGCCGGATCAGGGCGGAAGAAGAGTTGCTGGCGAACGCAGACCTGGTCATCACCAGCACCCACAACGAGATCGAGGAGCAGTACGGACTTTACAACTACTACGAGCCGGAACGCATGGCCGTCATACCACCCGGCACGGACCTGTCGTTGTTCCACCCGCCGCGTGAGGGCGAGACCTTCGCATTCACGGAAGAAGTCGGCCGCTTCCTGGAGGACCCGGACAAGCCACTCGTGCTCGCGCTGTCCCGGCCGGACGAGCGCAAGAACATCCCGGTGCTGCTGGAGGCTTTCGGCGAGTCGGAGGCGCTCAGAAAGGCAGCCAACCTGTTCATCATCGCCGGCAACCGTGAAGACATCCGCGACCTGGGATCGGGGGCGCGGGCCGTACTCATGCACCTCCTGCTGCTGATCGACCGGCTGGACCTGTACGGTCACGTCGCCATCCCCAAGAAACACTCGCCGGACGATGTGCCGGGCATCTACCGGATGGTTTCGGCCAGCCGGGGCGTGTTCATCAATCCCGCACTGACCGAGCCATTCGGCCTGACGCTGCTCGAGGCCGCCGCCTGCGGCCTGCCTCTGGTCGCAACGGAAAATGGCGGGCCGGTCGACATCATCGGCAATTGCAGGAACGGCATCCTGGTCGACCCGCTGGACACTGCGGCGATCACCGAGGCGCTGTTGCAGCTTCTGGGCGACCGTGATGAATGGGAGAAGGCCTCCCGGAACGGTCTTAAGGGGGTGCGCGAGCACTACACCTGGGAAGCCCACGCCAACAGTTACATGGAACATCTTGAACCGCTGCGGCGCCGCGGGCATCCGCCCCGCGAAGAGTGGCCGGGCATCGAAGCTGCGCCCTACCGCGACCGTGCCGTGTTCAGCGATCTGGACCAGAGCCTGCTGGGCGATCCCGAATCCCTCAAGCGATTCGCCGAGGTCCTGAGGGAAAACCGCAGGCAGGTCACATTCGGCATCGCCACCGGCCGGCGCATCGATTCCGCGCTGGCGGTCATGAAGAAGTATGGCCTGCAGACCCCGGACGTACTGATCAGCGGCCTCGGCACCCGCATCCATTACGGCTCGGCGCTGAGCGAAGACCAGCACTGGGCGGACCATGTCGACCACGAATGGAACCTGTCCCGCGTACGCCGGCTGCTGGACGAGCTGCCCGGGCTGAAACTCCAGCCCCGGAACATGCAGAGCCCGCTGAAGATTTCCTGGTACTACGACCCGAGCAAGGCCCCGCCACCCGAGGAGATCATCGCCATACTCCACCAGGCGGAGGTCACGGCCAACGTCTTCGCATCCTTCGGACAATTCCTCGACATCGTGCCGGCCCGCGCGTCCAAGGGGAACGCCTTGCGCTACGCTGCGCTGCGATTGGATATCCCGTTGGAGCACATCCTGGTGGCGGGCGGCTCGGGCACGGACGAGGACATGATCCGCGGCAATACGCTCGGAGTCGTCGTCGCCAACCGGCACGGCGAAGAACTCTCCCAACTGGCCGATGCCGAGCGCATCTATTTTTCCGAAGAACCCCATGCAGCGGGCATACTGGAGGCCATGGAATACTACGACTTTCTGGACAGTTGCAGGGCACCCGACGCGTGATGACCGATTCACTGCTGATCTGCACCGATCTCGATCGTACGCTGATACCGAACGGTCCCCAGGCCGAATCGTCCGGCGCGAGGCGGCATTTCGCCGCCCTGACGGCGCACGAACATGTGACCCTGGCGTATGTCACCGGCCGGCATCGGACGCTGGTGGAGGAAGCCATGAATACCTTCCGCCTGCCGGTGCCGGATTTCGTGATCGCGGATGTCGGCACCAATATCTACCGGGTCGGCCCGAAGCACGAGTGGTCGCTGCAGCACGACTGGGCCGACGAGATCGGGCAGGACTGGGCCGGATGCAGCTACCTGGACCTCGCCAGCCTGCTCAGCGACCTGCGCGCCCTTCGTATGCAGGAGCGGATGAAACAGAATCGGCACAAGCTCAGCTACTACCTGCCGCTCTACCAGGACATCGACCAACTCGCCGCGGCGATCCGCGAGCGGCTCGAGCCGGCCGGTTTCAAGGTCCGGCTGGTATGGAGCGTCGACGACGCCACCGATGTCGGCCTGCTCGATATCCTGCCTGAACGGGCTTCCAAGAGGCACGCGATCGAGGCTCTGATGCGCCGGCTCGACTTTGTGCTGGAGGACACGATTTTCTGCGGCGACAGCGGCAACGACATGGAAGTGTTGATCAGCCCGATTCCCTCGGTGCTGGTTGCCAACAGCAGGCCCGAAGTCAAGCGCCTCGCGCGCGAATTGTCCGCCGAGTCCGGCACGCTCGACGCGCTCTACGCAGCCTGCGGAGAATTTCAGGGCATGAACGGAAATTACAGCGCAGGCATGCTGGAGGGAATTGCCCACTATCATCCCGACACCATCGGGTGGATGGGCTTCCAGTCCCCGGCCAGCGAAGCCCCCCAGGACCGGGAGACGGCATGAACAATCGGCCCTGTGTTTTTGGAGAAGTCCTGTTCGACAGGTTCCCCGGAGGCAGGAGCGTCCTGGGCGGCGCGCCGTTCAACCTGGCGTGGCACCTTCAGGCATTCGGCCTGCAGCCCTGGTTCATCAGCCGGGTCGGAGA
>Ga0316576_10000834_pt1 | contig 15610 bp, 13 predicted proteins | sample S0NA_FD_203075 | JGI IMG/M metagenome (GOLD analysis project Ga0316576, IMG submission 203075) | Rhizosphere microbial communities from salt marsh grasses in Alabama, United States - S0-2_050615r3r5 | ecosystem: Host-associated > Plants > Roots > Rhizosphere | place: USA: Alabama | collected... | reverse complement strand
CGGCGGAGGCGGTGGAGGCGGCGGCATGGGCCCGCACGCTGACTCGCTCGTTCTGGTCGGTCTCGATCTGGCGAGCGGCAACGAGCTGTGGCGGACCGAGGTCGCCGGCGGCATGGTCTCGCTGCCCCAGTTCGCCCCGGACGGCTCGCAGTTCTACGTCACCGTACGCGACGTCGACGTCGACAGCCCGAACTTCGGCGGCGGCCCGATGCACCAGGGCGACGCTCCGAGCGCAAACCAGCTGATGTCGACCATGGTGGTCGCCATCGGTCGCGACGGGGTCATACGCTGGTCGCTCGATCTCGCCTCGGGCGGCGCAGGGATGGGAGGCGGTCAATGACTCGGCGGCTCCTGATCCTCGCGGTCCTGTTCGTGGCGGGTGCGTCGACGGTTGCGGTGGCCGCGGTTCCCGGACACCTCGAGGGCTATCTTCCGACGGTAGCCAAGGCGAACGGCCGGTTCGGATCCGTGTGGACCACCGACGTGTGGATCTACCAGCAGGGGGCGAGCACGATCCACCTCTGGTTTAACCCGGCCGATCAGGACAACACCGATGCGTCGAGCGTCGTCGTCACGCTCGATCAGCCGGTCACTGTGCTCACCGACGTGGTCGGGAGCACCTTCGGCGCCGACGGCGTGGGCAGCGTCCACTACCTCGCGGACGGGCCGGTTGTAGTCACCAGCCGCACCTGGACCACCGCCGATCCCGCCGGCAGCTTCGGGCAGACGATCCCGGGGGTGCCACTCGAGGACGCTGCGGTCCCCGACACCGGCCAGGCCGGCGCGTTGCGAATGCTCGTTGACCAGCTCGACGGCTTCCGGACCAACCTCGGCGTGACCAATGTCAGCCGGGTGCCGGCCACCGTCGCTGTCGACATCTTCACCGCCGACGGTGACCCCGCACCTGGCTCGTCGTCGTTCACCCTCGAGCTTCCCCCCTTCGGCATGACCCAGGTCAATGACCTGTTGAACCGGCTCGACTCGGGCGTGCGCGAGGGGTTGATCGTTCGCGTGGGCGTGACGTCCGCCGAAGGCGCGATCACCGCCTACACGTCGACCGTCGATAACGCCACCAACGACGCTTCGTACCAGCAGGGCTCGCGCTTCTCGTACTGAACGAAAACGGGGCCGCCGGCTCGCCGGCGGCCCCGTTCCTGCTCAATCTCCGGCCTCGATTCGAGCAACCTCAGACCGAAGCCCACGATAACATCGCAGCCATCGTCACTCACGGCCGCCATCGCCGAGAAGGCGACCCTCGACTCGGTCCAGGTTGGCGCGGTAGATCGGTGTCCGCGGGTCATCCGCGGCCTCGGCCGCAACCACAGCGCGACGGTAGCAGCGCAGAGCTCCGGGCAGCTTCCCCGCGCGCTCGAGAGCCTCGCCGAGGCTGTCATGGGTGTTGGCCGAGCTGGGTTTGAGCACCACCGCCCGCTCGAAGACCGCGATCGCTTCTTCGACCTTCCCGTTCTCCAACAGCTGGTAGCCGATCCGGTTGAGCAGGGACTCCGGAGGATTGATCCGAACACCGAGACGGGCCGACACCTGGTTGAAGCGAGCTTCGACGGTGTCGAGATCACCGTCCGCAAGGAGATCGTCAGTGTTCCAGTCGGAGTGGATCCAACGGAGACCGTCGTAGACACTGCGGTGCACGGTCGAGGTGTGATTCTCCCCCGCCATCCGCTCGAGGCGCCACGAAAAGCCCTCCGGAGTGTGTCTTTCGAGCACGTGAAGCACGGTCCCGAGGTCCTCGAGCCACTGCCGCTGCTCGCCGTCGCTGACGGTGATGAACAGGGTCATCGGCTGACGGGCTCGGGAGGCGAACGCGGTGGCCGCTCGTGAGCTCAACGGGGCCAGCCCGTCGGGAACCCGCTCGTCGTTGGACAGAGCGGGGCTGATCGCGATCGCTGCGCTGAACAGCTCAGGACGTTCGACGATCGCGTGCACGGCAAGAAGAGCGCCCAGGGAGTGACCGATGATCGTCCGGTGAGGCGCGACGTCGAAGTTCTGTTGCAGGAACCCAACGAGCTCCGAAGCGATGAACTCGAGGAATCGGTCGGCGCCACCGGTCAGGGGCGAGGCGCCGGGGACTGCAGTGAAGTCACGCTCGCGAACCGTGTTGGTGACGGCCACCACGAGCGATGGAGGGATCAACCCTTGGCGCGACAGCAGGTCCACAGTGGATGAGGTGTGGGCGAAGTTGAAGCTTCCGTCAAGGACGATGATCACGGGCAGAGGATGACCGATCGCACCTTCCGGTCGTGACACGAGGAGCGTCCGGTCCTCGCCGAGCACCTCGGAGTGGAGGTCGATACGATGGCCGATCAGGATCGGCACCGTCTGATCGAGAACGGTGCCCTCCGGGTTTGCTCCGGCTCCGGCTCTTCCGCCCGACAACAACCAGATGGTCGACAGAACCGCAACGACGATCGTCCGCCGGCGACGTGTCACCTTCGTTTGTACGACCGGGCCTCGCGCGCGGTTTCGCATCACGAGAGTCTCAGCGTCGCGGCTGGCGGATGGATGGGGTCGATCCGCCCGTCACTCGAGAATGATGCCAAGGCGAATTGGCGTTTCCCAACCGATCGGGCTCACCTCGAGAACGAACGGCGTCCGCGGGCCGAGCCCGGGCGGCTTGGCGAAATACAACAGATCGACCATCGCGAACCCGGGAGCCAACGTTACCTCATCGATGGCGATGGCTCGGCGGCTGCTGGCGAGCTCGGGGAAGAAGTTCGAGTCGACGAGCTTGCCGTCGCGTCGCCACACCTCCCACGGGATCCCGGCCCCGGACACGGATCGCGAGTCGAGGCTCATCCGGCGGTAGTTTCGGCGCAGCTCTCTGAGGGTTGGCATCGGGTAACGGAGGCCATCGGGACCGATGAGCCGGATGGTGTCGCGGTCCACCACCGCTGCCTGACCGCCCCGGTTGGCCACCGCCACGACCATGGGCACGTAGCTCTGGTCGAGTCGTTGCCCGGTCAACCCAACGTTGGCCCAAACCTCGCCTTCGGCGGTCCTGGCCGTGAAGATCACGCGTCGCGGTTCGTCCGCCGCCTGTGCCGCCGCCAGGGCTATCCAGCCCGCAATGACCGCACCGGTCAGGATCGAGCGTCCCATACCACCACCATATGCGAGCCCGGCTGCGGTCGCAAAGGGCGACAGCAACGACGACAGCCCTGGACGTGGAAGAAACGGTGGGCGGGACCGAGCCGACGTCGAACATCCGCAGCATTACGGCGTATTGTGCAACTGACGGCGTACAATCCGCGCCGTGCGACTGGGAATGAACGACCTCCGGCGGGCCCTGGCCGCGACGCTGTTCTTCGGCGCAGCGAGCGGGATTGTCATGTCCATCTTCAACAACTACCTGTCCCAGGTCCACAATCTCGGCGCCGAAGGTCGCGGTTGGATCGAGCTGCCCCGAGAGCTGCCCGGCTTCTTCATCGTCGTGGTCGCCGGCGCGATGTTGGCCGTGCTCCGCGAGTCGCAGATGGCGGCGACAGCCATGCTGTTGACCGCCGGCGGCGCCCTCGGGCTCGGGTTTCTCGCGCCGGATCACACCTGGCTGGTCGTATTCGTGATCGTTTACTCCCTGGGTGATCACGTCATCTTCGCCGTCGAGGGCCCGATCGGTCTCAAGCTCTCGAAGGGCGGTCGGGAAGGGCGGCGTCTCGGCCAATTCGGTGGCGCCCGAAACCTCGGCACGATTGCCGGCGTCGGTGTCGTGTTTGTTCTCGCTCGCTGCCTGGGTGATCGTTTCGCCCTGTTCTTCGCCATCGCGGCCGGCTGTGCGGTAGTTGCCGGGGTGTTCTACGCCCGCCTCCGCGTCGGCGAGGGCGAACCGCCGTCTCGGCGGCTCGTCTTCAAACGCCGGTACACTCTGTTCTACGCGATCTCTGCCCTGTTCGGGATCCGAAAACAGATCTTTCTCGCCTTCGGCGCCTGGGTCCTGGTGGAGATCCACGGCGTTCCGGTGAGCACCATCGCCCTGCTTTACTTCATCGCCGCCAGCCTCGGCGTCGTGTTCAGACCTCTCCTCGGGGAGGTCATCGACTGGCTCGGCGAGCGATCGGTCCTCGCGATCGACGAGCTTCTGCTGCTGGCAATTTGCCTGACCTATGCCTTCGCGAGCGACCTGGCGCCTGAGCCATTCGACCTGTGGTTGTTGTACGCCGCCTACATCTTCGACAGCGTTCTCTTCGCCCTGCGCGTCGCGCGCACCACCTACCTAAAGAAGATCGCCGAGGACCCTTCCGACATCACCCCGACCATCTCCGCCGGAATCACCATCGACCACGCGGTCGCGACCACCTTGCCGGTGCTGTCGGGCTATATCTGGGAGGCGTACGGCTTCCAGTGGGTGTTCCTGTTGGCCGGCGCCATCGCATTGATCGGGTTCTTCATCTGCCTGCGGATCCGGATTCCGTACCCCGCCTCGGAGGATTGTTAGAATCACGGCTCGGAGGATCGTCATGCGGACCCAATCGACCCGGATCGCCGTCGTCCTGTCCATCGCCACCGTGCTTCTCGCCGGTCTCCCGGCCGATGCAAGCACCGCCTTTCTGCTCAAGAGCGCCGGTGGTCCCCTGCTGGCCAAGAACTTCGACGGCGAGGCGGCCGCCGGCATGCTCGTGGTCAACCAACGGGGCGTCGCCAAGACCGCGCTCGTCGGCGCCAATCAATCACCGGTCCGTTGGACCTCGCGCTACGGCAGCGTGACCTTCAACCAGCAGGGTCGGGAGTTTCCGTTCGGAGGCATGAACGAGACCGGCCTGGCGATGGAGTCTCTGTGGCTGACGGAAACTCGTTACCCAGAGCCCGGGGATCGGCAGACCATCGGGGTCCTACAGTGGATCCAGTACTGCCTCGATTCGTTCCGGCGAGTCGACGACGTAGTCGCGAGTGCGTCCGAGCTCGCGATCACCGGGAGCGCGACCTTCCACTTTCTGGCCTGCGATGCAACGGCGAGCTGCGCCGTGATCGAGTTCCTCGACGGCAAGCTTGTCGAGCGCAACACACGCACGCTGCCGCTGCCGGTCTTGTCCGACGACACCTACGCCACCTCGCTGGATTACCTCAACCGGACCCTCGGCTATGGCGGTGAGCCTGTCACACCGGAGGGCATCGGCTCGCTGCCCAGGTTCGCCCGTGCTGCCAACGGGGCCCACGCTGCCCGGTCGAAGCCCGGCGACAGCCCGATCACAGATGCCTTCGCCGTCCTTGCCGATGTTGCCCAACCGAAATCGACCCGCTGGAGCATCGTCTACGAGCTGACCACCGGCAGGATCAACTTCCGAACCGCCGAGCTGCCAGCTATTCGCAGCATTGACCTCTCCCGTCTCGATCTCGACTGCACCGCCGATCGCCTCATGCTCGATCTGGCGACCGAGATCACGGGAGACGTTACCTCTCACCTGACTCCGTACACGCCCGAAGCCGATCGGCGCGTCGTCGAGGCCGCTTCCAGCGCCGCGTCGGCGCCGGCGCCGGGTGACGTGGAGCGGATCATCGCCTACCCTGAGGGTCTCCTCTGCACCTTCAGCCAGTAGCCGTTTCTGGGGAGGTCGACCCGGAATCGACAACACGATCGGGTGGCCGACAGCGGTACGAGCCCGGATCGTCGTCACTTCTCGCGCCGCCCTGCCACTCCGCCGAAAAACGCACCGAGGTGTTGGAGATCTGCGTCGATGTCGCCCGACGGCTGGAAGACCTGTCCGAGGCGAACCGTCCGTCGGGAGTAGTCGAGCGCGACCGGCACGATCGGAACCTTTGCGCTTCGGGCGATGTGGTAGAACCCCGTTTTCCAGCGGGTCACCGCGCCGCGGGTCCCCTCGGGCGACAGCGCGAGGATCATCCGTTCTCGCATAGCGAACAGACGGACGACGTCATCGACGACGCCGCGCTGGACGCTCCGGTCGACCGGAATCCCCCCGAGCCACCGCATGATCGATGCGAGCGGCCACCAGAAGAGGCTGTGTTTGCCCAGGAAGACGACCCGCAGCCCGAGCGCGAACATCGCAGCGACCCCAACGAAGAAGTCCCAGTTGGAGGTGTGGGGTGCGACGATGATCACCGCTTTGGCGACATCGGGAATCGAGCCCGAGAAGCGCCAGCCGAGGACGCGGAGGGCGCACCTGCCGGCCCAGGCTGAAAACGCGTTTCCCCGGCGTGGCGTGGCGAGGGCGAGCTCAGGAACGTTCATTGTACGGACGAGTTTACCCTCCAGAAACTCTGGTGGAAACAGCGTCGTTCCCAATCCAGAAACGATGGCATGTCCCCGGACCCACTTCTGGTACGATCTTCCAATGAGCACGACACTCACATCACCAATCGGTTTCGTTTCCCTGAGGACGGCAGCGTTGGTCGCCGTGCTCGTTTTCCCTACAGCCGCGCGTGGCGCGACCGCCGAGGTCGGCCAGCCACTTCCCGGAACCGATCTGATCGCCGATCAGGTCGCGGTGGACACCGCCACGGGCAACCCGGAGCTGGTCACCTTCATCGATGACCGGCCGATCTCCGACGGTCGCGAGCCGGTGGCACGAGCCCTCAGCTTCCTGTCCCGATACTCGTCCGCCTTCGGTCTCGCCCACCCGACCCGCCAGCTACGCCCGATCGGCGTCGTTCGCGATCTTCTCGGTCGAGATCATGCGGCCTTCGAGCAGATCGTGTCCGGGGTACCGGTGTTCGGTGTCCGGGTCCTCGTCCACTTCGACGAGGACGGCGCTGTCGCTGCCGTCAACGGATCCGTCATCCCCGAGCTTGACATCGATCCGGTCCCGACCATGGCCGCGTCCGAGGCCGAGGCCTCGGCCCTCCGGATCATCGCCAAGCAAACCGGCCGATTCCGTGGCGATCTCGAGCTCGTTGGCACCGAGCTCATGGTGTACCGCGAGGGGCTCCTTCGCGGCGTCCCTGGCACGAATCACCTCGCCTGGCAGGTTGAGGTCACCGCCGGGCACGACCTCCATGAGGTTCTGTATCTCGACGCCCACTCGGGGCAACTTGTCGACCAGCGCTCAGAGGTCCACAACATTCATCGGGTCGTCCACCTCAACACCATGCCCAACCCGATCTGGTCCGAAGGAGACCCGCTCCCCTACACCGGCAGCAGCGCCACCGCCAACGCCGAGATCACCGAGCTCGTCCGCGCGACCGGCGACACCCACGACCTCTTCGCCAACCTCAGCAACGGTCAGTACCTGTCGTTCAACGGAACCGACGCGACCATGAACGCGATCTACGACGCGGTCAACATCGACTGCCCGAACGCCGTCGAGTCCGGGGGTGTCACTGCATTCTGCACTGGAATGGTGAGCGACGACGTGGCCGCTCACGAGTGGACCCACGCGTACACTGGCTGGACCCACGCCCTGGTCTACCAGTGGCAATCCGGTGCTCTCAACGAAGCTACCTCGGACATCTTCGGCGAGCTCGTCGACCAAACTAACGGCCGTGGCAGCGACCTGCCGAATAGCCCCCGACCCGTGGCCACCTGTTCCGCGGCCGGCGGATCCCCAACGCCGACCCTCGAGGTCATTGCACCTGCAGCTATGGCCGGCCCCTACACCGCAGGGGGCGCCGCCTTCAACCCCCTAGCCCCGTGGAGCGTGTCGGGTCTGGTGGAGCTCGCCGATGACGGCAGCGGCATACCCTCCGATGCCTGTCAGGCCCTCGCGCCACTCTCGCCCGGCACGATCGCCCTCATCGACCGGGGGAGCTGTCTGTTCCGCGACAAGGTCGTGCGTGCCCAAACGGCGGGGGCGGCCGGCGTCATCGTCGTCAACAACCAGGGCAACGATGTCTTCGAAATGGGAGGCGATCCGCCACGGCTCGCGATCCCTGCGGTTTTGGTCGGGGCCAGCGACGGAAACCTCATACGGTCGGCGCTCGGGGACGGCGTCATCGCGTCCATCGCTCTCGACGGTGACACTGCCGACTCGTTGCGCTGGTTGATCGGCGAGGACACGGCTGCGTTGGGCGTCCTTCGCGACATGTGGTCGCCGACCTGTTTCGGCGATCCCGATCGCGTGAGTAGCGCCTACTACCAATGCAGCAGCTCCGACAACGGCGGCGTTCACACCAACAACGGAATACCGAACCGAGCCTTCGCCCTGATCGTGGACGGCGGGACCGTCAACGGCCACATCGTCGAGGGAATCGGCGCCACGAAGACCGCCCGGATCTACTGGAGGGCAATGACGGTCTACCAGACACCGGTCACCGACTTCCGACACCACGCCGATCTCCTCGAGCTCAGTTGCACGGACCTGGTCGGCGCTCCTTTGTACGACCTGGGCACCGGCGCCCTCTCGCCCGAGTCCATCTCCCTCAACGACTGTCTTCAGGTGTCGGCGGCGATGGAGGCCGTGGAGATGCGTCTCGCGCCCGTCCAGTGCCAATACGGAACTCTCCTCGATCCCGATCCTCCTGCCGTCACGGGGGGCCTGGTCCTCTTCCTCGAGAGCTTCGACGTCGAGCCAGGCAGCGGTTGGGAGCGTAGCAACCACGGCGTGTTTCCGGAGTATGACCAGCGCGACTGGGAATGGACCGACGACACGCCCCCGGGTGGCGACGGTGGCGCGTTCTTCGCCATCGACAGCGTCCTCGTCGGCGACTGCGTCCCCGGGAGCGACGACCAGAGCGGGGTCATGGAGCTGACGAGCCCCGAGATCGTGATTCCTACGGGCGTTTGGGCACCGGTTCTCCGCTTCGACCACTGGATCGCCACCGAACGTGACTACGACGGAGGCAACCTCAAGGTGAGCGTCAACGGCGGCTCGTTCGCGCTGGTCCCCCGGTCCGCGTTCACGTTCAACGCGTACAACGGGCTGCTCACCGTCTCGGGCAACACCAATCCGCTGGCCGGGGAGCCTGCGTTCACAGGCACCGACGATGGCTCCATGTCAGGCACCTGGGGCCAGAGCCAGGTCGATCTGAGCGGGTTGGTGTCCGCGGGTGATCGCGTGCGCGTTCGTTTTGACCTCGGTGTCGACGGGTGCAATGGCGCGGAGGGATGGTACATCGACAACGTCGCCGTGATCGCAGCTGGGGGCGACGTCCGCCAGAGCGGCAGAAGAGTCCGGCCCTGAGCCCCGGGGCATTCACGAACGAAGGTTCGGTTTCCTAGCTGTTTGTGACGATGATCACGGCCTAAGTATCTGGTGGGCTTGACAATTTCACTTACTAGTTATATTGTTATTCTCGATGAATAGAGATTCACTTCTCGATTCATCTGATCTGTTCTCAGCCCGTGTCCTGGATCCTACCAACCACAGCCAACCCCATTCGACCCACCATCTCAACCCGCCTTTGACAACCCGCCATCCACGGGCTCGGACAGGTCTGGCTGTCACCAGCCCGTTCCCACCAGAGCTTCTGGATGGGAACTCGCCCGGACGACTCACGAGCTTCCCGCTGTAGTCGACGAAGACCTCCGGGTTCCGACCCATGTCATACTCGGCTCGGTGAAGCTCGAAGCTGTCCGCCTGATTCTCATCCGCCACGGCGAGGTTGAGGCCAATCGTTCCTATCAGTACCTCGGCCGTCGCGATGACCCCCTCAACGACACCGGAGTCGGTCAGGCGCAGGCGATCGCCCGCACTCTTCGCGCGCTCCCTCTCAGTCTCGTGCTAACCAGCCCTCTCGATCGCACACGCTCGACCGCCCGCGGCCTCCGGCGGTCCGGGGCCTCTGTTCGCGACGAACCCCGGTTGCTCGAGCTCGACTTCGGCGACTGGGAGGGCCTGTCGCGGTCCGAGCTGACCGCGCGAAGCGCGTCCGACCGGGAGCGCGTCCTCGCCTGGGAGGCCGATCCTAACCTCTCCCCACCCCGCGGAGAAAGCCTGGTCGAGCTCAGGGAGCGGGTCGTGGCGCTTGCCGACGAACTTGCACGCGACGCTGCCGGCGACACCGTGGCCCTCGTCAGCCACATGGGCCCGATCAAGATGCTGCTGTGCACTGCTCTCGACCTGCCGCTCACCCGGGCAAGTCGGATCTTTCTCGATCCCGCCACGATCAGCGTCGTCGACTGGGGTCCTCGACCCGTCGTCAGGCTCGTCAACAGTCACTCCCACCTCGGTTTCGACCATGCCCGGTGGCTTCATGACAGCTGACGTCCGCGGTGGATCGGCGTGGTCGCCACCGGGCCTCCTGGTCTTCGGCATCGCGATCATGGCGGCCGCCTGCGCGCCGCCACCGGCGGAGCGGGCCGATGTGACTCCACCGGCGGCCACAGATCGCCGTTTGGAGTCGTCGGTCATGACCGTCACCCTCCCCGCCGAGCCTGCTGCCGAGTACAGGACCGATCGACCGTCTCAACCGATCCCCCAGGTCGCGCAGGCCCTCGAGGGTCGGTTCCCCGGTCTGAGCTTCGATCCCTGCCTCGAACGGGCGGCATCGATCTACGGCCGGACATCACGTGCCGACGACCTCCCTCTCGCCTTTTCCGAGTTCGTGCTCCACTGGGCGGGGTGTCCGGACCCCTTTGCGGCGGTGGCCCATGTGCTCACCGACCGAAGCGATGACCAGGATCTGCTGGGGTACCTCGAACGGACCCTCCCGACCATCGACGCCACGCACGTGGGCGCCGCGCGACAGCCAGCGGTTCCACCCTACGCCTGGCGGTGGACCGTCTTCTTGACCGACCGGCGGTTCGAGATGCAGCCCTTCCCGACCACCGCCCCGACCGGCGCCTCCGCGGTGATGGCCCTCCGATTCCTCGATCCCGTGAGCTCGGCGACCCTCATCACAACCGCTCCGGACGGCGCGATCGAGGAGCATACGGCGGGCCTCAGCGACGGCCACATGGTGGCTGTCATCGCCCTCGCCTCTCGTCCCTGCACCCAGTGGATCGAGGTCGTTGCCGGAACGCCGCGCGGTCCCAGAGTGATTGTGCTCTTTCCGGTCGAGGTCGGCCGGCCGCTGGCGCGGACGTGGGTCGGGCGGACTCGCCAGGACGAGGGCTGGATCACCGACCGTCTCGTCGCTGAGGACCATGCGCTCGCCCTCGTTCAGGAGGACCGGGCTCGGTTCGGGCTTACCCCCCTGATTCCCGACCGGACGCTGGCCGAGGTCGCGCGGAGGCACAGTGCCGAGATGGCGAGCACCGGCGAGATCGCCCATGTGTCCGAGGTCACAGGCTCGATCGTTAACCGGCTCGAGGCCGCCGGATACCGGGCGGCATTCGCAGCCGAGAACGTGGCCCGCAGCTCGTCGATTGGCGACGCCGAGGAAGGGCTCATGCGGAGCCCGGGTCACCGTGCCGCGATCCTGAGCCCACATGCGACCCATGTCGGGATCGGCATCGTCAGGCAGCCGAGGGTGGACACCGGAGTGGTGTACTTCATCACACAGATCGTCGCCCGACCTGAGGGTGGACCCGCCGACTGACCCGGGCTGTTCGTGAGGTTTCGTAGCGAGGGCTACGACGTGTACCTGGTAGTACGTCGAGCACCCCGAGGTGAGAAAACGCGGCCAGGGCGGATGCATCGTCGGCCGCAGTAGAAAGCTCGTGAATGGTCCGGGCCAACCCGGAGGCAGGCGGCCCGTCCGGTGTACGATGAGGCCTCCGAGCGGAAGGAGTCAGCGTGATCCGAGTCGAGAACCTGCGCAGATGCTTCGGTTCACTGGTGGCGGTCGACGACGTCTCGTTCGAGGTCAGGGACGGAGAGATCTTCGGTCTCCTCGGTCCCAACGGCGCCGGCAAAACGACGACCATCAACATGATCTGCGGTGTTCTCCAACCGGACGGAGGGCGCGTGGTGATCGACGACCGCGATATCTGGCTCGAGCCCGCAGAGGTCAAGCGTCACCTGGGTGTCGTACCCCAAGAGGTCGCCGTCTACGAAGACCTCACCGCTTTCGACAACCTCGCGTTCTGGGGATCCCTCTACAGACTCAAGGGCCGCGAGCTCAGCTCCCGGATCGGTGACTCTCTATCCCGGGTCGGACTGGCTGACCGCGCCCACGATCGGGTCAAGACCTACTCGGGTGGCATGAAACGCCGCCTCAACCTGTGCATGGGTCTGCTCCACCGGCCCAAGTTCCTGCTGCTCGACGAGCCAACCGTGGGCATTGACCCCCAGGCCCGCCTCAACATCCTCGAGGTGATCCGCGAGGTCGCCGCCGGTGGAACCACGGTTCTCTACACAACCCACTACATGGACGAGGCCGAGCAGCTCTGCGATCGCATCGGCATCATCGACCACGGCCGCATACTTGCCATGGGTTCGCTCGCCGAGCTCACCCGTCGAGCCGGAGAGGCGGAGGTGCTGCGGCTCGCCGGCGCCTTCCACGACCAGGAAACCCGCGACCGCCTCGGAGCGATCAGCGGCGCCAGGGTGTTGCGGATGGATGACGACTCGGCGGTGCTGGCCATCGATGGCGAAGGACCCGGACTGCTGGACGTCTTGCCTGCAGTTCTCGACGCTGGGCTCGGCGTCGAGGACGTGTCCATCCAACGGCCGAACCTGGAAAGCGTCTTCATCGCGCTGACCGGACGAGAGCTGCGCGACTGATGGCCGTTCTTGCCATCCTCCGCCGTGACCTCAACCGCTACCGGCGGAATCCCGTCCGGACCGCCCTGCTGTTCGCCATGCCGCTGACGATGGCCGCGATCTTCGCATTGGTGTTCGGAGGGGGTGGTGGTGGAGGCGACGGTATCACGATCCGGGTGCTGCTGTGGGACGAAGACGCCAGCCTGCTGTCGATGCTCGCCCGGGGAGCGGCCGGCTCGGATTCGGCGGACAGTCGGCTGGATGTCGTGCCCATCGGTCGCGAAGGGCTAGCGATGATGGAGCGGGGTGAGGCGTCGGCTCTGATTCACATTCCGGCCGGCTCGACCGAGGACTATCTTGCCGGCACCCCGATTCGTCTCGAGGTCGTCAAGAACCCGTCCGAGCGCTTCCTGCCACAGGTGGTCGAGGAGGGTCTCGGGATCGGCGCTGCGGCGCTGTCCGCGATTTCCCGGTTGTTCAGACCGGAGCTCCAACAGATCAGGGATTTCATGGATTCCAGCGGATTTCCAGCCGACGCCGGGGTCGGTCGGCTGTCTGCAACGATCAACGGTCGCCTCCGGGGGCTCGAGCACGTGCTCTTTCCTCCGGCAATCGGTCTCGAGACGGTGACAATGCCCAACGAGTCGGAGGAACCCCAGGCGACGAATGCCAGCATCCTCGCCTTCTTCCTGCCCGGCCTCGCGGTGATGGGGGTGTTGTTCCTCGCACAGTCGGCGACACGCGACATTCTCAGGGATCGAGAGTCAGGCCTCCTGAAGCACCTCCTCACGGCCCCGGTCTCGCCTGCGCAATATCTGTCCGGCAAGTGTCTGTCGGTCCTGTTGGTGAGCGTTCTCGGTTTCGGAGTGCTGGTGCTCGTAGGATGGGCGGCCGGGGTGTCCTGGGGACCCCCGATCACCGTGACCCTCCTCGTCGTCGCCACGGCAGTGGGCGCCAGCGGCACACTGCTCCTCATCATGAGCCTCGTGCGAACCGAGCGGCAGGGCGATGCCCTCACCACGATTGTGATCATCGCCTGGTCCATGCTCGGGGGCGCCTTCGTTCCCCTGGCAAGCATGCCAGCCTTCGTGCGCCCGCTGTCAGCGACAACCCTGGTGTTCTGGGCCACCGATGCCTTCAACACCATGATTCTCCACGGCGGCGGTTTTGCGGATGTCACGCTCAACCTGGTGGTGCTGTTCGGCACCGGCTCCCTGCTCCTCGCGGTCGGCGCCGTGATCCTGACGTGGAAGATCCGACGGGGGGTCGTGTAATGCGGTTGGTCGCAGCCATTGCCCGACACGACCTTCATCAGGTTCTCAACGACCGCGGCGCTGTGATCTGGCTGATCATCATGCCGGTCGTTTTCGCTTCGTTCTTCGGGCTCGTCATGGGGGCCCAGTCGAGCCCTTCGGATCTTCGGGCCAATCTCTCGATCGTCAACGAGGATGGCGGACCGGTTGCCGATCTCCTCCTCGGCGCGCTCGAGAGCGAGCATCTGTCCCTCCAGATGGTGGCCCCCCAGGCCAACGACGCCACTCCCAGCCGGATCCGGACGCTCGTGCTGCCGGCAGGCCTCAGCGAGGCGGTGCTGAGCGGCCGGCGGGTCAACCTTCGGCTCGAACGCGAGCCCGACTCCTCGCCAGAGGCCGAGCTGGTGGCCAAGGCCAGAATCGTGTCCGCGATCACCACCGTTCTCGGTCGGCTTGCAGAAGCGAGCGAGACCGCCACCCCCGGCACGCCGTTGACCGCAGAGGCGTTGACCGCGCCGGCCTCCCAGGTCGAGCTGGTGGCTGTTGACAGTCGTTACGCCGGCGAGGCTCGTGTCACGCCGGACGGCTTTCAGCAGTCCATTCCCGGTAACACCGTCATGTTCGTGTTACTGGTCGCCCTCACCTACGGCGCGGCCTCGATCAGCGGCGAACGCAGCGGCGGACAGCTTCGCCGACTGGCCACGACCCCGGCGAGCGTCGGCCAGATCGTCGCCGGCAAGGTGGTCGGTCGCGTTGCGGTGGCGTGGGTCCAGATCACGGTGCTCGTGGCGATGGCTGCGCTCGCCCACGTCGCTCTCGGAATCGAGATCGGAAATCACCTTGGCGCGACCTGGATCGTGCTTCTGACCTATGCGCTTTCCGTCGCTCCGCTCGGGGTGGCCCTGGGCGCGTTCGTCACCGACCCCGACCGTGCCGCAAGCATCGGGGTGATCCTGACCATGATGATGGCCGCGCTCGGCGGCTGCTGGTGGCCGCTCGAGGTCGTCTCGAAGCCGATGCAGAACCTGTCCCTGGCCCTTCCGACCGGGTGGGCGATGCGCGCGCTGCATGGCACCGTTTCCTTCGGACGAGGCCTCGACGGAGTCCTGGTTCCGTTGGCTGCGCTCGTCGGTTTCGGGGCGCTGTTCAGCCTGGTCGCGAGCCGGTCACTCCGTCTGGACTAGGGATGTACGGCGCTCGATGACGACCATGGTGACGTCGTCGACCTGGGCGGCGTCGCCCTTGAATTCCCACACAGCACGCAGGATCCGATCCCTCACCTGAGCCGCAGTCAGACCTTCCTCGAAGCTCTCCAGAACGGCCGTAAGACGCTCCCAGCCAAACTGGTCTCCGGAATCGTTCATGGTCTCTACCAGCCCATCGCTGTAAAGAAGCAGGACGTCGCCGGGCCCGATGTCGACACGGTTTTCGACGTAGCGCGCGTTCTCGAGAGCGCCGAGTGGAAACGAGCCCGATCCGACCTCGACGACCGCCCCGCCGGGACGACGAACGAAAGCCGGGGGATGGCCGGCGGTGGCAATCACGGTCGACGCCTCACGACGGTCGATCAGAGCGACCGCCAAGGTCATGTGCATCCGCCGCGCCGACGTTCGCTTGAGCATCAGGTTGACGCGGTCGAGAACCGCCTCGGGCCGGGCCATGTCGTCGTGCAGCAGGTTCAGGCTCGATCGCACACCGGACAGGACGAGCCCACTCGCGACGCCGTGTCCGGTCACGTCGCCGACCACGATTGCCAGCCGATCCTGGTCGAGCAGAAAGTAGTCGTAGTAGTCGCCGCCAACCTCGGTGGCGGGCAGAGAGAGCGCCGCCACGTCCAGCCAGCTCAGTCGTGGCGCCTGCCTG
>Ga0316576_10000832_pt1 | contig 15620 bp, 12 predicted proteins | sample S0NA_FD_203075 | JGI IMG/M metagenome (GOLD analysis project Ga0316576, IMG submission 203075) | Rhizosphere microbial communities from salt marsh grasses in Alabama, United States - S0-2_050615r3r5 | ecosystem: Host-associated > Plants > Roots > Rhizosphere | place: USA: Alabama | collected... | reverse complement strand
CGGCCGCCATAGCCGCGTTTGGCACGATATACCGGCCACAAACCATCCTTGTGCTCTGTAAAGCCTGCTTCTAATTCGTCTTCATCGAAATCAGGAATGCCCCATAAATCATAGTGTGTGCAGCCACGTTCCCTGGCCCAACGGATGGCTGCCCATTGAACAGCATAGGCAGGCATGCGGTTACGTTCTTCATTGCTTGAGGCGCCATAAAGGTAGACGGCCGTGTTGCCGAGGGCGGTGATAATCGCCGCTGCCAGGGGTTTTTGTTGATATTCAGCGATCAAGAGAACCGCGTTTTGTGGAGCGAAGAGGCTGTACATGGCTGCATAATACTCGGGCGCGTGTGTACCAAATTCATCGCGCTGCCCCGTAGCCTGCATTAAATCGACGAAAGACTGCAGATCCTCCCCTGTACCTTCACGAACGACCACATCTTTGCGCGCCGAAAGACGGATGTTATAGCGGGTTTTTGATTTCATCTCCGCCAATATTTCTTCTTCAAAAGGCCGGATATCAATGATGATTGTGCGTGGCGGTTGGATCGTGTCCCTGGTGACGGTCAAGTCGTTTTTTTGACAAATCTCTTGCCAGCGTTCAGCTGTAATCTCATCCTGCCATAATAACGGTTCCATCTTGACGAACCCGGCGCCATTTTTATACGCAGATTCATCGATCTGGCTTAACAGCACTTCAATTTGTTGATCATCATCCCAATCCACCAGGGGGGCATGAGGGATATATCCAACCTTGAAAACTCCCATAAGTGCCGAGCGATAAAGTATTTGAGCGCCGGCAGCGAGGATGCCATCACGTTTTAACCATACGCGTTCTGAGGACCATCCGAAGCGATTCTTCAGCCGTGCCCAATTGGTAGTTTGTAAGATACTTCCGTGGGGGTGGTTGGCTACAAAATCGTCCCATGCCTCGTCTTCATCCGTATACGGCTTTTCAGCCAAAGAAAACCAGTTTGTGGACATATCGGATCGGATTATACCCCGAACTTCCAACTGTGTTACAATTCGCCAAACCTCAAACCAAGGGCTTAACTCATGAGTCAGGTTCAGTTACTATACCGTTTGCAGCAGTATGATACAGAGATAGCTCAGAAGAAGCGGCGGCTTTCAGAAGTCTTGCAGCTGCAGCGCGAAACGGCTGAGCTTCTGGCGGCCCGTAAACGCTTTGCCACAGCCTCCGATGAAGTTGGCGGATGGACGATAAGGCAGACAGACCTTAATCTAGAGCTGGGAAGTGTAAATGAGAAGGCCAAACGTTCGGAGAATCGCCTTTATTCCGGACAGGTGACCAACCCGAAGGAATTAGAAGATCTTCACCATGAAGTGGAAGCACTCGGCCGCCGGCGCGGCGTGATAGAAGATGAAGTTCTAGAGGCAATGATCATGCTCGAGGATGCACAGGCTGAGCTCAACAGCGCTCAGGATAATTTGAGCGAGATTGAAACAGCGTGGGAGCAGTCCCAGTTAGCCCTAAAAACGGAACAAAATGAACTTGCGATCGCGCTGCATGGGTTGATGGCCGAGCGAGAAACACAAAAAAACCGCATAGATCCTGCAGCTTTAAAGCAATACGAAGCAATCCGCAAACGTGCCAACGGCCTCGCTGTCGTCCCTTTTGTGAACAATGCCTGCACCGGTTGTCATGTAACGGTGTCGGCTAATAAAGCGCTTCAGGTTGAACGAGGAGAACGTGTCACCTGTAACGGGTGCGGCCGGATCCTTGTCCGTCCCTATTAATTTCTGGTTTCAAGCTGAAATATAAGCGATATTAAGCGTTTTCTCTTGCAGGATTCGTTAACTTCACCCTAAAAGTTGCTTTATCTCCGGCGGCCTCTTTGCTGAACTCGTCCACGATAACTGGGTGCCTCAACCACAAAGAATGTGCAGCGTCTCCCGTCAAGCATGCGGGAGGCTAGTTTGGGATCCAGCTCTTCAATAGGAACAGCTGAAGTTATCACTGTTGCCATTCGTGCATTATAGCGATGATTCAGAAGTTGATAGAGCTTCTCCCGTGCCCATTTGGTTGCGCTTTCAGTGCCCAGATCATCCAGAACGAGTAAGGGCGCCTTTTTCACTTCATCGAATCGTCTGTCCATGCGCGCGGTCGTGTTTGGATTGAATGTTGAGCGTAGGTAATCAAGAAAATCAGGAGCGACGACAAATAAGACTGGTTCACCAATCTTCTCAACATAGTTGGCAATCGCTGCGGCGAGGTGTGTTTTACCATTCCCGAATCCGGTGCTGTTGAATACCAGCCAGTCACGGGGCTCTCTAGCAAAATCACGCGCTGTTTCGAAAGCTGTGCGCAGGTTATCGGTCTCTCTTCGAGGCAATTCGTTCTCCCGAAAATCAAATGAATCGAATGTTTTATCAGCATGAAGATGTAGTGTGGAAAGATCAGACTGTGTCTGGTCCAAACCACTGCGAAAATCAGGGGCGATAATTCCAATCACATTTGATATAGTCCTGTCTTGAAGGCGAGAGAGAATTCGCTCATCAATCGCCTCCAGTTTTTCATTAGTAGTAATGACTGTGGGGAGGCGTTCATTGTAGCGATGATTAAATATCTGGTATAGCTTCTCCTGTGCCCAAGGCGTCCTACTTTGTGCGCCAAAATCATCAAGAACGAGCAGCGGTGCATTACGTACCTGCTCAAAGCGTTCATCGTAACTCGTCTCTGAATTAGGGGAAAAAGCACCGCGCAGGTGATCCAGAAGATCAGGGGTATTGATGAAAAGTACAGCATGGCCAAGGTTAAGGCGGTGATTGGCGATTGCCGCCGCCAGGTGCGTTTTACCACAACCGTACCCCCCCTGGAAGGTCAACCAACCGGAAGGTTCTTGTGCATAAGCCTGAGCAATGTCATAAGCCAGGCGAAGATTGAGCTGCTTAGCTTCCGTGAGTCCAATCCCCTCCGGCAGGAAAGATTGGAAAGTGCAGGACTCGAGGGCTCCCAATTGGCTGAGTTTAAGCAGCCGTTGGAACCGTTCTTGCTCACGATCTATTTCACGACAATCACAAGAGATAGCCTTGCCAAATGCCGGATCTGATGGCTCGACATTAGGAACATAATAACCTAGGCCGCCGCAAATTGGGCAGTCCGGTTTGCCTATTCCGGGGTTGTAATCAATAGGGCCATCATCGTTTGATGATGTCATCATATTCTTCCGGAATTTGCTTCCGAAGCTGTTTTTGAGAATCTCGCTTGCTGATTCCATCAGGTTTTTGCTTTCCTTCCTGGCGCCACCGTTCGAGAATCGAAAGGACATAGCGCCAGCGACGGATGTTGTTTTCTACGGCAATTTTAATCGCTTCTTCTATCCATTGTGGTGGATAAGTTTGTTCTGCATCGCGCAGTTCATCAGCAATGATCGGTGTCAGTGCGCCGATATTCTGTTCATAAAGCACGAAAATATTGGGCCGATCAATGAGAAGCGTCACTGGTTTCTCCTCATCCGGCCATGGCCGCCATTCTCCCTTGGTTATGCCCTCAATAGCTGCGCGGCCACGTTCAGTATTTAGAAAATAGAGATCCATCTGCCCGTCCGAACTTTCTACATTAACGTGTAAAAAAGTTCCACGAGCAACAGCGCGCTCGATGCCGTCTAACAGCGCTTCAGTAGCAGCCTGTGTATTGGATCCAAGGCCGTCGATCAGTGTCCTATCGCTAAGGAAGTCTGTCAGGCGTAAGTAACGAACCAAACCTTCTTGTTGGGTTAACGCCCAAAATGCATACAAGGTGACCTTCATTTCCGTAAGATTGTCGATCGCCGGGAGAAGTTCGCTGAAGAATAGATTTGGAATCGGTGTCAGGCGCTGCTTGCCTGATGGAAAACCGGTGAATCCTTTCATGATTTATGAGTTACTCAGTTAGTCAGTAGGTCAGTATTTCAGAATAGGCTGATTATCTGAAATACTGTCGGACTGAAATACTTAGCTAAAGTGCTACCTCTTTCCGCTGTAAATTGCGGAAGGTGGCCAGTTTCCCATGCCAGAAGAGATCGATCGTACCGGTGGGGCCGTTGCGATGCTTGGCAACATTTACCTCGGCGATATTGGGCCGTTCAGTAGCTTCATTATAATACTCATCGCGATAAATAAACATGACGATGTCCGCATCCTGTTCGATACTACCGCTGTCCCTTAAATCTGACAGCAGCGGTCGCTTGTCCTGCCTTTGTTCAACAGCCCGGCTAAGTTGGGCAGCGGCTACTACGGGTACGTCTAGTTCTCGGGCCAGGCCTTTTAGCGCGCGTGAGATATCACTGATTTCCTGCACGCGATTGTTGGAACGGTATTCACTTTGCATCAACTGCAAATAGTCGATCATGATTAAATCAATACCATGCTCTGAATAAAGGCGCCGGCATTTTGTGCGCAGCTGCATTGGGGTGATGGATGGTGTGTCGTCAATAAAAATGCGGGTTTCAGAAAGATGACCAATCGCCTCCATGAAGATTGGCCATTCCTGATCTTCCAGGTTTCCACGTCGAAGCCGTTGGGAATCAATGCGCGTTTCGGCCGAAATCATGCGCTGTACGAGTTGTTCTCCCGACATTTCGAGGTTGAAGATGGCGATTCGTTTATGATAGCGACGGGCAGCGGTAAGGGCAATGGCATTTTGCAGGCTGGTTTTACCCATACCAGGCCGTGCGGCGATGATTATTAAGTCTGAGCGATTTAACCCACCTAACATGCGATCAAGGTCGGTAAAGCCCGTCGGTACGCCGATAACATCGTCGCCTCGAAGGTGTAGTTCCTCGACACGTTCCAGATAAGAGCGTGCTATTTGTTTGACGGGAACAAGATCGCGGGTTGTCCTTTCTTCACTGACGCCAAACAAGGTCTGTTCAGCACGATCTATAACCTGTTCTATATCTTCAGCTTCATCATATGCAAGATCGGCAATGCTTCCGGCAGCTTTAATCAACTCGCGGCGAATGGCGGCCGCCTCAACAGCGCGGGCGTAGTTTCGCGTGTTGACGGCCGTCGGAACGACGTTTAACAGCCCGATGAGGTATGCTTCCCCTCCAACGTCTTCGAGTTGTTCGCGCCTTCTAAGCTCTTCGATTAATGTAATAAAGTCAATTGCTTCGTGGCGCTCATTGAGGGAGACGATGGCATCGTAAATCCAGCGATTATGAACACGATAAAACGCCTCTGGTTTCAGGAACCCGGCTACTTCAAAAATAGCATCGGGATCGATGAGCAAGGAACCGAGGACCGCTTCCTCAGCTTCGATACTGTGTGGAGGCAACCGTTCAATGTCATTCATAATCTAAACCTAATGCAAAACGTGAAACGTAAGTGCTCACACTCGCGTTTCACGCATCGTCGGTCTAAGGGCTAACGTGGAAACTTTTTGCCTTAAAGGCGAGGTCAGTTTTCTCCCTCAAAATCGTCGAAATCCAGCGTGTCCAAAAAGTCACTGAAAGCATCAAGATTACCTACATCGGCTTCGGTATCTTCCTTGCTCGCCTCTTCGACGAGATCGGGTTCTGGCTCGACTCCTGCTTCTTCAAGAACTTCTTCGTTGGCGAAGATGGGAACTTTAGCCCGTACGGCGACGGCGATGGCATCAGATGGTCGACAATCTATTTCGTGCATTTCATCGTTGACATCGATGAACAGGCTGGCGTGGAAAACCTGCTCACTGAGTTCGCGAATCAAGACATGGGAAATTGTCCCGCCCAGTTCTTTAATGGCTGCATTAACCAGGTCGGCCGTTAGCGGCCGAGCTACTTTCACATCCTGCAATTCAATAGTAATTGCATCCGCCTCACAGGGGCCGATCCAGATAGGAAGCTGCCGGTCTCTGTCTAACTCTTTGAGCAGAACAATGCGGTGCTGGGAAACAAGACTAATGCGAATGCTGTCAATTACGACTTCGATCATTTGAGATCCTTCTGCTTATACACGCCGGCAAATTTTTGGTGAAACTGGGAAAGAGGACCTTGATTTGCCAGCTGATAGCGGATGGTGCAAAGATTGTAACATAAAACTTTAAATGATCCATGCCCTATCTAATCTAATTTGAGAGTAATATCCAATCTCCACGCTGGATGCTCAGACCTAAATTAAATAGACGATTGCCGGTTGCAGTCGTTGCCAAGACCTCGGCCGACTCTCCAGCGAGGGTGACTTTTTGAGGTTCATAACCAAAGGCGACAACTGTGTGAACAATATTCTGATAATTTGTAACCAGGGGGTCAGCAGTCCCGTTCTCTTGTTTTAGGAACCTTTCAATACTCTCAAGTATGACGTTAGCCCGGTTGTAATCCGCTTCGGCGATGGCATCATAGGCTGAACGCAGCATCAGCTCCATAGTGAAATTTGTTTCTGTATCAGGTTGCCGCAGAAAATCAGCCGCATTTCCAAATTCAATCACCTCATCGGGATGAGGCAGCCACGCGGTTCTGAAGTAAGCAGTCGGATCAAAGAGCTTCTGATAGGTGCGTGCCGTTTCATAGTAACGAATGGTGGTCCGTAACTCGGCGATATCTTCATTACTTGGCGAGTAGGTTTGTAACTCGGACAGCCAGACTGATTCGAGTTCTGCCAGTGAGGCATTGAAATAGTGCCGCAAATTGGCATCAAGTGCTTCCGCCTCCGTAGCTCCATCGGAGATGGACGTATTACTGTAGAACTCGCGAACGTCAGGCCAACCATACTCTCCAACGAGGTAATCGACAAAAGCCCCGGATTCGAGATACCCTATTTCGTGCTGCGCGGGATAATAGTTGTTGGCCAGTTCGGCTAAGGGAATAAATTCATTCATTGCCAGTAAGGTCGCCGCACGTTGCTGTAAGTCCTGCTCCTCATAGTGTCCCCCGGCAGCCCACACGGCGACACCTTCGGCAAGGAATTTTGTGCGCTGCGGCGCGAATTGGCGATCAATTATATGTACGGATTCGTGTACTAATAATTCATAAAGTTCCCCGCCAATAAATGGACGATCATTATAGACGATGACCATCTCAGTACCGGCATATCCCCCCTGGCCGATTGTACGCTCGATAAAATAGATGTTTATCTTCTCTTCGGGATAGACCCCCAGCCGGCTTGATGCTTCCGATATTGCCGAGTCCACCATAACGAGCAGTTCCGGGAAATCGCGATAAGCAGCGGTACGCGTCAGGGCATGGACATAGCAGCAGTCAGTTTCGGCCGTGATCCAGCTGGCGTCTCTTTCCTCCAACGGCCGTTCCGCTGATTTGCCGACCTTGATTGTGGTTATTACTTCATTGTTTGTGGGATCTTCGTCTCCATCCTGAATGATATCCTGGCCGTCAAGGAGTACGCGAATTTCATGCATGCCGGCCAATCCGTTCGTGTCCCAGACCCATTCGTAGATGCCCTGGGCGTTCCCCTCCCAATTTCGCCAGTCCAAAGTGTCCTGGCTAACAAGCTGTCCATCGACATAGATTTCAACCGGAACGTTTTCTACCGTTATTTCATCGGGCACATAAGGTTGGATTTGAAAAGTGACACGGTCACCTGAAATAATTTTTGAGACGGGATAAAGTTGAATATCTTCGATTGAAAGGTTGAGATCCTGAGATGACTCTTCTGTTCCAACGTTCGGTTGATCTATCTCGGCGATAAGCGGAATGACCGGGGTTGTTTGCAGAATTTCTTCCACATATGAACTTTCCGATGTAGGAAGAGTTCTTTCAATGGTAGCAGCCGGCGTTGATGTGACGGCGATTAATTCTGGACGGGATTTGATTTGACTGCAGGATGCCAGAAAGAGTGATACGATCAGAAAGATTGCGGCCGTTTGGCTAAACCTGACCGTGAATTGGAACCCCCCCAGTAGGGTATTAAAGTAAGCTGGCAAGTGAAAGAATTTGCGCGACATAGTCTACTGCATAATCGTCGTTTCTAACCAACAATGCAGATCGGAATAAGCATAATCATCGACCAGTGACAAGGCAACTGAAGAGTCGGATTTCTCGCAACCCTTTAATCAATAGCCGTTGTTGAAAGTAATAACCCTGCCGGAATAAATTTCAGGCAGGGTTGATTTTCATTGTGTTAATGTCCTAAATAATCGAGATTTAGCTAAAAGCTCCAATGATTTAATTTGGAGCAAATTCCATGGTTCCTCCATCGGCAAATTGGTCGATGAACAAATTCCCGTTTTGCTCAAAGGGAATTGCTGCGGCGTTGAGACTGCGAATGAAAAGATCACTAAGTGAACCCTCTGGGCAAAGTGCTAAGGTTGTGGATGTGATATTGATGCTAAGAGCACTGCCGTCAAATTCGTATGTTCCCGAGCCAGTATTACAATCCGCCTGAATGGAAATGAGACCGTCCGGCATGAATTCCACAAGGTAATTTGCGGGATTGTCCACTGTGACAGTTTCGACCGGGGTTACCATCTGGATCCACTGCCAGCTGGTGCCGCTGAGTTCTAGCGATCCAGCCGCTGCTGCGGTATCGGACTCTTCCACAGTGGCAGTTGGAGACTCTGTACTTTCGGCCGTTTCGTCAATGACCTCGCCGGCTGGAGTAACTGCTTTAAACTGGACCACACGCGCGCCATCGACATCGTACATATCCAACCGCGAGCCATCAATTTCATAGGTCGCCGCCATTTCCAATGCGGCCAGATAGAGAGCTTCCTGATCCATGATCCCTTCCGGCTCGGGGCACAATTTGCGGGTGGAAGCGGCAGGACCGATATTGATGGTTTCCGCGCTGGTTTCAAACGACGCCCGGTAGTTATTACAGCCGGCAGATCCGGAAACAAGGCCATTCTCGTCGAAAAGCGCCGTCATCTCAGTATCTGCGAGTATGGATACAACAGCTTCCTGGCCGTTGTTGTAGCCGGTTACCGTCCAATCCGTCCCGACGAGCGGGATCGATTCATCGACATTGAAGACCAGGATTGTGTTCCCCTCGGCGTCGATCAATTGCAACTGATTGTTAACGATATCATAGCTGGCGACATTGCCGAGGTTCGCCAGGAAGGCGGTTTCCTGAGTGGCTGTGTCGTCCTGGATACACATCATCATCGTACTGCCCAGGGGGCCGATTGTCAGGCTGTTGCCATCGACTTGATAGGGGCCGAAGTAGTTGTTGCAGCCTGCAGTACCACTCACTTCACCCGCAGCGAAATTGATCGTCACCCGGGTCTGGGGCAGCCGTGCAGTCATGTTTCCTTCAATATCCATATAGCTGTCCAGAAGCCAGGTGGGTCCTTCAAGAGCTAAATCCTCTGTTATAGGCATAACACCTTCCTCCGCTTGCCCTACGGTGACCGGCGTTTGACTGACGACTTCTACAAGGGTGTACTTTAGTGCTGAACCATCCGCCGGGGGATTGGCAACTGGTTCGACGAGAACTTGAATCTCGTACTCGTACCCTTCCTGAAAATCAAATCCATCGATCTGGTCATAGAATAAGGTATACTCTCCATCCGGATTGGTCTTGATCTGCATACATTGTTGGGGAGCAACACCAACACAGTCTACTAACTCCGGGCCAACCCATGCAGTAATAACACGGCCGGCAGCTGCGGTAGGCTCTGCTTCTGCAACTTGATCGGCCGGCATCTCACTGCCTTCTTCCGCGGTTGGTTCTTGCGGTACCTCGACCGGTTCTTGGCTGGTATCGGCCGTTGTAGCTTCAGATTCAGAGATAATGGGGCCTTCATTGGTTGTGACGGCTTCACAAGCGACCAGCACAATGGAGGCGACCAACATCATCAAAATTAACAGGCTAAGTTTCTTCATCTTTCTATCCTTTTGCACAGAAAATTCTCAATTCATAATCAAAGGATCGTACCTCATGTTCGCCCGTGGGCAAACACATTAACCTCGGCCGATCTGGAACTCTTATCGTGCGGGTCCGTGCATCCCGCCCGCTTCGGTCAGGTTCAAAGACGTTGTGAGGGTCGCTGTCGTTCCGCCTCTTATCCGGTTCTCAGAATAGTATACGGGTTTATGGCGCCGCTAAACGCGCACTTTTTTGATTGCCTTTGATTTGTTTATGACTAAGCTGGTGGCGTATTATCCGCCACCAGGTCCGGAACTTGCTGCCCCTGTAATGCGGCAATGATAACTTCGATTGTTCGGTCAAGATTGCTCTGTCCATTCGGCAACATTGTATTGCGATCAAGGTAATCCCCTTTGCCAGTATGGCGCATCGGGCCAGGATTGATAATTGAAATTCTGCCTGCATCTTCCGCGCGATACCAGTGGGAATAGCGCATAATGCGCCATCGTCCAGGATAAAGCACCTCGCTAATTCGTGGGTATTGGTCTATGGTACTTTGGAGATGGTAGAGATGTTCCACCTTGTCCAAACCGGGATCGTCGGACATAACTCCGCCAATGGAGACGATATAAATAGGCGCACCTAAAGCCTGGTGCAGGTAGGGAGCAACCCCGACGGCGATTTGAGCTCCACCACTCCATCCCATTACTGCAATTGGAATGCCGCTGTTGGGTGGGTAGCCATGGCGAATCAAACTATATATTAGCTCTCTGGCAACGCCGAAATTGTAAATCGGCCCGTAGCGTGGATCGCCGGAAACAGCGACCTGAAACAGATTACGGGCGAAGATAAGCGTGGCAAAAATACTGGCTTTCCCTCTTAGGCGAGAGTTATGCAGATGCTGCCAAAGCCAGGCTAAAGGTCGCTCACCATTGAGCGGATTATTTGTGGCCGAAAAGGGGAACACATCATCGATGATGACCACTTTTTCTGGATAGGCTTCTTCCAGGCGGGTCAGGAATCTTTTCTCTCGGGATGATATGTCGGCTGATATGCCGCCGATAGCGGTTAGATAGACGATATAAATAGCAGCCAGGTCTACTCCGGGATTTAATTCGTGGAGGTTGATAGTTGGCTGTAAGTCGCGTTTAGTCCAACCGGCCCACCAGCCTAACGATTCAAAAGGAGCCAGAAGGGCCATCCCAATCAGGAGAGCAAACGCGAGAACAATCAGACATGTGAGTGGGGTCAACAACGTGCTCATTGATCAGACTCGCCAGCCCACTCCGACTGTATTTCACGCATAAACTGGTCTACTGCTTCTTGTGTATTCAGTTCCTGATCAACGCCGGTTGAAAAACGCCATAAGAAGCTGTCAATGCGGTCAACTCGAAAGAAGGGCAGCCGCGCCAGAAAGGTGATGAGCGCCCATCCCAATAAACTGCTTATTAATGCCGGCCAGAAGCCGAAATTATAATCTACGGAAACGGCTACCAGCACCGCCAGCAGGACCCAGATCCGTAGTATGACGAAGATAATATTGCCCAGATAGGGAAGAAGAATTAAAAAACCAAACAATAAGGGGGCATAACCGAGGGCTACGGTCACCACAACGCTCGCATAGTTTTGGTGGGCGTCAAAAATAAAACCAGCCATGAGCCAGATCGAGGCGGCCCAAATAAATACACCGATAACAAAGCCAAGTGCTTCCACGACAATGGCAAAGAGGAATCTACGCCGGGGAACCCGATTGGCGAAGAAGACCACGCTGTGGCCGATGGTATCGGATATGCCAGCGAGAAATAGGATGATCAGGGCGAGGATACCGGAGATTGAAGAATCTAGAACAGCCTCAAAAACTGCAGGATTGAGGCGCAGGACACCTATGATGAGGTCTTGTATCAGGTCCAGGAAGGTTTGTATGCTCTGCATAGAGAGATTATCTCTATTTCAATATTGTATGCCAATCGAGTGTTTGGATAATCGGGTAGGGACGTAAAAAACGTCCTCGTTATCCGAGCCTAAATGAATAAGCAAAGCAGCCATGCAGAAAGCGGCAATATAAGTTTGCTCTTTGACTTGATGATGTCCTAAACCTGACTCTGATTTGGTAAAAAATCAAAACCACTTTTTGCTAGAAGAAATCATCATTGGCAGCTTCGATGCCGTAATTATCGGGTAGTGAAGAGGGTCCCTTTTTGTCATCACCGCATTTTTTCATCTCTTTGTAAAAGTCTTCATCGTAGCGCCGGGAGCGGACAGGAATAGGCATTTTCACACCCCAGCCAAGCAGGAGAACTTCTTCTTTCTCTTGTAAGCGTGCGAGCATGCCGCGCAGTTGTTCACGGCCGGCAAGTCCTGTCAAGACGGCGCGAATATCGTCAGCGTCGCCCAACCATCCGGTGATGCGTGTGCCCAGCTGGGACATGACTTCATCGTCAATACCTGACGGCCGTTGGTCAATCACCAGCAGAGTCACGTAATACTTGCGCATCTCGCGGGCGATCGTGCCGAAGGCGGTTTGGTTAGAAACCTGTGGGCTGAGCAGCTTGTGCGCTTCTTCGACGGCGATGAGCAAGGGCTTTGGTGCCGAATCGAACAAACCTTCCTTCTTAAACTTATTCGTCTTCTCAACCCAATGTTCGCGAATGTTGCGAGTGAGGATGTTGGTAACCAGCAGATAGTCCAACTCATCTTCGTACTGGCCGAAGCTTAGCACCACGTGGCGGCCATGTTCTAGCTTATCTACGATTTCTTTTACTGCATTGCCGGCCGGATTTCTTTTCACATATGATTTATCGTAAATTTCTTTTAGACGAATGTGCAAGGCCTCAGCAGCAGCTTCGTGAACGTTGTTTTGCCTGGCCCAGAAAGCCACAGAGCCCTCCGCCGGCTGTTTCTTGCCACTTTCAGGATCAATGACCCAAGCAGTATTCATTTCCATGAAGTTCCCGAACCAATCATGATGAAATGATTGCGCCAAAGCATTTAGGGTATAGGAGGCGGTATCTGTGAGTTTTAGCGTGTTAGCCAGGAACTTTATATCGCCGATCTCAAAATCGGTAGTTGCCAGTTCCAGTGTAAAATCAGGCATGTGGCCGCGAACGGTCGCACCTGCGCCTAACGCTGCCACTTGCACGCGTTGACCGAAAAGGTACTTTAACCCGCGCACATTGTTCCTATTGTCGCTGTCCTGGTCATCAAAGGCATACTCATTATGCATATCGAATACCAGTGCGGAAGCGATATCCTTGCAAATCAATCCAGCCAGGACGATGCGCGTTAGAAAACTTTTGCCTGTGCCCGTGGCACCGAAAATACCGCTGGAGCGCTGGACAAAGCGCTGTAAGTCGAGGCGAATGGGGTGTCTCTGTTCAATGGTGTGACCAATGACCAGTTTGTTGTCTCCCTCCTTGCCGAAAATCATGGCCACATCCGCTTCGTTCGCGGTTCGCACCTCGGCATGATGAGCGGGGACAGTCTTGACTGGCTTGGGTCCTATTTTCCCCTGCTCGACTTCTTCTTCGAACGCGGCACGTTCAGGCGATTCGAAATGCGGCCCTTTTTCCATCATCAATGTAGAGTACATCTCCATCGTGGTAAAGAGGGTTTTTCCCAGCAGTGCTCGTTTAATGGCCGGCTGCAGGCGTTCGCTGGCTTCATCGGCGAAACGAGGATCGGTAGCGCCTAACTGTAAATCGGTGACCAGGCCATAATAACGGAACTCGCCGCTGTCACAGACGACAAAACTTCCTTCCTGTACTTCGTCGGCGGGAACGGTCAAGCGTACACGCAATCCTTCCTTTAGCCCACCACCAACGATATATCCCAGCAATTCCTGTTGTTCACTCATTCAATAATCTCCTCATTCAGGCCGGGAATAGCGCTGTTTAAGGCTTCCAGGGTTGGTATCAGAACCTCATAATTGCTGCGCAGCAGTTCGATCAGTTCGCGGACGACGGACACGATCCAGGTTACGTCCTCACCTCTGCGCCGATAAACATCATGCATATGCGCTACCAGCAGCTGGTCAACCGGCACACGGCTGCCCTCAGCACGCAGAATGAGACGCAGGTAACTCGGGTTGTCCGTGAATTGTTTGATTTCCGCCGGATCATCAACCAGGATGACGGGGTCCAGATTCAGCGGGGGGCGGGGTGGCAGGCTGTAACGCAGGTTTCCGTTGATACGATAGCCAACGGCCAATACACTCATCTCGATGGGCAGGATGCGGTTGTTCCGCTGGTCTTCAATAACTTCTGTTCGCGGTGATTCAACCATGACCAGGCGGCGGATGAGCTGGTCATCGTCAATATTGATGTTGTAAATCAGGCCATAAATTATTTCGTGCTCGCCAACTGGTTGCGCTTTGATCAGGCTGCCGAAGCCGGGGGTGGACAGCTGATTGACGCGGCTGCCCACGGCGAAGCCGGTCGTATTGGCGCGTAAGACACGGCCGATTTCTGACTGTGTATCGTTCATGCTTAATACCCTTCAAGCCGCGTCTTCTGTCCGCGTGCATATTCCTTAGACTGCTGCTTGCTTGTGATTGACGTATAAATGCCCAACTCATTCATCTGCAACTGTATTCTATTTTCTAACTCTTCCTGGTCACGACGGCCGACCACGGCAATTTCGTCCGCCCTGGTGATCACATAGGGATAATGGCCGATGATGCGACATTGATCGACAAGGAGCGCATGCACCGTATTCAGAGCCGTCTTGTTGCGCGCAACCCACATCGGTATATCAACGCGCGCCAGCTGTCCTTCACCTGGTCCTGTTTTTAAATAGAAGAAACAGACTTCGTTGTCCGGATCGCTATTGGTGAAATTTTTATTGTGCTGCGAAATATCGATGAAGATCACGCTGCGTTCTTCAGGTTGAAGAAGTTGGTCAAACAGGTCGGTGTCGGAAAGACCGCCATAGATGTCTGAGGCAAACGGGTACAGGTCCTGGAGCTTGCGCCCTGAATTCTGCAGGTCAAGCGTATGCAGCATGGCCAGCACCGATCGCTTGCCCGGCCGGTCGATAAAACCAGCCAGCCACCCGCCAGCGCTATTGATATCAGCCATTGATTTTTGCCATTCATAGACGATGCGCTGGCCGTCAATGCCAGTATTGTTGCCGATTGGCCAGTATAGAAGCCGTTGGTCGAGAATGGCAAGCGTAGGCCCGGGTTGGCCCTTGATGCTTTTAACCAGGTTGGCCAGCATGGATATCTCTCGCTCATCACGGCGCATGCTGACAAGGTTGCTGCTTACATTAAATACGTCATCCTCTTCGGAATCTGCATCGCCGGGGAAGGACAGTTTGGGAAAAGCGGCCACGTCCGGGGGACGGCCGCTGCCATGATAATAGATAATAGCGCCAATATTGATCAGATAGTAAAGGAAGGGGGCGTGGCGGTCAGGCACAATCTGCGAGCCGTCCGTGGCGATAATAGTAGCTTGCGCCGGCGGTGCTTGTGGTTTGATGCCTTGATCCAATGGCAGCTCATGGTGCAGGGGGCGTGCCGAACGATAGAACTTCTCATCGGCATTTGCGACCGCCCAGCTTAAGCGTTCGTCAATCAGATCCCAGCTGTCAGCATATTCGTGCAGAAGGGCCGCGGCCTTTTCTAATTCATCATCTCGTTTCTCTCGACGACGCCCAGCCTCGCGTGCCATCTCGGCGATGGAAGGAGTTAGTTGTTCAAATTCCAGGGACATTACTTATTCACCCTCCATGAAAAACGTTCATGGAAACCAGTTTAGTACAAATGAGCTAGTGTGGCGACACTGGAGTTAGAGGTAATAAAGCTAATGCTGATTTTATTTGATATCGAATTGGGTCACCGCGTCAAGCTCTAGATCACCTTGCTTGCTGAGAACGGTTGTAATT
>Ga0316576_10000831_pt1 | contig 15621 bp, 11 predicted proteins | sample S0NA_FD_203075 | JGI IMG/M metagenome (GOLD analysis project Ga0316576, IMG submission 203075) | Rhizosphere microbial communities from salt marsh grasses in Alabama, United States - S0-2_050615r3r5 | ecosystem: Host-associated > Plants > Roots > Rhizosphere | place: USA: Alabama | collected... | reverse complement strand
TCGCCGATCACTTCATATCGGCCGATCTGCTCCATCGTCCCTCCCTTTGCAACCACATCCTCGGGCGGTGGCCGTGACCATCACTCCCCGAGGAGCTTGCAGCGCAAAGATCAGCGGCGTCTTTCGGGTTCCGTGAAGGCCCTTTTTCGTTGCATTTTCGGCCCGTACTCTGAGTACTGCTCGAAAATTGCGCCTCAAATGGCACTTCACGGCTCTCCGAAATCCAGTCGCCACCTTCACGCGACAAGCTCCTAGCTGATCATTCATCAATCAACCGGTTCGGCGGTCGCTACACGCCGGCACGCAGGCCGACGCCACGCCGCTTCTGTTCCTTTTGCATGCAGTCACGCAACTCCTCACGAAGCTCCTTGGAGTTCTTGAGTCCGTAAAGAACGGTGCGTTTTGACGACGGGTCTGACGACACCACAACCAGAACCGAGTACCCGAGCAGTCGCATCCCGATCGGCTGCATGAGCTCAAAGTCCTGCGCGCGGTAAAGCTCGACCATCTCCTCCGACTTCGACAGGACTCCACGTTCGATGTTGATCCGTTGCGATGTCACTCTGTAGGTCGTCTTCTTGCTTCTGAGGTGGTACACGAGATACGCCACGCCGAGCGTCACGACGCACCAGAAGATCTGGCCCGCGGTATAAACCGCTGCCGGATTGCCCTCGAACAGAACTCGCTCCACCGCTGCCTCCTGCTCAGCCTGATGCTGCTGGATGTTCTCCCCGCAATGGATGCACTTGATCGCCTTGGCCTTGATCAACTCGCCGCAGAGCGGACACTCCTTCATGTCGGATGTGGGACCGGCGGAGCGAGCTGGAGGGTCCGCGGGTGGCGGCACGGTTTCGACCACTGGCTCTGGGGCGAGCGGAGCTTTCTGCATCGCCTCCGATTGCGCCTCCGGCGGAGCCGCAGGTGCGGGCGCACTGGGAACGGATGCGGCCACGACCGGCGGCGATGCGACTGGCGGCGATGCTATCGGCGGCGGTGCGACCCGTGGCGGTGCAACCGGTGCCGCCACCATGGGCGCCGACGACTGAGCTTGGAGGCTCGGTGAGGATGGCGCAGGAGAAACGACCGGACGCGGGGGAGGCGCCACCTTCGGGATCAGGCTCGCGTACGGCCGCAGGTCGATCTGGAAGCTCCCGAAGCGAACCTCGTCAGTCAGTCGAACGGTCTGAGACTCAATTCGAGTACCGTTGACAAAGGTGCCGTTGGTACTTGCAAGATCGGTCAGCCTGTAGAGATCGTCGGCGACGTGCCTAATCTCAGCGTGCCTCGCTGACACCTGGGGAGCGGGAATCACAATATCCGCTGGCGGCTCTCGTCCGATAATCGCCATGTCATTCCTCCTTGTCATCCTCTGGGCTGCCCCCGCTCGGCTCGACCGATGACGCGTGTCCGGCCTGCTGGAGAAGATGCCCGGTTTCTGGGACCGTCGTGGGAATCGCGCCGGCGAGATTCGCCCACATCGTTGTCAGCTCTTGTCGGACCTTTCCGTACTCGAACGCCCTCCGGTACCATCGCAACACATCAGGCGCCAATCGATATGGTGGCGGGTTGTCGCTCGTGAACACCGCGAAACCACCAATCGAAACCGCAGCCCCTCCGTTGCGAAGAGCATCGGATGGTCGCCCATCGCTGCCGCTGGGAAACGACCATCCAACAGACTCGCCATCGGTTTCGCTCAACAGATCTCCGGGGATGACCACACCTCCCGCAAGGCCATCGAGAGAAAGCCATGCGCCTGAAGAACCGAGGGACACGAACAGAACATGCAGGCAAGCCCCGGGACCGAGGTGACCAACAACAGCCGGACACGCCATCTCCGGACGCCGACGACACATCTTCACCGCGTCGTCTTCAACGCGAACCTGCCATCCCGACACAGATGAGTCGGATTCACCATTCAAGGCAATCGACTCGATGTCGACCGACACCAGCGCCAGTGAACCGGAGCTGCCGGTCGATTCCGGAATCACGAACGGGATCGAAAACGTCACACTCGCTCGATACCGTGGCTTACCGAGCATTCGCACATGAAGGGGCGGGACCGTCGTCGTCGACTCTCCGACCCCCAGATCGTGATGGGAATACGTGAGCCAGCATCCAAGCTCTCGCTCGTCAATGACAGACGTCGGTCGAAGGACGCCGACCATCGCTGCGACGACGGGAAGCACGACCAGGCGATCGTCCGAGTCGTCGATGGCTGCGTTGTCAAGAACGTCACCGCTCAGAATGAAGACTGGACCCGGTTCTGGAAGCGCCGGAGGCTCAATCAGCGACAGCCACCATCCGGCAGCAGCGACCGCGGCCATTGCGAATGCCGCGGCAGCGATAGCGACCAATGCGGCCTGCGGCCAGCGGCGACTGCTTCTCGGGGGGGCTGTCGGCAGCGACGTTTCGGGTCCGGCCTTCATCCAACTGCTAACCGGATGCCCCCGATACACCACCTGCAATGTGACGTTGTCATGCCCACCTCGGTCAAGGGCCAGCTGGACGAGCTTCCGGCATGCATCTTGAGGACCGTTCTCGACGACAATTCGACCGATTTCCTCGTTGGCAACGAGGTCCGTCAGCCCGTCGGTGCACAGAACAAAGGCGTCACTCTCCTTGATCTCGACCGGAACGCGGGATACGTCCGGTTCGATCGAAGCACCTCCGCCAACGGCTCTCGCCAGCACATGCCGTTGCGGGTGCTCTCTGGCCTGCTCCTCGCTGATCATGCCAGCATCCACCATCTGGCGGACGCGCGTGTGATCGACGGTGAGAAGCTCGGCGACACCGTCCCTGACTCGATAGATGCGGCTGTCACCAATGTGACCGAGCCATGCCTGTCCACCCTTGACTATCAGGATTTCGAGGGTCGTACCCATTCCTGCGAGCTCCGGCTGGGCGCGTTGGATCTCGAGACAGCCCTGGTGTGCGGCCTCAAACGCCCGCCGGATGACCTGTTCGGGGTTTGCTTGGGGCTCCTCTTCGAACACGGCCCTGGTGCGTTCCACGGCACAGTGGCTCGCTCGCCGTCCTCCCTCGACACCGCCCATACCATCGGCCACGACGAAGAGGTGACGATCCCCTACTCTGAAGTACCCCAGGAAATCCTCGTTCTCGTTCCGGCCCAATCCAATGTCGGTGACGTTGCCGAACAGCAGCGGAAGGTCGTTTTGTGCTGTCAACCGCGGACCTCGCCGACAAACCTGAAAACGACTCCACCCAGGCGAAGGGTATCTCCAGATGCGAGCGCGTGCCGTCCCGTGATCCTGAGCGATTCGTTCACGAAGGTCCCGTTCGCGCTCCCGAGATCCTCAAGCCAGAAGACGCCGTTCTCTTCAGTAATGGCAGCGTGGTGTCGGGAAACGCGATCTTCGTCGAGCACTACATTGTTGTCTTCTTCGCGGCCTAGGGTGACTCTTCCCTGCGATAGCGGGACTCTCGAACCTGCGCGCGGTCCCGCCAGGTACACGAGCGCGGCCGTGTCGTAGGGCGGACGGTCCGACACGGATGCGGCTGCAAACACTGTCCGCCTCTTGTTCGGTTCCTTCGGGGACGACAATGGCGACGGATCCGATTCACCCGCCTCGCATGGCGGGGTAGGACCTGGCTCGTTCGGTTGAACCCGATCGAGGCCATCGATCCTGCGGGTCACCTCCTGAAGCTGCTCACCCAACGCAGTCTGCGCCGCCGCTTGCCTGACCCTCTCTTCGGCGAGCCGTGCCTCGGCTTCCGCTGCCCTGGTCTTTCGACCGCGCATGATCATCAGGACAACAACAGCCAGAGCGAATGTCGCGATGACGGCACACGTCAGGATGACGACCAGCTTCCTCCTCTCCTCCGCCACGTCCCGCACGAGCGGCATTTCCACAGCGAGTTCTTCAGACACAGTGACGTTCCCAAGACTCACGAGAAGAAGCACGTCATGAGTCATCCCGTCGCCGGGGAGGGTTGTCCGCCAAGCGAACCGCCAACGCGACTCGACGTGCCGGCGAACGAGATCGAGCTTCGCGGACCAGTCTTGGCCCTTGTCAAACTGAATGAAGAAACCTCCGGTTTCTTCGGCGAGGCGTCGCACGTTCAGCAAGGCGCGGGAATCACCGCTGGTGATCCCGAGCCCGAGAATGTCGACGTTGCTGGCTCGGGCACGCTCGATGCACGAATCGAGCGTGTACGCTGTACCCTCGTCCTTGCCGTCGGAGATCACGATGGCGACCCTGCGCCTCGGCAAACCGTCCGAATCAAACTCGTCGAGGCCTCTGATGACGCCGTAGTACAACTCCGTGGTCGTCCCCCCGGGCACAAGCTCGCCGATCGACGTCAGGAGATCAGCTCGATCGCCCGTGAACCGTCGGACCACCTCGACATCGTTGTTGAAGGTCACAATGGCGACTCTGTCGGCATCACCGAGCTGCTCGACGAAACCGGCCAGGGCGGCTCGGATGTCTGCCAGCAGACTCTTCATTGAGCCCGAGGTGTCAATGGCGATCAGGTACGCGACTCCTCCTTCGGAGCCGGCCTTCGACAGCTCTCCTGAGATCCGGGTGGCTTCACCAGCCCCAGGCTCTTCGATCGCCACCTGACTCGCTTCGAGCGAAGTCAGAAGCTCTCCGCCGGGAGTCAGGAGTTCGAACTCGACCGCGATGAGTGGGTAGGCTGATGGGTTGACAGCCACGTCCTGGAATTTCGGGGCTTGCGCGTACGCGGGCGCGAGCACACCGATCGTGATCATCAACGCGGCGATTCGGGAGCATCGAAGGGACATGGCGCTCGTCCTTTCACACCTTGATGAGCAAGCGCACCCTGATCCCCGGAGCTGATACCGGGAACGTCTTGGATGCATGTCAGTACATGGAAATCGCATCAGATGGTCACCTCTCGGGGGCTCCTCGGGCATGACGTCGTCGCTGAAGCTCATCGCTGGATTGAGCAGCGTCCACTGCATCCAACATCGGGCGGATTCGTTCGAGATCGCGAGGAAGCTCGACGACAATCCGATTCAACTTGACCTGAGCGTCCTCAAGGGGTCCCGCCACCTGGCCTGCAAACCGGGCAACCTGGCCCAGTTGATCCTCGACCGTGCGACCGACCGACGTGCCGATCGCCAAGGAAACTGCAGCCTTGAGCAGCGCGATTCCGCCGAGCGCAGAGGACAGGTTGCTCTGTAAGGTCTCGAGGTTGGACGACGAGCTCGACAGCAAAGTGGAGAGGCTGTCCGCCTCCCTGTCAATCACGAGAAACGCGGCCCGGCTCGGCTCCGCACGACACGCCCGAAGTGCCGTCGCTAGATCTCCGGATTGACGTTGAATCGACCGAAGATCGGCCATGTTGGCGAACGACTCGCGAACAGCGTTCTCGAGTGATCGGAGCGCATCGCCGGCTCCGGGGCCGACACGATCAAGGGCGAGTAGAACGGCGTCGTACGGGTTGTCCGGGATCGATCCGTCCGACATTTCACTGAGGAATGTGATCGCGGATCCGAGCATCCCAGGGACCTTCTGGCGCCGCCACGCGTCGATCCGGTCGAGGACCGGCTTGACTTGATCAAGGACCTCGAGATTCGCCACCAACGACTCCGCGTTCATCGAGTGTCCTTCGAGAACCCGCTCGATCCCGGGAGTGGCAGCCAGTGATTCTCTCGCCATCTCCAACGCCCGCGGCCACGGATCCTGGTACGGCCGAAACCAGTACGGAGGGATCTTCCCCATGAAGAACAGCCCCGCAGCCACTCCAATGAGCGCCACCGCGATTGCGGCTGCGAGAGACCGCCGCGAGAGCCACCGGGATCCCCCGTTTGCCGATTGTCGCGTCGCCGAGACAAGAGGCGATGGGTCGCTCGGCTCGTGCCGTTCGGAGTTGGACTCGGCAACGTCGCTCAGAACCGGCAGATGCTGACCATGGTGCCCTGCTGTCGGGGCGACCCGGAGCAATGCGGTCTCGAGAAAGCGGAACGGATCGACTAACAGACTCCCAAACCTCACGCGGTCGCTCGGCCGAACAGCCGCCCAAGCTACGTTGACGTCGTTCACGAATGTCCCGTTGGACGATCCCAGATCGACAACCAGAACCGAACAATCGCTCACGGGTCGAAGCAACGCATGGCGAGCCGAGACCCTCGGATCCGGCACGACAACATCGTTCGTCTCGGAACGACCGACCACGACATCTCTCGTCACGTCCGACCGGCTGGCCGCAGCTTGCCGGAGCATCTCTCGCGCATCGGCGGTCCATGACCCAAGCTGAAGGTGGTCCTCGAGAGTTACTACCTCAGCTGCAAGCCGACGACCATTGACGAACGTGCCGTTCGAACTGTCCAGATCCCGTACCCAAACCTTGCCCGGACCGACAACCTCGAGAACGGCGTGAACGGCACTTACATTCGGCCGGTTCACAACGACGTCGCAAGGTCTTTCACGCCCAACAATAATCATGAGACAGACAACCTACTCGTTTCCTCGCGGCAACATCACGAGGAGGCAGTCGGTCGAACCGAAGGTGATCTGATCCCCATCGTTGAGGATCTTCGAGCTTTCGCCGAAGATGTCAGAGCCGTTCACAAAGGTCCCGTTGGTCGAATCGTTGTCGCGAATCTGGCACTTGCCGCCGCGAATCATGATGACGGCGTGCTTGCTCGAAATGGACGGATCTTCCGCGATGGCAATCTCACACTCGGATGAGTCGGCGCCGACTGTGTTGCGTCCTTCCCGAAGCCGGTAGTCCACGCCCGAGCGGTCATGGGAGAAGCTCACCAGCCAACCTGCCAGGCGCGGCAGGTGGCCGTCGCTCGTGCGCACCGCCGGCGCCGCCTCGCTGGGCGCGGATCCGATCCCCGGGTCGAACAGCGTCTTTTTTTTGGACCCGCCACTTGACCGGGCCAACGCTGGCGGCTGCGGCGCCGTCCGCCCGACCGAGCCGCTGCCTTCGAGCAGGGTGGCGCCTTTGACGAGACCGCCGGCCTGGCCGGCAGTCGCGGCACCGACGCCCTCGATCAGCGTCTTGCCCTTCGCGGACGTCGGCGCGGCCTGACTGGCCGCCGCCACACCACTCGACTGGCAGTAGATGCACTCTGACCACGAAGGGTCCATCACATGGCCGTTCGGACAGAGCCTCACGGTTGCCGAGGCGCCGCAAGACGCGCAGTACTCAACGCCAGCAGCCACCTCGGCGCCGCAGTTCGCACATTTCATAAGCACCTCCAACGCGCTGTCTCGACCTCACTCAACGTGGCACGAATCGTCGGCCTGAGGCCTCACAGCCTTCTCCGGCAGCAACGTTCGCACGGGTCTTGCATGCACGCCGGATGCCAGGGAGGAGAACATGAAGAGGATCGTCGCTGTGATCCTGATACTGCTTGTCGCCAGCGCCGTGACTTGCCACGCCGGACCAGCCAAACGCTCTGTCAAAGAAGGCCTCAGGGCCTTCGAGGGCGGCGACTACTGGTCAGCCGTTGGCCTCGCCCTCGATGGTCTCGATGACAACCCCAAGCTCAAGAAGGGGAAGAAGCTGCTGGCTGAGGTCAAGGACCGGGCGCTGACCCAGAAGCTGGATTCCGTGCACCAACTTACCGACCCAATCGCCAAAGCCGATGGCTTCCTCGAAATCGACCGCTTCCTCGCCCGATGCAGCCAGCACGGCTGCCCCGTTGATCCCGGGGAGGCGTATGCAGTAAGCCGGGACGCTGCCGTGGACAGGGCCTGCGGGACGTTGTACGAGAGAGCGGCTACCGCTTTCGATGCGAGGAGGTTCAAGGCCGCCCATGCCGAGCTCACCGCCGTCAGGAAGTACAGGTCCGAGTACAAAGATTGTTCCAAACTGATTCAAGACTGTCTCGAAATGGGGCGAGTCCGTGTCAAGGTCATCGACCAACCAGGTCCCCACCAAGCCTATGTGGCGCTGCTGTCGGAAAGCATCGATCCTGACATCGCCGCACTGACCTTCACCACCGACGACGAAGACATCACGGCGCCGACCACCCTGGATCTGAAGATTGCCGTCGATGAGCTCGCCACTCAGAGTAAAAACGACGTGCAGAACCTGAACGTGTACTACAACCACGTCACCCGCCACGAGGACGGCAGCACCACGACCCATTCGTCGTCCGAGACGGTCCGTCTCCGGTCGGAGTGGAAGGAAATGTCAGGCTCGCTCAGGGTCGAGATTGTCGACACCAGCACCGGCGACGTCTTCAGCTCGAAACGGTTCCCGATCGCAACCGAGCTCGGCCAGATATACATCGACTCGAGTTTGAGGGATCCGGCGCGCGCCTACTCGGTCTTCAACGCCGAGAAGGTGGAACGGGCTCGGAAGGAAATGGACAGTGGCGGCGATACCGTCGACAAGCTGAAGGCCGCCTACGAGGTGTATGACTCCATCAAGGACGAGACCCGCAAAGATGCCGACTTCGAGGCCCGCTACGGCTTTCCATTCACCAACCTCATCATCGAGTACGAGTCCTACCAACGAACGGGTAAGCACGCGAGCTTGCCGTCGGACATGACCCTGTTCCGGCGTGCGATGGCCACGGCGCGCGTGTGGATCCAAGATCAGCTGCAGGTCATCGACTCCACCGACTTCACCGCGAACTGACTGGGACCGACGCCGCACCGACCCGAGCGGCGCTCCTCCTGGGACGGCGCCGTGACCGCCCGTGCGCGGCCCCCCGGGAGCTCAGCTCAGGCCCAACCGGTCCATCTTGAGGGCCAGGCCGTTGCGTGAGATGCCGAGAAGCTTGGCGGCTTTGGATCGGTTGCCCTTGGTTCTCGCGAGCGCGGCGGCGATCAGCTTGCGTTCGAGAGTGGCGGTCGCCGCATCGAGGCCGAGGTCCGAGGCGAGGTCGAGCTGCTCGAGGGGCTCGTCCAGACTCGGGTAGAGGATTGACGGCGACAGCATCGTGGAGTCGATGGCCTTGCCCTCAGGACAGAGGTAGACCAGACGCCGGACCTCGTGCTCAAGCTCGCGGACGTTGCCCGGCCAGGGCGCCGCGACAAGAGCGTTGAGCGCCCTAACCGTGATGCCGCGCACCGGCTTGCCGATCTCCCCGGCGTACAGCCGCATGAAGTGCTCGACGAAAGCGGCAATGTCATCACGTCGGGCCCTGAGTGGCGGCACGTGAACGGTGAAGCCGGCGACTCGATAGTAGAGGTCGCGGCGGAATCGGTTGGCTGAGATCAGGGCCCTCAGATCGCTGTTCGTCGCGGTGATGATCCGGATGTCGATAGGCTCAGGGCTGCGGGCGCCGAGGGGGTGGACCTCGAGCTGTTGCAGGGCACGGAGCAGCTTGGCCTGGAGCTCTAGGGACATGTCGCCGATCTCGTCGAGGAAGAGGACGCCGCCCCGGGCAAGCTGAAACTTCCCCTTGCGCGCGCTGACTCCGGTCGCGACGCCCCGTTCGATGCCGAAAAGCTCGGCCTCGAGCAGCTCCGACGGGATCGCGGCGCAGTTGACCGCCACGAAGGGGCCCGTACGGCGCTGCGACGACGCGTACAGGGTCTCGGCGACGTGCTCCTTGCCGACCCCGGTCTCGCCGGTGATGAGCACTGGGATGTCGCCGCGGAGCAGCTGACGCAGCTGACCGTAGACCTCGATCATTGCGGCCGATCGACCGACCACGTGCCGGTGCGAAAACTCGAGACCCGGCGGATTGAGGGGCAGCCTCCCGGGATCGATACGGACCGGCTTCGGCGTCGACTGGAGGAGCATCCTCAACGTTGTCTCGAGCAGCTCACCTGCCACCTGCCGATGAGGAAAGTCACCGGTCAGCGCGAGGACGAACGGCCCGGATTGAGGGGTCGCCGCCGCCGCCCACGTCACGACAGGCGCGGCGTCGAGGCGGCCGTTGACCATGATTGGCGTTTCCGGTTCGGAAGCCCCCAGCACTTCGAGCTCTGGGCCCAGCTCAGCCAACCTCGCCCCATCCGCAACGTCGCCGGCAGCACAGATCACGACCGGGTCGGCACCGCCACCCCACTCCACCAGACAGGCACCGTCCGCACCCAAATCACGGCGCAGGAGCGCGAGTGCAGCGGTCCGATCCGGTTGTTCCACACCGATGAGGCCAGCGGCGAGCGCTCCCAGCAGGCCGACCCATCTCGGTGGCTCGTCATCGTCGCGTCGAGCCACCGACCTGACCTCGGTGGTGCTGTCGTTTCGAATATCGCGCCGACGACCGGGGTCGAGTGGGATCGCCACAAGAGCGTCGTCCGAAGGGACCCGCGCAACGACCAGCACAGCTGGCCCGAAGCCGATCCAATCGCCTTCGTCCACCGTCCGTTCGTCGATCTTGCGACCGTTGACGTAGGTCCCATTGCGGCTTCCAAGATCGACTGCCTTGAGGGTACCGCTGGCGACCCTCAGCAGCGCATGGCGGCGTGAAACGCCGGGCACACCGAGCAGGACCTCGCAGTCGGACGCAGCGCCCGCCACGTGGTCGCCTTCGACCAGGTCAAAAGCGACCTGATTGCCGTCAACCTCACCGGTCAGTCGGAAGCAGTAGTCAGCCTCGGTTTCGCCGGTCTCGTTCGTCATGTCGATCCTGCCCTCCCATCACGAACGGGTCGGGGATCCCACCAGCGGTCAGCTACAACAGTCCCCTGCCGAATCCCCCGTCGACCGGCAGCGCGTGACCGGTGATGCCGGAGGCGGCATCGGTGCACAGGAAGCCAACCGCCGCGGCCACCTCGGCGGGCTCGAGGAGCCGGCCGAGGGGGGTCATGGCAGCCCAGGCTGCCATGACCTCATCGGCAGTCCTCCCCGTAGCCTCGGCCTTGACGGCTGCGAGCTCGGTCAGACGATCGGTGGCGGTGTAGCCGGGCAGCACCGAGTTGACAGTGATGCCGTCCGCAGCCACCTCGTCGGCCACGCTCTTGAGGTAACCGGTCAGGCCTGAGCGCATGGCGTTCGACAGCACCAGCCCCGGCTGGGGCTCGCGAACCGCGATCGAGGTCACGGCCACCACTCGGCCCCAACCGGTAGCGCGCATGGCGGGCAGGCACAGGGCGAGGAAGCGCTGTACGGGCAACAGCAGCAGCTCGGCTGCTGCGGTCAAGTCGTCGGGGCCGGCCGCAGTCGCCGCCATTGCCGGCGGTCCGCCGGCATTGGTGACCAGAATCGCGGGCTCCCCGAAACAAGCCCGGGCCGCGGCGACCACACGTGCCGGCCCGTCGGGGTCTGCAAGGTCAGCCGCCACCGGCTCAACCTCGCGGTTGCCGGCCCCGGCCAGCCGCCTGGCGGCGGCGCTGATCCGGTCCTCCGAGCGCGACGCGATCACCAACCGGCACCCATCCGCAAGCAGCGTCTCGGCGATCGCGAAGCCGAGACCCGAGGAAGCGCCGCCGACGATCGCGACCCTGGGAGTCCTGCTCATTCGTCGCCCGCGAACGGAAACACTGGATCGATGTCCACCGGAATACCGACGAGACCGTCAATGGCAGCCGTCATCGCGGGGTTGACGGTGCCATACGCAGCCACGAAGTCCTTCGCCCCTTCGTAGTCACCCTCGGCCTCGATCATGAGGAGCTCATGGGCGAGGTCTCGGAAGGCGGCTTCGAAGCGGTCGGGTACGGGCCGGAACCGGCCGTCGGGAGTGATCTCGACCGCGCCCTTCTCGAGCAGGAAGTTGGTCTGCATCACCATGCCGAGGCCGTGAGCTTCGCCGGTGCCGAAGCGCGTCGACCGGAAGATGCCGGCGGTGTAGGTCCACGGCAGACTGTCGAGGATCTCCGGTTCCATGACGCCCTTCCTGACGAGCGCAAAGATATCGGCAACGCCAAGGGTGTCGGCCTTGGCCTCCTCGAAGGCCGAGTAGAGATCCCTGAGCTCGAGCCGAACCTCGGTGGCGCGGCCGTCGACGGTGATCTGGCCAGGACCGATCCCGTGCGACAGCTCGTGGTGAAGGGTGAACTGGAAAAAGGCCTCGAACGAAATCCGGTCGACCTCGTCGGCCGGCAGCACGGCATCGGCAATCGGCACCAGGATGCCGTTGTACTTCGCGCGCATCACGTTCTTGAGCAACACCTTCTTGGACCCTTTGGCCTCGCGCACCCGCTCGTCGTTGGGCAGGTTGAAGGCCAGGGTCTGGACACCGGCTCGAGTGTCCCCGGTGGCGACCAGCTCGTCGACGACCCTGATCGGCGACTCGGAACCGCGTTCGAAGTTCTTGTGCTCGTCTGGAATCGGCAGGTTGGCCTCGAGGAAAGGAAGCTCGCCTTTGAAGACCGCGAGCCTCTGAGAATCCTCGGGCTGGACGACGCACAGGAAGCACTCGAAGGCCGCCTTGTAGCCGAAGAGGCCGTCCTCGTAGGTCTCGTAGGGGCCGATGACCACCTCGATCGCCGAGTCCAGGTCCATCCACGCCATGTCGGACTCGTAGTAGTCATCGGTTGCGAAGGCGTCGGCACGAAGCTCGAGGAACCGCTTCAGACTATCGTTGTCGGTGGCTGCGGCTGCTGCCCGCATGGCCTCGGCGGCGCGCCCCAGCTGATCGGCGAAGGCCTCGCTGTACGGTACGGCCACCAAGCGATCGCCATCGCGTCGGATCACGGTGTAGAGGGAGGTGAAGGCATCGCGGTCGTCAGGATGGGCCTCGAGCCAGGCGTTGAACTCGGCTTCGGTCATGTCCTCGGGGTAGTAGCCCGCGCCCGGCGGATGAGCTCGGTTGCCGATGAACGGACGGTGGTGATCGAGGCGGTCCCAGGGTCCGACCATGATGCGGTAGTACGCCTGGGCCGCGGTCGCGCCGGGACCGGTCAGGGTTGCCACCTCGGATGCGAACTCGGGGTTGCCCGTCCATGCCTGAAGGGTGAAGATCTCGGCCACCGCTTGGGCGGCGACGATGAGGTGACCCAATGCCTCGCGGTCGCCCTCGGACAGGTGGTCGATCTCGGCAGCCACGGTCTCCGGTACGAACTGGGCCCGACGTGCCTCGATATCGGGCACCACCGTCAGGTCGGCGTTCGGCGTCGGGTTCTTGGGCGCTGCGCCGCAGCCGGCGATCATGAGCATCAACATGGGCACAACCAGTCGTTGCATGTTGCCTCCATCTCGACAGCGTCAGGCCGCCGAGCCGTCGGGCCTGTGGGCCCAGATTACGTAGTCCCTTGGACCGTTGACGAGCTCGTCGAAGCGCGCCGTGACGCGGTCGAGACGACGGGCCAGAGCCGCCACCCGTGGATCGTCAGCGGCCACCGGCGCGTCCACACCCGCGGTGAAAAGCTGGTCGGACGGGAAGGGGTGGAGCAGCTCGCGTCGGTCGACCGCCAGGCCGCTGGTCGTCAGGTAGAGCTCGAGGCTCTCCGGCGGCAGTGGCCGGCGATGGGTGGGATCGACCCAGTAAAGAGCCGCCCCGACCCTCAGTGAATGCGGGTTGGGGCACTCGGCGACGATCAACCCACCGGGTCGTAAGACACGCCGAACCTCGGCGAGCGCGCTCAACAGGGTGGCGGTCTCCAGGTGCTCGAAGAGGTGAATGGCCGTGACCGACCCGTAGCTTCCGTCGGGCACGCTTCGGAGCACCTCGAGAACATCGCCTTCGATCACTTCGAGCCCACGGCGCCGAGCCGCGCCGGCAACTGCTGCGTCGCCCTCCACCCCGGTCGCCGACACCCCCGCCTCACGGAGCAGCAACAACAGCTCACCACGGCCACAGCCGAGATCGAGGACCGGCGCCGACGACCGGAGCGCCTCGAGGTAGGGGTCGAGACGATGCCGGATCTCGCTCTCGGGACCACGGAAGGCCTCGAGCAATGCGGGCTGGACGTCGGCCAGAGCCGACGCCAGACGGCCCTCGTCCACGGACCGGTTGTCCGCAAGGGGCAGGGGCTCGGATCGCAGCATTCGCTCCACCAGAGAACCGAGCTCCTCGAGCTCGGCGGCCAGTCGCTCGAGGAGGGCGTCGGCGCGACCGACCACGGCAGGAACAACCTGGTCGCGGAGGCGACTGGTCTCACCCGACGTCGTCGTCAGGCGGGCCTCGGCGACATCGAGCCGCTCCTCCATCCGCACGAACCGATGCTCGCGGAGCTCACCGAGCTCGTCCTGGATCAATCGCAACGCTCCCTCGGCACAATCGAGCCTGGCCTCGACGGCATCGAGGCGCCGAATCGACTCGCGGACCAGCTCGGCGTGTCGGTTGAGACGCTTACCCCACGGCGTGCGATCGAAAAGGGCCTTCATCCAACGATGAAGACCCTTCGGTTGCTGCGGTCCGCCGTCGGTGGACGACGGCCCGGCCTTCGGTGCGGCGCGGTCGTCGCCGCCCATGGACTACTCGGCCGCAGCCTCGGGCTCGGATGCCGCCCTGTCGGCTGCAACCGTCGCAGGCGGCGCCTGGTTGCTGGCGGTCGAACCGACCAGGACGGCACCCGGCTCCTCGCCCGGTCGCACGACCTGGATCGGCAGAGTCACCTGGAAATCACGGTGCACGCTGACCTTGACCTCGAAGGCGCCGAGCTCCTTGATCGGGTGATCGAGGAGTATCCGGCGGCGATCGATGTCGAAACCCTTGGCGGCGAGCTCGTTGGCAATGTCGGCGACGCTGACCGACCCGAAGAGTACGTCCTTCTCCCCGGCGCGACGCTCGAACAGCAGCTGGTTGCCGTCAAGCTGCCTGGCCAGCACCTCAGCGGCGCTGCGGCGGGACAGGTCCATCTCCTCCCAGTGCTTCTGCTCCTGATCGAAACGTCGTCGATTGCCGGGCGTGTCCGGGTAAGCGAGCCCCTTCGGCAGCAGGTAGTTGCGGGCATAACCCGGTTTCACCTCGACCGAGTCGCCCCGCTCCCCGAGGTGCTCGATGTAATCGTTGAGAATCACTTTCATGGGTTTCCTCCGTCGTCACTCGCGGTCGGCCGCAACGGGAAGAAGCTGTCCGCGACACCGAGGGTAGCTACCAGAATCGGTATCGGCGGGTAGATGCACAGCAGCGCCACCCCCCAACGGACAAACCACCCCCGCCCAACCCAACGCGCGAGATGGGCCCGAATCATAGCCAAGCCCTGGACAAAATACAACACGAGCACGGCGACGAGCAGATTGACGGCGACCCACCGCGCGATGCCGTGCAGCAGCAAGGTCCCGAGACCGGCGACGGCAAACCCGGCCGCCAGCCACTCATCGCCGCGGTACTGCTCGAAGGGACTGACCGCCATTCGATACCCGAGCACCGGGATTCGCGGCCGAATCCAGAACAGGATCATCACGACGTAAATCACGAGGAAGCCCGGCACGAGCACCGGCGTGTACTCTTCGACGGTGTCGAAGGCGAGCTCCATCTCCGCCGTCGAAACCCCGGCCGAGTGGTAGGTCTCGATCACGAACGCGGTCTGCGCGCGGTACCAATCGATCAATCCCTCGGTGGGTCCCTCCGGGATCGTTGCGATCGAGATCGCAGCGAGCACGAACACCAAAGCCAACCCGACCGCCACCCCGACCCATCGCCCTTCCGACCATGTCCAGCGCGCCCAGGCCTCGACCGACGCGGCCGGCAACGCGACGATCAGAATGTAGGCTGTGAGAATCTCCAGCGGGTAGCTCCCCAGCGGCAGGCCCAGGGCTGCGATCAACACGAGCACGACCCAGCCCCACGCTCGGATCCCTGAAGTCCCGCTCGACTGAAAGTGCAACACGGGG
>Ga0316576_10000830_pt1 | contig 15628 bp, 13 predicted proteins | sample S0NA_FD_203075 | JGI IMG/M metagenome (GOLD analysis project Ga0316576, IMG submission 203075) | Rhizosphere microbial communities from salt marsh grasses in Alabama, United States - S0-2_050615r3r5 | ecosystem: Host-associated > Plants > Roots > Rhizosphere | place: USA: Alabama | collected... | reverse complement strand
TATTGCAGAAGATGGCGGTGCGACCTGAGGGCAAGGTCTGCATCGATCGTGAACTGCCCGCCACGCGCTCGAAACCCGATGGACGTTTCTCATTGAGTTCTTTGGACTGGGAAGTCGAGACGGTCGAAACACGTTGTTCCGACCGCGACCGGCGGCGTCCGCCCTTGGACCGGGCCGAAAAGGGCGCAACTGATCATCACAACGATTCGAGGTGACGCTTCATGGAGCAGCCGCGCGTTCTGGCTGAAGAGAAGTACCCCGAGCTCGTCAAGCTGATTCAAACCGGCAAGGAGCGCGGGTTCATCATGCACGAGGAGCTGTTCGAGCAGCTGCCCGAAGAGGTGACCGGCATCGCCGAGAAGCTCGATGACATCTACATCCGGCTCGGCGAGCTGGAGATCGATGTCGTCGAGGCCGACAATGTCGAGGATGACGACGACACCAAGGACGGCGAGCAGCCGACCAACGGCAAGTCGAAGAAGACCGCGGCGGCCGCCAAGAACGCCGCCCGTCCCGCCACCGAACAGCTCGAGAAGACCAACGATCCCGTCCGCATGTACCTGCGCGAGATGGGCACGGTCAAGCTGCTCGACCGCGAGGGCGAGGTCGAGATCGCCCAGCGGATCGAGGCCGGCGAGGCGATGGTGTTCATCGCACTGTCCAAGGAGCCCGAGCTCCTGGAGCTCTTCCTCCGGACCAACGAGCAGGCCCGACGCGAGCGGCGCGGTGTCCGGGAGCTGCTCCAGAGCGACGGCGCGCAGCTCGACGACAAGGCCGAGGACCGCGTCCGTGAAGGTCTGTCGATTTTCCGGACGATCAACGGGCTCGACGACGAGTCGCGTGAGCTCAAGCAGCGTCTTCGCCGCTGCAAGAAGAGCGGCAAACGACACAAGGAGCTGTCCAACAAGATCGAGGCGAACACCGCCGACATCGCGTTGCTGGTGCGCCGCGCCGACTTCACCACCACGACCAGGAACCGTCTGCTGACCTTCCTCGGTGAGGTCGAGCGGCAGTTCTCGATCCCGATCCAGACCATCAACCGCGACAAGAAGAAGCTCCAGCAGGAGCGCAACAAGGAGCGGCGGCAGTTCTACAAGGAGCGGGTCGGGCGCTACACCGACGAGCTCGAGAAGCTCGAGGAGCGTTTCGAGATCCCGTATGACGATCTCAAGGTGCTGCTCGCCGAGGTGCGTCGCGGCGAGGCCAAGACCGACCAGGCCAAGCAGGAGCTCATCGTCGCCAACCTCCGGCTGGTGGTGTCGATCGCCAAGAAGTACACCAACCGGGGCCTCCAGTTCCTCGACCTCATCCAGGAGGGCAACATCGGCCTGATGAAGGCGGTGGACAAGTTCGAGTACCGCCGCGGCTACAAGTTCTCGACCTATGCCACGTGGTGGATCCGCCAGGCCATCACCCGCGCGATCGCTGACCAGGCGCGGACCATCCGGATCCCGGTGCACATGATCGAGACCATCAACAAGCTGACGCGGACGACGCGGATGCTGGTCCAGGAGCTCGGCCGCGAGCCCACCGTCGAGGAGATCGCGGCGCGGATGGAGATGCCGGTATCGAAGATCCGGAAGATCCACAAGATCTCGCAGGAGCCGATCTCGTTGGAGACTCCGATCGGCGAGGAAGAGGACTCCCATCTCGGGGACTTCATCGAGGACACCAACTCGGTGTCGCCGATCGATGCGGTGATCATGCGCACCCTCAAGGACCACACCGAGTCGGTGCTGAAGTCGTTGACACCGCGCGAGGAGCAGGTCCTGAAGCTGCGCTTCGGTATCGGCGACGGGACCGAGCACACCCTGGAAGAGGTCGGCCGGACCTTCAACGTCACCCGCGAGCGGATCCGGCAGATCGAGTACAAGGCGCTGCGCAAGCTCCGGCACCCGACACGGGCCCACCTGCTCAAGCCGTTCAGCGAAGGCAACAACTGAGCGGTCCGTTCGCCTTGTTCCGCGATCCCGTCGGCGCTAGAATACCTCGGGCCCATAGCTCAGCGGTGAGAGCCGCCGGCTCATAACCGGTCGGTCCCAGGTTCGAATCCTGGTGGGCCCATGGCCCGCCGATCCGGGACACCATCGGCTGAGGCTGGAAGGGGAAGCGGTGAACAGCGCACGTCACGATCTGATTTTGTTGGTCCGCCTGCAGCACTACTACGACCAGATCGCCGAGGCGATCCGGGAACGTCAGACGCCGCCCACGGAGGTTCAGGAGCTGCAGCAGGCCAATCTGGATCGTCAGGCCGAGCTCGAGAAGATCGAAGAGCAGATGCACACTCACGAGGCCGAGCTCAAAGAGATCAACAAGAAAGAGGACGAGTGGAAGCTCGAGCTCGAGCACTTCCAGCGGCAGAAGGCGACGGTCACCAACGAGCGCGAGTTCACCGCGGTGATCTCGGAGATCGACTACGCGACCAAGGCGCTCAACGAGGCGTCCGCCCGACGGCGTGAGCTGGAGGATGCGATCCACGCCATTGCGGCGGAGATCGACGAGCGCCGGGACGCGCGGCCGGAAGAGGAGGCAGCGCACAAGGACGTGGTCGACGCCTGGGAGAGCCGCAAGCAGGAGCTGGTCGACCGGGTCCACGAGCTGGTCTCCGAGACCAAGGCGATCGAGGCCGATCTCGCCCCCAAGCACCGGGCCCGTTTCATGCGCCTCCTCGAATCCAAGAAGGGCACCGCGATCGCCGCGGTCGTCGAAGGGTCGTGCTCACTGTGTCACTTCGCGTTGCGTCCTCATCTCCAGCAGCGGGTCCGTCGGTGCGAGGAGATCATCTCGTGCGAGACCTGCCATCGGATCCTCTACCTCGAGGAGATGCTCGACGAGGTCGACGACGCCACGAGCAGCGGATGACATGAGCCGCGACCTGGCTGGAAACCTCGACTCGGTGCGCCGACGCATCGCCGATGCCGCCGGGGCCGTCGACCGGGATCCCGCTGACATCACGCTGATCGCGGTGTCCAAGACGCACGCCGCGGCGGTGGTCGACGCGGCGGTGGCCGCGGGTGCAGTGGATCTGGGCGAGAACCGCGTTCAGGAGGCGGTGGCCAAGAAGTCCGAGGTTCGGCCGGCGCGCTGGCATCTCATCGGTCCGCTCCAGCGCAACAAGGCGAAGGCCGCGCTCGAGACCTTCGACGTCATCCACACCATCGATCGTCCGGAGATCGTCGACCGGCTCCAGTTCCTGCTCGAGCAGCACTGGCCGGAACGGGTGGTCGACGTGCTGCTCGAGATCAACGTCGGCGACGAGCCCCAGAAGGCCGGCGTCGCGCCGGATGACGCCCCGGCGCTGCTCGACCGCGCGCTCGATGCCGATCGGCTGAGGGTGTGCGGCGTCATGGCGATACCGCCGTTCACACCGGATCCCGAGGCGTCCCGACCGTTTTTCCGAAGGCTCCGGGAGGTCCGGGACCGCCTGCAGAGCGGCTCGGGGCACGATCTGCCCGAGCTGTCGATGGGCATGAGCCATGACTTCGAGATCGCCGTCGCGGAGGGCGCGACCATGGTACGCGTCGGTACGGCGATCTTCGGGCCGCGGGGGTCGTGAGCCGATCATCGGGCGTCAGAGCCTCCGAGTCGGACGGCGCCGCGTGATTCTCCTTGCTCCCAGGCGCGCTATGTGAAAAAATTCTCATCGGAGAGCAACGTGGCGCACATCGACGACATCCGTGACGTGATTCCACCCGAGCAGGCGACCCACACCTTGAGACTCGCCGAGGAGACGGCTCCCGAGTGCATCGAGCTGTTGCGCGATCTGGTCACCATCCCGTCGCCGAGCCGCGGCGAGCGGCTGGCCTGCGAGCGGGTCATGCGCGAGATGGAGAGCCTCGGCTATCGGGACGTTCACCTGGACGAGATGGGCAACGTGCTCGGACGATTCGGCTCCGGGTCGAGGGTGCTCGCATTCGACGCCCACGTCGACACGGTCGGCATCAGCAACCCCACCTCGTGGAAGTACGATCCGTTCCGTGGCGTGGTGTCCGGTGGCATTCTGTTCGGACGGGGCGCGTCGGATCAGAAGGGCGGGCTGGCCGCCGTGATTCACGGCATCGCCCTGGCGGCCCGTATCGGGCTGCCCGACGACTTCACCGTCTGGGTGACCGCCACCGTCACCGGCGAGGACTGCGTCGGTCTCGCCTGGCAGTACCTGATCAACGAGGTCGACCTGCATCCCGAGGCGGTGGTGATCGCCATGCCGTCCCACCTCGGCGTGTGCTTCGGCCAGCGGGGCCGGATGGAGATCGAGGTCGCGACCCGCGGCGTCTCGACCCACGGTTCCCAGCCCGACCGGGGCGTCAACGCGATCTACTCCATGACCTCGATCGTCGAGGCCCTGGCCGGCCTCCACACCCGGCTCGAGCCGGCGCACCCCACCCTGGGCTCGGGTTCCATCGCGGTCACCGACATCGCGTCGACATCGCCGTCGCTGACCGCGATTCCGGATCACTGCCGGATCCACATCGACCGCCGGCTGACCATCGGCGAGACGCCCGACGCCGCGCTCGATCAGATCCGGGAGCTTGAGGAGGTGATCCGGGCGGACGCCGACGTCGAGCTGCTCGACTACGACCAGCCGTCGTGGCGCGGCTTCGCGTACCCGACCGACAAGGTCTTCCCGGCCTGGGAGACGTCGCCGACGAGCGCGGCCGTGGTCGCCGCCAAGGCCACGGCGAGGCAGGTGCTCGGCCGCGAGCCGCGCATCCAACGATCCAAGTTCTCGTCCAACGGCTGCACCACCGCGGGGGTGTTCGGCATTCCGACGGTCGGATTCGGGCCGGCCGACGAGCTCCACTCGCACACCGTCAACGACCAGATTCCCCTGGCTCAGCTCCAGCCGGCCATGATGTTCTACGCCATGTTCCCGGAGTTCTACCAGGCCGCGGCGCCGGAGGGCGGTCCGGAGTAGTCCATCGGCGGGGTGCTGCACGGGTCGACCGTCAGCACCGTCCCGCCGTGCTGCGTGGAACGACCCACCGACACCGGACCCGTCCGCTGTCGGCCCTGGTGGGACGATGCCAGGATGCCCCTTTGACTCACTCCCGACTGGGTTGAGCGGATCGAGGATGTCGACCGGCGCCGAGCGCTCCCCGGTACCGCGACAGCGCGAGATAACCCTCCACGGCGCGCACGGCGAGCCGGTCGGCGGGCGCTGCCGCGGTCCGGACCCCGGAGCGGCGCAACCGCGATGCGAGCCGGCGGTTGGCCAGGAGGATTCCGAGCCCGGAGACCTTGGCGAAGGCCTCTGCCGGGTTGTCCGGACGGCCGAGCGCGAGCCGCCCGAGCACGGGATCCTCGAGATTGACGAGCAACGGTCGGTGGTGGCGCCGCAGCCGTTGCAGGGTGCGGGTCAGAAGCTCCGCCGCGGCCAGATCGATCACCGAGGTGAAGAGCATGACGGTCGTGCTCCGTCGTTCGAGCGACGTGACGAGGTCGCACGCCACATCGTAGGCCGGTTCGTTGAGGCTCGCCTCGAGATCGTAAAAGGTGCGGTAGGCGGCGGAGACCTCCCGGCCCCCGCCGCGGATCCGGGCGACCCGTCTGACCCGGTTGTCGAACGCCGCCAGCGAAACGTGGTCGCCGCGGGCCGCGGCGACGCGGACCACGGCCAGCGCCGAGGCGAGGGCATGGTCGAGCTTGCTCCGGTTGCCGTCGGTCGACGCCATCGCGCGACCGCAGTCGAGCAGGATGATGAGCCGTCCGCGCCGTTCGAGGACCTCGTCGCGCACGATGAGCCGGCCGTGCCGGGCGGTGGCCTTCCAGTGAATCGACTTCGGCGGATCGCCGACCAGGTACTCGCGCAGCCCGTAGGTGTCACTGCCGTGGCCGCGGAACGCGGTCCGGACCGCGCCCAGCTGGCGCCGTTGCGCGAGCACGAGCAGTCGGCCGAGGGCTCCCCGCCAGCGGATCTGCGGGTAGACCCGCCGGGTTTCTGATTCGACGAGGTCGCGCTGCGACCAGGCGAGGCCGAGCGGTCCGAGGATCCTCACGGTCACCGGTAGGACGCGGTGCGCTCCGCGCCGGAAGGGCGTGATGCCGAAACGCCAGGTCGCGGTGGCGCCGGCGGGGATGGTCAACCGGTGTCGAACCGGATGGCTGGCGAGCCCGGGGTGGAGGCCGTCCCGAACCAGCAGTCTGAGCTCGCGCCGGGCCATCGACTCGATGACGACCTCGACCTCGGCGGTGCTGCCCTGGACGAGCAGCGGCGGCCACTGTCGGCTGCCGCGGGCAGGGGTCGACCTGGCCCACCTCGCATCGACGAAAAGCGCCACCAGCAGCACCGCGTCCGCGACCATCCCGACCGCGTGGAGGCCGTCGACGATGGCGCCGGCGATGAACAGCATCGACACCAGCGCGAACGCGGTGAAGAACCGCAGTGAAGGCATCAGTGTGGGACGTCGACCGACTCGGCGACGCGGTCGAGAACGCGGCGAACCGTGACACCCTCGAGCTCGGACTCGGCGACAAGAAGAACCCGGTGGCCCCAACACGGCAGCAGGCCGCGCTTGATGTCGTCGGGCGTGATGAACGAGCGATCCTCGAGCACCGCCGTCGCCCGGGCCAGCTCGAGCAACGCCAGGGTGCCCCGCGGCGACACGCCGATCTCGACGTCGGGTGACGAGCGGACCGCGTCCGCGAGCTCGGCGAGGTACCGGAGCACCTCGTCTTCGGCATGAACGCCGCGCGATGCGTGGCGCAGCGTGGCCGCCTGCTCGGCGTCGACCCCGGGGCCGGGCATCGGCGCGTCGTCGCTCCACCCGCCCAGAGTGTCGCGGGCGGCACGCCGGAACAGCTCGAGCTCGGCCTCCCGATCGGGCAGACCCATGTCGATCCGGGTCATGAACCTGTCGAGCTGCGCCTCGGGAAGCGGGTAGGTACCCTCGAACTCGACCGGGTTCTGGGTCGCGATGACGAAGAACGACCGCCCGAGCGGCAGGGTCACCCCGTCGATGGTGACCTGTCCCTCCTGCATGGCCTCGAGCAGCGCCGATTGGGTCTTCGGCGGTGTCCGATTGATCTCGTCCGCCATCAGGATGTCGTTGAACACCGGGCCGCGAACCAGACGGAAGGTCCCTGCGTCGACATCGAAGACATTGACCCCGATGACGTCGGACGGCATCAGGTCCGGGGTGAACTGGACCCGGGCGAAGCCGGCGCCGAGGACGGCGGCGAAGGCCCTGGCGAGCAGGGTCTTGCCGATGCCGGGGATGCCCTCGATCAACGCGTGGCCGCCGGCCATGTAGGTGGTGAGCAGGATTTCGGCGGGCGTCCTGCCGCCCAGGACGACGTCGTCCAGAGTGGTCAGGATGCGTTGCGTGAGCTCGTGGTTGGCTGTCGTCATGGTCGGCTCCCGTGTCACTCTGTCCGCGCCAGCCGCTGCGCCAGCTCGACCAGCTCCGGACCCGTTTCGATGGTGTCGGTCGACGGTGGATCCTCGATGCGGGGATCGAGCTCGACCGACCGCTCGACCAGCGCGCGCGCCGCCTCGGCGTGGTGCCCCAGCCGATCGTGGAGCCAGCCGAGGTCGATCAGAAACGCCGCGGTGGACCCGGTGAGGGGCCGGGTCTCACGCCAGGCCGGACCGAACCGGCGGCTCAGCGCGACGATCCCCAGCCCGTACCCGAGCAGCAGCTGCAGACCGAGGAAATCGAGTGCGCGGACCGACGACCGTCGGTCCGGCGGCTCGCCGGTTGTCAGACCGTGGTGGTACTCGTCGAAGATCCACGGCTCGCCGAGGCTGCGCTGGAGCCGTGCGAGCAGCTCGCCGCCGGCCGGCGAGCTGACCCCGGAGTTCGACAGCGCCTCGGCCGGGACGAGGATCAGCCGGCCGGCGCCGCGGGCGACCGCGAAGACGGCCGGCCGGTCGTCGGTGTCGGCGTACCAGACGGTCGCTCCGGCCGGCGCGACCGGAAGCCGCTGGGGTCTGCTCAGCCGGAGACGCCCGGTGCCGTCCACCGGCCCGGGTCGCCAACCGCGGCTCGCCTGCCGCCACCAGCGCAGCGGGTTGACGGGAAGCCGGGCGTCTGTCCGCTCGGTGTCGATGCCGAGCGCGTCGAGGAGGACACGCTCCGAGTAGCCTCTGATCGCCCGCGAGTAGCCGACCACGAGCGTGCCGCCGCGCCCGACGAACCCGGCGACATTGTCGAGGTCCGGGTGCGTCATGGGGAGTCGAACCGGAAAGGCGATCACCAGGACGCCGTCGCGCAGCTCCGAGGTTGGGCTGCGGTCGAGCAGCTCGGTGTCGCTGCCGGTGGCCTCGAGGTACCGCTGGCTGACGAGCAGCCCGGACGAACGGTGGGACAGTGCACTCGGGCCACCGACCGACGACGACGTCCGGGCCACGATTACCGCGACCAGCGCCAGCAGGACGAGGCCGCCGCCGAGCCAGATGAGGCGCCGCCGATCGGTCATTCCCTCACCCGTGCCGCCGCCGCAGCGACGAGTCGCCGGAGGTCGTCGGTCAGCCGAGCGACCTGCTCGGGGCTCGGTTCAGCGGGGCCGTAGACCAGCAGATCGAGGTTTCGCAGCGCGGCGACGAGACCTGGTTCCTCGGTTCGCCGCGCGAGATCGGAGCTCGTCCACGAGTCGTCGGCGGTGTCGCCGGCCAGGCTCCGGGCGAGCCACCACCAGAGCGCACGAAGCGCGTCCGCGACCCGGCCGTCGGATCGCGCCGCCTCGAACGCGGACCACCACGCCGCGGCATCGTGCGTCGCGGCCCCGGGCCGGGGCCGCGTGACCGACACGGCTTCACGGCCGGTCTGCGGCGGGCCGATCCGGGTGCGGAGAAGGAAGCGCAGCAGACGGTAGAGCAGGAGCCCGACCGCCACCACGATGACCGCCGCGGCGATCCACGTCGCGAGCTCGAGCAGCACCCCGACCGTCCTCGACGACGGATGCACGAAGCCGATCACATGCTCGGCGAGACGTGTGCCCAGGCTCTCGAGATACGCGCCGACCGACGGTCCGGGCACCGTCGTGTCGACGCCGGTGTCCGCGACGATGGCCTTGATCGTCGCGCCGTCGGCCTGCGCGCCGGCGAGCTCGAGCCCGGCGGCGGCGGGCGGCGGTGGCGTCACGCCACGGGCTCCGTCGGGTCGGGCGCGCCGAGCTCGTCGAGGGCGGCCTCCAGGTCGGTGCCCTCCTTGAGTCCGCGCAGCGCTTCGAACAGGCGCGCCACGACGAAGCCGGCATAGATCCAGATCGCCATGTTGGCGAGCTGGCTCAGCACGGTCTGCGGCACCTGGAGCCAGAGCCAGCCGGTGGGCATCGACGCGCCCTGGGCGAGCTGCGCCGGATTCTCGGTGGCGGATCGGTAGAGGAGAACCTGCTGGACGATCACGAACGGCAGCGACACGATGAGCGAGACGAGATAGCTCAGCAGAACGGTGACGACGCCGATCGCCAGCACCCGGAGCCCGGGATGGGACGCGAGGCTGCCGCCCGGGTTGTGGGCGACCAGCTGATACGACCGGCTCCACGCGGCGGTGCCGAAGCGCTCCTCGAGGGCCATCACCGGCACGACGAAGGCCAAGAGCACCCACAGCAGGATGCCCGGCAACAGGCAGCACATCATGCCGATCCCGATGACGAGCCACGTCATCAACGTGGTGCCGAACACCCGCGGGCTGAACGCCCAGCGCCAGGTGCGGCCCATGTCGACCGGCCGCGACGCCGTCGCGTCACAGGCGGCGGCCAGCACGACCGTCGACGCGACCATGTAGACGACGACGAAGACCAACGACAGACCCATGATCCCGAGCCACGAGACGAAGAACGCCTTCGGATCGCTCTCGGCCTGCGCCATTCCCCGGAAGAAATCCGCCATGACCAGGGTCTGGAGGACCGTCTGGATGGCGACGGCGACGATCACCGGGATCGCGACGGCCGGATAGATGGCCGTGAAGAACCGACGAGTGGGCCGCATCGCGCCGTCGAGCAGGACGCGAAACGGCGGAATTCGCAGCCGATCGGCGTCAGTGGTCATGGGCAGCCTCCGATCCCGGCCGGAACGCGACCAGAATGAACACGAGCACGAGCGCCGCGCCGACCCCGACCTTGATGGATGGCGGCACGGCGGCCGAAGGCGAGACGATGGTCTCGATCACCGCGAGCACGACGAACCACGGCAGGCACCCGATCAGCACAACGAGGGAGCGCATCGACTGCTCCTTGACGACGACCGATCTGGGCCGGTCCTGGGCGACGACCAGCGCCCGCCCGAGGCCGAGCCCGGCAGCGGCGCAGACCAGGATGAGCGACAGCTCCAGCGGGCCGTGGGCGACGATGAACTCGCCGAGCTCGACCGACATCCCGTAGTGGGAGGTGACGGAGAAGACGGTTCCGAGGTGGAAGCCGTTGACGAGCACGATGTAGAAGGCGCCGAGGCCGGCTGCGGCGCCACCGGCCCAGGCGGTGAGCGCGACCGACATGTTGTTGGTGGCGATGTACGACGACGACGAGGCGGGAACCGTCGTCGTCAGCGTCTCGGTCCAGAGCCTGCCGTCCCGCAGGTCGTCGATCCGCTCCGGACCGAGGATGAGCACGCCCATGTCGGGCTCGGCGACGCCGAGAACGAAGCCGAGCCCGGCGGCGAGCGTGAACAGCACGATGCACAGAACCAGCTCGGGCACGACGCTGTCGAGAGCGGCCGGGAAGGTCCGGGCGAAGAACCCGGCCAGGCTCCACCTGCGGCCGGGGCCGGCCCGCCGGAGCATCCGCGTACCCTCGATGGCGAGTCGCTCCAGCCGCGTGGCCGCCCCGGTGCCCGGGAACCGCGCTCGAGCGAAGGCATGGTCGTGCAGCAGCAACCGGTACTGCATGGCGAGCTCTTCGAGGTCGTGGTGGTCGATCCCACGATGGTCGATCCTTGCGGCGGCGAGGCGCCGCTCGAAGCCGTCCCAGCGGTGCCGACGATCCGCGACGAAGCTCGAGTAGTCCATCAAATCCAGTCGGGGCGAAAGGCCCGCCACAGCGTCCCCGACGCGGTCTGGGCGGGTGCGACATCGATCAGGAACTCCGGATCGTCGCGCTCGATCAGGGCCAGGATGCGGCGCGCCAGAAGCTGCTGCCGGTCGTGGTCCATCGACTGGCTGCGGTCGAAGAAGGCCTCGACGAGCGCGACCTTGGACGGCTCCCAGCCGGTCGGAATCCTGCTCAGAACGAGGCTCTGCGCACCGTCAGCGGTGTCGTGGACGACCAGCGTGCCGGCGAGTCGGTCGCCGAGCCGACGGGACCGGGGGTCCACGGCCATCAGGATGACGCCGACGAAGGTGTCGATGATCCGCAGCAGGTTGCGGATGGTCAGCGCGCCGGCGGTCGGCACACCGCCATCCTCGGTCACCACCCGCAGCTTGAAGAGCCGCTTGCCGGGAGTCTGTCCCCGGGTCGCGATCTCGGCGATGGTGAAGTAGCCCCAGTTCAACAGGAAACCGCCCGCCACGTAGATCACCAGGGCGACCCAGGGCTTGCCGGTCACCGACGCGGCCGTCACCGCCGCGATCATCACGAGGATCATCAGCACGGTGATGATCAGCGTGTCGAGAAACGCGGCCAGGATCCGCGTGCCGACGCCGGCGATGGGGATCTCGATGGCCACGTTGTCGAGGCCGAGAAACGAGCCATCGTCGGCCGGACGACCGTCTGGGGTCACGGCGGATCGAGCCCCTTCAACGCTGAGATCACTGCCACTTCATCGAGTGTAGCAGCGGACGCCGATCCGTCGGCTGGGCCAACGAGGCGGGTCAGGTCTCGAAGTCCAGCAGCGACACGAGATCGCCGACAGCAGCGATCGGTACGGTCGACAGCGTCAGGCTGGACGAGACGCTGCGCGCCGGCAGCGCGACCCGCTCGAAGCCCAACGCCGCGGCCTCACGGACCCGCTCCGCGGTGCGGCTGACCGCCCGCACCTCGCCGAGCAGCCCGATCTCGCCGAAGATGGCGAGGTCGGCCGGCACCGGGCGGTCGGCGGCCGAGGAGACGAGCGCCGCGGCAACCGCGAGGTCGAGCGCCGGCTCGCGCAGCGACAGCCCGCCGACCAGGTTGAGGTAGACATCGCGGTCGGCGAGCGAGATCCCTGCGTGGCGCTCGATCACGGCGAGCAGCAGCGCGAGCCGCGAGCCGTCGAAGCCCTGGGCGACCCGGCGCGGCGTGCCGAGTTGGGACGGCGACACCAGCGCCTGGACCTCGACCAGCAGTGGTGCGGTGCCCTCGAGCGCGGCGGCGACGATCGACCCGGCGACCCCCCGCCGACGGTCCTCGAGCAGCCACGCGGACGGGTTCCGCACCGCCTCGAGCCCGGCGCCGGTCATCGAGAACAGCGCCAGCTCGGCGACCGGACCGAAGCGGTTCTTCCCGGCGCGCAGGACGCGCAGATCGTGGTCGGGCTCGCCGTCGAGCGACAGCACGACGTCGACCAGGTGTTCGAGCAGCTTGGGCCCGGCGATGTGGCCCTCCTTGGTGACGTGGCCGACGAGCACGACCGGCACCGCGCGGGTCTTGGCCAGGTGCTGGAAGCGCGCGGCGGACTGCCGGACCTGGCTCACCGAGCCGGCGACCGCGTCGACCTCGTCGACCGCCGTGGTCTGGATCGAGTCGACCACCACCAGCCGGGGCGCCACGGTCTCGATCTGGGCGAGGATCGCGTCGCACGAAGTCTCGGGCAGCAAGAGGAGATCGGGCACCAGACCGCCGATGCGCTCGGCGCGCAGCGCGACCTGCTCGGACGACTCCTCGCCGGTGACGTAGACCACCGGTCCGCGCTTTGCGGCGGTCGCGGCGGCGACTTGGAGCAGCAGCGTCGACTTGCCGATCCCGGGCTCGCCCGCGATCAGAATCAGCGACCCGGCGACGAGCCCGCCGCCGAGCACGCGATCGACGCCGTCGACGCCGCTCGGAATGCGCGGCGTCGCCGTGGCCGCGGCGTCGGTGATCGGTCCGGGCCGTGCTCCGGTTCGCGGTGCTGCCGACGACCGCTGTCTGCGGCTCGTCCGAGCAGGCTTCGGCTCCTCGCTGAAGCTGTTCCACGCGCCGCACCCGGGGCACTGGCCGAGCCACTTGCTCGACTCGTGGCCGCAGTCGGTGCAGAAGAAGCGGGTGTCTCTGCCGCCGGCCATCAGCGGCGGAGGATCACCACGGGACGTCCTCCTCGCGGTGGCTGGTCTCGGCGTTCTCGAAGCGGGTGAACTCGTGCTGGAACACCAGGTCGATGTCGCCGATCGGACCGTTGCGCTGCTTGGAGATCAAGAGCTCGGCCCGCCGCGGATCCTCGGCGTCTCGGTCGTACACCGAGGGCCGCACGATGAACAGCACGACGTCGGCGTCCTGCTCGATGGAGCCGGACTCGCGGAGGTCGGACAGCTGCGGCCGGTGATCGCCGCCGCGCCGTTCGGGCTGGCGGCTGAGCTGGGACAGCACGAGCAGCGGGACGTCGAGGTCCTTGGCGACGCCCTTGAGCCCGCGCGAGATCGCCGACACCTCCTCGGTGCGGCTGTTGAACCGGCCGCCGCCGGCCATCAGCTGGAGGTAGTCGACCATGACCAGGTCGAGTCCCTTCTCCTGCTTGAGCCGGCGCGCCTTGGCCGACAGCTCGAGCACGGTGATGCCGGGCGAGTCGTCGATCCAGATGTCGGCGTCCTGCAGCCCCTGGGCCGCCATCTCGAGCTTGGGCCAGTCGGACTTGGCGAGGTAGCCGCCGGCGAGCCGCTTCTGATCGACCCGGCCCTCGGCGGACAGCATCCGTCGGACCAGCTGCTCGGCCGACATCTCGAGCGAGAAGACGGCGACCTTCATGCCGCCGCGCAGCGCCGCGTGGGTGCAGATGTTGACCCCGAGCGAGGTCTTCCCCATCGACGGGCGAGCGGCCAGGATGATCAGGTCCTTGCGCTGGAACCCCGAGGTCAGCTCGTTGAGCCGGGTGAAGCCGGTGTCGAGCCCGGTCAGGGCCGAGCCGGACGATCGGCTGTCCTCGATCGCCTTGAGCTCGGTCTCGGCCAGGCCCCGGATGTGGAGCAGACCGCCGGCGAGGGTGTCCTCGGCGATGTGGTAGACGTCCCGCTGGGCCGCCTCGACCGCGGTCCTGGCCTCGCCGTGGTCCATGGAGCAGGTCGTCAGGATGCGCTGCGCGGCCGCGATCAGACGCCGCTTGACCGCCTTGTCGTGGACGATCTCGCCGTAGTGCACCGCGTTGGCGACGTCGGGCAGGGCGTCGACCACCGACGACAGGTAGGCGGCGCCGCCGACCCGCTCGAGCAGACCCTGCTCGCGGAGGTGGTTGGTGACCGTGAGCAGGTCGACCGCCTGAGCGCGCTCGTGGAGCGTCAAGCAGGCGCCGAAGATGATCCGGTGGGCCTCGGTGTAGAACTCCTCCTCGCGGACCTTCTCGAGCACCATGAGCAGCGCGGTCGGATCGAGCAGCATGGCGGCGAGCACCGCGCGCTCCGCCTCGGGCTCGTTCGGCAGCCGATCGATCATCGGCGGTCCGTTGCCGGCGGCCTCCTGGTGAGGTGTGCTCATGGGTGGATCATGGTATCGCAAACCGGAACGGTGTTCAGACTTTTTTCTCGCCCCGGATTTCGCCGAAATCCGGGGCGAGAAAACAGCAGGAGGTTGCAGGACGCGCCATGTCGTCATTGACGCCGGGAGAGGGCGAAGAAAAACGCCCGGGCCAGGGCCCGGGCGTTCGGGATGGAAGATCGGAACCTAGAACGACCAGCGGACGCCGAGCCGCGCGCGCCAGCGCGACCGGAGGTCGTTGTAGGTGAAGATGTCGTTGTTCTCGGGGTCGGTGACGATGCCGCGCAGCTCGTAGATCGGCAGGCCGTCGTCGGTGACACCCTCGTAGGTGACCGGAGTCACGGTGCCGAAGGGGACGTAGCGCACGAGCCCCGACGAGTCGTCGATCAGGTTCCAGAAGTTGAACACGTCCAGGCTGATCTGGAGCGAAGAGTTGCCCGGGACCGGGATGTTCTGCCGGATTGCCAGGTCGGTCTGGGTGACCCACGGCTGGTTGGTCACGTTGCGTGGCGCGATGCCGCCTTTGTACTTGGCGATCCCGGCGCGCTCGAGGTAGTCGTTGAAGAGGTTCCACTGCTCCTGTTGGGAGAGGGAGTCGTTGCCGGTGAAGACCACGTCGCCCGGTCCCGACGGAACGTAGACCAGATCGTTGGACATGAACTCGTCCTCGTTGATCGAGGGGTAGTTGTAGGCGTAGATGTTGGTGTAGGGCTTGCCGCTCTGGCGATTCCAGAACAGCGACACCGTGGTCGACCAGCGGCTCTTGCGGTTGAACTCGTAGTTGAGGTTGATCACCGCCCGGTGCTCGACCTGGAAGTCCGACGCCGACAGCCCGACGTTGTTCGGGTCGACGGCCTCGGTGTACTGCCAGTTCGACACGGCGCGGCTCGAGGTGCCGTCGTTGACGACGTTCGACTCGCCCCAGGTGTAGGACACGCTGCCCCAGAGTGGGAAGTCGCCGTACGGTTTCTCGAGCTTGAGCATGACGTTGGTGGCGTCGCCCTTCGAGGTGTTGGTCAGGTAGTAGGCGCCCGAGAACTCCGAGCTGAGCTCCTCGTACAGCGGCCGACCGTCGAACGGAAGGTTTTCGCCGGTCTGGACGATGTTGAGG
>Ga0316576_10000829_pt1 | contig 15643 bp, 14 predicted proteins | sample S0NA_FD_203075 | JGI IMG/M metagenome (GOLD analysis project Ga0316576, IMG submission 203075) | Rhizosphere microbial communities from salt marsh grasses in Alabama, United States - S0-2_050615r3r5 | ecosystem: Host-associated > Plants > Roots > Rhizosphere | place: USA: Alabama | collected... | reverse complement strand
CTCGCGGCGCCCGTGCTCTCCCGGCTCGAGTCGATGACCGTCGTCACCGCGTCCGAGCTCCAGGGACGCTGGCTCGGCGCCGGGCTGGACACCGATCTGCTGCGCTGGGAGGTGCGCTCCAGCGGCGAGCGCTGGACGCTGACCCTCGAGCGCTCGGCGGCGGGCTGGCGTCTCGACGCTCGATTCCGCCTGCCCGGCTACGCCGTGACCGCGCCCCTCGCCGAGCTTGCGCAGATCCTCTCACACCTGCCCGACCGCTCTCTCGGCGCGCTGGAGATCACCCTGCCCCGCTCGCTCGGCGCGGACGCCGGCGGCCGGCGGCGGCTGGAGCAGATGGCGCGCCGGCTGGGCGTGACCGAGCTGACGATCCCGGGCTCAGCCAGCTGAGGTGGCTGCCGGCGCGAAGGCCTGCCACAGCCGCTCGAAGGTCTCGCCGAAGGCCTGAATCAGGCGCCGGTCGTTGCTGACGATGATGTTCTCGGCGTTGTAGCTCGCCGCGGACACCGTCCAGTTGTAGCTGCCCGTGACCAGGAACGCGTCGTCGAACAGGGCGAACTTGTGGTGCATGTGGTGCTCGCTGCAGTCGGTGCGCACGGCGAGCCCCGCCCGGGCGAGGTCCTCGATGTCCGAGCCCCGATCCACGACCTTCTCGTTGTCGGTGATGATGCGCACCTTGACCCCGCGGGCGTGCGCCTCCAGCAGGGCGTGGGCGATCCGGTCATCGGTGATCGTGAACACGCAGACGTCGGCGGTGCGGCGGGTCAAGCCAAGGAGCGAGACGATGCGCCGCCGGCAGCGATCGCCGGGGCTGAAGTGCGCCTCCGCCAGGGTCGGCACCTCCTCCCCCGCCTCGGCGTGCGCCAGGGCCTTGAAGATCTCCTCGAGCCAGTCCACGACCTCCGCGGTGCGCGAGTCGGGGAGCTGGCGGCGAGCGATCTCGAACGCCCGGTGACGGAAGTAGGCCAGGAGCTCGCGCTCCTCGCGGTGCTCGCCGAGCAGGGCGGTGAGCACCTTCTTTTCGCCGCGGGAGAGCCGGCGGTCGTCCCAGGTGCGGAGCAGGATCTCGTCGATCTCGTCGGGCTGCATCGCCCCACTGTAGCCCGGTGTAAACAGCTGTCCACCTCGAAGCGTAACCACACCGTCACGGTCGGCCGCTAACCGCCTGTAATCAAAAAAGGGACCAGCTGGCCCGTGATCTGCAACACAACAGCGCGATGCGTGTCTCACTTGTCATTCTCCCCCTTCTCGCGGCCTGCGCCGCGGATCCCAAGCCGGTCGCCGACGTGCGCGCCGCCCACCAGCCCCTCACCCCCCTGGAGCCGGCGATCCGCTTCAGCATGAGCCAGCAGGCCTTCGACGTCGCCCACGCGATGGTCGGCGAGTGCCTCTCCCAGGACGTGATGAAGTCCTTCGCCGACCGGCAGGGTCGACAGCCGGTGATCAAGGTCATCCCCTCCACGGTGCTCTCGGGCGGGGCCATCGACCCGCTGATGCTCGAGAAGCTGGTCGAGGCCGAGCTGGTCGGCTCGGGCAAGGCCCAGGTGATCAGCGCCGCCAGCGTCTCGGATCGCGGCGAGCCAGGCGACCTCGTCGTTCAGGTGCCCAGGGGCTCGCTCCGGCCGGACTTCATCCTCACCGTCTCCGTCGCCGCCGACCCGAGCCAGGTGGTGGTCACCACCCTCGAGCTCGTGCGGCTGAAGACCAACGAAAAGGTCTGGATGAAGGTCCACCGCACGAGCGTCAAGGAGCGCGAGGTCCGCCCCGCCTGAGCCGCTCAACCCGGCGTCACTGGCACTCGTTGGCCCCCACCGCGCAGACGTACATCAGGGTGATCGAGCAGTAGCACTCCTGGCCGCCGATCTTCTTGTCGGTGCAGTGGATGGTGTCGACCCACGCGCCGTTCGTGCAGACCTGGATCCACTCGAAGCCGTTGCACTGCTTGTCGCCCTCGTTGCACGCCACCGGGCCGTCCGGCCCACCCTGCTGGTCCGGGGTCACCTGCTGGTCCACGGGCGGGGCGCCGTCCATGTCCGGCGCCGGCTTGTTGTCGTCGTCGGAGCAGGCGCCGATCAGCAAGAGACAAAGCACGATCCAGAGAAGATGTCTCACGGCGGCCTCCTTGTTGTGATCGATTCTCGACCCGCGGACCGACCCGTGCAAGGTCCGATTGGGGCGCGGGACAAACGACTGGCCGCGGCGCGCCCCGGTGCTATGCCTCCAGAGGTGCCCGGCGGACCCGGGCGGGTCAGGAGACATGGGTGACGACAGCCGGCAGCCACGCCAGGAGGAGGACGTCGAGGTCAAGGACCGGGCGGCGGCCAAGCGGCCGCGCCTCTACCGGGTGCTCCTGCACAACGACGACTTCACCACGATGGAGTTCGTGGTCGAGGTGCTGATGGAGTTCTTCCGCAAGTCCAGGGCCGAGGCGACGCAGATCATGCTGCACGTGCACACCCGGGGCCGCGGCGTCTGCGGCGTGTTCACCCGCGAGATCGCCGAAACGAAGGTGGTCCAGGTGACCGACCGCGCGCGTGAGAACGGGCACCCCCTGCTCTGCACCATGGAGCCCGACGAGTAGGACGGCACGATGAAGCTCAGCCAGGACCTGCAGATCACGCTCGCCGTCGCCGCCAACGAGGCCGCCAACCGGGGACACGAGTACCTTGGACTCGAGCACCTGCTGTTCGCCCTGCTCCACGACCCTGACACCGCGCTGGTGATCCGGCACTGCGGCGGCGACGTGGAGCAGCTGAAGGGGAAGGTGGAGCGCTTCCTCGAGGACGAGGTCGAGGCCCTGCCCGAGGAGCGGCGCGCATCGCCAGGCCCGACCGTCGGGCTGCAGCGCGTCCTCTCCCGGGCGGCGACGCACGTCGAGGTCGCCGGCAAGGGAGAGGTCAAGGGCCCCAACGTGCTCGTCGCCATGTTCGCCGAGCCGGAGTCATGGGCCGTCCACCTGCTCCAGCAGGAGGGGATCAGCCGGCTCGACGTGGTGAGCTACATCTCCCACGGGCTCTCGAAGCGCGCCGGTCGCCAGCTCCCCGCCCCGCTGGAGGACCCGCTCGAGGCCGACGAGGCCGAGGACCCGCTCGAGGCCTACTGCGTCAACCTGAACAAGCTCGCCGCGGAGGGTGGGATCGACCCGCTCATCGGACGCCAGGTCGAGGTCGAGCGGGCGATCCAGATCCTCGCCCGTCGGCGCAAGAACAACCCGCTGTTCGTCGGCGACTCGGGGGTGGGCAAGACGGCGATCGTCGAGGGCCTGGCGCGCAAGATCCACCTCGGCGAGGTGCCGCCGCTCCTCAAGGACGCGGTGATCTTCAGCCTCGACCTCGGCGCGTTGCTCGCCGGCACCCGATATCGCGGCGACTTCGAGAACCGGATGAAGGCGGTGCTCGGCGCGCTCGACGCCAGGCCCGAGGCAATCCTGTTCATCGACGAGCTGCACACGGTGATCGGCGCCGGCGCGGCGAGCGGCGGCGCGCTGGACGCCTCGAACCTGCTCAAGCCGGCGCTGGCCGGGGGCAAGCTGCGCTGCGTCGGCTCCACCACCTACCAGGACTTCCGCGGCCAGATGGAGCGCGACCGGGCGCTGATGCGGCGCTTCCAGAAGATCGAGATCAAGGAGCCCTCCGTGGAGGAGACCGTGCAGATCCTCGACGGTCTGCGCCCGCGCTACGAGGAGCACCACGGCGTCCGCTTCAGCAAGAACGCGATCCGCGCGGCCGCCGAGCTGGCGGGACGCTACCTGCAGGAGCGTCGGCTGCCGGACAAGGCGATCGACGTCATCGACGAGGCCGGCGCGGCTGCCCGGCTGGCTGGCCGCGAGGGGGGAAGGGTCACGCGCCGGGAGGTCGAGGAGATCCTCGCGCGGATGGCGCAGATCCCCCCGCGCCAGGTCTCGCGCGGGGACCGGGAGCGCCTCGCCGCGCTGGAGCCGGAGCTCAAGAAGGTGGTCTTCGGCCAGGACCACGCCATCGAGCAGCTCGCCGCCGCCATCCGGGTCTCCCGGGCGGGGCTCGGTCCCGCCGAGCGGCCGGTGGGCAGCTTCCTGCTCACCGGTCCCACGGGCGTGGGCAAGACGGAGCTCGCCCGCCAGGTCGCCGCGACCCTCAACCTCGAGTTCCTGCGCTTTGACATGAGCGAGTACATGGAGCGCCACACGGTCTCGCGGCTCATCGGCGCCCCGCCGGGCTACGTCGGCTTCGACCAGGGCGGGCTGCTCACCGACGCGATCCGCCGCACGCCCCACGCGGTGCTGCTGCTCGACGAGATCGAGAAGGCGCACCCCGACGTGTTCAACCTGCTGCTGCAGGTGATGGACCACGGCACGCTCACCGACAACAACGGCAACCAGGCCGACTTCCGTCACGTGATCCTGCTGATGACCAGCAACGTGGGCACGCGCGAGATGGAGCAGCGGCCGGTGGGCTTCGGCGACCGCAGCGCCGAGGGGGCCGGCGACCGGGAGCTCCGCCGCATGTTCAGCCCGGAGTTTCGCAACCGCCTCGACGCGCGCGTACAGTTCCGCGCCCTGACGCCCCCGGTCATGGAGCGGATCGTCGACAAGCTCGTCGCCGAGCTGCAGCAGCAGCTCGCCCCCCGCAAGGTGCGGTTGACGCTGACCGACGCCGCCCGCCGCTACCTCGCCGAGCGCGGCCACGATCCCCAGTTCGGCGCGCGTCCGATGGCGCGCCTGATCCAGAACGAGGTCCGGCGGCCGCTCTCCGACGAGCTGCTGTTCGGGGCGCTGCAGGCCGGCGGGTCCGTGACCCTCGACCTCGACGACGAGGGCGAGCGCCTGCGCTTCGTGTTCTGATCGCTCGCCTAGCCGCCGCCGGCCGAGCCGGCGAGGGGCGGCTCGCCGTCCCGGCGGAACGGGCCGTGCATCCCGAGCAGCGCGATCTCGCGCCGCACCGCTCGCGCTTCACGCTCGAGGAAAGCGGCGACGGCGGCGGAGAGGCCGGCGTGTCGCAGCCAGTGCACGCTGTGAGTCGGCGAGGGCAGCAGCCCGCGCTTGAGCTTGTGCATCCCCTGGGCCCCGGCCTCGAAGCGTGTCCAGCCCCGGGCGATGGCCAGCTCGATGGGGCGGTGGTAGCAGAGCTCGAAGTGCAGCGAGTCCTGTTGCACCGTGGTGCCCCAGTAGCGGCCGAAGAGGTGTCGGCCCTTGTGGAAGCTGAGCGCGCCGGCCACGGGGCGCCCCCCGCGCAGGGCCAGGGTCGCCACGACCCGGTGCGCCATCCGGCGCCGGACGATCTCGAAGAAGCGCCGGTCGAGGTAGGCCGGCCCCCACTTGCGGTTGTTCGTGTCGAGGTAGAAGCGGTACAGCGCGTCCCACTGGCGCTGGTCGAGCTGTGGACCCTCGAGGGTCACGAGCTCGAGCCCGGCGGCGGCGCGGCGACGCTCGCGGCGCAGGGCCTTGCGCGCCGACGAGCGCAGCGAGGACAGGTAGTGCTCGTAGCTCCGGTAGCCCTCGTTGACCCAGTGAAACTGATAGCCCAGCCGCCGGTGAAACCCCGGGCGCCGGGCGGCCAGCCGCTGCTCCGCCTCGGTGAGGAAGAGCAGGTGCAGCGACGAGGCCCCCGTCGCCCCGGCCAGATCCTGGGCCGCGTCGAGCAACCGGTCGGCGACGCCGCGCCGCCCCGGCGGGGCGAGCAGACGGCGGCCCGCGACGGGGGTGAAGGGCACGGCGGCGACCAGCTTGGGGTAGTACGGCACGCCGGCGGCCCTCGCGGCTTCCGCCCAGCCCCAGTCGAAGACGAACTCGCCGAAGCTGTGCTCCTTGAGGTACAGCGGCATCGCTCCGGCCAGCCGGCCTCCGTCCCGGGCGACCAGGTGACAGGGCAGCCAGCCCGTACCCGGGCCCACGCACCCGCTCTGCTCCAGCGCGAGCAGGAAGCCGTGCTCGATGAACGGGTCGTCCTCCCCGACCAGGCCGTTCCACTCCGCCGCGTCGACCCCCTCGAGGCTGTCGATCACCTCGACGCGCATGGTCGTCTAAATATGAGCGGGCAGGGGCGCCCCGCAACCGCCTGCCTCGGCCCTTGACAGCGCCGGCCCTCCCGGGCGTTGATCCCCGGCATGGGACACGTCATCGAAGAGGCAAAGAGCGGAAGGGCCAAGTGCCGCAAGTGCAAGAGCGCGATCGCCAAGGGCGACCTTCGGTTTGGCCACGAGGTGGTGAACGCCTTCTCCCCGGACGGGGAGATGACCCATCAGTGGTACCACCTGGGGTGCGCCGCGGAGAAGCTGCCCGTCGAGCTGGGCCAGGCCGTGGCGGAGTTCGAGGGCGAGATCCCGGACCGGGCGGAGCTCGAGAAGAAGATGGCGGCCGGCAAGAAGAAGGCCAAGCCCAGCAAGTACCCCTACGCCGAGAAGGCCCCGAGCGGCCGGTCGACCTGTGTCGAGTGCGGCGAGAAGATCGCCAAGGGCGAGTACCGGGTCGCCGTGGAGCGGGAGATCGACACGGGCAGCTTCACCACCTCCGGGGCGGGCTACCTCCACCCGATGTGCGCGCTCGACCACGTCGAGGATCCGGACGGGCTGATGGAGCAAGTCCGCGTCAACAGCGTCTCGCTCTCCGAGGAGGAGCTGGAGGAGCTCTCGGCGGCTCTGGACTGACGCCCGGACGTGGGGCCAGGCGGGAGAATAGGCGCCGCCCTGCCTCCGTCAAACTCACGCCGCTGGAAGGAGCGACACCATGAAGCGCGTCCTCGCTGTCACGTTGCTCTCGGCTGGCCTGGCGCACGCCGCCCCGCGATCCGAGCTCACCGCGGCCCACTGCACAGGTCCGACCCGGGTTCAGTGCCTGATCAACCTCCGGCTGGTGCACCAGCTCAAGAACGGCCGGCCCGAGGTGCGGCTGCACGCCGCGCAGACTCTGGGCGAGCGCCGCGCAAAGGCCGCCCCCGCCCTGCCGTCGCTGGAGCGGGCCGCGCTGAAGGACAGTGATCCCGCGGTGCGGCTCGCCGCCATCGAGGCCATCGCCGCGGTGGGGCCGGACCCGGGCTCATCGCCGACCACGCTGGCCAGGGCGCTGGTTGACAAGCACGGGCCAGCCCGGCTGGCGGCGTGCAAGGCCCTCGCGGCCATGGGCCAGGCGGTCAAGAGCGCGCAGCCGGCGCTGGAGAAAGCGCTGACCAGCGACCGCGAGGAGCAAGTCAGGGTCTGCGCGGCCCAGGCCCTCGCGGTCGCCCCCCGCGCCGCGACCGCGCTCAAGGCGCTGGAGAAGGCGCTGCTCAACGATCGCTCCAGCGCGGTGAAGGCGGCGACGATGGCCGCGCTGGCCAGGCTGGACCCGAGCGCCAAGGCCACCCTGCCCATCCTGGAGAAGGCGCTGTGCCGAAAAGACCCGGAGCTGCGCGGATCCGCCGCGGCTGCGATGGCCAAGCTGGGGGCCCGCGCGCTTCCGGCGCTCTCCCGCGCCCTGAAACACCGGAGCGCCGAGTGCCGGCGCTCGGCCATCGACTCTCTGGGGCAGCTGGCGCCGTTTCCCCCGGCCGCCGTCGCGCCCCTGCGACGCGCCCTGGCGGACAAGGACGCCGCCGCTCGCCGGGACGCGGCCGTTGCCATCGCCCGCGTCGGCGCCCGGATGGCGGCCGCGATCCCCAACCTGGAGTCGCTGCTCAGGGATCGGAGCGCCGAGGTGAGAGCAGCCGCGGCGACGGCCCTGGGCGCCATGGGCAAGCTGGCCTCGGCCACCACGCCGTCGCTGAAGAAGGCCACCATCGACGAGGACGTCAACGTCCGCGCCGCGGCGACCAAGGCGCTGGACAAGGTCCAGTAGCCGGCCCCTCCGTCCACACCGCTGTGGACGCGCCCACCACCCGCGCTCAGCGCAGGCGCCGAATGATCCGCGCCGCCCGCTTGCGGACCTCGGCGATGGGGTGGCTCTTGGCGGTCTGGCCCAGGTAAGGCAGCGCCGCCTTTCCCACGTCGCCGACGAGAATCTGCTCGGCTTGCGCCCCGGTCTTTCGGTCGACGAGCGCGGCGATCAGATCCCGGATCAGAGGAGCCCGCGCGCGGTAGGAACGATTCCTGCGGATCGCCTCCTGGTAGTGCTGCATCGCCACCGACCACCAGCGCCTGTCGAAGTAGAGCTTGCCCAGGAGGTAGTCGACGTAGGCGCTCTTGCTCTTGATCTTGAGCTGACGGAGCTCGGTGATCGCCTCGTCGTTGCGTCCGGCCTTGATCAGCGCCTGGACCCGGGCGATCCCGCCGGTCGGCACGTCTCCCTCGTCCGCGCCGGCGGTGGCGTCGGGAGTGACGGTGGCCCCGGGCGTCTCCCCGGCGCCGAGGTCCCGCGCCGGGCCGCTGTCCGGGGCAACGCTTGCGTCCGCCGGGGCCTCGACGTCCGCCGGGGGTACCGAGAAGTCGGGTGCGGCGGCGGCGGCCAGATCGGCCGTCGCCGCGGGCCGCGGCGCGAGCGGCGCTCCCGGGCGGAGCCAGAAGTAGTAAGCCGCGCCCCCCGCCGCCGCGAGGAGCAAGAGCACGAGCACCACCCGCAGGCCGCGCCGCGGGCCGGGCTCGTCCAGCAGCGGGAGCTCGGCGGTGCCCTCGGAGGACAGCGCCTTGCTCTGCCCGTAGAAGCGGTGCAGGGGCAGCGCCGCCTCGGGCGTCTCGTCCAGCGCCGCGGCGAGCTCGAGGGCGGTCTGGTAGCGCCGCTCGGGCTTCTTGGCCAGCGTCTTCTGCACCACCGCCTCGAGCTCCTCGGAGAACCGCTGCCCCCCCGCGCTGCGGAGCAGCGGGGGTGCGTGCTCCACGTGCATGTTCAGCACCTCGAGCATCTCCTCGGAGTCGAAGGGCTTCGTGCCCGTGAGCATCTCGAAGAGCAGGACGCCGGCGGAGTAGAGGTCGGAGCGGACGTCCCCCTCCTTGCCGCGCGCCTGCTCGGGCGACATGTAGAACGGCGTGCCGGTCACCTTGGCGCTGCCCGTCTCGTCCTCGGCCATCGCCGCGTTGTGGAGCTTGGCCAGGCCAAAGTCGAGGATCCGGATGTGGTCGCCGGTCCCGGTCGCCTCGGTGAGCATCACGTTGCCGGGCTTGATATCCCGGTGGGTGATCCCGTGGCCGTGGGCGTGGGCCAGACCGGCGAGCACCTGGCGGAAGATGTGGAGCGCGCGGGGCGCCGGCAGCGGTCGCTTGTCGATGAGCTCCTTGAGGGTCCGTCCCGGGACGTACTCCATCACCAGGTAGGGCGCGTCGGCCACGCCGAAGTCGATGATCGAGACGCAGTTGGGGTGGCTCAGCCGGCTCAGCGCCTTGGCCTCCACCTCGAAGCGCTGGATGAAGCGATCCTGGTTGGCGAGCGGGGTGTGCAGGACCTTGATCGCCACGGAGCGGCCGAGCTTGAGCCGCTCACCACGGTAGATCGCCCCCATCGAGCCGCTGGCGATGAGGGAGATGATCCGGTAGCGGTCGTCGAGGACCGCGCCGATCCGAGGGTCCGACATGACCCGGCATTCTTTGCACCCGCCTTTGAGGGGTGTCAAGCAACGCCCCAGCTCCACTCCGGAAATCAGATATGAAGCAATGCGTCACCATTCACCAATGGGCATGATCCCGGCAGGTTGAGTCGACGCCCGCGCTGGAACGCTTATTGCTCAACCCAGCCGACACCCGAGATCGGAGGTGCGCGTGCGGTCTGCCATGAGAACGCCGGGACTGATCGCAGCCCTGCTGCTGCTGCTCGCCGCCGGGCCAGCGCCGGGGGCGCCAACCGCCCGGCCAACCCTCGAGGTGGCCCGTGACGCGAAGCCCCCCCCGGGTCTCACGAAGCTCTCGAGCCAGATCGAAGACATCCAGAAGGTGATGGCGACCAGGTTCGGTATCAACACGGTCTACGTCGTGGGCGGCAGCGCCCGGGCCGTGCTCGACGCCTCGTACGGCTTCGCGCCGCTCTCCATGCGGGACCTGGACCTGTTCGCGGTGTCCAACACCCCGGACAGGATCACCCGCCGAATGACCGACAAGGTGGCCGGGGAGCTCTCCGGTCTCGGCTACCGGAGGCGACCGGTCGAGGAGCGTCTGCGGGGCAATCCCGCCCTGGGCCTCAAGGGGATCAACTACAACGCGGGATACGGCGTGTTCCTCAACCGCCCGGGGGACCGGACCACCGTCGACCTCTCCCTGCTCCACTCGGAGCAGGCCTTCCGGCTCAACGGCCCGCTGAACATCGACCGCATACGAATCCCGATCCGCGCGGGGGAGACGCTGGTCGACGTCTGGCGCCGTATGCGAGGCAAGCCCTACCAGCAGGTCGTCCGCGACGGGGTCGTCATGGATCGAAGCGACGGCTACCTGGGCTGGCGCACGGGCAAGCTGCGCCTGGTCAACACCGGCGACCTGTGGGCCGACGTCGAGCGAATGAAGCCCCGGATCGTCAAGAGCTACCTCAAGGCCGGCGCGAAGATGCCCGCCCGCCTGGTACGGGAGCTGCGGGCGATACCCCAGCTCCGGCCGCGCCAGCCCGACCTCGAGCTGCGCTACGTGCAGCGGGTGCTCGACCTGCCCCTGCCCAAGGCGGTGGAGGGCTTGAGCCTGCTGCGCAAGCTTGGCAGCCCGATCCTGAACGACGGCAGGCTACGCAGCAACCCGCGCTACAGCGAGGTGCAGGCCGCGATGGCCCAGCCACACCGCCAGGCCAAACGCTGGCCCGCCGCCGGCAGGCGCCCCGCACACCGCGCCCCCGCGCCCCGCGCGGCCGCAGGGATCAGATAGGAGACACGAATGATCTCACGACTGGTCTTGCCACGCCTGACGCTCGCCGCCCTGCTCGTGGCCACCGCGACGCCGGCCGGGGCCCGCCGCGCCACGACCCTGCCGACGAAGAGCCGGCCCATCGCCATCGTGGCCTGCATCGGACCGACCTCCAGTGACCGCGCCACGGTGCATCAGATGGTGCGCGCCGGTGCCTCGATGTTTCGGCTGAACATGGCGCACCAAAACGAGGCCAGCACCCGCGGCGCCGTTGCCGCGATCCGGGCTGGCGCCGGCAAGCGTGCCCCGATCCTCTGCGACCTGCCCGGCGGGAAGCTGCGCACCGCGCCGATGCCCGGCGGGACCGACCGCATCGCGGTCCAGCCGGGCACCCGCTTCGTGCTGCGCTACGGCGAGAGCTGGCCCGAGGGGGAGCGCCGAAGCAGCGGGGCGGGGACGTGGGTCGACTACGACAACCCCCCCGGCGTGACCCTCGGTCAGTACGCCCGGCCCGGGGGCAAGATCTGGCTGCACCAGGGCAAGATCGTGCTCCAGGTCACCGGCGTCACCGACCGGGAGATCCAGACCCGGGTGGTCAAGGGCGGAAAGCTGAGCAGCAGGGCAAGCCTGGCGCTGATGGGCCAGGATCCGGCGTTCCCCGACCTGACCCAGGACGACCGCCAGCAGCTCGCCATCGCGGTGAAGAACGGAGCGACCCACATCGGCGCCTCGATGATCCAGCGGCCGGGCCAGATCACGGCGATCCGGCGCGAGCTGTCGCGCCTCGGCGCCCCGCACGTCAAGGTCGTGGCAAAGATCGAGACGCTGGGCGCGCTCGATCCGCGCTCCCTGAACGCCATCGTGGGCCGGGCCGACGAGGTGATGATCGCCCGCGGCGACCTGGGCGTGGCGCTCGAGGGCAACACACGGGCGCTGCATCGCGCCGAGCGCAGCATCGCCTCCGTCTGCCGGCGCCTCGGCAAGCCCGTGATGGACGCGACGGGCTTCCTCTCCGGCATGCGGACGAAGGGCGCGCCGACCCTGGAGAACCTCCTCGACATCCGCCACGCCCGGCGGGTGGTGAAGCCGGACTCGATCATGCTCAAGGGGACGGCGATCAACGCCGACCCCGTCGCCCCGGTGAAGGTGCTGCGCCAGGCGCTGATCGGCGCGGACCACACACCACGCATCGCGCGCCTGGCGGAGGTGCTCGGCCGCTCGGGCGGTCAGGCCCGCGCCGGGGACCTGGCGCGGGACATCGGCGTCTCGCGCCGCGAGCTCCGCCGGACCCTGCACACGGCACGACGCCTCGGCGTGCTCGAGACGAGGGGGCAGCTGGTCCGCCTCCGCGACGCCGTGTCAGCGCATTAGGCCTACGACTTCGAAGCCTTCTTCGCCCCGGGCGCGGTGCGCGGCGCGAGGTTCTTGCGCTCGGTCCAGCCCTGCCGACCAAACAGGTCACGGACACGCACACGCTCTCCCCGGCGCTCGACCGCGCGCAGGAGGTAGCCCGCATTCACCTTGCCGCGCTTGACCGCCTTGGCGCCGGGCTCCGGGTCGGCGCGCAGCTCGAAGGCCCGGGCCGCGCGGAACGGGAACCGCGCGAGCATCCGGGCGTTCTCCCGCGCCTTGGCCACCAGCATGTTGGCGGTGACCTGCTGCATGGAGTAGGCGCTGCTCACCGCCCCCGCCTCGACCCCGTCCAGCCCCTTCTTCTTCAGCGCGGCGACGGCCTTGCCGTCGAGGCCCGCCGCCTTGGCGAAGGAGCTGCCCCGGGCGCGCTCCCGGGCGCCGACGAGCTTGGCCTGCTGCAGGTAGAAGTGGCTGGTCATGTGCAGCACGCGGCCGTCTTCGTAGCGAAACGAGACAACCACCGGGGCGTGGCCGTAGCGCTTCTTCATCTCGGCGCTGGATATCAGCACGTGGACCTTCTTCCGGTCGAGGACGCGGATCGGGTAGCTGCCGGACTCGAGCCACCAGCGCGGCCTTGTCTTGCCCGCCATCACGTGGCTCAGGAGCGGATCGGCGCCCTCGTGCATGGTGACCGACACGACGTCGTTTTGGGTGTTGCGCCCGCCACGGCTGATGAAGCCCGGCGCGATGTGCTCGAGGTCCGAGAGCGCCCAGTCCGTCGTCACCAGGTAGCCGCCCGTGCGTACGAACCGGCGCAGGTTCTCGTGGGCCCTGGCTCCGAGGCGCCCGGGGCAGTTGACCATCACGGTCTGCAGGCTCATCAGCGGGACCCGCCCGAGCAAGCGCTTGGGGATCACCACGTGCTTGACCTTCACCGCCTGGAGCACCTGCTCCACGTGGTCGTAGTGTCCGCGCACGACGATCACGTCAGCGGCGGCGGCCTCGCGGATCAGCTTGAGGTCATCGGGACGCTTGCGCCGCATGCGGTGCTCGAGGATCCGGGCCGCCATGCGGTTCGCCTGGCGCATGCGACGCGTGCCCCGGGCCTCGAGGAACTCGCCGTCGGGTCGGACCAGATCTCCCTGGACCACGTCGTCGTCGAAGTCGAAGAAGGTGCGCTTCTGGTAGTTTCGCTCGGCCTCCTGGGCCGTGGCCAGCCCGGCCTGCAGCAGGCAGAGCAGCGCCACCCATCCGGCACGGATGAACACGGACACGGTCTCCCTCTCCTTTGTCTCGCCCCGGCCGGCCTGAGTCCGGCGGGGGACCCCATGCGGTTGCTTGGACGGGCTGCCCTGTAGGTTGATGACGCGCCAGGCGCGCCCGATTGTCAGTTTTTTTAGCCCACGGAGGCCCGGACGCACTGCCCCTGGTGGCAGCGCGGCGTGCACTCCCACGGGCCGCAGTGCTGGGTGTAGCCGCACCCCGCCGCGCGGAACTTCTCCCACAGCGCGTCGAGCCGGGCCACGGTCTCCCGGTTGGCGACGCCCCCACAGCCGGCCCGCGGCCCGACCCCACCCTGGTAGCAGGCGCAGTCCCCGTCCACGCGGCAGCTCAGGCCGGCCTTCTCCAGCGTGCGGGCGTAGGCCTCGATGATCTCGGCGCAGGGGTCGAGCGCCTTCCCTGGAGCCGGGCCCGGCGTCGGGGGAGGGGGCTGTTGCCCGGAGCGCTGCTCGCACCTGCAGGAGAGAAGGAGCGCTGGCGCCAGCAGGAGCGCGAGCAGGAGGGGGGCGGCTCTCATGTCTCCACCAGGTGCCTGGAGCGGCGGATCGGGGTGATGGTCTCGGGCGCGTCGATGCCCCGGGCGTGGGCCTCGGCGAGCAGGTGGTGGACCGGCCAGTCCACCGCCGTGACCCGCTCCTCGGCCAGCAGCTCGCTGATCACCCGCACCCGCCAGGGGCCGCAGACAGGCTCGTTTGCGTCGCCGGTGAAGAGCAGGTTGTCCGAGCGGCAACCGCCGCCGCAGAGCGTGGCCAGGGCGCAGTCCGCGCAGCGCGGCAGCGTCCGCGCCGGATGCGGGCGCTCACGAACGTGGCGCGCCGTCTCCAGGAACGAGCCCGCGCCGTTGAGCTGGCCCACCTTCTCCTCCATCTTGAAGCAGTTGAACAGCCCGCCGTCACTGCGCACGTGCAGGTGGTGGCCCATGGCGCAGCCGCAGCCCTCGCGGCGGTGGGTCAGCGGCGCGGTCTGCGGCGCGGCGATGAGCTCGCCGCCCTCGAAGGCGATGCGGTCCAGCGCGGCCTCCAGCGCCCCGCGGGAGGGGAAGAGGTCCACGCCCTCCTCACGCCCGCTGAGGTACAGGATGCCCAGCGCCACCTCCGTTCCCTGCGGCAGGCGCTTGCGCAGGGCGTGGAACCCGGCGGCCACCGCGTCGACCTGATCCGGCAGCACCATCAGGTCGACGATCACCTCGCCGCCAAAGCGGGAGATCTGGTCAATCCCGGCCATCACCTTCTCGAAGCGCGCGGTGCCCGAGGCAGCGTCGCAGAGCCCGGCAGTGGGCCCCGCCAGGCTGACCCGCACCTCGGCGCCGCGGCGGAACAGCGCGGCCGTGCGCCGGGCCAGCGTCTCGTCCACATGCAGCGTGCCGTTGGTGAAGACTGTCAGGTGGTGGCCGCGGTCGACGACGCGCTCGGCGAGATCCATCGCCCAGGGGACGAGAAACGGCTCGCCGCCGAGGATCGCCACCTGCCCCGCGGGACCGATCACCTCGTGGCTCTGGTCGACCACCGCGCACAGCTCCTCGTAGCTCACCTCGCGGCGCCGCGGCTTTGCCGAGTTGGTGCAGCAGTAGCGGCAGACCAGGTTGCAGCCGTTGGTGAGCTGGAGCTGGACCGACGGCCGGTCCTCCTCCTCGGGGCGCGGTGGCCCGAAGAAGCCGTGCCGCTCGAGCTCGCCGAGGAGCCCCGGCCCGAGGCTGGAAAGCGGCGCGCACGACGCCAGCACCGCCTCGAGCCCCGGGACATCGAGGGCCGGCACGGGGCAGAACACCGCGTGACCGCGCGAGACCAGCAAGCGGCCGACGTCGACGGGCAGCAGGGCGCAGTCCTCGGGCAGCCGCACCATCGGGCAATGATAGCGGGCTTTGACGGGGGGGGCCAGGCGTGGCAGACGTCCGGATCTCTGGTAGGTTTGTACGACCCGACCGAGGGAGACGATGACCCGACCGCAGACGACCAAGCGAGACGAAATCCCGCAGCAGCACCGCTGGGCACCCGAGCACATCTTCGAGGACTGGCCGGCCTGGGAGCAGGCCTGCGCCGAGCTGGAGCGCCTGACCGAGGCCTACGCCGCTCTCAAGGGCAGCCTGGCCCGGGGGGCCGATGCGCTGCTCGAGTCCCTGCGCCTCGCCGACGAGCTGGGCCAGCTCGCCCACCGCGTCTACTACTTCCCGGCGCTGCGCCACGACGAGGACCAGCGTGACAACCAGGTCGGCGCCCACCGGCAGCGGGCCCAGATCCTGCTTGCCCGGGCGGAGCAGGCCAGCGCCTGGTTCAACCCGGAGCTGCTCCAGATCCCGCTCGCCACGGTGCGGGGC
>Ga0316576_10000828_pt1 | contig 15654 bp, 14 predicted proteins | sample S0NA_FD_203075 | JGI IMG/M metagenome (GOLD analysis project Ga0316576, IMG submission 203075) | Rhizosphere microbial communities from salt marsh grasses in Alabama, United States - S0-2_050615r3r5 | ecosystem: Host-associated > Plants > Roots > Rhizosphere | place: USA: Alabama | collected... | reverse complement strand
GAAGCTGCCGGCCACCACTGATCTGTCCGTGAACTCGTGCGCGAACAGTTCCGCCACGAGTTCACGAGTTCAGGTGCGGAGGCGGCCGGTCTCGTGGGCCCACATGGCGATCTCGACGCGGTTGCGGGCGCCGATCTTCGTCATGATGCTCGCCAGGTGGGTCTTGACGGTGCTCAGACTGATGTGGAGCTCCGCCGCGATCTCGTTGTTGGTGCGGCCGCGGGCGACGGTGACCAGCACCTCTTCCTCTCGCTCGGTCAGCGGTTCGATCGGCTGTGCCGGCACTGCGTCGGGTCGCGTCTCGGCGAAGCGGGCGAGCAACCGAGCGGTCACGCTCGGTGCGATCAGCGCATCACCTGCTGCGGCGGCATGGATCGCCTGGACGAGCAGCTCGGGCCCGGCGTCCTTGAGCAGGAAGCCACGGGCGCCGGCCCGGAGCGCGCCATGGACGTACTCGTCCATGTCGAAGGTCGTGATCACGACGATGGCGAGCGGATCGTCGACGTCCGGACCCGCGAGCAGGCGGGTTGCCTCGATGCCGTCGAGTTCGGGCATGCGGATGTCGAACAGGCAGACGTCGGGACGCAGGTGCTGTGCCAGGGTGACCGCCTCGCGGCCGTTGACCGCCTGCCCGACGACCTCGATGTCCGGCTGGGCATCGAGGATCATCGCCAGACCGGTACGCACGAGTTCCTGGTCGTCGGCCACGATCACCCGGATCGTCACGATGCCACCTTGGCACGCGGGAGTTCGGCGCTGATGCACCATCCGCCGTCCGGTGCCCGCCCGGCCTCGAGCGTGCCGCCGAGCAGCTTCACCCGCTCCGCCATGCCGATCAGTCCGTAGCCGCCGATGCCGGGCACGTCGCCGTGTTCGCCGTCGTCGACGATCGTGAGCTGCACGAGATCCGGTGAGGTCACCACGTGGATGTCGATCCTGGTCGCGTTGACGGCGTGGCGGACGGCATTCGTGACCGACTCCTGGGCGATGCGGTAGGCGGCAGCGTCGACCATCGGTTCGATCCGGGTCAGATCGCCCTCGAGGTGGACCTCGACAGCGATCGACGGCGGTGCCGAGGAGGCCAGGCGCCGGATGTCGGCGATGCCCTGTTGCGGCGTCAGTTCGGCGGCCGTGTCGCGGCGCAGCGCTCCGACCATGCCCCTCATCTCGTCGAGGGTCCGCGACGCCTCGGTCTCGATCGCCGCCAGGACGTCCGCCGCCGCCTCGGGCCGCGTCGCGGCGAGTGTCCGTCCGGCCTGGGCCTGGATCACGATCGCGGACACGTGGTGGGCGACGGTGTCGTGGAGCTCACGGGCGAGCTGTTCGCGTTCGCGAAGCTTGACCTCCTCGAGCGCGCGGGTCCTCGCCGTATCCCGGTAGCGGACCATCCCGCCGACTGCCGCCGGCAACAGCAGCACGGTCAGACCGCCGATTGCCTCCCCGACGGTGCCGGGATCGGTCGCGATGCCGATGGCCCCCGTGAGCACGATGACGACGGCGCCGATGGCGATGTCGCGTCCCGACGCCCACCTGACGAGGGCGTAGGGCAGCACGAGGAGGAGCCCCATCGAGTAGAGCCCAGGGGTCGACTCTGCCCCACCGATGGCACCGGCGATTCCCAGCATCGTGGCCGTCCCGAAGCCGACGATCACCATCTCCAGTGGGTGTGTCCGGCGCCAGAGCACGGACATCGCGATGGCGATGCACGAGACCAGGGCGAGACCCGGCCAGACGAGATCGTCGCGCAGGATCGCCTCGGGGACGGCCGAGACGACGATCACGGCGAGCAGCACCCAGTCGCGCCACACCCGCTTCGGCGGGTCGGCGACCGCCGGCTCGGCGAGGAAGGTGCGCACTGCGGGGTTCACGGCGTCCCACAGCGTAGAGATCCGGGGCGCTGCGTGGATCGGCCGAAAGGACGACCTGTGGTCGGACGGACGGCCGGTGGACAACCGACCGATGACCCGATGCCCTTCGTCCGCCCGATCGTGATCATGGCTCTCGTACGTCGGCAGTCCTGCGACGTGCCGGGTCGCCGAGCCGCCGCCCGTCGGAGCGAAGGAGAAGCAGATGTCGTCAGTGCTGTATCGAATCGGACGGTTCTCCGCGGGCCGTCCCTGGCCCGTGATCGGGGCGTGGGTCGCGATCGCGGTCCTCGTGATCATCGCTGCGGGCACCGTCGGCCGCGAGTTGGAGGACTCCTTCGCAGTGCCCGGGCTCGACTCCCAGGACGCCGTCGACCTGCTGTCGGAGGCACAGTCCGATCAGGCCGGTCTCACCGCACGTCTCGTGGCGACGCCTGCTGCGGACGGTGCGACGTTCTTCGACTCGGACGCAGCACGCGAGCAGCTCGCCATCGTCCAGCATGCAGTCGAGGGGTTGCCGACGGTGCTCGGCACCTCCGATCCGGTGGCCGCCCTCACGACCGGTCCGGATGCAGCGGTGCAGCGCGGAGCGGTCTCCGCCGACGGCCGGGTCGCGCTCATGACGATCCAGTACCCCGTGCTGGAGCAGCTCGACAAGGGCGACCTGTCCGAACTGAAGGATGCCGTCGCTGGGACCACCGACGGCTCGCCGCTGCACGTCGAACTCGGTGGCGACCTGTTCATGAACTTCGAGGATCCGGGCGGCGGTTCGGCGGAGATGATCGGCCTGCTCGCCGCGGCCGTCATCCTCCTGCTCGCGTTCGGGTCGATCATCGCCGCCGGCCTCCCGATCGGGATCGCCCTGTTCGGCCTCGGTGTCGGCATCGCCTCGATGTCGCTGATCGACTACCTCGTCGACATCCCGAGCTGGGCGCCGGACATGGCGACCATGATCGGCCTCGGTGTCGGAATCGACTACGCCCTCTTCCTGGTCACCCGACATCGGGAGTTCCTCTCGGACGGCCTGACCGTGGCCGACGCCGCCGGTCGTGCCGTCGCCACCGCCGGCCAAGCGGTGATCTTCGCGGGCGGGACCGTCGTGATCGCAATTCTCGGGCTCGCTGTGGCGGGGGTGCCGTTCATGACGGCTGCGGGGATTGCGACCTCGATCATCGTGGCGATGATGGTGATCGCGTCGATCACCCTGCTGCCTGCGTTCCTCGGATTGAGCGGCCACTGGATCAACCGTCTGGGCATCCATCGCAGGCACGGCCTCGGTGGCGAGGTCGCCTCGGGATGGCAGCGCTGGGGCCGCCACGTCACCCGCCACGCCTGGCCGTACGCGATCGGCGTGACGGTGTTCCTCGTCGCCCTGAGTGCACCGGTGCTTGCGCTGCGCCTCGGCTTCCCCGACGAGGGAACGCTGCCCGAGTCGCGCACCGAACGGGCCGCCTACGACCTGGTCGCGGACGGTTTCGGTCCCGGGCTCAACGGCCCGCTCGTCGTCGCCGTCGATCTCGGGACCCACGAGGGCGACTCGACCGATGTCGTCGGCGAGCTCTCCCTGGCGATCGCCGACGATCCCGGCATCGCCGGAGTGGCTTCGGCGAGCATCGACGACGCCGCGGGAGTCGCGACGATCGTCGCGTTCCCGACCACTGCGCCGCAGGACGGCGCGACCTTCGACACCGTGCAGCGGCTTCGCAGTGAGGTGTTCCCGGCGGTCCTCGCCGACACCTCGTCGACCGCGCATGTCGGCGGCCAGACCGCGAGCTTCGGTGACGTGGCCGATCGCGTGAGCCAACGACTGCCGTGGTTCATCGCCGCCGTGGTGGTGCTCTCGGTGCTGTTGCTGATGCTCGTGTTCCGTTCGGCGCTCGTGCCGCTCAAGGCGGCGCTGCTCAACCTGCTCAGCATCGGTGCTGCCTACGGCGTGCTCGTGATGGTGTTCCAGTGGGGATGGGGCAAGGAACTGATCGGGCTCGAGTCGACGGTTCCGATCGTGTCGTTCATCCCGATGTTCATGTTCGCCGTGCTGTTCGGGCTGTCGATGGACTACGAGGTGTTCCTGTTGTCCCGGGTGCGCGAGGAGTACATCGCCTCAGGTGACAACGACTCGTCGGTGATCAGCGGCATCGCCGGCACGGCACGAGTGATCACCTCGGCGGCGCTGATCATGATCTGCGTGTTCGGTGGATTCGTCCTCGGTGACGATCCCGTCATCAAGATGATGGGCCTCGGGCTGGCGGTCGCGATCTTCGTGGACGCGACGATCGTGCGCATCGTCCTGGTGCCGGCGACGATGAAGCTGATGGGTGACGCCAACTGGTGGCTGCCGGGCTGGCTGGACCGTGTGCTCCCGACCGTCGACATCGAGGGCGAGGCCGGCCTGCCGCCTCGTGAACTCGAGGGATCGGAGCCGTCGGTCGACGTCCCGACCGACGTGGTCGCGGATCCCGAGCCGGTCCTGGTCGGGTCGTGAGCGTGTCGTGCGCGCGGGGGCTCAAGGTCCGGCCGGATCGTGCCGATGTCACCTCCGTGGAGAATGTGCAGACGGGGCTGCGCTCGGGAACGGTGATGATCAGCCCGACGGGCCGTGTGAAGATCCTTCGTTCCCGTACGGCGAACGACGACGGCTGGAACTGCTCGGACGGCGCAGCGTTGACCGACGAGGAAGCGCGCGACACCGATCAGTGGATCGGCTACACCCCCGACGAACTCGCCGCTCAGCTCCGCCTCGCCCGCGAGGTCACACGGTTGAGCGGTGAGCGCGAGCTCAGCGGCGGCCTCGCGACGTGGGATGCCTGCTCGGGCCGCCCCTGCGTGCTGCCCAGGCTCGCCCGCCTGGTCAGCTGACGCCACAACCGTCGGCGGCGATGCTGCGCGACGACCTTCGGCCCTGGCCGCTGCGCCCACGCGGGACGTAGACCGGAGACGTGCGACGGGATCGTCATCGAGTGGGGGCGATGATGCGGCGAGGATGGGGTCCGGTCGTTGCAGTCGCAGCGCTCGGTACCGCCATGGAGATGGCGATGATCGCGCTCGGCCGCACGTACGGCTCGACGCGTTCCGAGCGCCGACAGACGCTGCCGGGCGACTCGATCATCGCGGTGCCCGACACGGTGACCGATCATGCGATCACCATCGAGGCGCCGCCCACCGCGGTGTGGCCGTGGCTCGTGCAGGTGGGGTGGGGTCGCGGCGGCTGGTACACGGCACGCTGGGTCGACCGCCTCCTCTTCCCGGCGAACGGCCCGAGCGCGGACCGCATCGTGCCGGAACTGCAGCACCTCGAGGTCGGCAGCTTCATCCCGGACGGTCCACCCGAGACCGAGTGCGGACTGATCGTGCAACAGATCGAGCCGGGACGGGTGCTCGTGCTGCGCTCGAACAGTCATCTGCCGATGAGCTGGCGTTCACACGCCTCGCTGGACTGGACGTGGGCCTTCGTCCTCTCGCCCCTCGACGGCGGCAGCCGGACCCGATTCCACTTCCGATCCCGATGGACGACCGCGCCGTGGTGGCTCACGTTGGGCGGCCTGCTCGTGATCGTGCCGGCCGACTTCGTCATGTCCAGGGCCATGTTGCGTGGCGTGCGGGACCGGGCCACGAGGGCGGCGCCCGCCGGATCTGACGGGTCCTCGCTCAGACGAGCGACGCGAGCGCGTCGCTGACGAGGCGGCGTGCCTCGTCAGCGATCGGCGCGAGTTCGTCGCGACCGGTCATCGACACCATCAGGCCGGGATCGAGCGCATCGACGTGTACGGCACCCTCGACCTCGTGGACGACCACGTTGCACGGCAGCAGGGCGCCGACCTGTGGTTCCACGTCGAGCGCCTGGCTCGCCAGGTTGGGGTTGCACGCACCGAGGATCAGATAGCGGCCCATCTCCTTGCCGACCTTCGCCTTCAACGTCTGCTGCATGTCGATCTCGGTGAGCACGCCGAACCCGTGCTCGGCCAGCGCCGCCCTGGTCGCCGACACCACCTCGTCGAACGGCCCGCTCAGGACCACCGTCTCTTCGAACACCATGACTCTCGAACCTCCTCGGGAGAACTCTGCCATGACGGTGCCGCGAAGCGCTGCTCGGGGACCAGTGCCGGAGGTCCCGACCCGATCCGCTGCGACCCGCCGTGGAATCATCGCGCCATGACGAACCTGCAGTTCGGTGTGTTCGTGCCCCAGGGATGGAAGATGGAGCTCGCCGCCATCGACGACCCGGTGGACAAGTGGGCGAAGGCGGTCGAGATCGCCACCCTGGCCGAGGAGCTCGGCTTCGACTCGCTGTGGGTGTACGACCACTTCCACAACGTGCCGCGACCCGCCCACGAGACGATGTTCGAGTGCTGGACGACGATGGCCGCGATCTCGCAGCGCACCAGCCGGATCAAGCTGGGTCAGATGGTGGGCTGCGCGCCGTACCGTGAACCGTCGCTGCTCGCGAAGATCACCTCGAACATCGACGTGATGTCGGGAGGACGTCTGATCTGGGGGATCGGCGCGGGCTGGTACGAGCACGAGTTCACGGGCTACGGCTACGACTTCAATCCGCCGGCCGACCGCATCCGTGTGCTGCGCGAGACCGTCGAGATCGTCACCGCCATGTGGGCAGAGCCCGACGTCTCCTACGACGGTCGCCACTTCCACCTCGACGGTGCGCAGTGCGACCCCAAGCCGGTCCAGTCACCTCGCCCGCAGGTCCTCATCGGCGGCGGCGGCGAACAGCTCACCCTCCGCGTCGTCGCGCGGCTGGCCGATGCGTCGAACTTCGGTGGCAAGCCCGACGAGTGGCGTCACAAGGCCGACGTCCTGCGCGGCCACTGCGCCGACGTCGGGCGCGAGTACGACGAGATCCAGAAGACGTGGTCACCCGAGGTCTTCATTCGCGAGGACGACCAGGAGATCGTCGACGGCGGCACGCGAAGCTTCTACGGCGAGCCCTACGAGTCGTGGCGGGCGGGCAACCTCGTCGGGACGCCCGAGCAGGTCGCCGAGCGGATCCAGACGTACATCGACCTCGGCTGTACGGGCTTCTACCCGTGGTGCTCCGACTACCCCGACACCCAGACGATGCGTCTGTTCGCCGAACAAGTGATCCCGCACGTTCGCGCCGCGAACAGCTGAACCGCCCGGGCCCACGCCCGGTGATCCGACGAGGAGCCACAGATGGACATGACCCCGAACCCCGAGGCGGCAGGATTCGACGCCGGGCGCCTGGACCGGATCGACGCCCACTTCCGCGATGCGTACGTCACGCCGGGGAAGATCGCCGGCTACCAGATCGTGGTGGGTCGTCACGGCCACGTCGCCTACCGGACCACCGTCGGGAAGATGGACCTGGAGACACCGGACGCTCTGCACGACCAGGCCATCTGGCGGCTCTACTCGATGACCAAGCCGGTCACGGCCGTGGCGCTGCTGTCGCTGGTCGAACAGGCCCGGGTGAAGCTCGCCGACCCCATCCATCGCTTCCTCCCGGAGTGGCGTGACGTGCAGGTGAGCGTCAGGCGCGACGACGGCTCGATCGAGCTCGTCGATGCCGAGCGGCCGATCAGCGTCAAGCACGCCCTGATGCACATGACCGGGATCGGACCGGGTCCGAAGGAGGCGCGGCTGAACCTCGACGCACTCGCGGACGGCGGGTCGGCTCGATCGCTGGATTCGTCGGCGACCCTCGCCGACCTCAGCCGCGTGCTGGCCACCGAACCCCTGCGGTTCCAGCCGGGAACCACGTGGTTCTACTCCTGGTCGTCCGACATCTGCGCTCGCCTCGTCGAGGTGATCGCCGACGAATCGTTCGGTGACTACCTCCGACGGACGATCTTCGACCCGTTGGGCATGGGCGACACGGGATTCCACGTGCCCGAGTCGGAGGCCGACCGCGTGCCGTCGCTGTACGTGCGTACCCCGGACAAGCAGGTCCGGCTCGTCGACGACCGCGCCCGGAAGCGGCTGTGCCGCGAGCCGGCGCTGCAGTCCGGCGGCGGTGGCCTGGTCGGGACACTCGACGACTATGCGAGGTTCTGCCAGGCCCTGTGCGCGGGCGGCGCGCTCGACGGTGTCCGGGTGCTCGGCCGGCCCACGGTCGAGCTGATGCGGACGAACCACCTCCCCGGCGGCGGTGAGCTGAAGGACGTCGCCGTTCCCGGTGGCTACGGCGAGGTCGGCTTCGACGGCAGCGGCTTCGGTCTGCAGGTCGCCGTGGGACTCGGTCCGGCCGCGACCGCCGGGGTCGGACCGGCCGGCGACTACATGTGGGGCGGTGCGGCCTCCACCCTGTTCTGGATCGACCCGACCGAGGACCTGTATGCGATCTTCATGACCCAGCTGCTCCCCAGTGGTGTGTTCGACTTCCGTGGCCAGCTCCGCTCGCTCGTGTACGCGGCGATCGAGGACTGACACCGGGGACGCGATGATCGAGGGACGAGACCCCGCTCGATGGTGACCGATCACGCCGCCGAGCCCATCGGCGACCTGCGCGACGTCCTCTGGCAGCCGATCAGGGTCGGCACCCTGTAGCTCGACCATCGCCTCGTCGTGTCGACCCACGGTGGTGGCAACGGCAACCTGATGGGGTCCGACGGCGAGTTCGAACAGCACTGCGAACTCTGGCCCGCGACGGTCCGAGGTGGCGTCCAGTGGGTCGGCGGAGGCCCGAACTTCTCCGCAACCCGCTGCCCGCGGGCTTCGAGCGCCGCGTACGTCGCTCCACGAGGCGTTCCGCGGCCACGATGTCGACGTCCGCGTGCTCGGCGACGCCTACGCGCCGCGCCGTACCGTGTTCGCGACGCGTCAGGCCTTGGCGACGATGCTCGACTGCGACCGGTCAGATCCCGGTCGGATAGGTCTCGGCGGGTTCGAGTGGATCCCACGCCGCGATGTCGTCGAGCGGCTGCAGCGCCGAGGTCCGGTCGAGGTGGACGACCACGTCGAACTGGCGGTCGAGCCGAGCCGGGAAGTAGTGGCTCGCCCGCTCGGTCTGCGGGCGGTAGACCACGCCGATCGCCCGCTCGAGCCGCGGTTCGGCGACCACCGCAGCGACAGCGGGATCGGTCATCGGCAGCCAGAACCGCTCCGGTGCGAGCCGCTCGTCCACGACCTCGTGGAGCAGGTGCTCGTAGCTCTCGGGCAGTGCAGGTCGCACGGTCCGGCGTCGCGCCGGCCGTCCCCAGTCGGTCGCCGCGGTCACCTCGCCGTCGTAGGTGGTGAGCCCGATCAGCGCAACGGCGTGGTCGCCGTAGCGCTGTCGGGCCAGCTGGCCGACGTTCAGTTCGTCGCGGACGCTCATTCCGGTGGCGCGGGCGTCGCCGATGTGCGAGTTGTGCTCCCAGACGACGGCCTTGGTGTGACCACCCCGGCGGTCGAAGTGGTCGAGCAGGGCGTCGAGGGTGGCGGCCATGTGACGGTCCCGGAGGTTCCACGACGACACGTCGGCTCGGTACATCTGCTGGTAGTACTCCTCGGCGTCTCTCACGACGACCGCGTTCTGCTCGGCACAGAACAGCTCGTCCTCCGCCAGCCAGCCATCCCGACTCGCGTACTCGGCCGCCTGCCGGCGCAACGAGACCAGCTGTGCCACGACCTCGTTCTCGCAGGGGATCGCCCGCTCGTACGCGAGCGCGAATCCGTACGCCTGGCCTTCCGCGCCGACGTGATCGAAGCACGAGTACCGGTCGCGTGCTCGCCTCGCCTCGTCCGGATCGATCCCGTCGAGGTACTCCACGACCGCGTCGATCGACGTCCGGAGGCTGTAGAGGTCGAGGCCGTGGAAGCGCGCCATGTGCAGGGGGTCGGAGGCGCGCGCGTTGTGCGCGTGCAGCCAGTCGACGAACTGGACCACCGCGGTGTTGCGCCACATCCAGGTCGGGAATCGCCGGAAGTCCGCCAGGGACTCGGTGGAGGAGCGGTCGTCCGACAGCCCCATGACGTATCGGTTCACGCGGTAGGCATCCGGCCAGTCGGCCTCGACCGCCACCACCGTGAACCCGTGCTCCTCGATGAGCCGCTTCGTGATCCGGGCGCGCTCACGGTAGAAGTCCTGCGACCCGTGCGTGGCCTCGCCGATGAGCACGATCCGGCGGTCGGCGACGTGGTCGAGGAGTTCGTCGTAGTCGTGGTCGTGTCCCTCGATCGGGCGTGCCGCCCCGGCGAGTTGCGCCAGCGCCCCCGGGCCGGCAGTCCGGTAGCGGTCGGGCAGCACGGTCATCGTCGGCCCCCTTCCGCGGTGCGGCAGTGCTCGACGAACCAGTCGGCGGCGAGCGCCGCGACCGACTCCAGGGTGCCGGGTTCCTCGAACAGGTGCGTCGCGCCGGGAACGACCGTCAGCCGGTTCTCGCATCGCAGGTGGCGGCGCGCGTCGCGGTTCAGGCCGAGCACGGCCCTGTCGTCGCCGCCGACGATCAGCAACGTCGGTGCCGTGACGTCGCCGAGGCGATCGCCGGCGAGATCGGGACGCCCGCCCCGGCTGACGACGGCGGCGACCGGGAGCGACGGATCGCTCGCCGCCACCAGCGCCGCAGCAGCGCCGGTGCTCGCACCGAACAGCCCGATCGGCAACCCGGCAACGGCGGGTTGGCCACGGACCCAGTCCGCGGCCCGTTGCAGTCGCGTGGCGAGCAGCCCGATGTCGAAGACGTTTCGCCGGTCGCGGGCCTCGGCATCGGTCAGGAGGTCGAAGATGAGCGTCGCGAGTCCGGCGCCGTGGAGCTGATCGGCCACGAACTGGTTCCTGGGGCTGTGCCGGCTGCTGCCGCTGCCGTGGGCGAACACGACGGCGCCGACTGCGCCCGGCGGCACGGTCAGGTGGCCGGGCAGGCTGAGCGGTCCGATCTTCACGTCGACTTCGGCGTCGAACCCGGGTCGAGCAGTTCCCGCTGCGGACTCGGCGGGCTGGTGGCGCCGGTGGGCGCGATCGAGGAGGTCGACCACCGTCCGATCGTCGACCTGGGTGAAGTCGTCGTACCACTGGCCCACCGAACGCAGCCACGTCGGCTGCTCGACGCACACGATCTCGTCGGCGTCACCGGCCAGGGAGCGCACCGAATCCGGTGCGGCCACCGGGACCGCGAGCACGACGCGATCGGCACCGTGGGCGCGAGCGACCTGACACGCAGCGCGTGCGGTCGAACCCGTCGCGATGCCGTCGTCGACGATGACCGCGACGCGGCCGGTGAGATCCGTTCGCGGGGTGTCGCCACGGAATCGCGCGGCCCGCCGCTGCAGTTCGTCGCGTTCGCGTTGCTCGGTCCGGGCGAAGTCCGCCTCCGTGGCGCCGACCACGCGGACGATCTCGTCGTTGACGACGCGCACGCCGTCCTCACCGATCGCCCCCATCGCCAGCTCGGGCTGACCGGGAACGCCGACCTTCCGGACGACGATCACGTCGAGCGGTGCATCGAGCGCCTCCGCGATCTCGAAGGCGACCGGAACGCCGCCCCGGGGCAACCCCAGGACCACGACGTCCTGGCCGCGGAAGGACGACAGGAGCCCGGCGAGTTCTCTGCCTGCCTCGGTCCGGTTGCGGAACACCTTGGCCATCGGCACCTCCCGACATCGCGAACGAGGGCGTGGTACCCGGACATCGCGATGATCAACCCTGACCGCCCGCTCGGACCAGAGCCGAACGTCACGACCGTCAGGCGCGGTGTCGGGCGATGTCGTCGGCGGTGATCGTCGAGCCGGCGGCGACGGCGGCGGCCTGGACGTCGGCGTCCATCAGCGAGGCGGTGTCGAAGTAGTCCGCGGCATGGACGACGAGCCCGTCAGCGTCGCGGCGCCGGACGCTCGTACCCCGGGTCATGAACACACGGCTGCCGTCGGGCTGGACCGCCATCTGCTGCCACTCCTGGACCGAGATGGTGCCGTCGTCGAGCTCGGGTCCGAGCGGTTCGAACACCATGTCGCCGACCTGGCCCATGATGTCGGTGAGCCATGCGCGGATCGCCTCGCGGCCGCGGATCTCACCGAAGATCGGGTCGAGGTACACCGAGTCGGTCGGGTGGAAGGTGTCGGTGTCGGCGCCGAAATCAACCGCCGACGCGAACGTCTCGGGGACGTCGGGATCGGGCAGCCAGACCGTGCGCGGCCAGTCGGGGATCGGTGCCGCCTCGATGCCGGCATCGGGCGGCGGTGGCACCCGGAACGGTCCCGTGTCGTACACATCGCAGGCCCACGTGATCCAGTCGTCGCGGTAGCGGCGCACGCTCACACCCTTCGACAGGGGGAGCCGATCGTCGCCGATCGCGGCGAACATCTGCCACTCGTCGACCGACGTGCCGCCGAGGCCGTCGTCCAGCAGTGCGTGTGGGGCCGTGGGGACGAACTCGATGAAGTCGATGGTGGCCATCGTGGGGATCAGCCAGTTGCGGATCGCGACCTGTCCGTCGAAGGCGCCGTAGATCGCGTCGTAGTAGATCGAACCCGCGGGCGCCATGAAGTCGGACATCATCTGCAGGGCGAACGGCTGGCGACCAGGCTCGGTGAACCACGGATCGGCGAGCGCCGCGAGCATTCCCGCGGCGTCGAGCCCGCAGGGGGCGGTCACCAGCCGGTCGAGATCTCGTGCGGGGGTCCCCGGGTCGTCGGCGTACGCCCGGACGACGTCGGCGGCTGTCGCCACCATCAGTGCACGCCCCAGGTGTCGTGGTGGATCATCGACGCCGCCGGCAGACGATGGGCCGGTTTGAAGTCGTCGCCGGTGTAGTACGCGACCGGGAACAGCGCCGCCTGGGTCCACTCGGCCGGGATGCCCAGCAGCTCGCTGACCTCGTCGTGGTGGAAGAGGTGGATCGTCGTCCAGGCGGTGCCGAGACCGCGGGCCCGCGCCGCGAGCATGAAGCTCCACGCCGCCGGGAGGATCGAGCCGTACGTCGACGCCTGGGCGACGATCATCGGGACGTTCTCCATCCGGCCCTGGACGCACGGGATCACGAAGACCGGCACCTGGTCGAGGACCTCGCCCAGGTACGACGCGCTCTCCATCACCTTCGGCATCACGTGCTCGCGCGGGTCGCCCTCGGGCAGCGGCGGTGGGTAGCCGGAGCCGGCCATCGTCTCGCCGGCCCGACGGTAGAAGTCGGCGATCGCCTGCTTCTTGGCGGGGTCGGTGACGACGACGAACGCCCAGTTCTGCGCGTTGGTACCCGTCGGCGCCTGCATCGCGATCTCGATGCACTCGTCGATCAGCTCCAGCGGCACCTCGCGCGTGAGGTCGAGGCGCTTGCGCACCGAGCGGGTGGTCGTGAGCAACTTGTCGGCGGCGGCGCGGTCGATCGTCATGGGCCGAATGTAGGCGGCGGGCCGCCGCCGGGCCGCCGTCGGAGCTCAGGAGCGGTTGGCGAAGTACTTGCGGTAGCGCTCGGCGGCTTCCTTCAACTCGGGATCGGCCTCGAACTTCGGCTGGAACGACTCCCAGGCCGCTTCCTTCTTGTACGGGATGAACTCGCGTGGGAAGTAGCCCTCGTGCGGGCGGTAGTCCTTGAGCACCCGGCGCGCGACGGTCGACTTGTGCACCTCGTCGGCGCCGTCGGCGAGGCCCATCGTCGGCGCTCCGGCGTACATGTCCTGCAGCGGGGTGAGGTTGGTGGTGCCGAGCGACCCGTGGATCTGCAACGCGTTGAACGACACTTCGCGCAGCACCCGCGACATCGTGAACTTGACGACGCCGATGTCGGTGCGGGCCTCCTGGGTGGAGGTCTGGTCGATCTTCCACGCGGTCTCGAGGACCAGCAGGCGCAGCATGCGGATCTGGGCGTAGCTCTCGGCGATCTTCTCCTGCACCATCTGGTGCTCGGCGATGATCTTGCCGTGCGACTCGCGGCTGAGCGCCCGCTCGCACATCATGTCGAAGGCGAGCTTGCACTGGGCGATCGTGCGCATCGCGTGGTGGATGCGTCCTCCCCCGAGCCGCCGCTGGGCGAGCACCTTGGCGCCGTCCTCGGGGCCGAGCAGGTGGTCGAGGGGCACGCGCACGTCGTTGTAGATGATGTGGTTGTGGTTGCGGGGCTCGGGCATGATCTCGACGCCCGGGGTCTCGCGTGGCACCACGTACATGCCGTTGGTGCACATGACGAACAGGAGGTCGGCGACGCGGCCGGCGCTGGTGAACCACTTCTCGCCGTTGATCACCCATTCGTCGCCGTCGCGCACCGCCGTGGTCTTGAACAGGTTCGGGTCGGAGCCGCCCTGTGGCTCGGTCATCGAGTAGGCGGAGAACATCTCCTGGTTCAGGAGCGGCTTCAACCACCGTTCCTTCTGCTCCTCGGTGCCGTAGGCGGCGAGCATCTCCATGTTGCCGGTGTCGGGTGCGGCGGCGCCGAACAGCTGGGGAGCGGCCGGGTACTTTCCGATGATCTCGTTGAGCAGGCCGAGCTTGAGCTGACCGAACCCCGGTCCGCCGAGCTCCTCGTCGAGGAAGATCGCCCACAGGCCCTGGTCCTTCACCTGCTGCTGCAGGCTGCGGACGTACTCCTTCACCTTCGGGTCCGGCGAACGGACCGCGTAGGGGAAGACGTAGTGCAGCGGCTCGACCTCCTCCTTGCAGAACTGCTCGACCCAATCGAGCTTCTCCTGGAACTCCGGCTCTGTCTCGAACGACCACATGGCGTCGAAGGTACTTCGACCGGCCTTGTGGCGCCGATGTGGAGGAGCGGTCGTTCCGCTCTCTCCGCTGGCCGCAATCACCCGCTGGGGACCGAGGTCTCTGGTGCATGGGGCTCGGGTGCGACACGATGGAACGGTCGAGATGGGGAGTGGACACCACAGGAGGTCACCATGCGACCCGGACGAATCGTGTCACTCGTGGTCGGCTGTCTTCTCCTGATCCCGGCGCTGGCACTGTTCGTCGGCGGCGTGGTCCTGGGGATCGGCTACGCGTTCGGCCGCGACGACGACGGCTACTTCTCCGCCGGAGGCGAGCGGTTGCGGACCGACACCGTCGCCGTCACGGCCGGCGACATCGAGTTCGGCACCGAACCCGGCACGCCGGGCTGGGTGTTCGACGTCATCGACGCCGACGTGCGGTTGCGCGCCGAGAGCATCGACCCCGCCGTGGACGTGTTCATCGGCATCGCCCGCACGCCTGACATCGACGAGTACCTCGCCTCGGTCGCCCACGACGAGGTCGTCGAGTTCGACGACGGCGAGGCCGTCTACGAACGGGTGGCCGGTGGCGACGAGGTCGAACCTCCCGCCGAGCAGACGTTCTGGGAGGAATCGGCGAGTGGCCCCGGCACGCAGGAGTTGCTGTGGGAGCCCGCCCGCGGTCGATGGTCGGCGGTCGTGATGAACGCCGATGGCAGCCCGAACGTCGTCGCCGACGTCGAGGTCGGCGCCAAGGCGGGCATCCTGCTGCCGCTGATCGTCATCCTGCTGGTCGTGGGGCTGCTGGCGACGGCAGGCGCGGTCGCCCTGATCGTGTTCGGGGCCCTGGGCGCCCGCCAGTCGGCGCAACCGGTGGGACCCGTCGCGCCGCCGCCTGCCGCTCCGCCGCCTGCCGCTCCGCCGTCGCTGCCGCCACCGCAGGCCTGACCGCAGTGCTCGACGAGCGAGATGCGCCGGACCGTGGCAGCATCGGGCGATGGCACGCGTCCGGTTCGAGCTGACCCGTCGTTTCGAAACCTCTGCCCGCGAGCTGTGGGACGAACTCGTCGACTGGCCGGGTCACGGTGCGTGGATCCCGGCGACGACGATCGAGGGCAACGACGGTGATCCCACCCAGGTCGGGTACGCCTTCACGGCGTGGACGGGATTGCGGCCGATCGCGCTCGAGGATCGGATGCGGGTGACGCGC
>Ga0316576_10000827_pt1 | contig 15654 bp, 11 predicted proteins | sample S0NA_FD_203075 | JGI IMG/M metagenome (GOLD analysis project Ga0316576, IMG submission 203075) | Rhizosphere microbial communities from salt marsh grasses in Alabama, United States - S0-2_050615r3r5 | ecosystem: Host-associated > Plants > Roots > Rhizosphere | place: USA: Alabama | collected... | reverse complement strand
AGATCGGGAAGGTCCATCGGGCGAGTCGACGGTGCTCCCCGTCCCGGCCGTGGAAGGCCAGGTAGAGGAGGCGCAGCACCAGCGGGACCACGACGACCGCGAGGATCATGTGGGAGAAGAGGATGGTCAGGTAGACGGTCCGGGCGATGCCGGTCCCGGCGAACTCGTGGGTCCCGGTCAGATAGAACCGGGTCAGGTAGAACACGAGGAAGAGGGTCGACGCCGCCACGGCGGTGAGCATGGCCGCCCGGTGGGCATCCCGACGTCCTCGTCGGATCAGGGTCCACCCCGTCAGGAGCGCCACGGTGGAGGTCAGGTTCAACCCCGCGTTCACCGGCGCCAGGAGATTGCCGAGGGCCTCCGCGTCCACCTCAGCCGCCCTGGGACGTAGCCGCCGTCGCGAAGGTCGGTGCCGACGCGGATCGCTCGACCTCCTTCGTCGTCCGGTTCAGCCACCCCCAGGTGGCCAGGGCCGTGAGGGTGGAGAGGAGGGCCGCCGCCCCGAGGGTGTGGAAGGAGACCGGAGTGACGGCCAGGATCGAGAGCACGGAGACGATTCCCAGGGTCATCTGGGCGAGGACCAGCACTCCCGCCAGGATTCCGAATCGGCGGAGGTGATCGGGTGTGCCTCTCCGGAGGAGCCGGACCACCATTCCCAGGACTAGGAGGGTGACCACCACTCCCAGGACCCGGTGCAGGAACTGGGTGGCCACCAGGCTGTTGGAGAGGGGTGGGACCCACTCTCCCAGGCACATCGGGACGTCGGGGCAGGCCATCCCCGCATCGGTGTGACGAACCACCCCTCCCACGACGGACTGGGCGAACACCAGAGCCGCCGCGGAAGTCGCCAGAACCCTCAGGCTCCGGGCGTCATCCCGGCTCAGAGGAGGGCGTGCCTCTCTGCGCGGAGAGGTCGCCACGGCCAGCACCGTCGCCAGCGACAGGAAGGAGAAGGCCATCGCCAGGTGGGAGGTGGAGATGGCATCCGGGAGCCGATAGATCACGGTCAGGCCTCCGAAGACCGCCTGGACCAGGAGGAGGCCGATCCCCGATACGGAGGCGACCCGCAGCCACGAACCCGGCCGGGTGTGGCGCCAGGTGATCCAGGTCGCGCCGGCGAAGATCAGGATCAACCCGCCGGCGACCAGACGGTGGAGGTGCTCCCAGAAGACCCCGCCCGTCATCTCGGGGAACATGGTTCCGAAGCAGGTGGGCCAGTCCGGACACGCCAGACTGGACTCGGTGGCGTGGACGACGCTGCCCAGAAGGAGAAGCCCCAGGGTCCAGAAGACCGAGAGGACGAATGCGCGGTGGGACTGTGACATCGTGCTCCTGCACGGTTCGTGGTGCGGTACTAGCTTACTCCGGTGCAGGACTCGCGTTTCACGTCAGGCCGCCCCATGAAGAAGGAACGACTCAACCCCGCCCGGACCCTGGGTTTCCTGGAACGACTGCGCCCCCGGATCGCTCCCTACCGGGGCCGCATCGTGGCGGCCGCGGCGCTCATCCTGGTGAGCTCGGCGATCGGGCTCGTCTTCCCGCTCCTGGTGCGGGACCTGCTGGACGCGGCCTTCCTGGCCGGAAGCACGGCCCTCTTGAACCGGGTGGCGCTCGGCCTGCTCGCCCTCTTCGGGCTCCAGGCCGTAGTCAACTTCGCACAAAGCTACCTCACGGCGTCGGTTTCGGAACGGGTGGTGGCCGACCTCCGCAAAGACGTGTTCGGAGCCCTGGTGTCGCAGCCCCCGGGGTTCTTCGCGGTTCGCCGGGTGGGGGAGCTCACTTCGAGGCTCGCGAGCGACGCCGGACTGATCCAGCAGGTGCTTCGCTTCGGCGTCCCGGAGCTGGTGCGACAGGGCTCCTTCCTGGTCGGTGCTCTCGTCCTGGTCACCATGACCAACCCAAGCCTCACCCTGGTCACTCTCACCGCCATTCCCTTCGCCATCGTGGTGGGCTGGTTCTTCGGGCGTCGGGTCCGGCGGTTGTCCACGGGGATCCAGGACACCCTGGCTTCGGCCGTGGCCCGGGCGGAGCAGGTGTTCACCCAGATCCGGACGGTCCAGAGCTTCACCCGGGAAGGCTGGGAGCGGGACGCCTTCGGCAGTGAGGTGGACGCCACCCGGGATCAGGGGCTCAAGCGGGCGGTGGCCCGGGCCGCCCTCACGGGGGCCATCACCTTCGCCGCCTTCGGGGCGATCGTGGTGGTCCTGTGGCAGGGGGGGCGCCTCGTTCTCCAGGGCGAGCTGACCGCAGGCATGCTCGTGGCGTTCCTCCTCTACGCCGTCTCCATCGCCGGGGCCATCACCTCCCTCGCGGGCTTCTGGAACAACATCCAGGAGGCGGCCGGGGCGGCCCGCCGGATCTTCGAGATCCTGGACCACGCTCCGGAGCTGCCGGAGCGTCGGGAGCCCGTTCCCCTACCGCAGCCCCTGGAGGGCCGGGTGGCCTTCGAGGGCGTCCGGTTCCGCTATGGGCACGACGAGCCCTTCGTCCTGGACGGGATCGACCTCGAGCTCGCCCCGGGTGAGACCGTAGCACTGGTGGGAAGCTCCGGGGCCGGGAAGAGCACTCTGGCCTCCCTGGTGCCCCGCTTCTACGACGTCTCCGACGGGCGGGTGACGGTGGACGGCGTGGACGTACGGGACGCGGCACTGTCGGAGCTCCGGGGGCGGATCGGGGTCGTGCCCCAGGAACCGATGCTCTTCGCCGGGACCGTTCGCGAGAATCTCCTCTACGGGAATCCCGAAGCCACCGAGGAGGAGATCCGGGAGGCGGCGCGGGATGCCCACGCCGCCGAGTTCGTCGAGCGGCTCACCGAAGGGTACGACCAGCTGATCGGCGAGCGGGGAGTGACGTTGAGCGCCGGACAGCGACAGCGGATCGCCATCGCACGGGTCTTCCTCAAGCGGCCCCGCATCCTGATCCTCGACGAAGCGTCCTCCTCTCTGGACGCCGAGAGCGAGCGACTCGTGCAGGAGGCCCTGGAGCGCCTCATGGTGGGGCGGACCACCCTGGTGATCGCCCATCGGCTCAGCACCGTCATCCACGCGGACCGGATCGTGGTGTTGGACGGTGGCGTGATCGAGGACGTGGGGAGCCACGGAGAGCTCCTGGCCCGGAGCCCCGTCTATTCCCGACTGTACCGGCGACAGTTCGAGGCTGCGCTGGCCTCGGTGGACGGCGAGGTGTCCTGACCGGACTCCCTGTGGAGGTTCCGCCGACCGGCCGATGGGGTCTTCCAGCGCCCTCCGCTAGTCCGCGCCGGCGGGCTCCGGGGTCCGGGAGGCCGCGCCGACCGTCCCATCGTTCACCCCCACCGGCGCTTCCTCCGCCCGGTAGACATCCGCCAGGGGCACCACGTGGTGCTCCAGCCAGGTGTAGTCCCCATCCATGAGACGGCGGGCCGCCGAGTAGGTGACGGTGTCGTCGTTCCGGAAGAGGGCCTGGAAGGAAGCGGCGATGCGCCTCCGCGCCTGCCGGCAGAACAGGTCCGCCAGCTCCTGGGGGGTCCGGTCGCCGGGGTTCTCCGCGAGGAGCTGTCGCGCCCGGACGCAGGCCACCGCCATGACGAAGAGCTCGGCCCCGATGTCCACCAGTCGCCCGAGGACGGCCTGGCGCTTCTCCAGCTTCGGCCCGAACCGCATCATGGCGTAGAAGGTGTTCCGGGCGAGCTTCCGGGAGGTCCGGTCAACGTAGCGGATGTGCTTTGCCAGGGCGCCGAACTCCCCGTGCTTCGGAGGAAGGCTCCAGCCGATCCAGCGGGTGGGGTACCACCACGCATAGAACATCCCCGCCTTGAGGGCGGCGGCGACCTTCTTCCCCAGGGGGGCCCGGGGGTTCACCAGATCGCCCGCCACCTTGAGGTGGTCGTCCACCGCCTCCCGGGCGATGAAGAGGCGCATGATCTCCGACGAGCCCTCGAAGATCAGGTTGATCCGGAGATCCCGGACCATCCGCTCCACCGGGTAGGGGATCTCCCCCCGGGCCTTCAAGGAATCGTGGGTCTCGTATCCGCGACCGCCTCGGACCTGCAGGGCGTCGTTGGCCAGGTCCCAGGCCACCTCGGTGTTCCACATCTTGGCGAAGGCCGCTTCGAGGCGGATGTCGTATCGGCCCGAGTCGGCGATGGCCGAGGTGAGCTCCACCACGGCATCCATGGCGAAGGTGTTCGCCGCCATGGTCCCCAGCTTCTGGGCGATGGCGTCGTGTCGCCCCACGGGCTGGCCCCACTGGACCCGGCGGGACGCCCAGTCCCGGCACATCTCGATCGAAGCCTTGCCGGCGGCGGAGCAGAAGGCCGGGAGGGAGAGACGACCGACGTTCAGGGTCATGAGGGCCAGCTTGAGACCCTTTCCCTCCTCCCAGAGCAGATTCGAACGGGGGAGCTTCACGTCGGTGAAGCGCAGCACCCCGTTCGACAGGGCCCGGAGCCCCATGAAGTGGGAGATGTGCTCCACCTCGATGCCGGGGCGGTCCATCTCCACGATGAAGGCCGTGATCGGTCGTTTGCCCCGGACCCCTTCCCGGGCGGGCGTCCGGGCCATGACGATGATGATGTCGGCCCGGGGTCCGTTGGTGCACCAGAGCTTCTCGCCGTTCAGGATCCAGTGCTCACCGTCCTCCGACAGCTCGGCATGGGTCGCCATGTTGGCCGGATCGGAGCCCACGTCCGGCTCCGTCAGGGCGAAGGCGCTGAGGGCGCCCTTGGCCAGGCGGGGCAGGAAGGTCTCCTTCTGCTCCTTCGTCCCGAACATCTTGATCGGACCGGGCACGCCGATGGATTGGTGTGCCGACAGGAAGGCGCCGGTGGCCCCGCAGCGGGAGGCGACGATCTCCAGGGCCCGGTTGTAGGCGATCTGGGAGAGCCCGAGTCCTCCATACTCCACTGGGATCTTCATGCCGAAGGCCCCGATCTCCGCCAGCCCGTCCAGGACCTCGTCGGGAACCCATCCGTCCCGGTCGAAGGCGTCGCCGTCGATGTGATCCCGGGCGAAGTCGGTGAGGCGGGCCAGGAAGGCATCCGCCCGGGCCTTTTCTTCGGGGTCCCGATCGGGCCGGACCTGCAGGATGTCCAGCGCCAGCCGTCCACCGAAGAGCTGTTTGGAGAAGCTGTTCCGGGACCACTCCTCCTCCCGGGCGGCCTCCGCGACCTCACGGGCCTCGAGCTCGCTGGCGAGCTTCTTCGTATCCTGCGCCATGGTGCCTCCTGCCGATGGTCCGGGACGTCGTCGATCCCCTCCGCGTCCCTCCCTGAAGGTCACATCCGCCCGGTCGGGTGTCCAATGGTGCCGACCCCCACGCTGCCCTCCATGAAGGCGCGGATCTCGTCCTCCCGGGCCCGGGCGTCCTCCTCGCCGCACTCCATGAGAGCCCGGAGGTAGTCCGGCTGGAACAGGATGAGGCTCAGGAAGTCGGGACTGCGGGTCTCCCGGGTCCCCAGTCCCCGGGTCAGGAAGCGAAAGACCCGGGGGAGCCGGGGCTCGTATTCGCCGGCCATCCGACCCAGGTCACGGGACGGTCGGATGACCATGAGCTCGATGGGGTGGAGACCGTTGCGCTCCTCCTCCGGGAGCTTCTCCAGGAGGGCGTTGATCCGCTCCAGCCTCAGGGCGTCGTGGTCGAGAAGGTCCAGGAAGATCGAATTGAGGAGGACGCCGGCGATCTGGGCGGGAGGGGGGTATCCCGAGACCTCGGGCACTCCTGCCTCGGCGCTGCTCCGGGCGTAGCGGGTGGAGATGGCGAGGATTCGCCGAGCACCCAGGTGCAGCGCGGGGGACAGGGGGGCCGCCAGACGGATGCCCCCGTCGCCGAACCACTCGTTCCCCAGCCGGACGGCGGGAAAGAAGAGGGGCAGGGCCGCCGAGGCCATCACGTGCTCCACCGTCAGGGTGGCGTGCTCCGACCGGCGTTGCGGTCGCTCCCACTCGTGGATGTCGGTCCCCTGGACCCAGGTGATGGACTGGCCGGTGGTGTAGGAGGAGGTGCTCAGGGCGACGGCCCGAAGCCGCCCCCGACGCAGATTGTACCCGATGCCGGTGAGCTCGCCGTCCACGGCGTGGAGCACGTCGGTGAGGTATCGACGGAGGGGGGCGGTATCCACGAGCCCCCTCACCTCGGGCAGCGTCCCCCGTCCCCCCGAGACGAGCCGGAGCCCCCAGCGCATGAGGATGCTGAAGAGGGAGGTCGCTCCGACCTGGAAAACGTTCTCCACCTGGAGATTCCCCCAAAGTCCCGAGAGCTCCTCCACCGATTGCTCGAAGGAGCCGTGATGGGCGGCCAGGTGGGCCGCGTTGATGGCCCCTGCCGACACTCCCGTGATGTAGGGGACCGAGATGTCCGGGTACCATTCCGCCAGGGCCCGGAGCACACCGACCTGATAGGCCGCCCGGGCGCCTCCCCCGCCCATGACCACACCCAGCTCGGACCCCGTCATCGCAGACCTCGTGGCTTCAGGAGTACCGGCTCCCGAAGATCGGGGCCCCGATGGCCATCAGACCCGCCACGACGAGGCCGAGGGCGATCACCGCACTGACCAGATGGGGCAGCCACGTCCTCTCCTCCATGGGTCGGCGCCGCATGACCGAAGGCACCACCTGGGCGGTGATCGCGGCGAAGACCATGAGAGAGATGTGGCCGATGAGGTATGGAGCGAACGGACGGGTGAAGAGGAGGGCGAGCCCCAGCAGGATGTTCAGGTGCATGAACATGGCGAAGAGGCCGGAGAGGACCCGCATGCGGGGATCGTAGGGCTTCTTTCCCAGGACACCCGCCAGGGCGAAGAGGATCACAGCGATCCCGGCCAGGACCACGAGGTAGCGGATGCCGGAGTGGGCGTAGACGAGGATCATGCGAGGCTCAGTTGGGGTCGGAGGTCGCGGCGAAGGCGCGGGCGATCGCCCGGGCGGTCTCCACGTGCCGTACGCTCTGGAGGTTCGTCAGGATCGCCACCGCGACCCCTTCATCCGGGAGCAGGAGGAGGATGGTACTCCCACCCATGGCACCTCCCGTGTGCCAGACGTTGCGGACGCCGTCCACGACGGCGGAGCTCCAGCCGATCCCATACCCGGTCGACTCGCCGGCCGTTGTGTGTTGGGGCGTCCACAGGAGGTCCACGGTCGCCGGGTCCAGGAGCGTTCCGTCGAGATAGCTGCTCCCGTACACCACCATGTCCCTCGCTGTCGAAAGATAGCCTCCGCCGGCCCATTTGTTCGAGTTGTCCACGAAAGGGGCGTTGAGCACACGATCGTCGGAGCTCCGGACGTAGAAGCGCGCCCGGCCGGGGATGATGGAGTCCACGTATTCGGCCACGGTCTCCTCCATGCCCAACGGGTCCAGCACCCGCTCCCGCATGAACCGGAGAAAGGGACGGCCCGAGGCTCCCTGGACCACCGCGCTGACAAGATTCCAGCCGTAGGTGGAGTAGGAGTATTCACTTCCCGGCGCGTGAAGGAGCGGATCGTCCTGGAAGATCGCCAGGGCGTCCACCACGTCGTCGTAATGCTCCGACGAGGCGAACTCGTCGCCCCGGTAGTGTCGGATGCCGGCGAGGTGGCCGGCGGCCAGCCGGGTCGTCACCTCTCCCGACTTGAGGGGGAAGGAGGGCACGTAGTTCTGGACCGGAGCGTCCAGGTCGAGGCGCCCCTCTTGCACCAGGAGACCGACCGCGGCCGCCGTGAGGGATTTGCTGATGCTGGCGATGCGGAAGCGGGTGTCGGGTCCGACGGGGACCCGGTTCTCGATATCCGCCATTCCGAAGCCTTCCGCCCAGACCGTCCGACCGTCGACCGACACGGCCACGGAGAGGCCCGGGATCCCGACCTCGGCCATCCGGGCCCACACCAGCTGCCGCGACTCCTCGATCGAACCGGTCCAGATCCCCGAGGAGGGGGCGGTGGCCGGCTGGACGCCGACCTGGGCCCCCGCCGGGACGGCGGCGCCGCCGACGGTGAGGACGAGGGCGAGCAGCCTCGCGGTAGCGGGTGCGGCGATGCGCCGAGCGGCGGCGCCGGATGGTGCCCGGCAGTCGAAGGTGTGGTGCATCGTTCGATCTCCTGGAGGGGCGAGCTCGTCCCAAACCTAGGCTCCGGACCGGCGCCCACCACCCCGGTGGCGCGGAATGTCGCCCCAGGAGGGTGGGGGTCACCGCGGAGCGGCCCCGGCCGTATGTTGACCCAGGACCCGCGGACGGAGGGGAGACGGCATGAGGAAGGTCGGAGTATGGGCTGCCGGCGGCGTGTTCGGCTCGACGCTCCTGGCGATGGGGGGGGCGGCGGCGGCACAGCAGGCGCAGGGGACGCTGACGGGGACCGTGCTGTCCGAGGAGCGAGGGCGTCCGGTGCCCGGCGTCGAGGTCCGGTTCCGGGACGGGGTCTCGGTCCTCACCGACCGGGAGGGTCGATACGAGGTTCAGGGGGTTGCGGTGGGCGACGTGGAGTTCGTCATCGTCACCTCCCGGTGTGAGGTGGCGTTCGGCACCGCCCGGGCGGGCCCGGGAGACGCGTGGGTCACCAATCTCTCCCTGCCGGAGGCGATGGCCGAGACCCACCGCGCGGGTCGCCGGGACGGGCGGGAAAGCGTCCTCCTCAACGCCGCGGACCTGTCTCAGCTCCCGGCTCGGACCCTGGCGGACGTCCTCCGCCTCGAAGCCCCCGACATGGTGATCGGGATGCCGGGGCAGCCCGGAAGGAGCGGCCGCGTACAGGGCCGCACCCGGGCCACCGCCACGGGAGCGACAACCCCCCTGTTCGTCCTCGACGGAGTCCGCCTCGGGAACGATCCCAGCATCCTCTGGGCCCTGACCCCCGAAGAGGTGGCCAGCGTGGAGATCCTCCGGGGCGCGGTCGGGGGGTGGAGCTATGGCACGGACGCATCGGGGGGTGCGATCCTCATCGAGACCCGCCGGGGAACCGACGCCTCGGCGGGCGCACCGACCAGTTGCCGGATTCCGGCCTGGCCCGACTCCGGAGGAAGCCGTTGAGGTCGTTCCAGATCATTCGCCCGAGACGCGCCCTGGGCATCCTGACCCTGACCCTCTCGACCCTGCTCGGGGCATGTGATGACGACCCCGCGGGTCACGGTGAGCTCGACGAGGACGGCCTGCGGGGTGTGGTGGCCCGCCAGAAGACCGGCGAAGGGGTGCCGGGGGTGACGATGGCGGCCCGGTCGAACGGGGTGGCGGTGGCGGCGGCGGTCACCGGGGATGACGGGGCGTTTCGATTCGGGACCCTCCCCGACGGCAGCTACGAGGTCGTGCCGGTGGGACTGGACCTGGCCGGGCTCGATGCGCGGTTCGACGTCATGGAGCCGCCCCGGGACACGGCTCTCCTCTCGGACGGTGCGGCGCCGGCGCTGGTCTTCGCCGTGGTGGGGCTCGTACCGGCCCGAATAACGGGTATGGTGTCATGTGGCGGGACCCCTGATCCCGTCGCCCGGCTCAGGGTTGTGGGCGGCCCCTCCACCGACCAGACTGTGGAGGTGGATGCACTGGGCCGTTACGCGGCCCTGGACCTGAATTCGGGGACCTACGTTGTGATACCGGTGACGGGAAACTGCACGGTTTCGCCCGCGTACCACGTGGCGACCGTACGGCCGGGAGAGTTGGTCCGGGCAGACTTCGAGGGGTAGGGGGGGTGGTGAGGAGGAGCCGGTGGCTCGCCGTCGCGGTGGGCGCCTTCGGGTTGTTTGCCTGCGGAGACGGCGGGCCCGCGGTGCCGGACCCCGGTCCGGATCTGCGGCAGGAGGCCTTGGCGAAAGGGCTGGCGCCGCTGCCGACGGAGCCGGTCCGCCCGGCGGAGAACCCGCTCGTCCCCGCCCGGGTGGAGCTCGGTCATCTCCTCTTCTTCGACCCGATCCTCTCGGGCCCGATGGACGTGGCCTGCTCCACCTGCCACCTCCCGAGGTTCGCCTTCACGGACGGACGCCAGTTCCCTTCCGGCGCCGGGGGGACCGGTCTCGGTCCCGATCGAACGCTGCCTTCGCCCCACCCCCTCCGGGAGATGCCCCGGAACAGCCCACCGGTCCTGAACACGGGTCTCTACGGGCGGGGAAGCACGGCCCCGACCTCCAACGGGACGATGTTCTGGAGCGGGTCCGCCTTCGGGATCGAGGACCAGGTCCTGAACCCGATCGCGGCGGACAACGAGCTCCGGGGATTGAGCTACGCCAAGTCGCTGGCGTTGGACAGCGTGCTCGTCCGGCTCCGGGCCCTCGACGGCTACGTGGACCGGTTCGCAGCGGCCTTTCCCGACGAGGCGATCACGGCGGAGGGGGACCCGGACGTGCTGGTGACGCCCACCACCCTCCGGCTCGCCATGGCGGCGTATCTCAGGGAGCTCGTCACGCCGGACGCCCCCCTGGATCGCTTCCTGACGGGAGACGACGGCGCGCTGACCGCCCCACAGAAGGACGGTCTGGCCCTGTTCATCGGGGATGCCGGGTGCGTGGGCTGCCACAGTGGCCCCCTCCTCAGCGACTTCTCCATGCACGTGATCGGGGGCGCCCAGTCGGGACTGGGTCGTGACACCACTCCCGGGGACGATCTCGGGTGGGGCGAGCACGGCGGGACACCCTATTCCTTCCGCACGGCCCCCCTCCGACAGGTGGCCCTAACCGCCCCGTACCTCCACGCGGGGACGGAGGCGACCCTCCGGGAGCTGCTCGAGTTCAAGAACCGGGGGGTGAGCGGGCACCCGAGGGTGAGCGACGGGCAGCTCGACCCTCTGGTGGTGCCCCTGGGACTCTCCGAGGCCCAGTTGGATGCCCTGGAGGCGTTCCTGGGGGCGCTCACCGACCCTCTCGTGGACGCCGGGCCACTCTTCGAGCCTCCCCCGTCGGTCCCCAGCGGCCTCGAGGTACCCCGATGAAGGGCCGGCTGCGACCCATCGCACCCCATCCCGAGCCGGGGCTGGAGAGGGTGCACCGGGCCGTCGGGCGGGGATGGAGGCGGTTCGTCGGCGGGGTCGGGCTGGTGGGGCTTGCGCTGGCTCCTGCATCCTGCGGCGACGAGCCCGTCGGTCCGGCCATCGACGCGGAGATGGAACTCCGGATCACGGGCATGGACGCGGTTCCTCCGGAGATGGGCGCCCTCCACCTCTGGTTGTACCGTCCGGGGGACACCGTGCACGTGGGTGCGCTCCCCGGGGGTCGGGGACCCCTCGCCCCCTACGCGTTCACATCGCCCCTGGATCGACCGGATGGGGCGCTGGTGACGATGGAGTCCTCGGCGAGCCCGACCTCTCCCGGCCTCTCCAGGCTCATGAGGGGGCGTTTCCAGGGGGCCCGGGCGGAGCTGGCCATCGAGGGCTCCGTCACCGACGGTCGGCCGCTGCAGGAGTTCCCGGGGGCCCATTCCCTCTTCACCACCTCGAACAACAGCGAGGGGTATCCCTCGGCGGAGGAAGCGGGGCTGTGGCTCTTCACCCTCACGCCGGCGGCGAACGTTCACGGGACACGGGAGGTCAAGGTCACCCCTCTCCAGCAGGGCTGGACCTACGAGGGGTGGGTGGTCTGGCAGGGCGACCCGGAGGTGTGGATCTCCTACGGCAAGTTCCGGCCGGACGAGTACAGCCTCCTGACCTCCCGGGACGACACGGGGACGGGGCCCTTCAGCGGCGCCGAGGACTTCCGGAACGCCGGGGTTGAGGACGTGCCGGGAGAGGAGTGGACCAGCACCGAGGTCGCCGACCAGCTGGGCATCGAGCTCCCGGGAGGCTTCCAGGTTCCCCTGGCGCTGGACGCCGTGGACGGCGACGGCGCCGCCCTCTGGCACCACGTCATCACGGTGGAGCCTGCCGCGGACCTGGCGGAGGGGCCCCTGGAAGGTCGACCCTTCCCACTGCCGGTCTACGAGAACCCCATCGGTCCGGAGGGACCCGGCGTCCCTCGGACCATCGTTCGCATCAGCACCGGTCCGGTCGGCCTCGTGGGGCCGGCCGGCACCTGAGCATCCGTCCACGCGTCAGCACCTGGAGGTCCAGCACCGAAACGACCCTTGTCCATCCGACGCCGGTCCCGCCCCCATGGGCGTCCGGGTCATCCCTCCGCGATTCTCATTCCCCGACGGGAGGAACGCACCATGAACGTACGACACTGTCGACGAGCGCTCTTCGGAGCCCTCGCACTGGCGGCGTTGACCGCGCCCGGATCGCTCCAGGCGCAGGACACCGGCCGGGTGGTCGGTCAGGTCACCGCTGCCGCGAGCATGCAGCCCATCGAAGGAGCCCAGGTCTTCATCGAAGGCCTCCGGATCGGCGGCCTCACGAACTCCGAGGGCCGCTTCCTCATCCTGAACGTCCCGGCCGGTGAGCACCGTGTCCGGGTGGAGATCCTCGGCTACGCCGCCGAGACCCAGGCGATCACCGTGACCGCAAACGGAACCGCGACGGCGAACTTCTCCCTGGCCGAGACCGCCGTGGCCCTCGAGGAGCTGGTGGTCACCGGGACCGCGAACGAGGTCCGGGCCCGGGAGGTCGGCAACGCCCTCGACGCCCTGACGTCCCGGGAGATCGAGAACATGCCCGTGACGAACCCCGAGAACATCATCGGGGGGCGGATTCCCGGCGTGACAGTCTCCCAGGCGGGTGGGCAGCCGGGGTCCGGAGGCACCATCCGGATCCGGGGCCAGAACACGGCTTCCCAGACCCCCGAACCCCTCATCTACATCGACGGGGTCCGGGTCTACAACCTCCCCGTCTCGTCCGGCTCGGCGGCCCGGGTGTCGTTCTCGCCCCTCCAGGACATCGCAGCCCAGGACATCGAGCGGGTGGAGGTCATCAAGGGTGCCTCGGCCACGACCCTCTACGGAACCGAGGCCGCCGGCGGGGTGATCCAGATCTTCACCAAGCGCGGTGTGGCCGGAGCTCCCATCTGGAACGGGGATGTGACACTCGGTGCGTCGAGCATGCCGGCCCTGGGGGACCCCAACGACCCCACCGAGCTCTACACGCGGTGCAGCGAGGAGATGTACGGGCTCAGCCAGAGCAGCTCGAGCCTCGGCGAGCGGGTCTACTTCGAAGACCCCACCTGCCCCTCCGGTGGACGCTGGTTCGAGGCCGGGCTTCAGCAGCGCTACAACCTCTCGGTCCGGGGCGGCTCCGAGAACGTGTCCTACTTCGTGTCCGGGAACTACTCGGACAACGCGGGGACCCTCCCGAACCAGGATTCGAGGGACGGGGGCTTCCGGGCCAATCTGGACTTCCGCCCCATCGACGACCTCTCCATCGCCCTGAACACCGCGTACACCCGCCGGAACTCCACCTTCGTGGAGGACGGGAACAACGCGGACGGGATCATGCTGAACGTCGGCCGGGGGACCAACGGCAACTTCAAGGGCGGACGGGGTGACGACTGCGAAGGGATCGACGTCCTGTGCGTGACCAACGGGTACATCTTCGAATCCGACGTCACCGCCACCAGCGACCGCTACACCACCGGTCTGGTCCTCCAATACAACCCCACCGAGAGCTTCAACAACCGGTTCAGCGTGGGGTGGGACTACCTGAGCATCGAGTCCGAGACCTGGCAGCCCTTCGGCTTCCTCCGGCTTCCCACGGGCTTCTACGAGAGCACCGACGACAGCCGGGAGAAGCTCTCGCTGGACTACGCCGGCTCCTTCAGCAACATGTTCGGCGAGAGCCTCAGCTCCACCTTCTCGTGGGGCGGACAGATCTTCCGGGATCGGTACCGGCAGAAGTACGCCAGCACCGAGGAGTTCTCGGGTCCGGGCCGTCCGCTGCTCACCTCGGGGTCCGCGGCACCAGGGATCGACGACCAGATCGTCGCGGTGACCAACGCCGGCTTCTTCCTCCAGGAGGTCCTGGGCCTGCAGGATCGGCTCTTCCTGACCCTGGGGATGCGGGTCGACGGGAACTCGGCCTTCGGGGACGACTTCGGTCTTCAGTTCTATCCCAAGGCCAGCGTATCGTGGATCCTGTCGGACTACGACTTCTGGCCCACCGACTTCATCGACACCTTCAAGCTCCGGGGTGCGGTGGGTGAGTCCGGAAAGGCGCCCGGCGTCTTCGACAAGTTCCGGACCTGGACCCCCATCACCGAGGAGGCCGGCTCCGGGGGCTTCACTCCGGGCGACGTGGGGAACCCCGACGTCGGGCCGGAGCGGACCCGGGAGTACGAGGTCGGCTTCGACGCCTCGTTCCTGAACGGTCGCTTCGGTCTCGAGGCGACCTACTACAACAGCACCACCCGGGACGCCCTGGTTCCCGTGACGCTCCCGCCCTCCAACGGCTTCCTGGCCACCTCCATCCAGAACGTGGGGGAGATCACGGGTGAGGGTCTGGAGTTCCAGATCACCGCCGACGTGGTCCGCTCGGAGAACTTCGGCCTCTCGTTCCGGGGGAACCTGGGCTTCAACACGAACGAAGCCACGGATCTGGGCGGTCAGCAGATCGACGTGGACAACCTCGCAGGGGTGCGCGAGGGCTATGCGGTGCCGTCGTACTTCGGGGCCAAGATCATGAACCCCGACGAGATCGCGGAGCCGATGATCGAATCCGACCAGTACATCGGTCCCGTGAACCCGACCCGGATCATCGGGGTGGGGGCCACGATGGACATCGCCCAGAGCCTCAGCTTCGACGTGCTCTTCGAGCACCAGGGCGGGCATTACCTGCCCAACTACACTGGCTACCAGAACGGGCGCCGGGGTGTGTGGTACCCCTGCTTCGACGTCCAGGCGGCCCTGGTCGCGGAGGAGAATGGCGATCCCAGCGGCCTGAGTCAGTACACCGCCCGGGAGCGGGCCCAGTGTCGGATGAACGGGATCGGTGGCTACAACTCCGACTTCTGGATCGAAAGCGCCGACTTCGTGAAGCTCCGTCAGGTCGCGCTGACCTGGCAGCTTCCCCAGTCCGTGGTTTCGGGCTTCGCCGATCGGGCGAGCGTCACCCTGTCCGGCGCCAACCTCTTCACCTGGACCGACTACTCCGGTCTGGATCCCGAGGTCGAGGACTTCGGCGACCGGGCCGAGTTCGGCATCTACGACGGAACGACGGACTACGGGCGGCGGGAGTACTACAACCTGCCGGCACCCCGGACCTTCCTGCTCTCCTTCCGCGTCACCTTCTGAGGAGCGGATCGATGATGAACAAGAGAACCAAGATCCGGGGACTGGCCCTGGCGGCCCTCGTGGCCACCGGCGCGTGCTCCGACGTCCTCACCCTGGACGTCGAGGCACCCGGCCGGATCTCCGATGACGATCTGAACAACGCGAACGCCGTCCCCGGGCTGGTCTCGGGGATGTCCTACGACTTGAGCCAGGCGATCGACGGTGTGTTGCAGGAGGTCTCCCTCGCGGGGGGTGACCTGTGGCACTCCGGATCCTACGACTTCGGCACCTATCCCCGTGGCATCCTTTCGGAGGCTCCGGAGGACTGGGACGGGTCCTACGGGACCATGCAACAGGCCCGCTGGGTGGCCGAGGACGGCCTCCGTCGGATTGCCGAGATCCTCGACGCGGACGACTTCGAGTCGAGCAACGACGTGGCCCGGGCCTACCTCCTGGGTGGCTTCGCCAACCGCCTCCTCGGAGAGGTCCAATGCTCCTCCACCGTCGACGGTGGACCGGAGGTGCCGAACACCGAGCACTTCCAGCGGGCGGACAGCCTGTTCAGCCGGGCCATCGCCGTGGGGAGAGAGGCGGGC
>Ga0316576_10000826_pt1 | contig 15658 bp, 11 predicted proteins | sample S0NA_FD_203075 | JGI IMG/M metagenome (GOLD analysis project Ga0316576, IMG submission 203075) | Rhizosphere microbial communities from salt marsh grasses in Alabama, United States - S0-2_050615r3r5 | ecosystem: Host-associated > Plants > Roots > Rhizosphere | place: USA: Alabama | collected... | reverse complement strand
AAGGTCGTGGGCAACGACCTGCGGGACCTGCGGACGGGACAGAAGGTGGAGCTGGTCAAGGCCGACGGCGCCTCCGTCGCCTCGGCGACCACCGGCGAGGACGGACGCGCGCGGTTCGACGGGCTGACCCCTGGCCAGCGGTACGTGGTACGCGTGGAGGTCGACGGGCAAGAGCTGCGCTCCGAGCCGTTCCCCGGGCCTGCCGCCGGTGGGACCCGGCTGCTCCTCTCCATCGGCGGCGCGGTGAAGATGGGCGGCGCGCCCCCCCCAGCGGGGAGCGGGCTGCCTCCTGGTCATCCCCCGACACCCGACACCGCCGCCGAGGAGGGCGCGAGCGGCGCGGCCCAGCTCGCCCCCGACGCGGAGCTGAAGCCGGAACAGCTCCGCGTCGTGGTGCTCAAGGGTAGAGAGCTCAAGCCCCTGGCCGGCGCCAGGGTCTCCCTGGCCGAGGACGGCGCCACGCCGCGCGAGCTGTCGCCCACCGATGCGCAGGGGCAGACCCTCGCCGAGCTCGTGGAGGGGAAGCGCTACCGCGTGCAGGTCAGCCATGGAGGGATGACCTACGCCAGCCGCGTGCTCACCGCGCCAGCCGGCGCCGAGCAGGGCACCCGGGCCACGTTCCAGGTCTTCGACCGGACGAGCGATACCTCGAAGCTGATCCTCGGCGACGGGAGCCACTGGGTCGCCCAGGTCGGAGAGGGGGCGGTGCGCTTCATGCAAGTGATGCGGCTCGACACCACGGCGGACGCCATCGTGGACCCGGGCGAGAGGGGGCTGGAGCTGCCGCTGCCCGCAGGGGCCCGCAACCTGGAGCTCCCCGACGAGCTCCAGGGCCTCGTCGAGGCCGACGCCGCCCACAACGCCGTGAGGCTCCGCGCGCCGGTGCCCCCCGGGGGCCTGCCGCTGAGGGTGTTCTTCGAGGTGCCCTTCGACGGCGCGACCCTCGAGCTCAGGCAGCCGATGCCCCTCGCCCTTCCCGGTCCGACCGGCGTGCTGCTGGTCAACGCCACCCGGCGCGTCCAGGTGGGTGGCCCCGCGGTCGAGGGCCAGGGGCAGCTGACCGAGAGGGGCATGAGCTTCAAGGTTGCCGGGGTGAAGGCCGGCGGCCAGCTGGAGGTGACGTTCGAGAACCTGCCGCACCGGGACAACCGGCTGTTCATCGCCGTCCTCGCCCTCGCCGGATTGATCGCGCTCTGGGCGGTGTTCGCCGCCACCGCGGGGCCCCGGCAGGCCGAGAGCCGCCGAGCACGGAGGGAGAAGCTCCTGGCCCAGCTGGTCCAGGCGCGGCGGTCCCAGAAGGGCAAGGCCAAGCGCGCCAAGCCCGAACGCCAGGCGGAGCTCGTCCAGGAGCTCAAGCAGGTCTGGGAGGAGCCCTGGTGATGGCCCGGCGAGACCTGACCTTCTACCTGCTCTGTCTGCTCGCCGCCGCCCTGGTCTCTCTGGCGCCCTACCTCGTGTTCCTCGTCGCCCCGGTGCTCCCCGAGCTCGGCTTCATCCAGAAGATCTTCTTTTTCCACGTGCCCTGCGCCTGGGCCATGTTCCTCGGCGCCTTCGTCTGCGCCGCGGGCAGCCTGGCCTACCTCTTCCGCGGCCGCCGCTGGGGCGACGAGCTCGCCGTCGCGGCCGCGGAGCTCACCGTGCTCTTCGGCGTGCTCGTGCTGACCACCGGACCGCTCTGGGCGCGCAAGGCGTGGGGCCACTACTGGGTCTGGGACGTACGGCTGACCACCGTGTTCATCCTCTTTCTGGTCTTCGTCGCCGTTCTGCTCGCCCGCCGCTACGGTGGCGCAGCGAGCCGCCGCATCGCGGCGGGGCTGGCGCTCTTCGGCGCCGCCGACGTCCCGCTCGTTTATATCTCTGTCAAGCTCTGGCGCACCATACACCCAAAGACCACCGTCGTAAGCTCTCTGCACCCGGACATGCGCCCGGCCTTCTTTGTCAGCCTGGCCCTCTTCACCGTCCTTTTTGTCGTACTGCTGTTGATACGGCTCAATCTGGAGCGCGCGCGCAGCCGCCTGGAGGATCTCGCGGTCGCCGTGGCGGAGAAGACCAACGGATAGGGGTCCGACCATGCTTGCTCGAACAGTCACCCTACTGCTGATGCTACCGCTCGTGGTTGCATCCCGTGCCGCCCTCGCCGCGGACGACTACGTGCCCTACAACGCGGGAGCAGGGGCGGAGCAGGTCTCTGCCCCGCTCTTCGTCGTCATCGCCTACTCGGTGATCTGGATCGCGCTGGTTGGTTTTGTCGTGTCGGTCTGGCGCCGGCAACGGCAGCTGGAGCGCGAGCTGGAGATCCTGCGACAGCAGCTCGAGGGAGGAGGTGGACGTTGAGCGGCGTGGAACAGGCTGGGACGACCTTCTCGGCCGCGCACTTCATCTATATCCCTGCCTGCATCTTCCTCGGCGTGATCATCGGTTGGCTGCTGGGGAGTCGCTCGGCGCGGGCGGAGATCGTCAGACTCCGCGAGTTGCTCGATACGGAAGAGACGCGGCAGGCCGCCGAGCGGATGAAGCCACGCTGAAGGCCGGGGCGCTACTCGGCGATCGCGGTGGGCTTCTTCGCCGTCTTCTTCTTTGTGCGCCCCTGGGCCCGCTTCTTCTTTCCACCCTTCAGCGCGTACTCCGCCTTGGACTTCTCGCCGCGAGAGACCACCTCTCCCGCCTGCTGCAGCTCGCCCATGATGCGGCGATAGATCGCCTGGGTCTCGAGCTTCACCGCGCCGGTGAGCTGCTTGCGCGTGGCCCACCCCCTGCGGGCGAGGAAGGTCTTGACCTGAGCCTTGAGCTGCTCCACCTCACTGGCGGTGAGTCGCCTGCGCCGGCGCCCTCCGGTTCGTCCGGTGCCACGTCGGGCCGTCGGCCGGGGCACCCGACCGCGCCGCTCGGGGAGCCCCTGCAGCGCCCGGATCGTGGAGACCGGGTCCTGTTTCAGGCGCTCGGCGAGCAGGGCCATCGCCACGTCGTGAGTCAACAGGAAAGCCGCCATCGCCCCCGGATCGATCGCGCCCAGGTACTGTCTGGCCAGCGCCTCGGCCAGGCGGCTGTCCTTCTTGGACGCGGTCAAGATCTGTTTGGCGAGATCTCCCGTTATCGTCAATTCCATTGTCAATCTCCTTTACCGCTGTGCATATTGCTCAGAAAGCGACACTAACAGATGCAGAAAACAAAAAAAAGGACAAATGCCAGGCGGAGCGGGTCAGGTATCGTTTCAAAGGCGGGTTTGTCTCAGGGCGAGGCGGGGGGGCGCTCCTCCGCGTGCTTGGACCGATCGGCCTTGGCGTCGGAGCGGCACTCGCAGCTCTCCTGCTGAACGCGGTCGATGAGCTCCGGGGAGGCGCAGGCCGCGGGATCCTCCGGTATCTCGTCCCCCGGCGGGGGCAAAAAGCGATACTCCTCCTTGCCCTCCTCCAGACGCCGGGGCCCCTTGACCCAGGGCAAAGCCAGGGCCGCGACCTTGTGTAGCTTGAACTTCACCTTGTCCCAGATCCGTTTCGCCATAACCTCGGCGTAAACCTGGTACCTCCAGCGACAAAACCCGCGCCGGAAGTCATCGGGCGAGAAGAAGGCGAGGATTCGTTTGGGGTGAAACCAGGCCATAAACGTCGCAAGCTTGTGTAGCTTCTCCACCGTCTTCGGGTCGTCGTGGAGGAAGCACCACCCCTCGTTGAACTTCCTGTACTTCTCTCTGTGCTCGTCGTTGTTCGCACCCCAGCGGGTCTTGGGGTACGGCCTCAGGATGGCGAAGTCCGGGAAGTCAATGGTAAGCCCGAACTTGATCGTGTCCCACATCTCCTCCTTGGTCTCGCCGGGGACACCGATGATCAGGCCGCCGTTGGTGACGATCCCCTCCGCCGCGAGGAGATCCCGCGCCGTCTGGTTCATCTCCGGCGTGGTCCCCTTGTTGAACGAGCGCAGCGTGCGCAGGCTCATCGACTCGTAGCCCACGTTGGCCACGCGGCACCCCGCGGCGTGCATGAGCGCCGCGAGGTCCGGATTCGCGGTGATCTGATCGGCCCGCTGCTGGGAGAACCAGCGGATGGTGTTCCCCTGCTCCACGAGAGCGGCACAGAAGTCACGCACGTGCTCCGGGTCGTGGCAGGGGTCCAGCTCGGCGAGCCAGGTGAACTCGGCGCCGCGCTCCTCGGCGAGCCGGAACTCGAGGGCCACACGCTCGGGCGACTTCTTGCGCCAGGTCCGCTTCCAGAGCAGCGCCGGCGAGCAGAACGTGCAGCCGAAGGCGCAGCCGCGGCTGGTCTCGATCATCGTCATCGTGCCGAAGGGCGAGTTGTCCACGTAGTGGCTCAGGTTGACGATGTCCCAGGCCGGCACCGGCAGATCGTCGAGGTTCTCGATGTACGGCCGCGGCTCCGTGCGGTGGGGCTTGCCGTCCTTGAGGAAGCACAGCCCCTGGATCTCCTCGAACGGCTTGTCGTGCTTGCCGATGAGCCGTCGGACCAGATCCTGGAACGTGACCTCCCCCTCGCCGACGACGACGTAGTCGATGAGCCGGGTCGAGACGAGGAACTCGGCGTCGAGGGACGCGTGAGTCCCCCCCGAGATGATCGGGATGTCGTTGCCCCACTCGCGCCGCATGGTCTCGCACATGCTGAGCACGTTGTAGACGCGGTTCGTGTTCTGGCACTGGATACACACGAGGTCCGGCTTGACCGGGACCTTGTGGATCCACTTCGCCAACGACATGCTGTGCACGTTGCCGTCGTGGTGCACCAGCTCGCAGTCGTCCTTCACCATGGCCGCGACGCACAGATTGCCAAGGCCGGGGAGCAGCACCGAGCGGTACCAGGTGATGGGGTCGAGCACCAAGAGCGTGGGTTTCATACAGCGTCCTTCATGTGAGCCCGCCCAAAGGCATCTCCCGGGCGGCCCCAAATCTTGTAGGGTAGCCGGCCTTTTGGCAAGCCGTGTCTGTCCGGAGCTGGAGGGCGGACCATCTGGTAATCAGATGGAAAAAGGCAAAAAAAATAACGCATCGAAGCTCTGGGCACCGCTGAGGGGGGGGACAGACGGGCAGAACCTCGATGCGTCAAGGTCTTGATACCACGCTGATGCGCAAATGCAAGCCAAATCTGTTTTTCCTTGATTAACAAGCTGGAACTACTTGCGGAATTCCGAAAAGACCGCTTCCAGGAAGGCTGTGGACAGGATCCACGGCATTGGCTACGCTGATCTACTTCATGAAGCCCTTGGAGCCACAGAGCGCCGGTCAGGCCATCGTCACCGAGGAGCTCCGGCTGTTGGCCCGTGTGACCTCGACGCTGTCCGAGATCGGCAGCCAGGTGGCCGGCGCGCCGGACTTCAACGAGGCCCTGCTCAACCTCCGCGACCAGATCGCCGAGGCAAAACCAGAGGATATCGGGCCCCTGGTGGAGCAGATGATGCGCATCAGCGCCATCGCCCAGCGCTATGGCCGGGGGCGAGATCTGCCCGTGAACCCACAGTCCCCCTACTTCGCCCACATGCGCCTCTCGGAGGACGAGCGCCGGCGAGACGTGCTGATCGGCAAGCGCGGCTTCATCGACCGCGAACGACGGGTCCAGATCGTCGACTGGCGCAACGCGCCAGTGAGCCGGATCTACTACCGCTACGAGGAGGGCGACGACTACGAGGAGCCGGTGGCGGGCCAGACCCTGGAGGGTGTGATCGAGGTCCGTCGAAGCCTGACCATCGACAACGGCCAGCTGCACCGGATCGGCTCGCCCCAGGGGACCTTCATCACCGACCACGAGGGCAAGTGGTACGAGGCTGACGCGGTCAGCGCCTCGCTTAGCGGGGGCCAGGGAACCGCGGCTCGCCCGCCCGTGGCCAGCGGAGGCAAGGACAGCCGCCTCGGTGTCCACTCCGGTACCAACATCCGTGCGGACAAGCACCTGCCGGAGATCGCTGCCCTCATCGATCCGGCGCAGTTCGATCTGATCACCCGGCCGGAGAGCGGGCTGGTCGTGCTCCAGGGCGGCGCCGGCTCGGGCAAGACCACGGTCGCGCTCCACCGCGTGGCCTACCTCAACTTCGCCCTCCCGGGACGGTTCCGCGCCGACCGCATGCTGGTCATCGTGCTCAGCAAGGCGATGGTGCGCTACGTCGAGCGCGTGCTCCCCTCGCTGGGGGTCAAGGGCGTCCCGGTGACCACGGCCGAGACCTGGCTCCGCCGTACGCGCCGCCGCGTGGTCCGCGCGGCCTACGACCGCTACAACGACGACACCCCCTCTGTGGTCCTGCGCTTCAAGAAGCACCCGCTGCTGCTCACGTTGCTCCGCGAGCACGTCGAGCGGCAGGTGGCGGGCCACGAGCGGGACCTGGCCGCGGCGGTCGAGGGCACACCCGAGGGCGAGGCCGTGATGGCCCACTGGCGTTCGCTCGCGGCGACGCCACCGGCGAAGCGGACAGCGGGTCTGCGTGGATGGCTCAAGCAGAACGACAGCGCGCTCTCGGCCCTGACGCTGCAGCGCGCCCAGACCGCGACGAGAGAGATCGCGCGCCGACAGCGCGACGTGGTCGCTGACTGGGCCGAGGTGTTCACCGACCGCGCCCTGCTCGCCGAGGCGGCGGGGCGGCTCTGCCCGGGCGAGTTCACGGCCCGTGACATCGAGCAGATCTGCGCCTGGTGCACCCGCCAGACGGACGAGGTGGCCTCGCCCGCGGAGCTCGACGACAAGGCCCGGGGCCCGCGGGGAAAACGCAGCCCGTCCGGGCCGCGCGCCGTTGACCTGGACGATCCCTACATCTCCCTCGACGGGCGCGACGAGCGCGACGTCCCCGTGGCCGGACGGCTCGATTCCCCCGATGACGCCCTGCTGCTGCTGCTGGCACAGCTCAAGCACGGCGCCCTGCAACCGCCCGGCGGGGCCCCGATCCAGGTCGAGCACCTCGTCGTCGACGAGGCGCAGGACCTGAGCGCCATCGAGCTCAAGGTCCTGCTCGGCGTCACCGGCAAGCTCGGCTCGGTGACGCTGGCCGGCGACGTGTCCCAGCGGCTGACCTTCGACAACGCCTTCACCAGCTGGGAGGCGCTACTCGAGCGTCTGGGCGCCGCTCCGGCGACCAACACCACACTGAAGCTCGGCTACCGCTCCACCGAGCAGATCATGGCCCTCGCCCGGCGCCTGGTCGGGGACCCGGGCGAGTGGCAGGCCCAGCGCGGCGGCGCCGCGGTCGAGCTGTTCCGCTGCGGCAGCCGGGGCGAGGCGGTGGCCCTGCTCGCCGATGCGCTCCGCTCCCTCGCGCTGCGCGAGCCGCTGGCCTCCGTGGCCTGCATCAGCCGCTTCGGCGAGCAGGCACGGATCTACGCCGAAGCCCTGACCCGGGCCGAGGTGCCCGGGGTCCGCCTCGTCGCCAACCAGGAGTTCTCCTTCAAGCCCGGGATCGAGGTCACGGACGTGACACAGGTCAAGGGGCTCGAGTTCGACTACGTCATCCTGCTCGACGTCACCGCCTCGAGCTACCCCGACACGCTGGAGAGCCGGCACATGCTCTACATCGGCGTCACGCGAGCGGCGCACCAGCTCTGGCTGCTGAGCCCCGGCAAGCCGTCGGCGCTGCTCCCCGCGGACATGCTCGCGCCTTGACGGTACACCCACAATTGACTATGTGAGGAGAACCGGAGGGGAACCATGGGTCGTCTTGGCATGGCATTCCGTTGTTTTTTCCGCGTCCTCGGCGGCAAGCCCCTGCCCGAGGAGCTGTTGCGCACCCCCGAGCCCCAGCGCCCGGCCCTCCCGGCGGCTCCGACCCTGGCGGAGCAGGCCCAGGCGATCCAGCTGCTCGGGCTGATGCAGAAGGAGGGGCGGCTGCTCGACTTCCTCCAGGAGGAGATCGACGGCTACGACGACGCCCAGGTTGGCGCCGCGGTGCGCAGCATCCACAAGAGCTGCCGCAAGGTGCTCCACGAGTACGTCGGGATCGGGCCGGTGCTCGAGGGGCAGGAAGAGACGCCGGTCACCGTGGATCCGGGCTTCGACCCGTCCCAGATCCGGCTGATCGGGAACGTGACCGGCGAGCCGCCCTTCTCCGGCGTCCTAAAGCACCATGGCTGGCGCGCGACCCACATCAAGCTGCCCCGCCTCCCCGACGGCCATGACCGCACCGTGATCACCCCGGCCGAGGTGGAGCTGCCCTGACCCGCCCCCGGGGATCGCAGCGGCAGGAACACAGGAGCGAAACGTGTCTGATGCACGATACGTGGTCGGTATCGACCTAGGAACCACGCACAACGTCCTCTCCTACGTGGACACCGAGGAGCCGGTCGAGGATGGACCGCCCCCGGTGCACGTGCTCCGGGTGCCGCAGACCGTGCGCCCGGGCCATGTTGAGGATCGCGATCACCTGGCCTCCTTCCTCTACGTGGCGGCCGGGCCGGAGTTCCCCTCGGGCGCGCTGGACCTGCCCTGGGCCAAGTCGCGCAGCTACACCGTGGGCGAGCTGGCGCGGGCCCAGGGCGCCGCGGTGCCGGCGCGCCTGGTCTCCAGCGCCAAGAGCTGGCTCTGCCACGCCGGCGTGGACCGCACCTCGCCGATCCTGCCCTGGCAATCTCCGGCCGAGGTGCCGAAGATCTCGCCGCTCGACGCCTCGGCCCGCTACCTCGAGCACCTGCGCGACGCCTGGAACGAGGTGATGGCCTCGGAGGACCCGTTCGCCAGCCTCGAGGGGCAGCAGGTCTACCTCACCGTGCCCGCCTCCTTCGACGCCGTGGCCCGGGAGCTGACCCTCGCCGCGGCCCAGCGCGCCGGCCTGACCAACGTGACCCTGCTCGAGGAGCCGCAGGCCGCCTTCTACGCCTGGCTCGCCGCCCAGGGGGACGCCTGGCGCCGGCAGCTCAAGGTCGGCGACATCGTGCTGGTCTGCGACGTCGGCGGCGGCACCAGCGACTTCTCGCTCATCGCCGTCACCGAGGTCGGGGGCGAGCTCGCCCTGGAGCGCATCGCCGTCGGCGATCACATCCTGCTCGGCGGCGACAACATGGACCTGGCGCTCGCCTTCACCGTCGCGGAGCGGCTGCGCGGTCAGGGCCACGACATCGACCCGTGGCAGACGCGCTCGCTCTGGTACTCCTGCCGCGTGGCCAAGGAGCAGATCCTGTCCGACCCCGAGCTCGAAGAGGCGCCGGTCACCGTGCTCGGTCGCGGCTCCAAGGTCGTCGGCGGCACGCTGACCACCGAGCTGACTCGCCTGGACATCCAGAAGGTGCTCCTCGCCGGCTTCTTCCCCTCGTGCGACGTGAGCGAGCGCCCCTCGGAGCAGCGCCGGGTCGGCCTGCAGGAGATCGGCCTGCCCTACGCCACCGACGCCGCGATCACGCGCCACCTGGCCAAGTTCCTCGGCGGGCACCGGCGGCGCGAGGACGCCGCGGACGCCGGCTTCATCCAGCCGACGGCGATCCTCTTCAACGGCGGCGTGATGAAGGCCGAGGAGCTGCGCGGGCGGGTCACCGAGGTCCTCGGCGAGTGGCTGGCCAAGGAAGGCGCCGAGGCGCCGAAGGAGCTGCCCTCGGAGAGCCTCGACCTCGCCGTCTCGCGCGGGGCGGCCTACTACGGCCTGGTGCGCCGCGGCAAGGGCATCCGCATCCGGGGTGGCGTGGCCCGCTCCTACTACATCGGCATCGAGAGCGCGATGCCCGCCGTCCCGGGCATGCCCGCGCCGCTCAAGGCGCTGTGCGTCGTCCCCTTCGGCATGGAGGAGGGCACCGAGGCCGACATCCCTGGCCGCGAGTTCGGGATGGTCGTCGGCGAGCCGGTGGAGTTCCGCTTCCTCTCCTCCACGGTGCGCAAGGACGACCCGATCGGCTCGCTGGTCGAGCGCTGGCCCGAGGGCGAGGTCGAGGAGCTCGTGCCGATCCAGACCTCGATGGACGTCGAGGAGGAGGCCGCCGCGCCGGGCGCCACGATCCCGGTCACCCTCCACGCCAACGTCACCGAGATCGGCACCCTCGAGCTCTCGCTGCGCGCCCGGGACGAGCGGAGCTGGAAGCTCGAGTACTACGTCCGCGACACCGGCGAGTAGGCCCCTCTAGGTTGGGTCCGACCCCGCGGCCTCGGCGCGCTCGCCGTACCAAAACGCCGTGGTCCCCCACCGGGGGTGAAGCAGCGGGATCAACCACTGCCCCCCCAGGCTGCCCACCGTCTCCTGGAGCACCCGAATGCTGTGCTCGAACTGGAACGCGTCGTTGAGGTGGAAGGAGTAGCAGGCGACGAAGCCCGGGCGGACCGTGACGTAGCCCGAGACCGCCTTGCGCTCGAACATGGTCCAGCCCGAGTTGAAGTACTCCTCGCTGCCGGTGCCGTGGTAGCTCGGCGGCCAGCCCTGCTCGTCGGTCCAGATCAACCAGTCGCCCTCGCCCCACCACTGCGGCCAGAACGGCCAGTCGAGGTGAAGCAGCACGCCGACGTACTTGCCGCGGCCGGTGCGCTCGAGCACGCGGTGCGCCGGGATGTCGAGCGGCCCGACCCGGGGTGAGTTGGTGGTCGCCGCCGCCGCGCGGTGCCAGGTGGCGTGAAAGCGGCCCGTCGCCGCCGACAGGGACCGGCCCACGCAGCGGTCCACGTCCAGCTTGAGCTCGGCCTGCACGGCCTGGTCGGTGCGGTTGTCCAGCGCGATCAGCGCACCGTCGGCGTAGGGCATGGGAAAGCGCGTGTAGACCTCGCGCTCGGTGTTGCCGAGGAGCAGCGAGCTGTAGCGCGCCCTGGCCGCGTGGCCCCAGTCGCCGTGGCCGAAGAAGTAGCCCAGGGGCACGTCCACGCTCGGCGCGGCGCGGCCGTCCCAGGCGATCAGCAGGCGCACGTTTCGCAGGACGCTCGGTGTCGCCGGCGCCGTGCTGACCCGCATCTCGCGGATCACCCCGCAGCCGGCGAGCGCCACCCGCCCGAGCTCCCGCGGGCGCAACACCAGGGTGCGGGCCACCGTCCAGCTGGGGGGCGGTGGCGGCGGGGCGGCCGTCGCGTCGAGCCAGGACTGGACCACACGATCGAGCTCGACGCGCTCGCGGGCATCCAGCGGGAGCTGCAGGCTCTGCACGGGCGTGCCCGCCGGGTAGCGCGTGTAGGTCACCTGCCAGTACATGCCCCAGTTCTTCTTGTCGGGGTTGACCAGCTGGATCCGGCAGTGACGGGCGAAGGGGATCGGGAAGTGAGTCCCGGGGGAGGTGCGGTTGGTGACCAGGGGGTAGGGCAGCGGGGACAGACCGTCCTCCGAGAGGAGCGCGTTGACCGGCAGGTCCAGCAGTGGGACCGCCCCTCCGTCGAGGAAGATCTGGATCCGCGTGCCCTGCACCGCCTCGCCGGTGAGGGAGGTGTAGAGGCGGTGCACGCAGCCCGGGCCCTCGACATCGAGCAGGACGTTGCGCTCGCCGTCGAGATGCTTGAAGTCGCGGCCATCCTCGTTTCCGCCGCTGCGGTCCCAGGTGCTCTCCATCGCGGTGTGCGAGGCCTCGAGATCAGGCAGGCGGTCCACGGCGCGCAGGCGACGGAGGAAATAGACCAGGTCGCGGGTCTCGTCGGCGTCCGTCCCCGGCGCCTCGGGCGGCGGCGCGCAGGCTGCGAGCAGGGCGAGGCACGCCGCGACCTGTCTGCTCACCAGTGCTGATCTGCCCACCCGCCCCACCGGACTACTTGGCCAGCCGCAGCCCCGCGGGGAGCGAGTCGCCGTACATCTGGGCGCGCTCGGAGTCCTGCAGCACCTTGACCTCGAGCAGCAGGCTGACGAGGCTCTCCGGCGTCTCGATCGCGCGCAGGCGCTGGACCAGCGTGCGGCGCATCTCGTCGGCGATGTCCCGCTGCGGATCGCCGCACATCCGCCCGAGCTGCACCACGGCGAGGGCCACGCCTCGGTGCTTGGCCCAGTCGAGACCGAGCAGGCGGTCGAGCCAGGCCTCGGCCTTCTCCAGCGCGACCACCTCCTCCACCGGGCCGTAGAGCGGGACGCGGCTGCCCAGGCGCCCCAGCGCCCAGAAGGCGAAGTCGCCGCGCCCGGCCACGGCGTTGCGCAGGGCCACGTCGCCCAGCCCCTCCTTGGAGGTCGCTGGCACCCGCTCGAGGCTGGCCACGGCCCGCCACATCTCGGCGAGCTCCTGTCGGTTCATCGACGGCCCGTCGGCCTGGCCCTTGCCCTTCTTGCCCTTCTTGCCCTTCTTGCCCGCCTTGCCCGCGGCCTTCACCGCGGCGCCGGTGAGCAGCTCCGGCGCCAGGCGGTTGGAGAGCTCGAGCTGCTTGGCCTTGTTCAGGCCGCCCGACACCCGCCGCCACATCACCCACCAGCCGATGCGGCACCACAGCTCCTCCTCGAAGAACATGCCCTTGCGGAACACGTTCCACAGATCGTCGATGCGTCCGGCGTCCAGGGGGTCGCCGAAGCCGGGCCGCAGCAGGATCCCGGCCAGGTTGAACCAGGTGGACTCGTGGTCCGGGCTGTTGCGGCGGGCCTCGGCCATGTCCCACAGCGGGCCCCAGAGCGAGCGGATCAGCGCCCCGGGCCAGTCCAGCCGCTCGGCGCCGAGCTGGGCCTCGAGCTCCTTGATCAGCGCCCGGGGCCCGTCCTGCTCCTCGCGCCGCCCACGCTGGCGGAAGCCGGCGCGGATGAGCTCGGCGGCCTCGGCCTGCCCCGCCGCGTCCACCTCGAGGTCCGCGTCGCCCACGGGCAGGCCCGCGGCGGCGCCGTCCTCGGCGCGCGCCTCGCCTACCCGCAGGTTGAACTCCAGGTCCCAGCGGTGCTTGCCGCGCTCCTCGGCGGCCCACATCTGCAGCGTGCCGAGCTCGGTCAGCTTGGCCGAGAGCTTCACCGGCACGGTCTGGTTCGAGATGTTGCGCTCGAAGCGCAGCACGGTGAAGAGCGGGGGCAGCTCGAGGAACACCTCCTCGTCCATCTCCACCACGGCGCCCGCGGCGTGCCCCAGCGGCGCCGTCGAGCTGTAGAGCGGGAAGCTCACCGGCCGGTCCGTGACCAGCTCGAAGGTTCGGTCCTCGATCACCGTCTCGCTGCCCGGCTCGACGCCGAAGGGGATGAGGCACACCGCCCGCTTGCGGGCGCCCGGGCTCTGCACCCCGACGTAGTAGGCCCGGGCCGTGCCGCCGCGGATGCGCACGCCCTTGCCGGCCAGGACCAGCCCGTAGGAGGCCGCCCCGAGGGCCACGGCCAGGTCCAGGCTGCGGCTCTCCAGCACCGCCGGCTCCTGGCCGAACCACTGCGCCACCGTGTCGACCACGCGGTCCTGGACCATGATCGCCTTCATCGCGCCGCCGTTGAACAGGATCGCGTCGGGGCGGGCGTCGTGCCGCTTGAGGAAGGCGGCGAGGTTGCGGGTCACCGCCGGGTCCTGGGCGTAGGGCAGCCCGAGCTCCTGCAGGCCGACCCGCGGCTTGCGCGGCAGCTCGTCGAAGGCGTTCTTTGGGAAGAACCCGTCGAGCACCGTCTCCACCACCTCGTCCTGGAACAGGTCGATGCGCAGCGTGCCGCCGACCACCTTGGAGCCGCGGCCGGTGATGGTGATCCCGTGGCGGTCCTCGCCCCGGGGGCTGAGCAGGGACTCCTTCGCGGAGCGGCAGGCGTGCACCAGCTCGCCCCACTGGCGCGCGTCCAGCTCGCCGGCGCGCTTGACCAGGCGCCGCTCGAGGTGGCGGGCCAGGGCCAGGTCCATGTTGTCGCCGCCCAGCATCAGGTGGTCGCCGACCGCGACTCGCTCCAGGGACATCTCGTCGCCCGAGCCGCGCACGGCGATGAGCGAAAAGTCGGTGGTGCCGCCGCCCACGTCGCAGACCAGCACCTGCTCCCCGTCGGAGAGCTGCTCCTGCCAGAACTCCCCCTGGCTGCGCACCCAGCTGTAGAACGCGGCCTGCGGCTCCTCGAGCAGGGTCAGCCGCTCGAGGTTGAAGCCGGCCTGCACCGCGGCGCGGACCGTCAGCGTACGCGCCACCTCGTCGAAAGAGGCGGGCACCGTGAGCACGACCTGGCTGCGCTCCAGGGTCGCGTCGGGGCGGCCACCGGACATCCCGTGGTTCCAGGCCTCGCGGATGTGCTGCAGGTAGCGCGACGAGGCCGCGATGGGCGAGACGTGGGGCACCTCGGAGGGGCTGCCCCAGGGCAACACGGCGCTCTCGCGGTCGATGCCGCTGTGGCAGAGCCAGCTCTTGGCGCTGTTGACCAGCCGCGCCGGGACCCGCGCCCCCTGCTCCCGGGCGAACTCGCCCACCATGTAGTCGCGCCCCGCGTCCCAGGGCAGCACCGTGGCCCCGGCGGGCAGGTCGTGCCCGCCCGGCAGGTAGAGGAACGACGGCAGCCCGGGGCGCGGCTCGACCCGCGCCTCGGCCACGAGCTGCGGCACCTTGAACAGCCGGATCGGTGGCGGATCCGCCGGATCGGTCAGGTCCACGTAGGCCACGGCGCTGTTCGTGGTCCCCAGGTCGATGCCAATGATGTAGCGCGACTGTCCCATGCGCAGCTCCGCGGGTGCTGGGTACATATTATTAACGTCAAGGCGGGCCCGGGCCAAGGGGCGGGCAGTGGCAGGGATCAGCCCCGAAATCGCCGTTTTCGAGCCGCAGTGGCAGGAATCTGTGCCACTCAGGCCCAAAGTCGCCGTTTTCGAGCCGCAGTGGCCCAGATCTCTGCCACTCAGCCGCAGAGGCCGAGCCGCCGCTGAACAGCACGAGGTGCTGGCCCGCGACGCGGACCAGGGCGAGCACCGCCCGGCGCCGCTGGGCCTCGTCTGGATACAGCGCGCCGCGCGTGGGCGACGCGAACCCGAGGTGCCAGATTGTCATGCTCGCCTCCGTGTCACTCGCCCGGGTTGTCGGCACAAGGCTGCGACGGTTGCGCGCTGAATGAGTGTCGTGGCAGATTGGGCCAGGCCTCCCCATGAACGATGTGGCACCCCACACGTCGCCGCGCATCGCCCCCCTCGCTCCACTGCTGCTCCTCGTCGCCCTCGGCGGCCTGGTGCTCTGGCTCCAGGGGTTCTACCTGGTCGACGACGCCTACATCACGTTCCGCTACGCGGTGAACCTGGCCGCGGGGCACGGGCCGGTGTGGAACCCGGGCGAGCACGTCGAGGGCTACACCAACCCGCTGTGGATGCTGATGTTGACGCCGCTCGCGTGGACGGGGATCGACCTCGTCTGGCCCGCGGCCATCGCCAGCCTGCTCTTCGCCCTGGGCTGTCTCGAGCTGCTGCGACGGATCGGGCGCCGACTGTGGCCCGACCGCCCCCGGCTCGCGCTGCTCGCCCCGCTCTTGCTGGCGACGAATCCCTCCTTTGCCTACTGGTCGGTGATGGGCATGGAGAGCCCGGCCTTCGCGTTCTGGATCCTGCTCGCGAGCCACCTGCTCCTGCAGGGCCGCGACCGTCCGCGCTGGCGCGCGGGGCTGGTCCTCGCCGCGGCGAGCCTCACCCGCCCCGAGGGCCCGCTGGTCGCCGCGGTGCTGCTCCTCGTCGAGGTCCTCGCCGAACGAGGGCCGCTCCCGCGCCGCATCGGCCGACTGCTCGCCCCGGGTCTGATCGTCTCGGCGACCGTTGTGGCGCAGCTCGCCTTCCGTCTCTGGTACTACGGCGACCCCCTGCCCAACACGTTTTACGCCAAGGTGATCTTCGGCTGGGTCACGGTGGGCCGGGGCGCGGCGCACCTCGGGCTGTTCTTGCTCGAGGGAGGCTTCATCG